>ERZ773060.606-NODE-606-length-11540-cov-5.1704_pt1 | contig 11540 bp, 9 predicted proteins | sample MGYA00580628_ERZ773060 | MGnify/ENA primary metagenome ERZ773060 (study PRJEB29015, sample SAMEA2738019) | human oral metagenome | biome: human oral; feature: human-associated habitat; material: dental | place: China | collected 2045 ... | reverse complement strand
CCACCACCGCCTCGTCGCCGAGCACGTCGTAGTAGCCGGGTTCGTTCCAGAAGTTTGCTCTGATCATCCATCCCTCCACCCCGTCGGTGGTGCGGAAGGACTTGTCCTCTAGGATCTCTACCCGCTCTAGGTGGCGGTAATAGTAGGAGGTTGATAGGCAGCTGGTCAGTTGCTTGGCGGCGGTCCTGGTGTCGGCGCTGTAGTCCGTCTTTGACAATTGTCCGATCGCGGTCACGGCCACCCAGGTACCTGTCACATGGTCGTCCTGGCCGGAGCGTTCCGAGGCGAAATCGATGTAGCTTGCCTGACTGACCCTCCAGCCGGGAACTCCCTGGTACCTGATGCCCCCGGAGTAGAACCAGTTGTTCTGCGGGGTTGGAGAGGAGGAGGTCCGGACTATCGGGCAGGCGGTGGGGCGGCCCTGGCCATCGGAGGGTTGGGGGGAGGTCGGGGACTCGGAAGGTACGGTCTCATCCCACTGACGACCGGTTGGTCGGGACGAGTTGTTGTCCGTGGGGGCGCTCCAGGGGTTGCTCTTCCAGGGTTGCCAGAGGATCACGGAAACCACGATCAGTAGCGTGAGTGCGCCCACACCGAAAATCCAGGTGTTGTTCCGGGCCGCGGAACGGCTGTCGGTCTTTTCCCTGAAGGAATCTTCCCAGTTCTCGCCGTTCCAGTAGCGGGGGGTGTCGGAACCATCGGGATCGGGGTACCAGCCGGGCGTTGCCATGAAACCCATTATGGGGGTTCGTTTGAACATGACCTTTCGGGGTTTCCGGCCGGGTTCAGCGCCTGAAGCGAAGAGGACTGCGGCACACTAGTGCCATGGACAGGCAGACAGAGTTCGTGCTGCGCTCGATGGAGGAACGAGGCATTCGTTTCGTACGCCTCTGGTTCACCGATGTGCTGGGATCGCTGAAGTCGGTGGCCATCGCACCCGCTGAGGTTGAAGGAGCAATAGCAGAGGGAGTTGGGTTTGATGGTTCGGCCATTGAGGGGTTCGCCCGAGTTTACGAATCAGACATGGTCGTTCGCCCGGACCCGTCAACTTTCCAGGTGCTGCCGTGGCGGCAGACGGATCGTGGCACAGCCCGGATGTTGTGCGACATCCAGCTGCCGGATGGATCCCCGAGCTTCGCCGATCCTCGGCACGTGTTGAAACGCGCCTTGAAGAAGGCTGCTGACCTGGGGTTCACCTTCTACATCCATCCGGAGATCGAGTTCTTCCTGCTCGGCCAACTCAACCCGCCGGTTCCCCTCGACGACGGTGGCTACTTCGATCACACCACCCTCGGCGACGGAACCGACTTCAGACGCGACGCCATCACAATGTTGGAGCAGATGGGCATCTCCGTAGAATTCAGCCATCATGAGGGGTCGCCGGGGCAGCACGAGATCGATCTTCGCTACGCGGATGCACTGACCATGGCGGACAACATCATGACCTTCCGAGTGGTGATCCGGGAGGTGGCCGTCTCCCAGGGCATTCACGCGACATTCATGCCGAAACCATTCTCGGAGCATGCGGGCTCCGGTATGCACACCCACATGTCACTGTTCGAGGGGGACACCAACATCTTCCACGACGGCGCCGATGAATATCGGTTGTCCAAGACCGCCAGGCAGTTCGTTGCTGGGTTGCTGAGACACGCTCCGGAGATCACGGCGGTGACGAATCAATGGGTCAACTCCTATAAACGCCTGATGGGCGGCTCCGAGGCTCCCACTTGCGTTTGCTGGGGGCGAGCAAACCGATCTGCATTGATCCGGGTTCCGCAGTTCTCGCCTGGCAAGGCGAGTTCGGCCCGCATTGAGTACCGGGCTCCGGATCCGGCCTGTAACCCTTACTTGGCCTTCGCCCTCATGCTGAACGCTGGTATCGCAGGTGTCGAGAACGAGTACCCGTTGCTGGAGGAAACGGAGGACGCCGTATGGCGCTTGACCGAGAAGGAACGCCGGTCGTTGGGCGTGAGTTCCCTGCCACGTAGTCTCGACGAGGCATTGCGGGTGATGGAGGGCTCAGAACTTGCTGCAGAAACGCTCGGGGAACACGTCTTCGACTACTTCATGCGGAACAAACGCGCCGAGTTCGAGGCCTATCGCAGGCAGGTCACCCCGTGGGAGGTGGAGAGGCACATCAAGGTGCTGTGATCGGGAATATTGCGGCCACTCGCTCTGCTTGGGAGCCGGAGACTTTCACCTCGGCCTCTGCCCAGCAGAGTCGCCCCGTGGCCAGGCCCAGAAGGGTCGAAGGTTCCATCTCTACCACGTTCGGAGGCGTTCCCCGGGTGTGTTTCGGGCCATCCCCGAAACCAACTTGAACCGCGGCCCAGGGAGGAACTCGAACCTCGATCGAGGCACCTGGATGAAGTTCGCCCAGCCTCGCGCAGAAAGCGCGACAGCAGGCCGCCATCAAAATGCGTCCCAAGGCCAGGCTGTGTCTGCCCGCAGAATCTGCCGCCTTCAACAATATCCCTGTCAGATCCGGGGTGCGTCGATTCAACTCGCCGTCAAGGGCGAGGCCCAGGGCGGTGGCTTCGGTGTGGTCCACGGCGGCTAGGCACTCGCGGAGATCCCGCAGCTCTGCGATGGTCTTCTCGTCGGCGCTGAACATGCGGCAATCCTAGACAGAGCCTGCGTGGTGAGGGCAGTTAGGGTGGAAATGTGAACAGGGTTAGTACCACGGTGGGGGAGTTCGCGAGACGTGGCTTCGAACATCCCGGAAATGCTGCAAGGACGTGGCAGGACTGGCGTGCACGGCTGGATTCCGAACCTCCGGTACCTCTTCATGTGTTTACCCGGGCTGCTGACAGGGACCAGGCTCTGGAATGCATGGTCGGTATCGGTGAACGAGCCCCCGCAGTGCTCGCACGAATCGCGGTCACCCCAGAATGGTTGGACCGAGTGCTGCTCGTGCTCGGAGGATCCTCCGTGCTCGCGCGTTTTCTGGTGAAAAATCCTGGGGAGCTCGAAGCGCTCGCAACTGCTCCCGGGGCTCGGAGAGAAGGCTGGAGAGAATACATCCGGTCGCGGGCCATGGATGAATCCGGTCAGATCGACGCGGATCTGCTTCGCCGGGCGAATCACGCCGCTTTGGTACAGGTTGCGGTCAGAGACCTAGCCAGCGAAGATCCTCTGTCCATAGTGGATGACATCGCGGCCGAACTAAGCCACGTTGCGGACGCAGTTCTTGAATGTGCTCTTGAATGCGCGCGGGCTGAGGTTTCTGGTTCCTCCTCGGTGCGGATAGCCGTGGTCGCGATGGGAAAGGCAGGGGCAGAGGAACTCAACTACATCTCGGATGTTGATGTGATCTACATCGCGGAACCCGTCGAAGGCGGTGAACACGATGAGGCGATGAGGGTAGGAGCAAAAGTGTGTGCCGCAATGGCCCGGATCTGTTCGGCACATACATCGGAGGGCACCATCTGGCCGATAGATGCTGCCCTGCGGCCCGAAGGAAACGCTGGCCCCTTGGTGCGCAGCATCGCTTCCTGCGCTATCTACTACGGCAAGTGGGCGAAGAACTGGGAGTTCCAGGCCCTTCTGAAGGCGCGGCCTGCAGCCGGGGACCTGGATTTAGGACAGGCATTCTGCGACATGGTGTCTCCGCTTGTGTGGGAAGCGGCACAGCGCCCAGGATTCCTGCCGGATGTGCGGGCCATGAGGAACCGGGTTATCTCCCTGATCCCTGCCAAGGAAGCCGATAGGGAAATCAAACTCGGTATCGGGGGGTTGAGGGACACCGAGTTCACCGTGCAACTTCTACAGCTCGTTCACGGACGGGGTGATGAGCGGGTACGTGCACGTGGAACCTTCGATGCTCTGCGTGCCCTGGTTGCTTTCGGCTATATCGGGCGCGATGACGGTGCCGACATGGCCCGGGCTTACCGGTTTCAGAGAGTTCTTGAGCATCGGGTTCAGCTCCGCAGAATGCGTCGTACCCACCTGGTGCCGGAAGACGAACCGGGGTGGACTTATCTTGCCCGTGTCATCGGGAAAACCCCCGATGAGGTCAAGGACTTGTGGCGTGGCAGCACCCGTGCAGTTGAGAAGCTTCAGCAACGCATCTTCTTCTCCCCCCTGCTCGACGCCGTGTCTGCCGTCCCCACGGCAGAGCTACGACTTTCCACGGATGCAGCCCAGGAGCGACTGCGAATACTCGGTTTCGAGGACGCCCGTTCGGCCCTGGGGCACATCCAGACACTGACAAACGGCTCCACGAGAGCGGTTGAGATTCAGCGGCAACTCATGCCAGCCATGCTGGGCTGGTTTGCCGAGGGGCCGAACCCCGATTACGGGCTGCTCGCCTTCAGGCAACTTTCCGAGGCGTTGGGCACCAGCTCCTGGTACCTGCGGGCGCTTCGCGACGAGGGATGGATGGCTCAGCGGCTGGCTCACATCGCATCCTCCAGTCGCTACGTGGTCAATCTGCTGATGCGGGCACCCGAGATGGTGCAGATGCTCGCTCACAGCGAGAATTTGGAGCTTCGGCCACGGGATCTGCTCTCCAGATCCATGAGCCGGGATATCGAGCGGGCCTCGGACAAGGCTGCAGCAGCGGCATCGGTCCGGGCGCTACGTCGATCTGAGCTGTGCCGCATAGCCTTGGCCGACGTGCTGGGTGCGGCTGATGTCACCACAGTGGGTCTGGCGCTCAGCGATCTCGCAGGTGCCACGCTGGATGCAGCGTTGGAACTTGCTCGACGAGAAGTTGAGGCGCCTCCCGTCGGGGTGATCGGCATGGGGCGTTGGGGGGGAAGCGAACTCGGCTACGCATCTGATGTTGACGCGATGTTCGTTATCCCCGATGGTTCCGGGGCCGAGGAACAGGCGGCAGCGGCCCGACTCGTTCGGCTGGCCTGTGATCTCGTCGGAAAACCCGGACCGGACCCGGCGATGGTGGTTGACGCCGATCTGCGTCCCGAGGGAAAGGGCGGGCCACTTGTGCGAACCGTGTCCTCCTATCTCAGTTATTACGCAAGGTGGTCCTCCACCTGGGAGGCGCAGGCGCTGCTGCGAGCCCGTCCCGCGGCAGGGAAGCAGGAACTGGCCTCTGCGGTGCTTGAGGGAGTGGAGGGATTGCGGTACCCGGATGGAGGTCTTACCGCCGCGCAGGTTGCAGAGATTCGCCGGTTGAAATCGCGGATGGAAAACGAACGTATTCCCCGCGGAACGGACAAGGAACGTCACCTCAAACTTGGTTCTGGTGGCTTGTCGGATGTGGAGTGGACCATCCAGTTACTCCAGCTGCAGCATGCTGGTGCCCGGTCCGCCTTGCGCACACCTTCCACGCTCCAGGCCATTGACGTGGCGGAAGGGCTCGAGCTGCTGACCGCTGAACAGGCCGCCGACCTGCGGGAAGGATGGGTGCACGTCAGTCGGGTGCGCAACGCCATCATGCTGGTGCGCGGCCGGCCCGGCGATGCCCTACCCGTCGACTACCGTGAGCAGTCGGCTGTTGCCGAACTTGCAGGATACGATCCGGGTCAGCGTTCCAGGCTTGTTGATGACACGATCCGAGTCATGCGCCGCGCGTCGCGGGTGGTCAACCAGGTTTTCTGGGGTGAGCTACCGAAGGAGTGACCGTGCAGCTCCCAAAAGGATGGGATAGGGTGTTCCTGACGCATCCGGGGTCGGTGAGAGTCCGAACCGGCGGTGACAGTCCGCGACCCTCGCGGCCCTCATTTCTCGAACAGGGCCAACAGGTTGATCCGGTGGAAATCCGGGACCGACAGTGAAAGTCTGGATGGGAGGAGCGCGTCGACGGTCCGCACCGGTGGGGTGCGGATGCTGTGCGTGCACCCCGGACTGAGGAAGGACCGGGGTTTTGACCGAGCAGCAAGCACGACGGGGTCGGCTCGTCGCCCGGGCCGGGCTGTGGTCCGCCTATCCCGCCCGCACCCGACCGGTTTCACTCGTAGCGCGTCTTCTCCCTCCCCTCGTGGCCGTGCTGGTGGCGCTGCTCACCTGGTGGCTGCTCACCCAGGTCACCCCTGCGGTGTTGCTCCCGGACCCGGTGGCCGTGGTCTCTCGCGCCGCCCGCTGGGTGGGTTCCGGAATCGCTTGGCGCTACGTCGAACCAACTCTGGTGGCAGCGCTTCTCGGATCCGTCCTGTCCATCGCCATCGCCCTTCCACTGGGATATGTGATCGCCCACTCACGGCTGCTCGCGGCTGTCGCCGAGCCTTTCATAGCTTTTTCCCAGACGGTTCCACTCGTGGCCGTCGCACCTTTGCTGGTGCTGTGGATCGGGTACGGCACCATTCCAGTCGCCGTCCTCTGCTCGGTGATCGCGTTCTTCCCCATGGTCACCACCACCATCGTGGGATTGCGTGGCTTGGACATGCGAGTGATCGAGACCGCTTGGCTCGATGGGGCTGGAACCTGGCGGCGTCTCATCCATGTCGAGGCTCCAATGGCCGCTCCCGCGGTCCTGGCAGGGGTGCGTGGAGGAGTGGTGTTGTCCATGACCGGCGCGATCGTCGGTGAATTCGTCATGGGTGGACAGGGACTCGGAGTCCTGCTTACCCAGTCTCAGCAAGCAGTGGACACGATCGGGGTTTTCACGGTCCTGGTCCTGTTGGCGATTATCGCGAGCGTTCTCGTGTCCGTTATGGGGCTGGCCGAGCGCATCGCCAACCGAAACCTACAAGGAGAACACGCATGAAACCGAATCGCCGTTCATTTCTCTTCGGTGCCGCCGCTCTGGGCGGAGCGGCCCTTGCCTCCTGCGGTGGGCCGGCAGCGCAACAGGCCACCAAGAACGAGGCAGCCATCACGGTGGGACTCACCTACATTCCAAATGTCCAGTTCAGTCCTTTCTACGTCGCTGAATCCGAGGGGCTCTTCAAGGACTCTGGGATCAATCTGACACTCAGGCACCACGGAACCCAGGAAGGTCTGTTCACTGCCTTGGCGGCGGGGGAGGAGCAGGTGGTGTTTGCATCCAGTGACGAAGCCATGGTGTCGGCTGCCGGCGGCATGCCTGAACTACGAACCTTCGCCACCTGCTACCGGCAATACCCAGGGGTGATCCTCGGTGCCGGTGATATCACGGATCTTCCTAGTCTTGCTGGGAAAACCCTGGGAGTGCAGGGGCGTTACGGAGCAGGCTGGTACACAACCCTCGCTGCGCTGGACAGCGCAGGTCTCAGCGAGGAACAAGTGAGCATCACCGAAATCGGATGGACGCAGGTAGCAGCACTGACTACCGGTAAGACGGATGCTGTCGTGGGTTTCAGTAACAATGAGGCCGTCCAATTGGCAGCCGCCAGTTTCCCATTCAATCAGCTTGACGTGGTCGACAAGGAGAAACCGAACCTGGTCGGTCCCGGGCTGACAACTCGGGAGGGCGCTCTTCCCGTTGAGCAGCTCAAAGTGATCGCACAGGCTGTTCTCGAGGCGGAGAACCGGATCCTGAGCAACCCTGAACTGGCTCTCAAAGCCACGGAGGCGCAGGTTCCCGCTCTCGCGGAGGAAGCCCAGCGGAAACAAGCAGAAGCGGTCCTCGAGGCCACCAGTAAATTCTGGTTGGGCTCGGACGGAAAGGCCTCGGTGAAGGTTGAGCGAGATGACTTCACTCGGATGGGTGAATTCCTTACCCGAGTTGGGATCATTGAGGCCATCCCCGAGAATACGGTCCTGGAAGTGGGCTGAAGAGTTCCCAGGCGAAGCAACGACGAAATCAGCCGGACCAGCGCCGCACATGATTCGCCATGAAACCAGGTTTTACGGCGAATCATGTGCGAGGGCCGTGGGTTTCGCATAGTGGGTCACTCATTGCCCTGATCGTCTTCGCTCAGTCGGTGAGTACGGTTTCCAGGTCTGGTTCATGAGGGCTCGTGACTGCCACGGTCGTGACGTCCGTGGGCCCCGGCACGGCGCTGCCGGGTAGAGCAACCGCGGCAGCCCCCCAGGCGACTCCCCGGCTCAGCGCGGTTGCTGGGTCGTTCCCTGTGGTGAGGGCGCTGAGGACTCCTGCCAGTAGGCAGTCACCGGCACCCACCGTGGAACGTGGCTTGGTGACGGTGGCCTTGGCGTGGTGGACGACATCGGGGTCCACCCACAGGGCACCGTCGGGGCCCAGGCTCACCACGACCACTCCGACTCCGTTCGTTAACAGTTCGCGGGCGGCGTCGACTACAGCTCGCAGGGTGGGGAGTTCTCGACTGGTTAGCTCAGCGAGTTCTTCTCGGTTGGGTTTGATCAGCCAGGGTTTGGCCGTTACTGCGGCCGCCAGCGGGGCTCCGGATGTATCGATGGCAACCCTGCCGGGATAGCCGGCGATGATTTCCGCCAAGAACGAGTCATGTGTACCGGGTGGCAGGCTTCCGCACAGCACCACGGGGCCGGCTGCCCTGCCCACGGCGTTTGCGAGTCGGCTTACCTCGTTGCGGGACAACTCAGGACCCGGTTCGTTCACCTTGGTGGTGGTCCCTGTGGGATCGACGATGGCCATGTTGGTCCGTGTGGTCCCTGCGATGGGGATGGCGTCGAAAGGAACCCCGGCGTTCTGCAGCAGACAGGCCAGTAGCTCACCGTCCGGGCCGCCCAAGGGGAGTATGGCGCGGGCGGGATGGCCGTTGCGGATCAGGGCGCGGGCCACATTCACCCCTTTGCCACCTGGGTCGGTTCGGCTCGTGGCGGCTCGGTTTACTTCGCCCGGCAGCAGGTTCTCCACAAGCATGGTGCGGTCAATACTCGGGTTCGGCGTCAGGGTAGTGATCATGTGCGGGCCACCTCCGAGCCTGCGCTGTCGAATGCCTCGGTGGTTTCGTCGTCGAGGCGGAAGTCGGTGATGAGGAAAGAAACCTCCTTGAAGCCGGTGAAGTGCTGGAAATGGTTCAGATTCGTCTTGCCAGCGTCCGCCAGCAGGATGGTGCCCTGTCCGGCTAGTTCCGTCAAGGCCTGGTGGGTGATGGGTTGTTTCTCACCCGTCCTGACCTCGAGGCGCTGCAGGATGCTTGGCTTGCGGTCGGCGGTGACGCCGCGTCGACGAATCTGAATGCGCACATCAGGTTCTGGTGCCCGTTCTTGAGGATCGTCACGTCGGTTTCACAGGGTGAGTAGTTCTTTGCCCAGAACAGCTTCCGTACAAGGAGCGGTCAGGGACGGTTCTTGAGCAGCCGGGATGGCCACCACACCGTGGGGCCGATGTCCTGGACCAGGGCGGGAACCAACAGGGTACGTACGACGAAGGTGTCCAGCAGCACCCCGAAGGAGACGATGAAGGCGATTTGCAGCAGGAACAGGATCGGGAGGATGGCCAGTGCGGCGAAAGTTGCCGCTAGCACCAGGCCGGCTGAGGTAATGACCCCGCCCGTGACCGCCAGTCCACGCAACATGCCCTCGCGTGTTCCATTCGCCAGTGCCTCCTCGCGCACCCGTGTCATGAGGAAAATGTTGTAGTCGATTCCCAGGGCCACTAGGAAGACGAACCCGTACAGCGGAACCGAGGGATCTGCTCCTGGGAGGTTCAGTACGTAATTGAACACGACGGCAGCCACCCCCATTGCGGTCCCGAAGCTGAGGGCTGTGGTCGCCACCAGCAGTACAGGTGCCAGCAGGCTGCGTAGCAGCAGGACGAGGATGACCAGGATTACCGTGAGAACCAGAGGAATGATGAGGGCCCTGTCGTGCTTCGTTGTGGTCTGGGTGTCCAGATCGGTGGCTGTGGCGCCTCCGATGCGCGCGGTTCCGGACAGCTCTGTCCGCAGCTCGCGGACGATGTCGATGGCCTCGTCGCTGTCGGCAGTGGCCGTCAGGGTGGCCAGCAGCATGACCTCGCCGTTGTCCACGGTGGGAGCCGGGGGTGGTGTTCCTGGCGGTCCTACAGGCTGGATTCCTGCCCTCGTGACGGGCGCGGAACCCGAGGGCGAAGCCTTCGAGACGACGCTGACAGAGGCCACCTCGTCGTTGTCCAGCAGCTGGGTTGCTACTGATTGCAGACTGTTCTCAGCGGTCAAGACATAGGCGGGCGAGCCGGCCCCACCCGGGAAGTGGCGTGCCAACTCTTCCTGGCCTGTTCGGGCGTCGGAGGATCCCAGTACGAAGCTGCTGATGGGAACTCCGTCGGCCTTGAGGGTGGGAACGAAGGCGGTGCCGATGCCCAACAAGATGACGCAGGCAATCCACACGGCACGGGGACGCTTGGAAACGAACCGACCGGTTCTCGCGTACACACCAGTGTGGGTCTGTTCCTCATCCGTGCGGGCAGGATCGAAACGTGGCATCCGGGGCCAGTACGAGGCTCGGCCCAGCAGGTGGGTGAGGCTGGGGAGCAGGGTCAGGGATGCAAGCACCGCAAAAGCCACACCTATGGCAGCCACCGGTCCCAAAGAGCGATTGGAACCCAGATCGCTGAACAACAGGCACAACAAGCCGGCGATCACGGTGCCGCCGGAAGTGAGGATCGGCTCCAGGACACCGCGCAAAGCGGCCCGGGTGGCTTCCGTTCTCGATTCGTGGCGCCGTAGCTCCTCCAGGTACCGGGCCGTGTACAGCAAGGAGTAGTCCGTGGCCGCGCCTATCACCAGAATGAAGAGAATCCCCTGGGGTTGTCCTGTGGATGGTCAGTACCCCCCATGTGGCTAGCCACCAGTTGGCCAGGAGTGCGACAGCGAGGGCGAAAACGCTCGTCAACAACACCACAAAGGGGAGGAGCACGGCTCGGTAGACGAGCACCAGGATCACCAGCACCAGGCTGAGGGTCACGAGCAGCAGTAGGCCGCCGATCCCGCCTACCAGCAGCCAACACAGGATCAAAACGATTGGGGTGACGAAACGAGCTGTTCTGGTCTTCACAGGAATGAACCCGCGGTTCCTGGAAGTTCAGAGGGCGTAGTAGAGCTCGAATTCGTGTGGATGTGGCCGAACGGCAATGGCCTGGATCTCGGCGCGCTTGAGCCCCACCCAGGTATCGATCAGATCGGGTGTGAAGACATCGCCTGCCAGCAGAAACTCGTGATCCGTCTCCAAGGCATCCAGTACTGCGCTCAGGCTGGCTGGCACGGTGGGGACCTCGGCATGCTCCTCGGGGGGCAACTCGTAGAGGTCCTTGTCGATGGGGGTGGGAGGCTCGATGCGGTTCTGGATGCCGTCCAGTCCTGCCAGCAGGATGGCGGCGAAGGCCAGGTAGGGGTTGCTCGACGGATCCGGGCAGCGGAACTCGATGCGCTTGGCCTTCGGGTTGGAACCGGTGATCGGGATGCGGATGCAGGCGGAGCGGTTGCGCTGCGAGTACACCAGGTTGACGGGGGCCTCGAACCCGGGAACCAACCGGTGGAAGGAGTTGACGCTCGGGTTGGTGAAAGCTAGCAATGCGGGGGCATGCCTGAGGATGCCACCGATGTACCAGCGGGCCATGTCCGACAGACCTGCGTAGCCGTTCTCGTCGTAGAACAAGGGTTTCCCGTCGTTCCACAGCGAGGAGTGGACGTGCATCCCGGAGCCGTTGTCCCCGAAGATCGGTTTCGGCATGAAGGTGGCGGTCTTGCCGGCCTCCCAGGCGGTGTTCTTGACGAGGTACTTGAACTTCA
>ERZ773060.599-NODE-599-length-11648-cov-6.80592_pt1 | contig 11648 bp, 10 predicted proteins | sample MGYA00580628_ERZ773060 | MGnify/ENA primary metagenome ERZ773060 (study PRJEB29015, sample SAMEA2738019) | human oral metagenome | biome: human oral; feature: human-associated habitat; material: dental | place: China | collected 2045 ... | reverse complement strand
CTCGGGGGCGGGGCGGATCTCGCCGTTGCCGATCCTCGGCCACACCGTCTCCTGTACCCGGGAGCAGATCGCGGCCTTCTCCGCGACCGGACGGAACCGCAGCGACGTGGCTGTGATGGTTCCCATCTTCTGCAGCAACAGACCGAGGTTGAGGGTGCCCTTGGTGCCGCCCTGGAGGCCGATCACCACCATGCGACCGCGTTTTGCGAGTGCCTTGACGTTCGCCTCCAGGTATTTGGCGCCCATGATGTCCAAGATCACGTCCGCGCCACGACCTCCGGTGGCCTCGCGCACCCCGTCGACCCAGTCGTTGTGGTAGTCGAGCGCGACCTCGGCGCCGTGGGCCAGGCAGTGCCGCAGCTTCGGCTCGCTGCCGGCGGTGGCGACGACGCGCGCGCCGAGGGATTTCGCGTACTGGGTGGCGAAGGTGCCGACCCCACCAGCTCCGCCGTGGACCAGCAGCGTCTCGCCGTTCTTCAAGCCGGCGACGTCCATGTTTGAGACGACGGTGGCGGCCACTTCCAGCAGGCCCGCGGCGGTCACGAGATCCACTCCGGGGGGCGGGGGAACCAGCTGTCCCTCGGGGACGACGAAGTACTCCGCGTAGCCGCCGCCCGCGAGCAGCGCCACCACCTCGTCGCCGATCCTCCAGCGGGTCACACCGGCGCCGATCGCCTCGACGACACCGGAGGCCTCCAGACCGATGATGTCAGTGATGCCCTTCGGGGGCGGGTAGTAGCCGCGGCGTTGCAGCAGGTCGGCGCGATTCACGCCCGCGGCGACGGTGCGCACTAGCACCTCGCCCGGCTGGGGGGTGGGGGTGGGGGTTTCTTTGATGGTCAGGGCCTCGACGTCCCCGGGCTCCTCGACGATGACAGCTCGCATGGGAGGAAGTCTATGTGGGATCCGCGCACCTGTCGTGAGGAAACCGCCCGGGACCTAGGCCAACCTCCGGGACCCCGTCCAGCAGTCCGGGACCCCGTCGGATTCGGTTTGCTGGCTTTAACACCGGTTTGCTGGCCTTGTTGATGCTTGCTGGCGTCACAACGCAGGCAAACGTGAACAAGCCCAGCAAAACCGGATCAAGGCCAGCAAATGGGTTGTAAGGCCAGCTGGGTTGTAAGGCCAGCAAAACCAGTGGGAGGGGGTGGGGTGGTGGGGTGCGGTGTGCCGATCGAGGGGCGGGGAGGGGTCATGCGACCTCGTCCGGCCAGGTGAGTCGTCGATGCGATGTGAAACGCCGTTCGCTTCCGTCGATGGGGTCGGTGAAGGACAAGTCCCGGGCCAGCAGCCGCAGCGGGGTGGTGAAGTCGTCGATGTCCACATCCGAGATCACCGGGTAGAGCGGGTCGCCGAGCAGCGGCAGCCTGAGCTGATTGAAGTGGGCGCGGATCTGATGGGTCCGACCGGTTCGGGGACGGACCTCGTAGCGAGCCCACGCGCCGCGCACCTGGATCACGTCGATCCACGTCTCCGAGTTCGGCGGCAGCTCCAGGGTCTCGGCCTGCAGCACCCCCACGCGTTTGACCAGGTGCGACCTCACCACCCGCGGGAACCCGACGTCCGGGTCGAAGGGGGCGATGGCCTCGTAGACCTTGCTCACCTCGCGGCGCGCGAACACCTCCTGGTACGCCGAACGCCACCGCTTCCCAGTGGTCATCAGCAACACTCCGGCGGTGCCGCGATCCAGCCGGTGCGCCGCCGACAGCTCCGGCAGTCCCGTGGCCGCCCTGCCCTTCACGACGGCGCTCTGCAGCACGTGCCTGCCGCGCGGAATGGTCGACAGGAAGTGCGGTTTGTCGAACACGACGATTCGGTCGTCGCGGTGCAGCACCTCCAACGCGCCCGGCACCTCGGCCTCCGGCCGCAACTCCCGGTGGAACCAGACGAAGGTGTTGGGCCGGTAGGGCTCGTCGCCCCGCCACGGCGCACCGTGCTCGTCGACGAAGTCGCCGCGAGCCAGCATCGGGTCGACGCAGTCGCGGCCGGGCCCCAGCTTGTCGAGCAGGAACGCCCGCATCGTCGCCCACGGCGCGGGCGCCCCGCGGTCGGGGGTGCGGACCCACGCGGCCTGCAACCCGTGGCGCGGCGGAAGCGGAGACTTGGGTGGCACCGTTCCATTCTTCCGGGTGACGTCGGTTGAGGCGACCCGCGAGCGTCAGCGAGCCGGTCGCACCGGGGTCAGGTTGCAGCCAGGTGCTTGGTTTTTCTCCAGTCGCCTCGCGACCCAGTGTACGCGCCGTGTCGGCCAAAAGGATGACGAGCGCGATTCTGCTTGCCCCGCGGGTGGCGCAGCCGCGACGATCCGCGACGCGGGGTCGTCGGCGGGAACATCGGAGTGAGGTGGGGCTCCGTGCCACGTTCGACCCACTGTGCCTTAGGATGGGCTCCGCGGATGATCCCGTATGGCGAGATCGCATAGTGGACTAGTGCAGCCGCCTTGAAAGCGGCCGAGGGGCAACTCTCCGTGGGTTCGAATCCCACTCTCGCCGCTTTCCGCCGGATCGCCTCCTGTTCAGTTCATTCCTGGGGGTTGTAGGCGCAGGCGTTGGTGACTTGTTCTGCTGTGGAGGCGGGGGCGGCTGTGGGTGTTGCCGAGGGTTGTTGTTCTGGTGGGGTGGTTGTGGTTGGTGTGGGTGAGGGTTTCGTGGTGCTGGGGGTTTCGGTGGGGGTGTTTGTTGTTGGTTCGCTGGTGTGGGTTGGTGGGGTGATGGCGTCGTGTACTCGTGTGCGGGTCAGTGTGAAGTCCGGGTTGGCTGACACGAACCCGTTCTGGCCATCCACGAAGGCCAGCCGGGAGACTGAGGCGTCCTTGACCTTGACGGCCAGCTGGGCGACGAGGGCCAACACCTCCTGGGGGATGTCGGTCATGACCATGTCTGAGGAGGCTTGGGCGATGTCCTCGTAGCGGGTGAGCATCGTGAGGGGGTCTGCTTGTTTGATGACCGCGTTCACCAGGCAGGACTGACGAGCCATGCGGTCGTAGTCATCGGAATCGAAACGGCTCCGCGCGTACCACATGGCGTTGTAGCCGTCGAGGAGCTGGTTCTCGCCGGGCTGGACCCATCCGTGTGGCCGCTTTCCGGTCTGGTGATCACCGCCGATGGGGAGCTTCCGGTTGACGTTCAACCGTACGCCGCCCATGGCGTTGATCAGCCGTTCCAGGCCGTCGATGTTGACCAGGGCGAAGTAGTGCATGTGTAGTCCGGTGATGCCTTCGATTCCTTGTTTCAGGACTTCTGCTCCGGGGTAGGTGGGGGTGGGGGTTCCGAGGGCTTCTACCATGTCGGGGTGGTCGCCGGCGACGGTTTTCTCCCAGAGTGCGTTGACGTACCATTCGGCTTCGTCGCCGGCGCCGCGGAAGCCGCGTGGGAACAGTTGTGCCAGTTTGCTGCCTTCTGGGAAGGGTGTGTACTTCAGGTTTCGGGGGATCTGGATCAAGGTGGTGTCGCCGGTGGTGGTGTCGATGGAGGCGACCATGATGGTGTCGGTGCGAGGGGTGTAGACGCTGTTGCCTGCATCTTTGATGCGGGTGCCTGTGCTGTCGGCGCCGAGGAGCAGGATGTTGAGTCGTGGGGTGTCTTTCCAGGGGTTTTCGGCGTTTGTGTCGATGTTGGGGCGGCTGCCTGCTGTCACATCGTCTCCGGTGATTGATCCCAGGAGTTGTAGTTGGGACAGGGTGTAGCGGGCGCCGACTGCTAGGGGTGCGGAGACGACGAAGGTGAGGGCGATGACGAGGCCTGCTCCGATGGCTCGTTTTGTGGTGGTGAGGCCTTTAGGGCGGGTGATGAGGTGGGTCAGGGCGATCAGACAGGCCCACCCCACGGCGGTGATGATCAGAACCACCAGGGCGCCGCGCAGGAGCCCAGGCCTCAGAACCCAGCCGATGGCTCCTGCGGGGTTCATGACGGCGCGTACGGCCAGCCAGATCAGGCCTCCTAGGAAGCCGATCGGGAGGAGTACTCCCAGGATTTTTGCCCAGCGTTGTCTCGCTCCTGCGAGTCCGAGGCCTGGTAGGAGGGTGCTGGCGATGGTCAAGGTGGCGCAGCGTCTGAAGGACCTGTCCAGTCTGCTCCCGGCGCCTGCCGCATGCTTCGGATCGGAATCGCCCCGGGATTCGCGGCGCGTTCCGGTCTTCTTCTTCGCGTCATCACGTGACTGACTTGACCTGCTGGTCGATGACTCCCGCCGCTTCTTCGAGGAATCCTTGCCACCGCGGGGCGTGGGGGTCTCCGCGCCCTTCGGTTCCTGATCCGAGACCTTGTGGGGACGGATGGACGTCTGCTCGAGCTCGGACTCTTCCTGTGGCCATCCGGTGGCGTCGTCGTGCCGACGTGCCGGGTCGCCACCGCGGTAGAGGCGCGGGTAGTTGTTGTCGGGCAAGACGTCTCCTTCTCTCGCGTCGCGGTTCAGTGTACTTGGGGGTCGGGTGAAAGGATGACGCTCGCGGTGTCCGCGAAGCGGCTGCGACGCATCGGTTGCCGGTCTCGTCATGCCTCGGCTAATCTGTAGCGCGCTGGAGGTGTCGCCTAGTCTGGTCTATGGCGCCCGCCTGCTAAGCGGGTTTGGGGCTCAACCCCATCGCGGGTTCAAATCCCGCCACCTCCGCCAGCATCTCAAGGCCCCGGTTCCCTCCGGGGCCTTGAGATTGTAACGGTGTATCGTCGTCACCCTGGGCTGCGCTCACGCTGTTTTGCCAAGCCGGGGGATGGGTCGTATAGTTACTCCTCGCCCGCGCTCGTAGCTTAATGGATAGAGCATCTGACTACGGATCAGAAGGTTGGGGGTTCGAGTCCCTCCGAGCGCGCTACGCAGCAGGCCTCGTCTCCGGAATCTCCCGGTCGCGAGGCTTTTCCGTTGCCCCAGATATGTGTTGTCATGGGGACCATGAGTCATCCCAGCGACCCGAACCCCACCCCGGAGAAACTACTGGCCGGCGTGATCGCGAACCACTTCACCGGCGCACACGTGGCCGAGGAGGACAACGTCCAGATCGTGCGGCTGGGGGATGGGCTGCCCGTGATCGAGTGTCACATCAACTCGTTGCAGGAGGAAGCGCCCCACGGTGCCTTCATCACCCTCGACATCCACGGCGGTGCACTCGGGACCCCGGGGGCCGTCGTCACGGCCAGCGGCTATGGCGATGACATGTACCAGGCGCTGGTCACCGCTGGATGCAACTGGGCCTGTGCATTCGGGCCGGTGCTGCTCACCGCGATCGGACGGGCTGATCTCATCGGCACCGAGGATCCCGACGTGGAGCAGTTCGAGGCCACCCTCCAGGGTCGGAGGTATCTCGTCACCATGGGCAGCATCGACCGCAGCGTCAATGTGCCGCTCGAGGCAGCGAAAACCTACCGCCAGTGGATGGGCGGTTCCCGGGCACTCACGACGAAGGTGCTCGCCAGCGGCACCATCCCCGCCACCCGCGGCAACGACATCATTCCGCTCGGCTGCTTCCTCGGCGTCGGCCCGGACCTGATCGCTGAGGTCAAGCTCGGCTCCGGCGACTGGGCCCCGGGGCGAGCGGTCCTGGCCGACGGGCCGACGGAACCCGAGGGCATCCTCATGCTGCGTGAATGGGCGCTCCTGACGCCACTCGAACCCGCTCCCCGCATCACCCGCGACGACCTGCAGCGCACCCTCGATCTGCTGCGAAACGCCTCCGAGGATTCCCGGGACGAGGCCGGCTGGATCGGTGGCCGCAACCACGGAATGCGGCTCGGTGCCCCCGGGTTCACCTCCGCCATTCCGCTTCCCCCGGACGCCCGGTGGTTCGTCGACGAGGTCGCCGCATCCGGGGCCGGCCCCGGCTACGGCCTCGACCTGCGCCCGATCACTGAGGGCTGGCTGCACCTGGCGCAGGCCGGCTGCGGATCCCAGTGGGCGCTCGATCTGACCGACGGGTCGGTGGCACTCGATTCCCGGTTCTGCGACGGGGAGTTCCGGCGGGTGTCGACGGGATTCGTCGCCTGGTACGAGGCGTGGCTGGACAACGCGATCCGCGGTGGCGGACCCTACGCGCATTGGGACTACTCGCTGGATGCGGCCTTCAAGGTGCTGGTCCAGGCCGCGCAGGAGAACGGCGTCGACGCACTCCCTGGACTCGGCATGGAAGTGGTGATCCACTCCCCGGAGGACCAGCTCGTCGGTCCCTGCCACGGCTGCGAATCAACCTACGCCCGCTACGGGGTGCCGAGCACCGCCTTCGCCCTGGAGGAGTGATGGACCCGCCTGGACGCGATCCGGGTGCTTGCCCTCGCGGCTCGGTGTGACGGGCGTCGCACGGTGCCTGTCAGTGGTGTCCCCCAGGCGTCCCTGAAATGTTCTCAGACCCCCTGGAACAAGGTTGAAATAATTTTCACACTCCTCTTGGATAATTACCGGGAAGGGGCTCCTCGAGCCCTGGAAGCAACTGAGAGGAGACAACATGAAACGTCGTTCAGTGCTCTCGCTGGCGGCCGGAGCAGTCCTGGCCTCAGGTGCCGGAATCGCCCGCGCCGAGGGCAGGACGATGCCCTTGAACGATGTCCCGGTCCATCAGATCCCGGCCAACCCTGCGACCCGGGAGGAGCAGCTGAAGCACCTGTTCGAGGACATGTCCAGGAAGAACGATCACGCGTGGGGTTCCCACCGTGCCCAGACCGGTCCCGGGCAGCTGATCATGGGTAACAACCCCAAGGGCACCAACACGCCACAGTGGTGGTACGAAAACCTTGTGCATCAGGACTACCACAGCGACAAACTGTGGCAGGCGATCAGCCCGTGGATGACCGCCGTGACCCACCACGACGCATCGGTGAGCAATGTCCGGGTCCAGATGAGCAAGTACATCCTCAACATCCTCCACCGCTCCGACAACACGTGGCGCACCGTCGTCGCCAAACCGGTGGTGGGAGGCGGCTACTGGGCAGGAAATGATTTCTCCGGAGACCCTGATATTGAGGCAGAGATGTTCCCCAGCGGGGATGGTCTGTACGTGGCCGCTGATGTCAAGACTGGTTTTGGTTTCCACGGCTGGACCGGAGAGTTCACTTACAACACCGGTGACATTCTGGCGCTGCACGCCAAGGTGGCGGCCCGTCTCGTGGCGGCGGACTCGGCGAAACCCGACAATCTCGACAAGGTGCACGTCCAGCTCCAGGTGGGGGTGGACTACTACCCATACATCGGGACGAGGATCAATGATCCGCTCCTGAAGTTGAAAGACGGAGGTGTGTATTTCCCGGGGGCCGGTTTTGGCAGGGCCAAGACCATCACACGCAACTGGGGCACCTACCAGTTCGCCACCGTCTACGCCACCAATGCCGAGACCGGGGGAGTCGACGGCGACCCGGGTGGCGGCCTGACCGAGCAGCAGTTCCGCGACAACCCGCCGCCGCTGTGATCCGTGGAATCCGACACGACCGGGCCGGTCCGCTGTGTGCGGGCCGGCCCGCTAGATGTCGGAGAGCTCCCCGAAGACCCTTGCCAGAAGGCATATCATGGCCGGGGAGGAGAATCATGACAGCGATCTGGGCTCACCGCGGAGCATCGGCATACGCCCCCGAGAACACCATTCCCGCCATCCAGCAGGCGATCGAGATGGGTGCGGACGGCGTCGAACTCGACGTGCAACGAACCATCGACGGACAGCTCGTGGTCATCCACGACGAAACCATCAACCGCACCTCGAACGGATTCGGCAGGGTGGTCGACCTGACCCTCGAGCAGCTGCGGTTGTGCAACTACAGCAACGGTTTCGTCGGGCACCGGAAGGTGCAGATCCCCACCCTCCGGGAGGTTCTCGAACTGCTCGAACCCACTCGGCTGCACATCAACCTCGAACTGAAGAACAGCATCGAGCTATATCCCGGCATGGAAAACGACGCCTTGACGATCGTGCAGGAAGCCGGGTTGCTCCACCGGGTGCTGTTCTCGTCGTTCAACCACTTCGCCCTGGCGAACCTGCGCGGGGCGGTGCCCCCGGAATGCCTCGGCCTTCTGTACTCCGACGGCCTCTACGACCCGTGGTGTTACGCCAACGTCTTCGGGGCCAGGTTCCTCCACCCGCATTTCTACGCACTTCAGCAACCCAACTACATGTGGCTGTGTCACGAGGCCGGGGTGGGGGTGAACGTGTGGACCGTTGACAAGAACGAGGACATCCGCTCCCTCGCGGCGCTGGGGGTCGACGCTGTCATCACGAATTTCCCCGACCGCGCCCGCCGCGCCCTGGAACGCCCCTACCTCTGAGAAGGCGCGGAACCTCTAGGGTGTGGGCATGACCAACCCGTTCCGGCCCGAGAGATGGGACGAGATCCCCGGCTTCGAGTTCACCGACATCACCTACCACCGTGCCCGCGACGTCGCGGCAGTCAGGATCGCCTTCAACCGGCCCGAGGTGCGCAACGCCTTCCGTCCCCACACCGTCGACGAACTGATTGCTGCCCTGGAGCATGCCCGCACCAGCGCCGACATCGGCTGTGTGCTGCTCACCGGCAACGGGCCGAGCCCGAAGGACGGCGGTTGGGCGTTCTGCTCCGGCGGCGATCAGCGCATCCGGGGGCGCGCCGGATATCAGTACGCCGACGGCGAAACCGCACACACCGTCGACAAGGCAAAACTCGCCCGGCTGCACATCCTGGAGGCGCAGCGGCTCATCCGGTTCATGCCCAAGGTCGTGATCGCGCTCGTCAACGGCTGGGCCGCGGGTGGTGGGCACTCCCTGCACGTCGTCGCCGACCTGACCATCGCATCCCGCGAGCACGCCCGGTTCAAACAGACCGACGCCGACGTCGGTTCCTTCGACGGCGGCTTCGGTTCCGCCTACCTGGCCCGCCAGGTGGGGCAGAAGTTCGCGCGCCAGATCTTCTTCCTCGGCGACGTCCACGACGCCCAGGAGGCCCACGAGATGGGCATGGTGAACAAGGTGGTGCCGCACGAGGAGCTGGAGGAGACCGGACTCGAGTGGGCGGCGAGGATCTGCGGGAAGTCCCCGACCGCGCAGCGGATGCTCAAGTACTCCTTCAACCTGGTTGACGACGGGCTCGTCGGTCAGCAGGTGCTGCTCGGCGAGGCCACTCGCCTGGCCTACATGACCGACGAGGCGGTGGAGGGCCGCGACTCCTTCCTGGAGCACCGTACCCCCGACTGGTCGGGTTTTCCGTACTACTACTGAATTCCTGAGAACCCGTCATCACGGTCCCGGTTGCAACTACCCTGCTCGGTGTCGGCGCATGAGCCGCGCCGAGGAAGGGAAAAATACAATCATGAATTTAAGGATGCTCAAGGGGTCGGTGGCAGTCCTGGCCTCGATTGCCATAGCTTGTGGCGCGGCTGGGTGCAGCGGAAAGCCGAGCAAGGACGCCGTCAAGGCGGGAATCATCAAGATGATGAAGGAGCAGGGCGAGAGTTCGTATGACGACAACGCACTCAACGACTACGTCGGCTGCTTGGTTGACGGCAGCTACGACAAGGTGAGTGCCGATACTCTTCAAAAACTCGCAGACGGCAAGACGTCCACCGATACCTCAGGCACTCAGGACGGTAAGACGTCCAGCGATGCCTCAGGCACTCAGGATGGCACGACGGATACCAGCTCCAGTGTCGCTGATGGGGACAGCAAGGCCATAGGTGAGACCGCTCAGGAGTGTTCGGCCAAGCTGATGGGCAAGGAAAGCTGAACCATCGCTGCGGGCTGGTGGCTCGGGGCAATCCTGTATAACCCTTCAGTCGGCCAGCCCGTACAGCCGATCGCCGGCGTCGCCCAAACCGGGGACGATGAAGCCTCGGTCGTTGAGGCGCTCGTCAACGGCGGAAACCACCAGGGTGCAGGGGACGTCGAGGTCCGCCAGCAGGGCCTGGATCCTCTCGATTCCCTCGGGGGCCGCCAGCAGACAGATGCAGGTGATGTCGTCGGCACCGCGACCGACGAGGAATTTCACGGCCTCTCCCAGCGACCCACCGGTGGCGAGCATCGGATCGAGCACGTAGCACTGGCGACCGGAAAGGTCCTGCGGCAGGCGTTCGGCGTAGGTGGTGGGCTCCAGGGTTTTCTCGTCGCGGATCATTCCGAGGAACCCGACCTCGGCGGTCGGCATCAGACGAAGCATGCCGTCGAGCATCCCCAGGCCCGCACGCAGGATCGGAACCACCAGGGGGGCGGGGGAGTCCAGTTTCGTGCCGATGGTGGGGGCGACGGGGGTTTCGATGGCGGTGTCGTGGACGCGCACCCCGCGGGTGGCCTCGTAGGCCAGCAGCGTCACCAGTTCCTCGACAAGGCTGCGGAAGGTGGGCTGTTCGGTGTTGCGGTCGCGCAGGACCGTCAGTTTGTGATCGACGAGCGGATGAGAGATGACGCGAAGTTCCACGAGCCCACTGTGACACACCCGGAGGGTTTGGGGGAACGGATATCGCCCCGGAGCCTCGAAGAGACTGAATATCTGGAAGGATGGGTTTTCCGTAGGACCGGGAGGAGATCAGCCGTGGACGCCTTTGATGAAGACGCCGAGCCTTTTGACCTGAGGGATGACCGCGGTCTGGAAGCCGCCGACGATTCGGAGGAGGAATTCTTCGACGACGACCTCGAGGACGCGGGAGAAGACGACATCGACCTCGTCGTCGCCGTGTACCGGGAGGACGGCAAGGCGACGGCGGTTCCCATGGACTTCGACCTGGCCAACGATCTCGACGAACTGATCCGTCAGCTCAGCCGCCTTCCGGGTGATTCCGGGGCGGACGGATACGTGTCGGTGGCGGGGGAATTCTTCGTCATCTGCCGGGTCAGGGGAAGGGCGGTGGAGGTGGTGCTCAGCGATGCCACCGCAGCCAACGACTGGCCCATCGCCCGCGATGTCGTGGACTACCTGGGCGAGGAGATCCCTGACGAGGAGGACGATCCGGCGCCGGTCGGGGACCTAGAGATGTTTGCCGCTGCCGGGTTGCGGGGCTTCGAACTGGAGGCCATCGCCACCGACTACGAGGAGGACTCCGACGAGCTGTTGATGCAGGTGGCGCAGCGCCTGAAGATCGCGGACGTGTTCGAGCGGGCCGTCGAGGCCTTCGACGACTGAGGAACCGGCCACCGTGGCGCGACGCTACGAGCCGGCGATGCGGCAGGCACTCCTCGCGGCCCGGGAGGCGGGGCTGCGCGGCGACGTGCCGGTGGGGGCCGTCGTCCTCGGACCGGACGGGTCGCCGATCGCGATGGGCAGCAACGAACGAGAACTCACGGGCGATCCGACGGCACATGCGGAGGTGGTCGCGATCCGGCGCGCCGCAGAGGCCCTCGGTCAGTGGCGGCTGACAGGCTGCACCCTGGTGGTGACCCTGGAGCCGTGCACCATGTGTGCGGGAGCGATCGTCGCCGCCCGGATCGATCACCTCGTGTTCGGGGCCTTCGACGACAAAGTCGGGGCGGTGACGTCGCTGTTCGACGTGCTGCGTGACCCGCGTCTCAACCACCGTCCGAGGGTGACCTCGGGAGTGCTGGAAGCCGACTGCGCGGCGCTGCTGGAGGAATTCTTCACCAGCCGTCGATGAAGGAAACCCCACGACCGGAGAGGAACCTGGGACGTGACCGCACCGACCACCAGCTATCACCTGCGACCGCACAGCGGTTGGCTCAACGACCCCAACGGCATGACCTTCCGCGACGGGGTCTGGCA
>ERZ773060.591-NODE-591-length-11783-cov-6.17462_pt1 | contig 11783 bp, 11 predicted proteins | sample MGYA00580628_ERZ773060 | MGnify/ENA primary metagenome ERZ773060 (study PRJEB29015, sample SAMEA2738019) | human oral metagenome | biome: human oral; feature: human-associated habitat; material: dental | place: China | collected 2045 ... | reverse complement strand
AAAAATGGCTCCGCCATTTTTTAGGGTGCCCGGTCAGGCGGCGCAACACCGTATGTGGCTTTCGCTGGATGGCTATACATACATTCGAGCGCTCAAGGTGTTAAACGGGGGGTATGGGCATCGAGGTATGCAGGCTAACCCCACCCCCTCGGTTCCCATGAAAGAGGCAAAGCCTCTTTCATGGGTGCCCTCGTCCCCTCCCCCACAGGGGGAGGGGCGTATCGGCGGTTTTTGTCTGTTTCAGCTCCCTGCACAAGCACACGGAAAATGTGATTCACCATATTTTTTAACGGGTTATAAGCGCTCATATTCCAGTTCAAGGGCGATGACCGGGGCGTAGCCCTGGTGTACGGCTTCGGGCTGGCTGGCGGAGATGCCGCCGATGCCCTGGCCTATCCAGGGGCGGCCGTGGCGCTCGCCGCTGAAGACGGCGCCGGTTTGTGCCATCAGCACCGGTTTTTTGTAGGGGTTGCCCGCGGTCGCCTGTATGTTGCCGTGGCGACCAAAGCGGGTCAGGGTCTGGTAGTAGCTGTGTTCGGGGTCGAATCCTTGTCCTTGCGGGCAGCAGGGGGCGAGGGTCATCGCCGCGTCGCCGGTGCGGGCAAACAGCGTTTGTTCTGCTTCCAGCGTCTTGATTCGGTATTTGCCGAGGCCGGTGCTGGCGTCGCGGCCATAGCCGCTGTAGCCAAGGTTTTTGAGTACTTGCGCCAGTTCGTCGCGCGTGATGCGCGCCGGGTCGTGCAGCAGGTAGAGTTGCCATTGGCTGTTGGTGCTGTACCAGTGTTGTTCGCTGGTGAACGGCGCGAACTGGTCGCTGCCGGTAGTGTGGGTGGCGCGGTTGATGCTGTTGTGCGCCTGGGTGTGGCTGGTGAGCAGGTCGGCGGCGATGTCGTTGTTGCTTTTGGCGTGTTGTTGCCAGTCGCGCACGGGTTCTTTGAGCCTGTCCAGCGGCAGCCATTGGCGTTTTTTCAATGCTTTGCGGTCTCCTTCGCCGGGCGTTTTTTCCCAATAGGCAGACGGCAATGTCGGCAGCGGCAGGTGTCCGGCGGGGAAGGCGTCGGAGGTGATGAGGCAGGGGTTGCCGTCGCAGTAGCCGTCAAGCAGTGCGCGCAGGCGGGCTTCGCCATAGATTTCGGCGATGCCCCAGCAGAGGTGGCCAAAGAGGGTGTCGCCGACCAGCGGCGTGCCGAAGGCAGTCTGCGGGATGAGGGTGAGGCGGAGCGCGTCCATGTCAGGCGAAGGGTTTGTGTTGGGCGAAGCGGTCGCTGATGGCGCTGTCGCCGTCAAGGGCGAGGTTGGCGAAGCGCACTTTGCCGTAGCCGCGCGAGCCGGAGCCGCCGAGGCTGTCCCATTCGAGCAGTTTCAGCCCGGTGAGCAGGGTGTGCAGCAGGGCGTCGTCGTCGCCGTCGTATTGTTTGAGGGTGAGGCGGAAGGTGAAGACGGCACCGGCGGGAACGCGCTCGGTGAAGCGCGGGTGTTCGGCAGTGCCGCTGATGCGGTTGATGCGGTTCTCGCTTTTGGCTTCGGTCCAGGAAAGGTTGTCTTCGCGCTGTTTGGCGGCGTAGCCGGGGTCGAGCGGGCAGTCCCAGAAGGCGAGGCGGGTGTGGCCGATGTGTTTTTGGAAGGTTTCGTCCTGGGTGTCGCCGCTGATGCCGAAGAGTTGCAGGATGTGTTTGACCGCGGTTTGTTGGGCGCCGGTGCTTTGGTCGTATTCTGTTTTGCCGAGCGGGGTTTCTTGGACGGCGCCGCTTTTCCATTCGAGCAGGCTGCGGATTTTGCCTTTGAGGCTGCTGCCGGGGATGTAGGGTTCGCCTGTTACGGGGTGTTTGACGACGGGGTTGTCGATGCCGCCGATGTGGATTTCGCTGTCGCCAGCGCCGATGTGCAGGCCGCTTTCGAGGATGAGGTCGGCGGTGAGGGTGCGGATGTTTTGTAGTTGCATGGGGCGCTCCTTATTTGGTTTCGCTGGCTTTGCGGTAGCCGAGCATGGCTTCAAAGAAGAGTTTGGCGTGGCGCAGGGTTTGCGGGCTGTCGATTTGGTCTATCAGGCGGTTGAAGATGGCGACGAAGTGTTCGTCCAGCAGGGTTTTGCCGCCGCTTTTGCGGCCGCTGGCGTAGGCCGCCTTCGCTTTGAGCATTTGGATGAAGGGCGCGGATTTGTCGTATTCGGCCTTGCGGTCGGCGGCACGGTGGATTTTTTCGTCCCACATCGCCAGTTCGTCGTAGAACTTGCGGATTTGGGTGGATTTGTTTTGTTCTTTGTTTTGGCTGATGTCTTCGGCGGCGCTTTTGGCGATGTCGCTGAAGATGGCCGGTGCCAGCGGCGTTTGTAGTTTGATGTCGTTCAGGTTCATGGGGTTATTGCTCCCGTTGCTGGTAGAAGTGGTTGGTAAGCGGGATGCGGAAGCGGCCAAGTTGTTCCGCAATGTAGCGCGCGAGGTCGCTACCGAGTTGTTGGTAGGCGTTGTCTTTGGCGGTGATGTGTTTTTGCCGACTGACCAGGCGCCGCGTCTGGTAGTAGAGGCGGCTGCGCCAGATGCTCGCCATGATGTCGCCACGCTGTTCCCGGGTGGCCAGTTCGGTGAGGTGCAGCAGGCTGTAGAGGTAGGCGGTGCTGAGGCGGTAGTTTTCTTGCAGTTCGGCGATGCGCGCGGCGATTTGGGTGAGGGTGTCCCACGCTGTCCAGGCAACGGTTTCGCCGTAGAGGCTGACCGCGTTTTTGCCGGGATGTTTTTTGGCTTTTTCCAGCGCTTCTTCGGCGTAGGCGGAGAGTTTCGGCACCGGCAGGCCGGGTTTGCTGATGGCGATACCGGCGCTGAAGGTGAGTTGCGGGTTGTGCGCGGTGTAGGCGCTGAAGTGGTCGCGCATTTCGGCGGCGAGCCGCTGGATTTGCAGCCACGGGCCGATGAGGAAGAAGTCGTCGCCTCCGGCGAAGACGGTGTAGGTGTTGCGCGCGTTTTCGGCGCAGTACGCGGGCAGCCACAGGCTGAAGAACTGGTTCATTTGTCGCGACAGCGCCGCTGTTTTGGCGAGGCTTGGTTTGGCGAGGCCTTTTTGGAAGATGCGGCCGAGGCTATCGACGTCGCCCTTGAGGGTGGCGATGGCGATTTTGCCGCGCCAGCCGTCGTCTTCTGCCAAGCGCTGCCGTTCTTCGCAGGCGAGGTGGTTGAAGGTTTTCGGCAGTTCCGGGCGCGGCGCGGCTTCGTCGTCGTCTTGCGCCGGGCGGTATTTGTCCGGGTCTTGCAGGTCTTCGTCACGAAATCGTGGCACGTAGGCGTTGATGTAGCGTCGCGCGTAGCCGTGCCAAACGCTGTTATCGTCCAGATGCGGCAGGGAGAAGTCCCAGCAGCGGCGCAGCTCGCCCTGTTCGGCGGCTTTGCCGAAGGCGCCGCTGATTTCTTCGTCGGCGGTGAAGGCGATGGTGTAGCCGAAGATGGGCAGTTGCAGTTTTTGTGTGTCGCGGTCGCTGCGCACGGCGGCGGCGCCACCGAGGATGAGCAGGCGGTTTTGTTTGGGCAGCAGGCTGCCGATGGTGATTTGGTCAGCGGAGCGGGCGGCCGGTTGCGGGTGGGTGGGGCTGCCGCTGGCGGGCAGGCGCTGGTCGTAGCGGCAAACGCCGTTGGGATAGGCGACGGGCAGCGCGGTTGGCGTGGCTTCGGTGAGGTCGAAGCGTTGCAGTTTGGCGCGTTCGAGCGCCTCGAAGCTGTCCTGGACGAGTTGGGCAAATTGTTCCGGGTTGCTGAAGTCGTCGCGGCTTGCGGTCTGGGTGGCGATGCCGAGCGCGACCTGGCCGTAGCAGTGTTCGAGCAGCCAAGCGTTCATGTCCACTCGGGCGTGGGTGACGGCGTCGCGCACGGCGGCGGTGTTGGGCGCGATGATGAGGAATTTGCCCGCCGCGTTCTGGATTTGCGCGGTTGGCGGCAGGGTGCAGGCCTCCAGCACTTTCAGCGCCGCCACTTCGGCAAAGAGTGAGACGTGGAAGGAGCGGCCACGCAGGATTTTCGCGGCGTGGCGGTTGGTGTCGCTGCCGCTGGCGAAGATGAAGTTCTGGATGCCGAAGAAGTCGCCCTGTATCAGCAGGATTTCGGGGTCATCGCCCGCATCGCGGCGCAGCCACAGGGCGGTGGCGAGCGCGGCGGTGGTTTTGCTGTGGTCGTAGAGGGAGATGTCGGCGCTGTGCGCGGCGGGGACGGCGTGGGCGATGTTTTGCCAAAGGGTGTCGAAGTGGTCGAGCCACAGCGGCCAGTTGTTGCGGTGTGCATTGGGGATGGCGTTGAGACCGTCAAGGAATGTTTGCCAAAGGTCGGCGCTGGCAATGTCGCTGCCGGGGAAGATGCTGCGCGGATTGAGCGGTGCGCGCGGGTAGTACAGTTCGCCGTTGCCTGCGGGCTGTTTTTCGTCAAGGTGGATGGTGGCGAACAGCGGGCGCAGGTTTGTTTCATCGCTGGCGGTTTTGTCCGTGCCGACGGCGATGGCGGCGGCGTCTGCGATGTGTTTTTGCAGGTCGTGGTCGTCGAGGAGCGGCGCGATGTCATCGCGGATGCGGGATGGCAGATGCGACGCGAGTACCCGCCAAAGGTCGGCGGGGGTCAGGCCGGCAAGGGTGGCAATGCCCGGCAGCAGGGCGGCAAAGGCGGTAGCGCAGGCGGTGTCCGTTGGGGTCATGGCGGTTCCTGGTGGCGGTTGATGGGCTTGGGAGCGATTGTCAGAAAATTCTGTCGGGCTGGCAAGATTGGCAATTTTGTCCGTTCAGCGCTGTTGCCGGGCGCGGCGGCGTTTGCGCCAGACGAACGGGACGATGATGGCGAGGACGATGGCGAACGGGCTGATGATGATGCCGAAGACGACCGGGCCGTTCAGGTCGCGCACGCTGTTTTCGATGTAGGTGCTGCGCATCAGCCGTAGCGCGCCGTCTTGCGCGGGCGCAGTGGTGAGCACGTAGTATTTTTTCGGCCAGAAACGGCTGCGCGTTTCCCACAGCGTGATGGTGAGGCCGTCTGCGGGCAGGGTGTCGCGGTAGCGCCAGTCCTGGCCGAGGGTGGCGGCAATGGCGGTTTTCATCGCTTCGTCGTCCGCCGCGCTGCGCCAGCTTTGACCGCAGTATTTGCGCTTGCTGTCGTCGCCGTCCGCGGTGTTTTGGTCGATGCGCCGGTCGGCGGCCTGGAAACGCGGGGTGTTGTCGCCATCCAGCCGTGCGGCTTCGCTATGCGGCGGCAGGTAGGTGCAGAGGTCGGTATTGCCGGGGGTGGCGGGCGGTTGGCAGCCCGCGAGGGCGAGAAGGAGAGGGAGGAGGATTTTTTTCATGCGGCGGTTATTGGCTGTGGTGGTGAAGGTCTTGCCGGGGCGGGATTGTCGCCGGGCGGGGGCTTCCCGCATCGCAAGGGCAGCGGTGCGCTCCCTGTTTTTCTTTGCGGGGATTGGCGTTAGGTGCTGTTTGCAATTTGAAAAATCCCTCTCCCGCTGCGGGTTTCGCCCTGCAGGGGAGGGGGATTTGAACAGGTTTTAGAGGTGATGCCGTCGCCAGGTTTTCGGGTTTTCCGGCGGTTTGGATGAGAGCCAGAAGCCTTTGCGGGTGCGGCGCGCCTGTTTTTCCGCGTCGCGGTAGGCGCGCGGGGTGTCTTTGCCCGCGTAGGCGAAGGCGTAGCCGTCGGCAATCATCGTCAGGTTCACGTCGCGGGTGATGTCGTAGAGGATGCCGAGGCTGCGGTGGTAGTAGTCCTGGCCGAGGTAGCGCATTTCAAAGTGGTGCGGCAGGCGCTGCGCGAGGGCGGCGCGGGATTGTTCGCCGTAGGGAGTTTGTCCCATTTCCGGAGCGTCAATGCCGGCGAGGCGGATGTGCAGTTTTTGCCGTGCACAGGTGGCGATGACGGTGTCGCCGTCGCTGATTTTGTCGAGGGCGCAGTGGTAGGTTTGGCCTTTTTCGCCGCGAAATTCGGCGGGAGCGGGTTCGCTTTGTGCAGCGAGGGCAAAGAGGGCGATGCCGCTCATCAGCAGTATCCCGTATTTGTCCCAGGTAGTGCGGTGGCGGATGGCAAACAGCGCCGTCAAGCGGCGCTGTTTCGGGTTTGTTCGGGGGGCTTCAGGCGTCGGCATTTTGGTCCACGCGCTCGCGCAGCTCTTTGCCCGCGCGGAAGTAGGGGATGGATTTGGACGGCACTTCAACGGAGTCGCCGGTTTTCGGGTTGCGCCCGGTGCGCGCTTCGCGGTAGTGCAGGGAGAAGCTGCCGAAGCCGCGGATTTCGACGCGGTCGCCTTTTTCAAGGCTCTGGCAGATTTTTTCGATGATGAGTTTGACGGTTTCTTCTACGTCCTGGCTGCGCAGTTGCGGGTAGCGCATACAGAGGCGGTCTATCAGTTCGGATTTGGTCATGTGAGCTCCTTTCCGTCGGGCGAAGGCGATGCCGCCGCACGTTGTGGTGCGGCGGCGTTGGCTTTATCAGTCTTCGGAGTTGCCCAGCTCTTTGAAGATGTCGCCCAGCGAGGTGCCGCTGTGGCTTTCTTTGCGGGTGTAGTCCTGGATGACGGCTTTTTCGTCCGCGACGTCTTTGGCGCGCACGGAGAGGTTGAAGGTTTTGTGTTTGCGATCGACGTTGATGACTTTGGCTTCGACTTCATCGCCAACGGAGAGCAGTTTGGTCAGGTCTTCAACGCGCTCGATTGCCGCTTCGGAGGCTTTGAGGATGCCGTTGATGTCGTCGGTCAGTTTGATGACGGCCTGGCGTTCGTCCACTTCGGTGACGGTGCCTTTGACGACGGAACCGCGTCCGTGGGCGGAGGCGAAGGCGGAGAAAGTGTCCTGGCTCAGTTGTTTGACGCCCAGCGAGATGCGCTCGCGTTCGGCGTCGATGCCGAGGATGATGGCTTCCACTTCCTGGCCTTTTTGGTAGTGGCGCACGGCTTCTTCGCCGTTTTCGTCCCAGGAGAGGTCGGAGAGGTGAATGAGGCCGTCGATGCCGCCTTCGAGGCCGATGAAGACGCCAAAGTCGGTGATGGATTTGATTTGGCCTTTGACGCGGTCACCCTTGTTGAATTTTTTCTCAAATTCTTGCCACGGGTTCGGCTGGCACTGTTTCATGCCGAGCGAGATGCGGCGGCGTTCCGGGTCGATTTCGAGGATCATGACATCGACTTCCTGGCCAACGGCGACGAATTTGCGCGGATTGACGTTTTTGTTGGTCCAGTCCATTTCGGAGACGTGTACCAGGCCTTCCACGCCGTCTTCGATTTCGACGAAGGAGCCGTAGTCGGCGATGTTGGTGACTTTGCCGCGCGTTTGGCTGTTGACCGGGTAACGCTGAGCGATGTCGCCCCACGGGTCGGAGCCGAGTTGTTTGAGGCCGAGGGAGACGCGGGCGCGTTCGCGGTCGAATTTGAGGACTTTGACTTCGACTTCGTCGCCGATGTTGACGACTTCGGACGGGTATTTGATGCGTTTCCACGCCATATCGGTGATGTGGAGCAGGCCGTCCACGCCGCCGATGTCGAGGAAGGCGCCGTAGTCGGTGAGGTTTTTGACCACGGCCTTGACGACGTCGCCTTCTTGCAGGTTTTTCAGCACTTCGTCGCGCTCGGCCTTGTATTCGTTTTCGAGGACGGCACGGCGGGAGATGACGATGTTATTGCGTTTTTGGTCGAGTTTGATGATTTTGAAGTCAATTTCCTTGCCTTCGCTGAGCGCCGGGTCTTTGACCGGACGCACGTCAACCAGGGAGCCGGGCAGGAATGCCTTGACGCCTTCAACGTCCACGGTGAAGCCACCCTTGACGCGGCCGGAGATAACGCCGGTGATGGTTTCGCTGTCGTTGAATTTCTGCTCCAGCACTTCCCAGGTGCGGATGCGTTGTGCTTTTTCGTGCGAGATTTTGGTTTCGCCGAAACCGTCCTCAAGGGCTTCGAGGGCGACTTCCACGGTATCGCCCACATTAACGGTCAGATTGCCGTTTTCATCAGTGAACTGGGCGGCGGGGATGAAGCCTTCGGATTTCAGGCCGGCGTTCAGGACGACAAAGTCCTTGTTAATTTGCACGACTTCGGCCTTGATGATGGAGCCGGGTTTTAATTCGGCGGTTTCGATGCTTTTTTCAAAAAGCTCAGCAAATGATTCCATAGATGACTCTGGTTGATAGAAAGGGGTTAGGAAAAAGAAAAACGTGCGGCAATTTCGGCGTTTACCTGCTGCTGCACGTCCGCAATTGACAAAGTACCCGTGTCAATGACCACCGCATCCAAAGCTGGTTTGAGCGGGGCTACGCTGCGGGAGCGGTCGCGCGCGTCGCGCTCGGCTATCTCGGCGTAGATGGCGCGAAGATTAACAGATTCTCCTTGTGCCAACAACTGTTTATAGCGCCGCTCGGCGCGGATTTCCGCCGATGCGGTCAGGAAAAATTTGAGTGGCGCGTCGGGAAAAACGACCGTCCCCATATCACGCCCGTCGGCAATCAGCGGCGCATCGCCGCCGAAATGCCGCTGAAAATCAAGCAGCGCGGCGCGCACCTCAGGATAAGCGGCGATTTTCGAGGCCGCATTGCCGCAACGCTCGGTGCGCAACTCGCCGCCGACGGGTGCGCCGTCCAGCAGCACCGTGCAACCGCTGTCATCGAGGCGGAAATCAATCCGCATCGCGCCGACCAGCGCCGCGATTTCCGCTGCGGGCGCGTCAATCTTGCCCGCCGCCAGCGCCTGTAACGCGACCAGCCTGTAAAGCGCGCCGCTATCGAGATACGCCCAACCGCGTTCGCGCGCGAGATTTTGGCACAGCGTGCCCTTGCCGACGCCGCTCGGCCCATCGACGGTAATCACCTTACGCATCGCGCACCGCCATGCCGACGCTCTGCGCCAGTGTGCGGAAGGACGGGAAGGACGTCGCCACATTGGCGCAATCGCGCACCACAATCGGCGCGGCGGCGCGCAAGGCGGCGACGGCGAAACTCATCGCGATGCGGTGATCGCCGAGACTCTCCACCATGCCGCCGGAGAACGCCGTGCCGGGTTTGCCGTGAATCACCATCGCATCCGCCGACGCGGCGCAATCCACACCGAGCGCGCGCAAGCCTGCCTCCATCGTCGCCAAACGGTCGCTTTCCTTAACGCGCAGCTCATGCAGCGCCGTCGCCCGCGTCTCGCCCTCGGCACAAGCGGCGGCGATGAACAAAATCGGAAACTCGTCAATCGCAATCGGCACCAGCGCCTCATCAATCGTGATGCCATGCAGACGCGACGGACGGACGCGCAAATCAGCGACCGGTTCGCCGCCCGCCTCGCGCGCGTTCAACACCGCAATATCGCCGCCCATCGCCCGCAGAATCTCCACCACCGCCGCGCGCGTCGGATTCATGCCGACATTCTCCAGCAGCAGCTCGCCCTCGCGCGCAATCAATCCGGCAACCAAAAAAAATGCCGCCGAAGACACATCGCCCGGTACTACCACCTCGCAGGCGGAAAGCCGCTGCCCGCCGCGAATCGCCAGCGTCGCGCCGACTTTCTCAACGCTCACGCCGAAACCGCGCAACATCCGCTCGCTGTGGTCGCGGCTGACACCCGGCTCCGTCACCCGCGTCGTACCGTCGGCGAACAGCCCGGCGAGCAACAGCGCGGATTTCAACTGCGCGCTCGCCACCGGCAGGGTGTAATCAATGCCATGCAGCGGGCGGCCATGAATGGCGAGCGGCGCCGTACCCGCCTCGCTGGTAGCGATTTCCGCGCCCATCCGCGCGAGCGGTTCCGTCACGCGGCGCATCGGCCGCTTCATCAAAGAACTGTCGCCGACCAGCACACTATTAAAAGGCTGCCCGGCAAGCACGCCCGCAAGCAGGCGCATACTGGTGCCGCTGTTGCCGACATCCAGCGGTGCGGCGGGCGCGCGCAGCCCGTGCAACCCCGCACCGTGAACCGTCACCCGCCCGGCGCCGTGGTGGACAATCTCCACCCCCATCGCCTGAAACGCGCGCATGGTGGCGAGACAATCCTCGCCTTCAAGAAACCCGCTGACCTCAGTCGTCCCCTCTGCCAGCGCGCCGAGCATAATCGCGCGGTGGGAAATGGACTTGTCGCCCGGCACGCGCACCGTGCCAGCAACCGCATCCACCGGCTCACATCGCCAATCTTGCCGCATAAAACCTCCTGCAAAAGAAAAGCCCGCATCATATAGCGGGCGACCAGGGAACGCCAAGATGCCCGCCCCGGCAAAATTGCCACAACGGACAAACCGCGCCCGCCGCCGTAGCATCACCCCAGGCACCCGCCGGACGTATCCCATGCCGCACCGCACCCCGTACCTCATCGCCTACGACATCAGCGACACCCGCACCCAGGCGCACGTGCGCCGCATCCTCCAGGGCTACGCCACCGGCGGTCAACAATCCCTCTTCTGCTGCTGGCTGAGCGACGCCGAATACCGCCGCCTCCTCTACACCATCCCGCCCCAACTCGACCCCGCCACCGACCGCCTGCACATCTTCCGCGTGACCAAACAGACCGAAACGCGCCTGCTCGGCAAAGCCAAAGCCGCCAGCCCCGCCGACGCGCCCCTGCTCATCATCTAAATGGAGAAACACCATGAGCACCCTCTACATCGACCGCAAAAACACCCGCATGACCGTCTCCGGCAACACCCTCGTCTTCTATGAAAACGGCGAACGCGCCAGCACCCTGCCGCTGCACCTCATCGACCGCATCTGCATCAAGGGCGACCTCACCCTGAGCGCCGCCGACCTCGGCAAACTGGGCGCTCACGACATCGGCGTCCTCATCCTCAGCGGCCGCAGCCAACAGCCCGCCATCTACCTGCCCTGCGCGCGCAAAGACGCCCTGCGCCGCCTCGCCCAGGCGCACCTCAGCCAGGACAACCCCTTCTGCATCCAGCAGGCACAAACCTGGATTACCGAAAAAATCCAGCGCGAACAAGAGCTCTTGCGCGACCTGCAAACCCGCCCGCATCACGGCGGACACCAAATCCACGAATCCCTCGCACAACTCGAACAGCGCCGCTGCCAACTCAAAAAAACCGTGAGCGACCTCGCCACCCTGCGCGGCATCGAAGGCAGCGCCGCCGCTGCCACCTTTGCCGCTATCGCCAGCGTCCTGCCAGAAAGCCTCCACTTCAGCGGACGCAACCGCAACCCGCCGCGCGACCCGTACAACGTCGGCCTCTCGCTCGGCTACACCCTGCTGCACTACGCCATGGTGCGCCACATCCACCTCACCGGCCTGGACCCCTGCATCGGCTACTACCACAGCATCACGCACAACCGCGAATCCCTCGCCTGCGACCTCATCGAAGCCATGCGCCCGCTCGTAACAACCTGGACCATCGACGCCTTCCGCGAACACACCCTGCGCCCCGAAGACTTCACCATGCAGGGCGACGCCTGCCACATGGGCAAAGCCGCACGCGCCCGCTACTACCCTGCCTTTGAAAACGCGCTCAAAACCTGGCAGGGCGAAATGCGCGAACGCTGCGTGGCACTCCTGCACGCGCTGGGCAACGCCTGCTTCAACCACCCGCAAACCCGCAACTGCGCCGCCGCCTTCCTCGAAGAAGAAGCGCTGCTCACCCTGTAGCCCGTCCGCCGGACAGCGCCTTCCCCTGTGGGGGAGGGCTGGGGTGGGGTTACTTGCGGCAGACACGTTGCCCATACAACAACTCCAACCACTTACAAACACCTGAGCGCTCCATGTGTATGTAAACCAAAGCCCCTCCCCTGCAGGGCGAAGCCCGCAACGGGCGGGTTCCAACGCAAAATGCGTCTGCATTTTGCGTGGGGCCCGGGGAGTGCTGGGGAGGG
>ERZ773060.589-NODE-589-length-11830-cov-6.56459_pt1 | contig 11830 bp, 10 predicted proteins | sample MGYA00580628_ERZ773060 | MGnify/ENA primary metagenome ERZ773060 (study PRJEB29015, sample SAMEA2738019) | human oral metagenome | biome: human oral; feature: human-associated habitat; material: dental | place: China | collected 2045 ... | reverse complement strand
TTCGGTGAGCAGTCCGCCTTGTTCGTGGCCGACGTAGCCGGGCGGTGAGCCGATGAGGCGGCTGATGGTGTGCGCTTCCATGTATTCGCTCATGTCAAAGCGCAGCAGTTTGATGCCCAAGACGTGTGCGAGTTGGCGGCAGACTTCGGTTTTGCCGACGCCGGTCGGCCCGGTGAAGAGGAAGCTGCCGACGGGTTTTTCTGCATCGCGCAAGCCGGCGCGGCTTAATTTGATGGCGTTGGCGAGGTGTTCGATGGCTTCGTCTTGACCGAAGACGACGGTTTTCAGGTCGCGCTCTAGGGTTTTCAGTTGGTTGCGGTCGTCCTGATTGACGCTTTTTTCCGGGATGCGGGCAACGCTGGCGACGAGTTTTTCAATCATCAGCGCGTCGATGATGTCGCCGCGTTCTGCTTCGGGCAGAAGGTGCAGGCGCGCACCGGCTTCGTCGATGAGGTCGATGGCTTTGTCCGGCAGGCGGCGGTCGTTGATGTAGCGGTCGGAGAGGCGCACCGCTGCTTCGACGGCTTCGGCGCTGTAGCGGATGTGGTGGTAGGCTTCGTAGCGCGGGATGAGGCCTTGCAGGATGGCGATGGCGTCGTCAATGGCGGGTTCGCTCACATCTACTTTTTGGAAGCGGCGGGCAAGGGCGTGGTCTTTTTCAAAGATTTGCCGGTATTCTTTGTCGGTGGTGGCGCCGATGCAGCGCAGTTCGCCGTTCGCCAGCGCCGGTTTGATGAGGTTGGAGGCGTCCATGCTGCTGCTGCCCGCCGAGCCCGCGCCGATGATGGTGTGGATTTCGTCGATGAAGAGGATGGCGTCGGGGACGTTACGCAGTTCTTTCAGCAGTGCCTTGATGCGGTTTTCAAAGTCGCCCCGGTATTTGGTGCCTGCCAGCAGCGCGCCAATGTCGAGGCTGTAGAGGGTGGCTTTTTCGAGGATGGCGGGAACTTTGCCTTCGACGATGGCTTTGGCAAGGCCTTCGGCGATGGCGGTTTTGCCGACGCCCGCTTCGCCAACGAGGATGGGGTTGTTTTTGCGGCGGCGGCAGAGGGTCTGGATGGTGCGTTCGATTTCGGCATTGCGGCCAATCAGCGGGTCAATGCGGCCTTCGCTGGCGCGCTGGTTGAGGTTTACCGCAAATTCTTTGAGGGCGGAGCGGCGCTTTCCTTCGCGGTTGTCGTCGTCATCGGGCGCGCCTTCGCTTTCTTTGGCGGTCTGCGCGGTGCCGTGCGAGATGTAGTTGACGAGGTCAAGCCGCTGGATTTCCTGTTTGCGCAGGAAGTAGGCGGCGTAGCTGTCGCGTTCGCTGACGATGGCAACCAGTGCGTTCAGACAGCTCACTTCTTTTTTGCCGGCGTTGCGCGCGTGCAGCACGGCGCGCTGGATCATGCGCTGGAAGGCGGTGGTCGGCTGGGTGACGCGGCCGCTGTGGTCGGCGGGGAATTGCGGGCAGTGTTCGCTTAAGTATCGGTTGAGTTGTTCGCGCAGGACGGCGAGATCTGCGCCGAAGCTGAGCAGCGCGTCGGTGACGCTGCGCTCGTCCAGTAGCGCCAGCAGCAGGTGTTCGAGGGTGAGAAATTCGTGGTTGGCGCTTTGCGCGCTGTGGTAGGCGCGGTCGATGGCCTGTTCGAGTACGTTGGAGAGCATGGTTTTTCCTCGTTTCAGTGGGGGCGCAGCACGCAGAGCAGCGGGTAGTCGTTGGCGCGCGCGTGGTCTGTGACCTGGTTGACTTTGCTTTCGGCGATGTCAAAGGGGTAGATGCCGCAGACGCCGCTGCCCTGTTCGTGTACCTGATACATGATTTCTTCGGCTTCCAGCGGGTCTTTGTTGAAAAACCGCATCAGCACGTCCACCACAAAGTCCATCGTGGTGTAGTCGTCGTTGAGCAGCATGACTTCGTACTGGCGCGGTTCGTCCAGTTCGGGGTCGGCGGTGAGGGTGTCGGTATCGGTGTCGAAATCGTGTTGCGGGCTCATGGCAATGTCTTCGGGTTACAGGCGCAAGAATGGCGTCGCCACGGCTTTTTTCAAGAGGGGCGACGGCGCGAATGCTAAAATAGCGGTAATTATCCGCATTGAGGTCATTATGTCAGCTTCCGCCGTCTCTTACCATGTTACCCCTGCGCCTGGCGGGCACCGTTTCAGCGTGCAGCAGCGCGTCCCGGTCGCCCCCGGCAGCGAAGTGGTCTTCTATATGCCGATATGGATACCCGGTAGTTATATGCGCCGCGACTTCGCCCGCTTTCTCTCGCGTCTTGCCGTCACGGATGCCGACGGCAACGCCATCCCTTTTGCCTTCGATAACCCCTCGCGCTGGCGCCTGCGCGTGCCGCCCGCCTGCCACGAACTCCACATCTACTACACCATCTACGCGCGCGACATCTCCGTGCGCGGCAACTATCTCGACCACGAACGCGGCTTTTTGAACCCCTGCGCCACCTGCCTCGCCATCGAAGGCTACGAACACCTGCCGCACCGCCTCGTGCTGGCGCTGGAAGGCCACCGCGCCGGTTGGCAAATCACCGGGGCGCAGACCGGCGGCGACGGTGCCTACTGGTTTGAAAACTACGAACAACTTATCGACACCCCGCTGATGTTCGCCGCCGAACTCACCATCCTGCCCTTTACCGCCGGTGGCGTGCCGCACGACATCGTCATCAGCGGCAAAGCCTGGGACTACGACCACGAACGCCTGCGCCGCGACGTGCAGACCATCTGCCGCGAAGCCGTCATGCTCTTTGGCGGCCTGCCGCCAATGCCGCGCTACACCTTCCTCCTCCACCTCGGCGACAACCTCTACGGCGGCCTCGAACACTGCCGCTCTACCCTGCTCATGGCCTCGCGCGACAGCCTGCCCGAACCGGACAACCGCGCCGGACACCGCTACATCCAGCTCCTTGGCCTCTTCTCGCACGAATACTTCCACACCTGGAACGTGAAAGCGCTGCGCCCGCGCGAATACCAGCACTACGAGCTGCAACAAGAACAGCCCACCGAAATGCTGTGGCTGTTTGAAGGATTCACCGCCTACTTCGACAACCTCCTCCTCGTCAGAAGCGGCGTCATCGGCATCCACACCTACTTCGACCTGCTCGCGCAGGACATCGCGCGCTACCGCCAGCGCCCTGGCCGCCGCCACCAGACACTCGCCCAGTCCAGCTATGAGGCGTGGACCAAACTCTACAACGGCGGCGAAGACGCGCAAAACAGCAGCACCACCTACTACATCCAGGGCGCGCTCGCCGCCTGGTGCCTCGACACCTGGCTGCGCGTACACAGCGAAGACGGCATCAGCCTGCCGATGGTGATGCACCGCCTCTGGCACGACTACCACCAGCACGGCGAAGGCCTTGACGAAGCGCGCTTCCTCCGCCTCACCGCCGACCTCCTCCCCGAAGACCTCGAACCCGCGCTGCGTGGCGTCCTGCGCCGCCTCGTCCACAGCACCGAAGAATTGCCGCTTGAAGAAACCGCCGCCCGCCTCGGCCTTGCCCTGCAAATGCAGCCCTCCGCCGGCGCAGGCGACCTTGGCAGCGACGTCCCCGCCGCACAACGCTACCAGAGCGACCCCGGCATCCGCTGGCAACGGCGCGGCGAACACTACATCGTCAGCCGCATCGACGAAACCAGCCCGGCAGCGCTGGCGGGCATCGCGATGGACGACGACATCATCGCCGTCAACGGCTACCGCGCCAGCGAAGCCCAACTGGCGCGCCACCTGCAACACGCCGCGCCCGGCAACGCCGCGCTGCTGCACATCTTCCGCGACAACGTGCTCGAAGCCATCGCCTTCACCCTGAACCCCGCCCCGGCCGACACCTGCATCATCACCCGCGACCCGGACGCCGACGAAGACAGCCGCATCCGCCAGCGCCACTGGCTCAACCGCAAGGCGGACGCATAACCCTACCCATACATCGCTGACAACACAAAACGTCGGGCATCCATGCCCGACCCGCCCCGAAAATCCACCCGCGCCAACAGGCCTTTCCCCGCATCCCCCCTTCCTTGCGCCGTCGCTACCCCCGTGCCAAAATCCGCGCCCTCGCAACCACCCGCACCCCCGATGCACACCACCGCCGCCGCACCCACCGGACACGAATACCTCGCCGAACGCCCCGGCTTTCCCGCCAAAACCATCGTCGCCGCCCTCTTCGTTGGCGCCTTCTTCGGCTACCTCAACGACACCCTGCTCAACATCGCCCTCACCCCGATCATGCACGACTTCGCCGTGGACAAAACCACCGTGCAATGGCTGACCACCGGCTTCCTGCTGGTGATGGGCGCCTTCACTCCCATCACCGCCAGCCTCATCCAGTGGGCAGAGACCCGCAAAATGGTGCTCATCACCCAGGCGACCTTCCTCGCCGGCTCGCTCATCTGCGCCTGCGCGCCGACCTTCGCCGTCCTCATCGCCGGGCGGCTGGTACAGACCGTCTCCGCCGCCTGCTTCGTGCCGCTCTTGTTCACCGTCGCCCCCGCCATCGGTCCGACCATCTCCGGCCTCATCATCGACCACAGCCACTGGCGCGTCCTTTTTGCCTTCACCATGCCCTTCATCTTGGCGGCAATGCTGCTGGTCGGCAAATACCTCACGGTGAACCTGAGCGACATCAGCCGCCCGAAAATCGACCTGCCCTCGGCAATACTCTCCATCGCGGGCTTCGGCGGACTGGTCTATGCGTGCAGCAACTTCGCCCACCTGGGCGCGGCAACCTTTGCCGCGCTCGCCCTCGGCGCGCTGCTGCTGATTGGCGTCTTCGCGCGGCGGCAACACCGCATCGACGTGCCGCTGCTCAACCTGCGCGCCTTCGGCTACGCCCAGTTCCGCTACAGCGTCATCATCCTCGCCAGCGTCTCCTTCCTCTTCCTCTTCCTCTTCCTCGGCCTCGAACTGCTGCTGCCCATCTACACCCAACAAGTCCTGCTGCTCAGCGGCACCATCACCGGCCTCATCCTGCTGCCTGCCAGCATCGCCGAAGCCGTTGCCGCGCCGCTGCTCGGCAACCTGCTTGACCGCAAAGGCGGCCGCTACACCGTGCTGCCCGCCACCATCCTGCTGACCGCGCTGCTGGCCGTGTTGTGGCTGCTGCTGCGGCTGGAAACCCAGGTGCTCGCCCTCTCCGCCACCTTCACCCTGATCACCGTCGCCGGCTCCGCCTGCGTTACCGGCGAAACCCACGGCCTGAACGCCCTGCCCAAAGCGCTCAACCCGCACGGCGCCGCCATCATCGCCACCCTCAACCCGATCGCGGGTGCGATTGGCGCGGCCTACTTCATCGGCGCGACCAACATCGGCGAAAAACTCACTACCGCCGCCACGGCACAACAAACCATGCTGGGCGGCATCCGCCTCGCCGTCGGCAGCGCGCTCATCCTCGCCGCCACCACCATCTGGCTCGCCAGCAAACTGCAACCGAACCGGGCGGAATCACCCCAACCGCAGGAGCCAAAAACATGAAAAACCTGATCACCGTACTGGCATTCTTGCTCGCCCTCTGCCTACCCCTGCACGCGCAAGAAACGGCAACATCCATCACCCAACTGCAGGAAAAAGCCGAAGCGGGCGATGCCGAAGCCCAATATCAGCTCGGCAAAGCATACGAAACAGGGGAAGGCGTCATCAAATACCTCAGCACGGCCCGCTATTGGTATGAAAAAGCCCTGGAAATATGCGACCGCAACATAGATGACTACATACAGCCCACACATTGCGACGATGCCGCCTACCGCCTCGCCCTGATTACAGAAGCCGAAACGGGCGGAGACGAAAAACAACGCGCTGCCGCACGAAAATACTGGCAAAAAGCGGCAACATGGGGAAACCCAAACGCGCTTCGCCAACTCAAATTGCGCGCCTGGACGGGCGATAGCGAAAGTGCCGCATACCTTGCACAACTTGATTCCGGCGAAAACGAAAAAAAAGCCTGGCTAACCATAGCGGCGCATATGGAAGAAGCCGATATTGATTGGGAAATGGCACAAGACAGCAGTATTGATAACGACGAAAAATACATCTGGCTTGCCCGTGCAATCAATGCCGGACATCCCGAAGCACGAAAAGACGCATTGGAATATGATGAAAAAGCCTTTCACCTGGGCGAAATATTTGCCCAAGGAATGGGCGTTCCTGCCGACCAGGCACAGGCAAACTACTGGCTGACCCAAGCTGTCGCCCAAAAAGGCAATAACCGCGCCTTTCGGCAATTACAACAAAACGCCCAACAAGGCGATGCCAATGCCCAATACCATCTGGCGACGCTCTATTACAGCGGCATGGGCATCCCCACCCGCAGCACCTGGGAAACCAAATACTGGCTGGAAAAAGCGGCAGAACAAGGAAATACCGAAGCACAATACCATCTCGCCCTCATCTACGAAGAAATCGGCGAATCCAAAAACGCCGAAAAATGGATGACCCAAGCCGCCGGACAAGGCAATCTCTGGGCAGCCGCCTGGCTCAAACAACACGAAACCCGCAACTAAAGGAAACCCCATGCAAACCCTCACCATCCCCACCCCGGATGACCTGCACATTCACCTGCGCGACGGCGCTGCCCTTGCCCGCACCGTCCCCGACGCCGCCGCCCAATGCGCGCGCGCGCTCGTCATGCCCAACCTCACCCCGGCGGTGGACAGCATCGACGCCGTCACCGCCTACCGCGCGCGCATCACCGCCCACATTCCGGCGGGCAAAACCTTCACCCCGCTGATGAGCCTCTATCTCAGCGACAGCCTCACCCCGGAAACCGTACTCGCGGCGAAAGCGGCGGGCGTCGTCGCTATCAAATGGTATCCGAAAGGGGCGACCACCAACTCCGCCCAGGGCGTCGCCGACCCGCAAAAACTCGACCCCATCCTGGAAGCGATGCAACAGGCGGGACTGCTGCTGCTCATCCACGGCGAAGTGACCACCGACGGCGTGGACATCTTCGACCGCGAAGCCACCTTCATCGACAGCACGCTGGAGCCGCTGCGCCGCCGCTTCCCGCGCCTGCGCATCGTCCTCGAACACATCACCACCGCGCACGCCGTCGCCTACATCCAGGCGCAGCGCGACAACCTCGCCGCCACCATCACCGCGCACCACCTCCTCTACAACCGCAACGCCCTGCTCGTCGGCGGCCTCAAACCGCACTACTACTGCCTGCCCATCCTCAAAACCGAAGCCGACCGCCGCGCCTTGCTTGCCGCCGTCGCCAGCGGCGATTCGCGCTACTTCATGGGCACCGACAGCGCGCCGCATCCGCGCCACGCCAAAGAAAACGCCTGCGGCTGCGCGGGCTGCTATACCGGCCACGCCACCCTGCCGCTCTACGCCGCCGCCTTCGAACAGGCGGGCGCGCTGGACAAACTCGCCGCTTTCGCCGCCCGCCACGGCGCGGACTACTACGGCCTGCCCTACAACGCGGGCGAAATCACGCTGGAGCGGCGCGAACAAACCTTCCCCGCGAGCCTGCCCTACGGCGACAGCGAACTCGTCCCCTTCCTTGCGGGCGAAACCTGGCCGTGGCGGATTGCCCAATAACTGCCGCCAAAAAGAAAAGCCGTCCTGCGGGACGGCTTTTTCATGGCAGACGAATTACTGCGTCACCGTCTGCGGATAGCGGCGGAAAAATCGCGCCAATTGCCAGGCGGTGCAAATACCGACAGCGGCGAAAACCATCCACGGCAACAGCGGCCAATGAAGCGCCTTGCCCAAATCATAAAGCCAGCCGCCGAAAAAGTTGCCGAGACCGCCGCCCACGCCAATGCTCAGCGCACTAAAACCGACATAAAGCCCCAGGGCGCGCGGATGCGCCAAATGCGCCACCAAAATATCAATCATCGGGCGACTGACCAGATAGCCGACGGTATATCCGCCAATCCATAACAGGAAAATGGCGAAATGGACGGAGGTTCCCAAAAAGAAAGTGCCACAGGTCATGATTAAAGTTCCGGCAATCAATAATTGATGACTGCGGAAATGGCGCTGCAAGCGGCGTACCAGAAAATATTGCAGCAATAACGTCAGCAGCGAACTGAAGGTATAAAACCAGCCCGCACTCGCCTTGCTCCCGGTCAAAGATTCCGCCAATAACGGAAAGCTGATATTGACCTGCATCACCACAAACCAATAACCGCACATAATCGCGACAAAACGTAAATAAATCCGGTCGCGCAACAATTGTCGTAAATAGTCCATGCCGCCGCCTTTCTCCTCTGCCGGTGGTTTGATATTGGGGAAAAAGCGGACGGCGACAAAGACATTGGTCAAAAAACACGAACCGGCGGCAATGCCAACCGCGCTGAAATCAATCAATAACAGGGCAATCGCCAGCATCGGGCCAATGGTCGCCGCCAGACTGGTCAAATAATTGGCGAGCAAATAAAACTCGCGTCGCTCTTCCGGCTGCGTCATCGCCACCGTCGCCGCCTGAAACGGGGCATCAAACAGCGCGCCGCCCAATCCGGTCAGTAATAGCGCGACAAAAAATACCGGCATCGACACCGCATAGCCGAGCATAAAAAAACCGACAGCGCGGATAATCAGCCCGGTGCAAAGTACCGGCTTCAAGCCGTAGCGGTCGGCAAGCATCCCGCCAATAAAAGCCAGCCCCTGCTGGCTGATTTGGCGAATGGCGAGCGCCATGCCGACGATTGCCGCCGACATTCCGACATCGGCGACAAAATGTACCGATACCAGCGGAATGAGCAGGGTAAAGCCGGTGGTGGTAATGGCCTGATAAATCAGCAGGGCAAAAAGCTGTGGCCGGTCGCGATAGCGCAGCAAATCGCGTAGCGGGGAAAAGAGGGCGGCAAAACGGGTATTCATGGCGGGGCAAAAGACAAGGAAAACGGTATTATAGCGGATGCAGGCAGGTGGCGGCGTCCCTGCTACTTTTGTACAATACCTGCCGCCCGCCACCCCCGGAAGGGAATAAAAGCGGGCGCATTTCTTTTCATCCACCGGAGCAACTGATGCTGAAATCTTTTTTGAACTTTGACCAATTTATCACCCCGCGCGTAATTACCGTCCTTTACTGGATACAAATCGTGGGCGTCGTTATTATCGCCTTTTCCGTAATGTTTTCCGGTATCGGTGGTGGCATTTATTACACCGGAAATGGCGGTTTCTACCGTTCCAGCTTTACCTTCAGCAGTTTTCTGGCAGGCATTTTTATTTTTGTCGTCGGTGTGTTGATGGTACGGGTCATGAACGAGTTAATCATCGTCCTCTTCCGCATTCAGGAACATCTGAAAGCCATCCGCGAGGAAAAATAAGCGACAGCGGCCATAAAAAAGCCTGCCATGACGGCAGGCTTTTTTGTCGGTGCGATAATTACTCGTCGTAAGAACCGCCATAGGCGCAATTGCAGTCTTTATCCTTGTCCTTGTTGTCATTGCCTTTGTTGTCATTGCCTTTGTCATTCGGCGTGTTGTCATTACCTTTGTTATTGTTGCCGTTGTCATTCGGCGTATTGTCATTACCCTTGTTGTTATTATTGTTGCCGTTGTCATTCGGGCCGCTGGTGCCAGTGGTATCCGCACCCGTTTTGCAAATGTTGTGGAATGTGCCTTCCTGATAGCAAAAATCGCGTTGCTTTCTCGCACCATCGCCCGTGCTGCAAGCGGCGAGGGATGCCAGAATGATGGCGGAAAGAATCAGTTTGGTGCCTTTCATGTGTATTTACCTCTAATTAAAGCCTGATTTGATGCGTAATCGCGAGGCAATCATAGCAGATTGCCGGGGATTTCGTAGCCGTTGCCACGCCGAAGCGGGCGTAATGGCGGGCTTGGGGCGGTTTGCCAGGCCGATGCCACCTCCCCGGCGAAGCGGGAGAGGGGATGAAAAACCGCGTAGCGACCGCCTCGCAAACGCATGGCAATTCCCCCTTGCGGGGGCAGCGGCGGGCAGGCGGGGCGGGTATTGCAAAATGGTCATGCCGGGCGCCGCTGCGCTCTTCAGCTTTTCTTTTTCACTGCCAGCCCGGCGGAGGCTTGCGCGACCGGCATCATTTCGATGCGGTTGATGTTGATGTGTGCCGGGCGTTCGGCAATCCACAGCACGGTTTCGGCGATGTCCTCTGGCGTGAGGTAATCGACGTTTTCGTAGAGGGCAGCGGCTTTGGCGTCGTCGCCGTGGTAGCGGATGTTGGAGAATTCGGTGCCGCCGCAGAGGCCGGGCTCAACGTTGGAGACGCGCACAGCGGTGCCGAGCAGGTCGGTGCGCAGGTTGAGGCTGAACTGTTTGACGAAGGCCTTGGTCGCGCCGTAAACATTGCCACCGGCGTAGGGGTAGCTGCCGGCGGTGGAGCCGAGGTTGATGATGTGGCCGCGGTTGCGCGCGATCATGCCGCGCAAGACGGCGTAGGTGACGGTGACAAGGCCTTCGATGTTGGTGGCGATCATCTGTTTCCAGTCGGCGAGCTCGCAGGCGGGGAAGGGCGCGGCACCCAGCGCGAGACCGGCGTTATTAACCAGCAGGTCGATGGCTTGCCATTCGGGCGGAAGATTGGCGAGGGCGGCAAGGGTCGCGGCTTCGTCGCTAATGTCAAAGGCGAGCGGCAGGCAGGCGTTGCCGAATTCAGCGTGCAAGGCTTGCAGGCGCTCGGCGCGGCGGCCGGTAGCGATGACTTTATGCCCGCGGGCGATGAGCAGGCGGGTGATGGCGGTGCCGAATCCGGCGGTGGCGCCGGTAACGAGGGCGATCATGGTTGCTCCTGTTGTTGGGGGAATGAAGGGGTTTGTGGGCGCAGGCGGGTCTCGCCTTCGCTCCAGGCGTGGATGCCGTCGGCGCTTTCGAGCAGCAGCCGTCCCTGGTCGTCAATGCCGCGGTTGATGCCGCAAATGGTGTCGCAGGCGCGGTGCAGGCTGACGGCGCAGTCGGCGTAGGTATCGAGTGCGCGCCAGCGGGCGGGCAGGGCAGGGCGGCCTTCGGGATGGCGGGCGAAGGCGTCGCGCCAGGCGTTAATCAGCGCGGCGGTGAGCGGGTTGCGGGCGATGGTGCCGCATTCGCCCAAGCTGGCGGCGGGCTGGTCGAGGCCGGACAGCGGCAGCAGGTTGATGCCGATTCCGGCGATGATGTCCACGCCGTGCGCGTGATGGCTGGCTTCGACGAGGATGCCGCCCAGTTTGCGCTGGTGCAGGTAGAGGTCGTTCGGCCATTTGAGTTGTACCGGGTAGCCCGCGGCGCGCAGGGCGCTGGCGGCGACGATGCCGAGGGCGATGCTGAGCGCGGTGGCCGCCTGCGGGTCGGGGTAGTGCCAGCCCATGCTAAGGATGATTTGTCCGGCGAAGGGCGATTGCCACGCGCGACCACGGCGGCCACGCCCGGCGCTCTGGTATTCGGCGAGGATGGCGTCGCCGTTGGCGCGCGCGGTCTCGCGCATCAGCGCGCTGTTGGTGGAGTCGGTGACGGTCAGTACTTGTACGGCAGCGGCGGGGCATTCGCGCTGTAACCAGGCCGCGTCGAGCAGGTCGAGCACGGGCAGCATTTGCCAGCCAGCGGCGGTTTCCATCAGGGGGACGACGCCGCTGTCTTGCAGCGCAACGAGTTGGGTGCGGGTTTCTGCTTCGCTGCGCCGGAGCTGGCGGGCGAGGGCGGCCAGCGGCCAGGGGTGCAGGTCGGCGAGGGTGTGCAGCAGGGTTTCGGACATGGCGGCTCCGCGGTTTGGGTTGGCGGGCAGGATACTGCGAACGCCGCCGCGATGCCATGCGGCGCGGGCGAGGTGCAAGGAAAAGGGCTGCCCACGCAGCCCTGTTTTTATGGTTTTTGTTGGTTTTTAGAACCTGTTTAAAATCCCCCTCCCCTGCAGGGCGAAGCCCGCAGCGGGCGGGTACCCACGCAA
>ERZ773060.586-NODE-586-length-11844-cov-5.75002_pt1 | contig 11844 bp, 12 predicted proteins | sample MGYA00580628_ERZ773060 | MGnify/ENA primary metagenome ERZ773060 (study PRJEB29015, sample SAMEA2738019) | human oral metagenome | biome: human oral; feature: human-associated habitat; material: dental | place: China | collected 2045 ... | reverse complement strand
GGGATTTTTCAAATTGCAAACAGCCTCTAGAACCGCCCCTACGGGCTTTGCCCTGAAGGGGGAGAGATGCAAATTGTAAACAGCCCCTAGCGCCACAGAATGCGCGATGGCGGGGCAATTCCTACCCCGTCTCTCCCAAATACTGCGCGCAGCTCCACGCCGATGACCACGCCCATTGCAGGTTGTAACCGCCGAGCCAGCCGGTGACGTCCAGCGCTTCGCCGATGAAATGCAGGCCGGGGCGTTTTTTCACCTGGAAGGTTTTCGGGTCAAGTTCGCGCGTGTCGATGCCGCCGCTGCACGCCTCCGCCTTGTGCATCCCTTCCGTGCCGCTCGGCATCACCGTGCGGTGTTGCAATTCGTGCAGGATGCGGATGAGTGCGGCGTCGCTGTGGTGTTGCAAGGGGTCTGTGGGGTAGGAAGCCGCAAAGTGGTCGGCGACGGCTTTCGGCAGGTGCGCGCGCAGGAATTGCGCGAGGGTTTGCTGCGGTTGGGCACGTTTGGCGGCGACGAGCGCGTCGGCGGGTAGGTCGGGCAGCGGGTTTACGCTGAGCGTCTGTCCGCGTTGCCACCAGGTTGAGATTTGCAACACCGCCGGGCCGCTGATGCCGCGATGGGTGTAGAGCAGTTGGTCGCGAAAGGCAGGCGCGCCGTCGCACTGGATGATGACTTCATGGCTGATACCGGCGAGCGCGGCGGGCGCATCGGCGAGGGTGAGCGGGACGAGGGCAGGGCGGTAGGGGTAGTTGGCGATGTGGTGCTGTTTGGCGATGCGCAGCGCGAGGTCGGTCGCGCCCAGTTTGGGGTACGACGGCGCGCCGCAGGCAATGACGAGATGCGGGGTGCGGTAATCGCCGCGAGAGGTGTGCAGGCGGAATTGTTCGCCGTCGTGGTGATGTTCCAGCAGGGTGGTGGCGGGTTGCAGGGTCGCGCCGCTCGCGGCAAGCGCTTCGTGCAGGGCGGCGAGAATGCCGCGACCGCGCTGGTTGGCAAAGATTTGCCCCAGGTGTTTTTCGTGCCAGGTGATGCCGCGCGCGCCGAACCAGTCTAGTACGTCTTGCGGGCGGTGGCGGGCAAGTGCTGCGCGGGGGAAGTGCGGATTGTGGCTGTGATAGGTGTCGGCGCTGGCATTGGTGTTGGTGAAGTTGCAGCGGCCACCGCCGGAGACGCGGATTTTTGCGCCAAGGTCGGGGTTGTGGTCGAGCAGCAATACGCGCAGGCCGCGATTGGCGGCGTGGATGGCGCAGTAGGTACCGGCGGCACCGGCGCCGATGATGATGGCGTCGTAACGCATTTAGTCCTCGCGCAGATGGCGGCACCAGTAGAGCGTGGCGGCGATGACGCCGACCGGCATGGCGATGAGGTTCAGGACGGGGACGGTGGTGAGCAGGCTGATGGCACCGCCGCAGGCGAGGCTGTCGCCACGGTGCTGGCGCAGGCGGGTGCGCTGGTCGCGGAAGCGGATGCCGTGGTTGGCCATCGGGTAGTCGAGGTATTGCAGCGCGGCGCACCAGGCGGTGTAGGTGAACCACAGCAGCGGCGCCAGCGGCGGCAGGATGAGGACGAGGATGAGCGTCGGCAGGGCGAGTGCGAGAAAGTAGAGCAGTTTGTGCAGCTCTTGCGCGAAGCTGGCGAGGATTTCGCGCCACAGCGGCGTGTCGGCGGGTGGCGGCTCGCCGCGTTCGGCTTTTTCGACGGCGGCGGCGAGCAGGCTGTTGAACGGCGCGGCGATGAGGTTCGCCATCAGGCTGAAGCTGTAGTAGGTGAGAATGAGCAGGGCAATGGCGATGAGCGGGTAGAGCAGTCCGTGCAGCCAAGCGAGCCAGCCGGGGAGAAAGGCGGTAATCAGCGCGTCGCCGTAGTGGAAGGCGGCGTAGCTGCCTGCGGCGAAGAGGACGATGTTGACCGCGAGCGGCAGCAGGATGAAGCGGCGGATGCCGGGGCGGAAGAGCCAGGCAAAGGCTTCGGTGATGCAGTTAAGGGCGTTCATGGGCGCGGGTTTTTTGGTTTTTTGTGGCGGATGTTGGCGGTGTTCTGAAAGGTATAGTGGGATAAAACAAAGGCAGTCCAAGAGTTTGTTCAAAATCCCGGCCATCCGCACAAATTTGAATTTTTGCGCCGGATTGTCCCCTCCCCTGCAGGGCGAAGCCCGCAGAGGGGGAGGGTTAGGGGGGGGGGGGCGATATTCTCGATAAACCGAAATTCTGCTTTTCCAATTGTTTGCTGTCCTCGCCTCACCCTCTCTCTTGCTTCGCAAACAATGGCGGTCGCTGACGCGGCTGGTTTGCTGCCCCCACCCCAACCCTCCCCCACAGGGGGAGGGAGCATATTGGCGGTTCGCGGTAGCGGGCTTTGTCATGCCGCGTTATTTGCATTTGTCGAGATTGAATTGTACGGCGCGTTTTTGTGTTTCAAATTCTTCGCGCAGGATGTCGCTAACGCCTTCGTCATCGTTTGTGATTTTGACGGCGGGCTGCAATACGATGCGGCATTGCGCTTTGTTGCCCGCATGGTAGTAACTGATGGCCAAATCGTTGCGCTGTGCCAGTTCATCCAGCCAATGGGTAAAGGTTTTGCATTGTTGTAGGTAGTTTTCTTTGATTTTTACCGCGTCTGCATAGTGTTTGTCGCGGTAGGCAGCCTGAAATTTTGCCTCCATTTGTTCTGTTCCCTTGTCGCTGCATTGTGCGGGCTCAGGGCGGTACTGTCCTTCAAATCCGGTATTCAGTCCGCAGTATTCGCGGCATTGGCTTTGCGCGGTTTCGTTATTGCCGGGGACTTTCACTTCTACGTTGCCGTTTTTCAATTTTTTTATTTCGATAATGCAGCCTCTGCCGTCTTCCCAGCGGTTATTTTTCAGGGTGCCTTCGATGTCGCAGACGTTTCCCTGATCGTTGGTGCTGTTCAGGTGAAATTTTTGACCTTTTAATCCCAGCCATTGATCCGGTTCGGCGCGGTAGTTGTCAAATTCTTGCGCGTGAGCGGCAGTCAGGGTTATTGCCAGCAAGGCGGTCAGTTTCGGTAAGGTTTTCATGGTGTGTTTCCTTTTGTTGCATCAGGTTATTCGATACTGCGGTCAAATACGCTGTCGCGTACGGTTACGGTTACCGGTGTGTTCACCGGGATGCGCGAGTGTTCGCTGGCGCGATGGGTACAGACTTTGTGCCTGCTGCCGTCGGGCAGGCGCAGTGTCCATTTCGTGTCGCAGGCGCAGAAGCGGACGCCGCGAATGCGCGCACTGTCGCAGTCTTTGACGCCAATGATGGTCGCCTGCATTGTCTGCGTCTCGCTGAAATATGCTACTGCCAGCAGACGTGGTGCCCAGCTCAGTACCCAGGCAAAGAGGGTCGTGAAAATCAGAGTGAGGATGTGAGGATCGTTCGGCTCCGGGAATAGTCGCGCGAAGCGATAACAGGGATAGACCAGCAGCAACCATAATGCTGCATAGAGTATCCATGCACCGGTTTGCGTGACGTAGGGGCGTTCCATCCAGTAGTCAAACAGCATAAACAGTCCGGCGAGCAGTAATCCGGTAATGATGAGCGCAAGTTTTCCTTTCATGGTATTTCGTGGGTAAATGAAACGGGCGGCCAGATTTGTATCCTGGCCGCCCTGCAGGTTATGCCGCTGCCTTGCTGTTGTCGAGCGCGGTTTTGAACAGCGCCATCAGCGTTTCCAGTTCGGCGGTGCGCGGGTAGTTGGGGCGGGTGATGACGGCGAGGCGGCGGTGCGGCGTGGCGACGTCCAGCGGGACGGTGTGGATGTCCGGCTGGTTTTGCAGCGACGGCAGCGCCATTTCCGGGATGAGGGTGACGCCCATGTCGTTCACCGCCATTTGTACCAGTGTGTTCAGGCTCGCTTCGCGGAAGCTGTCCGGGCTGATGTCGTCGCGGAATTTGCAGATGTCCATAATGTGGTCTTTGAGGCAGTGGCCTTCGCTGAGCAGCAGCAGCGTGCCTTGCCGCAGTTGTTTGGCGGTGATTTTTTCCTGTTTGCTCAACGGGTTGTTCTGGTGGACGACGACGTAGAAGCGCTCCTGGCCAAATTCAAAGGCGTTCAGTCCCGGCGTGTCGTAAGGCAGGGCGATGACGGCGGCGTCGAGCATTCCGTTATGCACCGCGCTGACGAGGCGCTCGCTCACGTCTTCGCGGATGTTCAGCTCGAAATCGGGATAGGCGTGGCGGATGACCGGCAGCGCGCGCGGCAGCAGGTACGGCGCGATGGTCGGGATGAAGCCGACCGCCATCGGGAAGTGCAGTGTTTCCTGCCCGGCGTGGGCGTGCTCAACCAGTTGCTGCGCGTCAAGGTAGATTTGTTGGGCGCGGCGCAGCAGCTCTTCGCCGATGGGGGTAATGACGACCTGTTTGTTGTTGCGCTCAAAGACGATGACGCCGAGGTTTTTTTCCATTTCGGCGATACCGAGCGACAGGGCGGATTGCGAGATGTTGCATTCCTCGGCGGCACGCTTGAAGTGTTTGTGGCGGGCGACCGCGAGGGCAAACTGGATTTGGCGTAGGGTAATCATCTGTTATTCACCTAAATTAAATGAAAATCCATTATATATAAAAAAAACCAAAGCTGAACATTACCGGTTGCAAGGCTTTTCAAGGTGTTGGCGCTGACTATAATACGCGCCGCAGTCGCCACCGCGACACCTTTTCTTCGTAAACCAGGAGCAATCATGCCCATCATCAACCGCAGTATTCCCGAATTCTCCGTGCAAGCTTTCCACAACGGCGAATTCAAGACCGTCACCCATGAAGACGTCAAGGGCAAATGGTCCATTTTCCTGTTCTACCCGGCGGATTTTACCTTCGTCTGCCCGACAGAACTGGAAGACATGGCCAAACACTACGCCGAGCTGCAAGGCCTCGGCGTCGAAGTCTATGCCGTCTCCTGCGACACCCACTTCACCCACAAGGCGTGGCACGACCACAGCCCGGCCATCAGCCAAATCCAGTACCCGATGCTGGGCGACCCGACCGGCGTGCTGGCACGCGGCTTCGACGTGATGATTGAAAGCGAGGGCGTCGCCTACCGTGGCACCTTCCTCGTCAACCCGGAAGGCAAAATCAAGGTCGCGGAAATCCACGACAATGGCATCGGCCGCAGCGCCAAAGATATGCTGCGCAAGGTCAAGGCAGCGCAATATGTCGCCCAGCACGATGGCGAAGTCTGCCCCGCCGCGTGGGAAGCCGGACAGGAAACGCTCAAACCGAGCCTCGACCTCGTCGGCAAAATCTAAACCCGTAGGAGCGGTCAGGCGAAGCCGTAACCGCCCGCATCCATCCGGCCAGATTACGCCGCACCGCATAAAGCAGCAGCGCCTCCGGGCGCTGTTTTCGTAACTTGGCCCCCTCCCCCTGTGGGGGGAGGGGAGGAGACCATGAAAAAGGTGCTCGCCTTTTTTATGGGAACCGGGGTGGGGTTACTCGCGGCATATCCGGTGTTTATTCAAGGCGCACCGTTATACATACACCAACCCCGCTACCCTGTATGTATAGCGATACTCACAAAGTTCTGTACAAAGCGCGCCACCAAAGACAGTACGCATTTGTACGGCGAGGTGACGCAACGCCGTACGGGGCTTTGTGAGGATTGTTATAAAAAACATCGGTGGTATGACCGGCTAACCCCACCCCAGCCCTCCCCCACAGGGGGAGGGAGCCTGTCCGTTGTGGCAAAAGCAGCCGTTACCGCACCATCCATCCCAAATTTACCCACAAGGAACCCCATGCAACTCGAACCCGCCATGCTGGACGCCGTCCGCCAATACTTCGCCGCGCTGACCCGCGACATCACCCTTGTCCTTGCCACGGGCGAACACGCCAAACGCGACGAACTGAAAACCTTCCTCGCGCAAATCGTCGCCACCGCGCCGCGCCTCTCGCTCACGGAAGCCGCCGACCCGGCGCTCACCTCGCCCGTCAGCTTCAAAATCCTTGCCGACGGCGCCGACACCGGCATCATCTTCAGCGGCATCCCCGGCGGCCACGAATTCAGCTCGCTCATCCTCGCCATCCTGCAGGCGGGCGGCAGCGCGCTCAAGCTGGACGACAGCATCCAGACACTCATCCGCGCCGTGCGCCAGCCGCTCGCCTTCACCACCTACGTCTCGCTCTCCTGCCACAACTGCCCGGACGTGGTGCAGACGCTGAACCAGTTTGCGCTTTTGAACCCTTCCATCAGCAGCGAAATGATAGATGGCGGCCTCTTTCAGGAACAAATTGCGGCGAAAAACATCCAGGGCGTGCCAGCGGTTTACCTGAACGGCGAACCCTTCGCCAACGGCAAAATCGACACCGCCCGCCTCGTCGAAAAACTGCTGGAGCGCTACCCCGACCTCGCCCGCGCCGCCGCGCCCGCCGAAGCCTTGCCGCTGCAAGACGTGGTCGTCATCGGCGGCGGCCCCGCCGGAAGCGCCGCCGCCATTTATGCGGCGCGCAAAGGGCTGAAAGTCACCGTCGTCGCCGGCCGCATCGGCGGCCAGGTGAACGACACGATGGACATCGAAAACCTCATCTCCGTGCCGCAAACCACCGGGCCGCAGCTCGCGGGCAACCTGCGCGCGCACCTCGCCGCCTGGCCCGTCACCCTGCGCGAAAACCTGAGCGTCAAAACGGTGGAAAAAGGCGGGGCGACGCACAAAGTGGTGCTGAACACCGGCGAAGTTATCGAAACGCGCACCCTCATCGTCGCCAGCGGCGCCAAATGGCGCGAACTCGGCATCCCCGGCGAAAAAGAAAACATCGGCAACGGCGTCGCCTTCTGCCCGCACTGCGACGGCCCGTTCTTCAAGGACAAAGACATCGCGGTCATCGGCGGCGGTAACAGCGGCGTTGAAGCGGCGCTGGATCTCGCCGGTATCGTCAAAAGCGTTACCGTGCTGGAATTCATGCCGGAGCTGAAGGCGGACAAAGTGCTGGTCGAACAACTGGGCAAACGCGACAACATCCGCGTCATCACCAGCGCCGCCGCGCAGGCGATTGACACAGAAAACGGCAAAGTGAGCAGCCTGCGCTACACCGACCGCACGACCGACACCGCGCAAACACTCACGCTGCAAGGCATCTTCGTGCAAATCGGCCTGGTGCCGAACAGCGACTTTTTGGGCGACGTGGTGGAGCGCACCCGCTTCGGCGAAATCGTCATCAACGCCAAGGGCGAGACCAGCACGCCGGGCATCTTCGCCGCCGGCGACGTGACCACCGTCCCCTACAAACAAATCATCGTGGCGATGGGCGAGGGGGCAAAAGCGGCGCTCTCTGCCTTCGATTACCTACTGCGGCAGGCATAAAACGATAAAAAACGCCGCAGCAAGCGGCGTTTTTCTTGTGCCTCACTCGCCCTGTCCGAGAAAGAGCGAGAGGATTCCCGCAGCAATCAGCGGGCCGACCGGAATGCCCTTGAGGAAGGCGACGCCCAGCACCGTGCCGACGATGAGGCCGGGGACGACGCGCGGCTGGTTCATCATCAACGGCACGCCACGTCCGGCGAGCCAGGCGACAAGGACGCCGACGGCGATGGCAATCAGGTTTTTCCAGTCGAGGAAGTCGCCTGCGCCGAGGGTGATTTTGCCGCTGGCGAGCGGGGCGAGAACGCCGATGGTAAGCAGGATGATGCCGACGGTCAGCCCGTTTTTTTCCACCCACGGCAGGTAGCGCACGAGGAAGGTTTGCTGCATCAGTAGCAGTACCGCACCGGCGATGGTGACGGGCGCGTTGTGGCTGATGACGCCGAGGGCGGTGAAGACGAGGAGGACGAGGGCGGTGGTGTCGAGGTTGTGCAGCATGGGGGTTATTCCGTGGGAACGGCCTGCCAGCGCATGACGAGGGCGTCTTCGCGGCTGCCGTCCGGGTTGGGGTAGTAATCGCGGCGGCGGCCGCTGTCGCGGTAGCCGAGGCGATGGTAAAGCGCCTGCGCGGCGCGGTTGCCGACGCGGACTTCGAGGAAGGCGAGCGCCGGGCGCAGTGCGTCAAGCGCCGTCTGGTGCAGCGCGGTGGCGAGGCCGCGACGGCGGGCGGCGGGGCAGACGGCGAGCGCGAGCAGGGTCATTTCGTCCAGCACGGGTGCGCAGGCGATGAAGGCAAGCGGCGCGCCGGAGGCGTCAGCGGCGAGCCAGACGCGGTCGTCCGTGCCGGGCGGGCAGACGTTGCAGGCGACGGCAAGGGTTTGCAGGGCGGGCAGGTCGGCGGGCGTGGCGGGGCGGATGGTCATGGTTTTGGGGCGGTTGGATATTGAAGGCGGGTTGCTATCAGGGGCTGTAGGGTGGGGCTTGCCCCACCATAAAGCCTCATACTATAGCCATCCACCGGTAGGGTGGGGCTTGCCCCACCGTCAGGCAATGGCGGTTTGCGTCGTGCAGTCGCTGGCGCGGATGGTTTGCTGCCCCACCCCAGCCCTCCCCACAGGGGGAGGGTGCATATCGGCGGTTATTCAAAGACGTGAACAAACGGTGTTTTCGCGTCCCAGCGGTAGGCGCGCAGCCGGTATTTTTCGCCCATTGTCCGTTTGTAGCGGGCGATGGCTTCGCTCAGGTTTTCAACGACGACTTGCATTTGGTAGCCGCTGGCGTGGATGACGGTGTAGGCGTCGTTGGCAATCATGACGTGGCCAGGCAGGTAGAGCAGGTCGCCGCGCGTCAGCTCTTCGGGGTGGACGCGGGTGTGGTGCGCTTCCAGGTATTTTTCTTGCAGGTCGCTGTCGCGCGGGATGTTATACCCGGCGCGGCGGTAGCTCCATTGGGCGAGTGCCGAGCAGTCGAGGCCTGCGGTGCCACGTCCGCCCCAAACGTAGCTGCGTCCCAGGTGGCGGCGCGCGGCGGTGATGATGTCGCCGGGCAGGTCGGCGGGGGTGGCGTGGCGGCGGTGCAGCCAGCCGCCGTCGTGCAGTTGCAGGTAGTCGCCGTCTTCGGCGGTGACGGTCAGGCAGGCGTCGGGCGGCAGGGTGGCGCGGTAGGCGCTTTTCAGGTCGGGCGCGGCGGTGACGGGGGCGACGGCGAGGGTGATGTGCGTCCATGCCGGTTCGTCGTCGCGGTGTTCGGCGGCGGTTTCGGGAATCCAGCCGCTGTAGTGGTCGCGCAGGGATTGGGCGTGCAGCCAGCCGTCGCGCTGGTCGTAGATGCGCAGCGGTTCGCCGTAGGTGTATTGGCTGAGGCGGGCGCTCGCGGCGTCGGGCGCGGCGTGTACCCAGGTTTCGGGGAGGGTGATGCAGGCGTATCCATGTGGTTCGCCCGCCGGGTAGAGGCGGGCGTCGTGTTCGCTTTGGACTTCTATGTCGTACATACGGGTTCCTTTTTGCGGGAAAGGCGCAATTTTATAGCAATCCACGCAGCGTTCTGTACAAGGCGCGTCGTCGAAGGCAGTACGCTTTTGTACGGCGCGGGTTTCCCTAAAAAATGGCGAAGCCATTTTTTAGGGTGCCCGGTCAGTCGACGCAACACCGTACAGGGCGTTGCGTGGATTGCGATATCGGTTTTGGCGGGGTGGCCTACCCTTGCAGGGTGAAGGTTGGGTTTGGGGTTTTTGATGGTGGTTTGCCGAGCGGTTTTGTAGCGGCGGCATTACTGTAGGGTGGGTCTTGACCCACCATTGGCTTGACGGTGGGGCAAGCCCCACCCTACGGCGCTATTTACATACACCGGAGCGCTCAGGGTGTATGTAAGTGGGCGGATGGTGCTTACTGCGCGGGTTTGCGCTCCGGATCGGGGTTGTCGCGGATCATTTCCATGACTTTGCCGACCATGTTTTTGGATCCGACGTAGAGCGGCACGCGCTGGTGCAGCGAGGTCGGCTGGATGTCGAGGATGCGGCTGTAGCCGTTGGTGGCGCTGCCGCCTGCCTGTTCGGCGAGGAAGGCCATCGGGTTGGCTTCGTAGTTCAGGCGCAGTTTGCCGTTGGGGTAGCTGCTGCCGGAGGGGTACATATAGATGCCGCCTTTGAGCATGTTGCGGTGGAAATCGGCGACGAGCGAGCCGATGTAGCGCGAGGTGTAGGGGCGCTTGGTGTCCTTGTCCAGCTCTTGGCAGTATTTGATGTATTTCTTCACACCGAGCGGGAATTTGAGGTACTGCCCTTCGTTGATGGAGTACATGGTGCCGTCGTCCGGGATGCGGATGTTTTCGTGCGAGAGGCAGAAGATGCCGAGCGAGGGGTCGTAGGTGAAGCCATTGACACCGTTGCCGGTGGTGTAAACGAGCATGGTCGAGGAACCATAGACGACGTAGCCCGCCGCCACCTGGCGGTTGCCCGGCTGCAGGAAGTCTTCGAGCGTAACCGGTGTGCCTATTGGTGTTACGCGGCGGTAGATGGAAAAAATCGTGCCGACGGCGACGTTTACGTCGATATTGGATGAGCCGTCGAGCGGGTCGGTGAGGACGATGTACTTGGCGTTGCGGTTTTTCTCGCTTTGGAAGGCGATGAAGTCTTCTTCTTCTTCCGAGGCAAAACCGGCGACGTTATCGCGCGCCAAAAAAGCCGCCTTGATTTTCTCGTGCGCGAAAATGTCGAGCTTCTTCTGCGCCTCGCCCTGCACGTTTTCCGAACCGGCCTCGCCGAGAATGTCGTTCACCAGCCCGGCGCGGTTAATATCGCGGTGCAGCACCTTTGCGGCGAGGCGGATGGCGGCGAGGATGCCGCTCAGTTCGCCCTTGGCCTGCGGGTATTCGGCCTGACGCATGACGATGAATTCACCCAAACTTTGCATAAAAACTCCCAAATTTTCACAAAAATCCACATACAGGCATTATAACGCGGCAACGCCAGCCGCGCCATTGCCGTAAAATGGGCGCGCATAACCAAACAGGAGAATCACATGAGCGAATTGCACTGCCCCCAATGCGGTTGCGACTACTGCTACCAAGACGGCGACTTGAACATCTGCCCCGAATGCGCCCATGAATGGCGCGACGGCGAAGCGGCCACGGGCGACGACACCCCGGCGGTGCTGGACGCCAACGGCGTGGCGCTGGCCGATGGCGACACCGTCGTCCTCATCAAGGCGCTCAAGCCGAAAGGCAGCAGCCAGCCCATCAAGCAGGGAACCAAAGTGAAAAACATCCGCCTCGTGCCGGGCGCCGACCACAACATCGACTGCAAAATCGAAGGCTTCGGCGGCATGATGCTCAAATCCGAATTCGTCAAAAAGGCCTGACCATGACCGCACCACTCTACCCACAGGCGACTACCGCCGCCGAAATCACCGCCAACCTCGCCAGCATCCAGGCGCGCATCCACGCCGCCTGTGCCGCCTGTGGCCGCGACCCGGCAGAGGTGCGGCTTTTGCCCGTCAGCAAAACCGTGCCCGCCGAACGCCTGCACTACGCCTATGAAGCAGGTATCCGCCTGCTCGGCGAAAACAAAGTGCAGGAGGCCTACGACAAATGGCAGGCGCTTACCGCGCTTGAAGGCTTGCAATGGGCGGTCATCGGCCACCTGCAAAGCAACAAAGTCAAATACGTCGCCCGCTTCGCCGCCGAATTTCAGGCGCTGGACAGCCTCGACATCGCCGCAGCGCTCGACCGCCGCCTGCAACAGGAAGGGCGCAGCCTCGACGTCTTCATCCAAATCAACACCTCGGACGAACCGCAAAAATACGGCATGGCACCGGACGCCGCCGAAGCCTTCATCCGCGCGCTGCCCGCCTACAGCGCACTGCGCCCGCGCGGCCTGATGACGCTGGCGCTGTTCAGCGACGACCACGAAGCGGTGCGCCGCTGCTTCATCCGCCTGCGCGAACTGCGCGACCGCCTGCAACAACAAAACCCCGCCGTTGCCGAACTCTCCATGGGAATGTCCGGCGACTTTGAACTGGCCATCGCCGAAGGCGCGACCACCGTGCGCGTCG
>ERZ773060.582-NODE-582-length-11861-cov-4.43588_pt1 | contig 11861 bp, 13 predicted proteins | sample MGYA00580628_ERZ773060 | MGnify/ENA primary metagenome ERZ773060 (study PRJEB29015, sample SAMEA2738019) | human oral metagenome | biome: human oral; feature: human-associated habitat; material: dental | place: China | collected 2045 ... | reverse complement strand
TACAAGAAATGATACAGAGCAAATAAAAAAAGATATGGAGCATATGTTCTCACTGTTTCCACGACTTGCTGAACGTAAAAAACAGCTGGCAGGAACAATGAGTGGAGGAGAACAGCAAATGCTAGCAATGGCAAGAGCCTTAATGTCAAATCCTTCACTATTATTGCTAGATGAGCCGTCAATGGGACTAGCACCGTTATTAGTGCAGGAAATTTTTAACATAATTGTAAGAATTAATAAAGAAGAAAACGTAACTGTGCTGTTAGTGGAACAAAATGCCAATATGGCACTATCAATTGCAGACAGAGGCTACGTTCTGGAAACTGGAAAAATAATTCTGGAAGGAACAGGGAAGGAACTGCTTACAAATCCTGAAATTAAGAAGGCTTATCTTGGAGGATAAAAATAAAAAAATTAGAATATTTGTTTTTGAAAACTGTCTTGAAAAGTTTTTTGGCTTTTTGGGATGGTTTTTTTGTTTTGGGGAAGTTTTAGAGAAGAAAAAAACTGGGAGAAATCCCAGTAGACTGGACTCTTTAAGAAATAAAATTATATTAATTTCTTGATACTTAGTCCAAAAAACCAGTCTTTCTGATTTGAAATATAAACCTGTGTTTTAGGCGAAAAGAAACTATTGATTTCCTGTTCTGTTATTTCTCCAAAAGTGAAACTTCCTAAAATAAATATTAGCATTAAAACAAATTTTTTTACAATTTACCCCTTCTTTATTATTGAATTTTTAGATAATCTATTCTATAATATTTTATTTCAGAAAAATTCAAAAATCAATATTTTGTGTTAGAATATTAAAAGGAAAATCATGTTTTAATTTAGATTTTTTAGCAACTTCTGTTTATATGGACTTTTCCCCTTATTTCCTGTATAATATCAATATAAATTACCAGTTTTACAGAAAGGGAAAATTTATGTTACATTTTGCAAATGATTATACGCAAGGGGCTTGTCAAGAGATTTTGGATGCGATTGTTAAGACTAATTTTGAGAATTTGTCTGGATACGGAGCTGATAAATATTGTGAAAGTGCAAAAGTAAAAATTAGGAAAGCTTGTGAAGTGGAAAATGCAGATGTTTATTTCTTAGTTGGTGGAACGCAAACTAATGCAGTTGTGATAAATTCGATGCTACAATCTTATGAAGGGGTGATTGCAGCTGAAACGGGGCATATTAGCATGCATGAAGCTGGAGCGATTGAATTAACTGGGCATAAAGTTTTGACTTTGCCACATCACAATGGAAAAATCAATGTTAATGAAGTGAAGGGATATTTACAGACATTTTATGCAGATAAAAATCACGAACATATGGTTTTTCCTGGAATGGTTTATATTTCACATCCAACAGAATATGGAACTTTGTATACCAAGAACGAATTAACAGAAATTTCAGAAATTTGTAAAAAATATAAGATTCCGTTATTCTTGGATGGAGCAAGGCTGGCATACGGGCTTATGGCAAAGGATACGGATGTTACACTTCCAGATATTGCACGACTTTGTGATGTTTTTTATTTTGGAGGGACAAAAGCTGGAGCATTGCTTGGAGAAGCAGTTATTTTTACCAAAAATAATACACCAAAGAATTTTGTAACAAGAATAAAGCAACATGGGGCATTACTTGCTAAGGGAAGACTGCTTGGAGTACAGTTTGACACATTATTTTCAAATGATTTGTACAAAAGGATTGGAAAATATACGATAGATTTGGCTGAAAAATTAAAAAATATTCTGCACGAAAAAAATTACAGATTTTATCTTGAATCACCTACAAATCAGCAGTTTATCATAATTGAAAATATAAAAATGGAAGAATTAGCAAAAAATGTAAGTTTTTCATTTTGGGAAAAATATGATGAAAATCACACAGTGATAAGACTAGCAACAAGCTGGGCAACTACAGAAAAAGATTTGAATGAATTAGTAAAATTATTATAAATAGAGAAAGTGAGAGGATTTTATGGATTATAAATTGATTGCGACTGATATGGATGGAACATTGCTTGATGAGGAGCATGGGATAACAAAGGAAAATGTTGAGGCAATTATTAAAGTTCAGAAGGAAAAAGGCGTTAAATTTGTGCTCGCAAGCGGTAGACCAAGCTATGCGATGCTTGAGTATGCAAAAGAGCTTCAAATGGATAAATACGAAGGATATGTGCTGGCATTTAATGGTGGAGAATTAATTGATATGAAGACAAACGAAGTAATTTTTCACGAAGGGCTGGGGAAAAAGGATATTGAAAACGTTTATAAAGTTTCAAAGGAAATAAATGTTCCGATGATTTTGTACGTTGGAGATACAATTTATGGAACTGAAGCGACAGATGGAGTAATGTATGAAGTCGATCAATGCAAGATGAAATTTCAAAAATTCGATACACTTGAAGACTTGGAGAAAAAAGGAATTGATAAAACTACAAAATGTATGATTATTGGAAAGCCTGAAGAAGTATTGATTGCTCAGGAACACATGAATAAAGTTCATGGAAATAATTATTTTATCGCCATTTCAAAACCAATCTTTCTAGAAATTGCCAATAAAAATGTGGATAAAGGAAAAACATTGAAAAAATTGGGAGAAATTGAAAATATAAAGCCTGAGGAAATGATTGCAGTTGGTGACAGTGCGAACGATAAGCCGTTGCTGGAGTACGTGGGAATGCCTGTGGCTGTAGAAAATGCTATTCCTGAAATTAAGGAAATAGCTAAATTTATTTCAACATCAAATGTGGAGCATGGATTGAAAACTACGATTGAGGAGTTTTTTGAATTTTAAAACTATAAAATTTGTACAGGAATTATTGGGAAAAAAGTCGAAAAATCATATATAATTTTGTTGTAAGGAGGAAAAATATATGATTAAGGCATTTAATGAAACGATGAAGTATATCGAAGAAACCTTGACAGACAGAATTGATGAGAGAAAAATTGCATTGCTTTCTGGATATTCATATCCGCTGTTTAGCAGAATGTTCTCAATTATGGTGGATTATCCGTTAAGCGAGTATATTCGCTTTAGAAAGTTAAGCTGTGCCGCGATAGATTTACGTGAAAGCGATGAAAAGATAATAGAAATAGCCTTTAAATATGGCTATGAATCTCAAGATTCATTTTCCTTGGCATTCAAAAAATTCCATGGGCACACGCCAAAGGAAGTCAGAAAAGGAAGTGCATTTCAAATTTTTTCTCCTATAAGATTATCTTTAAGCGTTGAAGGAGGAAAAAATATGGACATCAAAATTATGAAAAAATCGGCTTTTAAAGTTGCAGGCTTGACAGAAAGAATTGAAGAAGGTGGCGATTTTCCTGATGTCTGGGACAAACTTTTTAAAAAAGTATCTGAAAAAAAATTGGAAAGCTTAGGAAATGGACAAAGTTATGGAGCATGTTACGAAATCGAAAAAAATGAAAAAGAAAATTCTGAAAGCAAGTATACAGTAAGCTATATGGCTGGATATGATGTTCAAAATATTGACAAGGCAGCAGATTTAGGACTAAGTATTCTTGAAGTCCCTGAAGCTGAATATGCTGTGGTGAAATTGAAAGGGATTGTTCCAAATTGTATTCATGAAGGATGGAAATATGTGACAGGGACATTTTTTCCAGAACAAGGTTATAGACACGCTGGAACGCCTGATTTTGAAGTTTATAGCGAAGGAGATATGTATAGTCCTGGTTATGAAATGGAACTTTGGGTTCCGATAGTAAAAGATAAGAATTAATTTGAATAAAAAAATGGGAGATATTCTGACCACACAGTTTATTTCCCGTTTTATTTTTATTAATTTTATTCAATTAGTTTTAAGAACTTTGCAAAATATCAAAAAAGTTAAAAATCACACTTTTTACGTTTACATTGCTTCTAATACTGTTTTTCAAATTTATCAATTTTTTCAATTCGTCTGCATCTAGAGAATGTTTTACATTTATAATAATTTTTGAAAGGAAATTTATCAGAAATTCCTTTTCCTTTTTTAGTTCATTTTCGATTTCATTTATAAAAAAATATACGTTTTCAATATCCCAGAAACGTATTCGCTGTGATAACAATTCGATACTTTTATTATATTTTATAGTTAAATCTAGATTATTTTTTATAACCAGTTCTCCAGTTGTGTAATTTTTCATTTCAAAAATAATTTGTAAAATATCTTCCACAGTATTAATTTGAAACTGAATATTATCAAGTGAGAGATTTTGCCTTTTAAATTCTAAAATATCGTTTTCGTTTCCATCAAAGAAATAGTAGATTTCCTTGCTTACTCCCAGTTCATCGTTATTCATTCCAGATAGATGAAATTTGATTGTACGGGATTTTATTGTGGAAATGATGTTTAATGTTCTTGATAGAAGTATGAAATATACGTTTTGTGGTGGCTCTTCCAAGATTTTTAAAAGTGCGTTTGAAGATTCTTTTCGTAGGTTTTCGATTCCGCACAGAATAAATATTTTTTTTGGCGAATTAAATGAGGATTCTATTGATGAATAGATGATTTCACGCACTTCGTCAATTTTTATGTTTTCATTATTTTTATTTATTATTTCAATGTCAGGATGCTGGAAATTGTCAATAATCCGTTCAATTTTTTCTTTTTCAGCCTCATTCTGCACATTCTTTGTCATAATCATTTTTGAGAACATTAGTGCATAAGAAAGCAAGTCAACTCTCTTATCACCATAAAAGAGGTAACTTGCACTTATTTTATCTTGATTTATTTCATTTTTAAATTTTTCAGTTATTTCCTGTAATTTCATTTTTTCTCTTTTTCTCTTTTTTTGTTAACAGCAAATATTAATTTTCTCTCATTTGAAGAGTTCTTAATAATTTTTTGTTGTCAAATGCGGCTCCTCCACCTAAAACTACTGAATCTAGTGGATTTGGAGATAAGAATACTTTGATTCCAACTTCTTTTTCCATCATATCAATAAAGTTTTTGATTAATGAACCTCCACCAGTCATTACAATTCCATTATCTAAAATGTCTGCTGCCAATTCAGGAGGACATTTTTCAAGAACTTCTTTTGTAGAGTTTACAATTTGGAATAAAGAATCTTCAATAGCTTCGTAAATTTCGTTTGCGTTGATTTCTACAGTGTTAGGAATACCAGATTCCAAATCTCTACCTTTTATTTCCATAACTTCAGGCGACTGAACTTTTAATGCTGTAGCCATTTCTTTTTTAATTTTTTCAGCAGTTCTGTCTCCAATTAGTAAGTTGTATTTTCTTTTTACATATCTTACGATATCTTCATCAAATCTATTTCCAGCGATTCTAATTGATTTACTTGCAATAATTTCATCAAGTGAAAGAATTGCAATATCAGTAGAACCTCCACCTATATCAATTACCATGCTTCCTTCAGGTTGTGAAATATTTACGCCTGAACCAATGATAGCGGCTCTTCCTTCTTCAATAATATATATTTTTTTAGCACCTTTTACTGCATCAAACAAGGCTTTTCTTTCCACACTTGTAACTTCAATTGGTACACAAATCATTACTTCTGGCTTGAACAATGAATTTCCATAAATCTTATGAATAAAATATGTAATCATTTCCTTTGTTGAGTCAATATCTGCAATAACTCCGTCTTGTAAAGGCTTGATAGCTTCGATGCTGTCAGGAGTTTTTCCTAACATTTCTCTAGCTTCTCTTCCAACTGCAATTAATTTTCCAGTTTTTCTATCTTTTGCAACCACAGATGGTTCGTTCAATACTATTTTTTTCTTTTGCTTATCGTAAATTAATATATTTGCAGTTCCCAAGTCTATTGAGATACTTTTGTTTACTCTAAATATTTTTACAAAATCAAATACGCCCATTTTTCCTCCTATTAAAATTAACTTCCTTAATTATATCATATTTTTCGATAAAAATTTATTATTTTTTGCAATTTTTTTAAATTTTTTGTTATAAATTAAAAATCTTTTGCATTTAACCATTTTAAAATTTCATCATAAATTTCGTGTTTATTTGTTTCATTAAGAGATTCGTGCCGTCCATTCTTATTTTCAAGAATATTTATTCTTCTTTTTTTCTTTCTTAATATATTAAAAATTTTACTGATATATGGAATATCAATTGCTTTGTCATCAGTTCCGTAAATAGCCAATATTTTTGTGTGTTCATCCAATTTTTTGTAATTTTTATTGATAAATGCCATTATGGAAAAAATTCCAGAAAAAAACTTTGGTGTTACAGAATAGCCACAAAGTTCATTATCTTCATATTTTTTATTTTCAATTTCATCTCTTGTCAGCCAATCAAATTTTGTTGCATTTGGCTCAAAGGATGTATTCCATTTTTCAAAAATTTTGTTAAATGCAGAAACTTTTCTGAAAATAATTCTTTCCAAAAGAGTAGCAATTTTTCCACCGATAACTTCTAATTGAGTTTTTAGAGGGAAAGCTGACAAAATAAAGTATTTGTATTTATTTTTTATTCCCCATTGTATTCCAATAAGAGCTCCCATGCTATGTCCAAGAATCGTTGTATTGCTTGGAGTTGCTCCAACTTTACTTAGAATTTTTGTAAAAAAGTTGTCAATATCTTTAAAGACAGACTTTATACCACCTTTTCCAAAATCTCCAATTTCATCGTCCTTTAGCTCGCCATGACCACGAATTTCCATAACAAACACATTATATCCATTAGAAGCCAAAAATTCTGCAAATTCAGCATATCTGTCAATAGGCTCTATCATTCCATGAAATATTACAATATTGTTTTTATATCTTTCTCTTTTTGACTCAAAAAATAAATAAGGAATTTTTTTATTATCAAAACTCTCAAAATACTGCTTTTCCATTATGTTCCTTTCTGAAAAAATATTATCAAATACTTAGTTTTTCAGTAATTTTAAATAAGTATATATTCATTATAATATAATATTATTTTTTTTGCAATTACAAATTTTTATGTTATCTCCTTTTTTGTAAATTAATTTGAAAAATTTTTGTTAATATTGTAAAATATTTAAAAAACGATTTTTAATATTAGGAGATTAAAAATATGTATGTTTATGATGAGTATGAAATTAAAAGGGAAAAGATAAAAAGATATCTGTTTACTTTGATGAATAGTTTAATGTATGTAATTATTTCCATTATAATAGGATTTCTGAAAATTAATAAAAATATTATATCTATTTGGTTAATAGTTATTTTTGGAATTTTAAAGTTTTATTTGGAAACAAAAAAGGATTTTGTGAATGAGTATGAAAAAGAATATGAAGAAACCCAAGATTTTGAGGAAATTTTACGAAAAGAGAAGTTAAAAAAGAAAATTTTTTATTTAAAGATGGGCTGTATATCAGTGTGTTTAACTGTAATAACTCTGATTAATATAAATATATTTCAGTTGCCAAGTTATGTTAGGGATTTGAAAGAAATTAGGAAAATTATTTCAAATAGCAAAGAACTTTATGTAAATGGGAAAAAGCTTGAAAATACAGGAGATGTAAAAAAATGGATTTTGGATTCTACAAATTATTTTGAGATTTTGTGGGATTACAAGAGGGCAGATAAAGTAGAAGAACCTAAAATAAAGACAACTTTATCTAATGAGAAAGGACAGTATCTGGTAATTGAGAAAAAAGACTACGGATGGAGTTTTTTGAAAATGAAAGAAAATCATTACTACAAGTTAGACATTACTTACAAAAAAGATGTTGACAGAACAATTGAAATAGAGAAATCTTTGGAACTTATTCCTCAAAATTAGATATTTTAAACAAAAAGAAAGGATATAAATAAAATGAAAAAATTAACGACTATTTTATTATTTTTAGCATTTGGAATTTTTGGAAATGCAGAAAGTGTAAGCAGTATTATTTATAAAAAACTGAGTGCAAAAGGGATTAAACGTGAAATTATTGAAGAAACAATTAAACTTGATGAAGAAATTGGCGATGGACTGCTTTTTGAAACTGCGGGTATTGATGGAGCAGAATATTTGGAAAAACTGGAAAATTTGCTTGAAAAGGATAGAAATAATTATATTGTAGCAGGAAAAATCGCTGAAACTTATTTGGCAAGTCTTTACTTGAAAAATATAAAAAATGGAAAAAAATATATGGATATTTTTGAAAAGGCTAGTCCAACAGATTATGAAATTTGGAGCATGAAAGTCACTTATTATGGAAATATTGAAGATTTAGACGAGAAAAACAAAATTATTAATCAAATAAACAAAAAATATCCAAATTCTTTATTTTTAAAACTTATAAAATTACAGGAAGAAACCAATGATAATGGCGTAAAAAACTTAAAGCCTGAAATAGATGAAACTCTAAAACTTTTGAGTAATAAAAGTGAAACTGATAAATTTACAATGTCAGATGAAGAAATCTATTCCTACAAGTTAAGTTTACATTTTTTAAATATTCGGAATTTTGTTGAAAAAAATGAATTTCAAAAAGGAATTGACTATTATTTAAATAATATTGCAACACTTTCTGCAAGTAATGAAGTAAAAAACTATAATTTTGGACAGGAAAAATTTTTGTTTATGATGATAACTACAATAAATAATAATATTGAAAACAAAAGCCAAAAGAAAAGAAATGTAGAAAAGCTCAAAAATACAGATATTTTTAGAAAGATTGATAGAAACAGGGAAATTGAATTATAAAAATTTTTAATCAGTATCTTGTAAACTAATAAAGCTTATAAATTGGTTTAGGAATAACTCAAATTTCTCATATATTATGTTAAACTGCATTTAAATAACAAATTTTTTAAAAACTTTTTCAACAAGAAATAGAAAATTCAATATTTCTAAGTAATTAAATTTCATTATTTAAATGGAGAATCGTATTAATACAAGAAATTTGAGATTGTTTCCCACTTAATCCTATTTTTTTATTCTATCTATTTTTAAAATCAAAATCTTAATTATTTTAATTTGTATAAATTTTCATTTTACTAAAGACAACTAATACATATTTAATAATTTTCCACAAATTCTTCCACAGACAAAACCTTTCCATCCATTTCCATTTCCTTAGCTAAATCACTAATATATGGCTGTTTTACCATGCTTTTCTCCAATGTATCAAATTGCCAGAAAATATCACGTTTATCTCCATCAGCGATAACTTTTCCATTTGTCATTACAATTACCCTGTTAAAATTTTTTACTACAAATTCCATATCATGAGTTATTGTAATTATAGTTTTCCCTTGCTTTTGAAGTTCGTCAATCAAGTTATGCAAAACTCTCATTCCTCTAAAATCCTGACCTGCTGTTGGCTCATCCATTATAATGACATCTGATCCCATTGCAATTACTGCGGCAATTGTAACAAATTTTCTCATGGAATACGGTAAATTGTATGGATTTTCCTTTTGATATTTTTCAAGTTCCGTTAATTTTATGGCATTTTCTACCATTTTTTCTGTTTCATCAGGAGAATATTTTAATTTTTTTGCTCCAAAGGCTATTTCATCGTAAACATTGTTATGAAATATCTGATCCATTGGATTTTGAAAGACATATCCGACTTTTCGGCTCATTTTGGCAACCGTATATTTCTTTGTATTCCAGTCATCTACAACAACATCTCCGCTTACTGGCTTTAAAAGTCCATTCAACATTTTTACCATCGTTGTTTTCCCAGCGCCATTTTGCCCAATAATCGCAACTTTCTCCCCTTTTTTAACTTCAAGATAAACATCATTAAGCACATTTTCAGTACCATTAGGATATTTAAAATTCAAATTTTTTACAGTAATAAAACTCATAGTTTTGTCTCCTTTAAAAATTTTATTAAACAATTATCTTCAATAATTATTTTATTGTTCCAGCTCCTCTTTTTTCCTCTTCATGTATTCTGTAACTGTTCTAAAACTAAAAAAAGTCCCAAATATTATAAAAGTTACTGATACTATCAATAAATTTTTATAAAAAAACCGTTGATTAAAAACTTCATTTAACGAATTAAAAAACTCTGCTGTAAATTTTGTTTTCTCAGCGGAACTTATAAAATATGCCAGTTCAGTCACATTTCCAATATAAATTGTTATAATTGCTGGAATATATGCGAGAAAAAGAGCTGACAGCAATTCTTTATTTGACGGCTCTTTCTTTTCTTTTGGTGCAAATCTGCTTCTATTCTTATCCTTTTCTTTTTCAAAACTTTTTTTATCATATCTATTTAATCCATATGTCCAGCCACTACATATCCCTAAAAAAATCAGTGCTTCAAAAAAAGGTATGTATTTATTAACAAATATTTTAAAAAGACAATATAGGCAATAAACAATTGTCATCACAAAAAATAACAAAATAATTCCTAATAAGCCTGACAAGCATCTTTTCATCAAAATTTCCCTTTCTCACTTTCCAAATTTTCTTATTTTCTAATAGAATTTAGGATATTTTTTATCAAAATTTTCTATTAAGTTTTTTAATAAAATTTCCTGACAAATTACTGTATTTTTAGCTTCAATTTCAAGAATCGTATTCTTTTTCAAATCACTTACTGTAATTGTGCCGATTTCAAATTCAATATTATAATTTTTCCAATCATAAATCTCATTATCAAATGTTACAGATTTATTCGATACTTGTATTTTTGGTGAACTTTCAAAAATCTGAGTCAATTCCTGCAATCTTTCTTCGCTTGAAAATAAAAATTTATTTTTCACAAAACCTTGATTTTGAAATGGAAAAATCTCAACTCCACCATTTTCAATATTTTCTACTGCTTTTGAAAAATTTTTTTCTAAAAAACATTTTTGAAATACTGAAAATAAGTCATAATCATATCCGCTTCCATCTATCTTTTTCCAATTACCGCCATCAGGTTTATACAAAATTTTAGAAAATTTCTTCATTTGAAATAATCTATTATCCTTAAAGAAAAAATATTTTAAATTTTCATAATACACTTTCTCTTTTTTGAAAATAAAATAATCATCATAAAATTCTATATTAGGAAATTTATTTTTATAATAAAAAATAAACAATCCATTTAATAAGACAAATAGTATAAATAAAACTATTGAAGTTGAAACAGAAGATACGCCAAAGCCTTTTTCCGTTTCTTTTATCACTGAGAAAAGCAACATTATATCCAAAAATATCAAAATTCCTAAAATTTGTATTCTTGGTTTGGAATAAAATATAGTCCAGTCTATTTTTATAATTTTTTTCAGTTTTCCTTCTTTCATAAAATCCCTTTATCTTCCAATAACTTTCTATAAATCTCAAAATTTTCATTTTCAAAACATACAAAATTTACTTTTTCTATAAAATCATTTTTCTCCAAATATTCTACCACAGTGTTAATAGCTGTTTTTGCAGCTAAATCTTTTGGAAATCTGTACACTCCTGTCGAGATATTTGGAAAGGAAATATTTTTCAGTTTATTTTTTTCAGCCAATTCTAAACTTGAAATATAGGAATTTTTTAACAATTTTTCTGAAAATAATTTTACTTCATTATTTTTTCCTGACTGCCAGACAGGTCCAACTGTATGAATTACATTTTTAAATGGCATATTTCCTGCTCTTGTAATAACAGCTTCCCCAACGTTGCATTTCCCTTGAGAAGCACGTATTTTCATACAATCTTCTGTTATTTCTTTTCCGCCTTTTCTATGAATTGCACCATCAACACCACTGCCTCCAAGCAAGGAAGAATTTGCGGCATTGACAATCACATCAGCAGGATATTCAGTAATATCGCCTTTTACAAGAACGATTCTATTTTTCAAATCTTTTGGTTTCATAATTTTTCCTTTTAAATAAATATTTTTAAGATTTGCTTAACAATTTTTATTTTTTCAATAATTCCAATATCTTTTCTTTGGTTATAGGGATTTCTTCAAACTCAACTT
>ERZ773060.581-NODE-581-length-11867-cov-5.80071_pt1 | contig 11867 bp, 13 predicted proteins | sample MGYA00580628_ERZ773060 | MGnify/ENA primary metagenome ERZ773060 (study PRJEB29015, sample SAMEA2738019) | human oral metagenome | biome: human oral; feature: human-associated habitat; material: dental | place: China | collected 2045 ... | reverse complement strand
CACCCCTGCCCCGCCGCCCACCTACAAAACCGCCGCCGAAGCCCTGCCCTACATCCAGAGCCAACTGCCCTACGACACCCAGGAAAGCAGCTTCCGCAGCGTCACCCTCGACAACGACACCTACACCTTCACCGCCGTCGTCAAAGGCGTGGAAGACGCCGCCGCCTTCCGCGCCAGTCACGACATGGAAAGCCTCGCCAGCGCCTACCGCCAGACCGTCAAGCCCTACATCTGCGACCAGGAACCGCTGAAAAACCTCGGCGAAAAGAAAAAATACCGTGGCGTCCACTTCGACTACCAGGACGAACACGGCCAAAGCATCATGCAAATCGACATCGCCGCCAGCGACTGCACGGCAACCGCAGCGGGCGACACCACCTCCGCCCAAAAATAAACACACCATGCACCCGGCGCACGAACCCGGCGCACCCATCGCCGCTTACCAACCAGACAGCCTCGACATCTACGCCCTGACCGACAACGACTGCAACGACCCCATTACCTTTGACCCCACGCGCTATGCCTGGCACAAAACCGCCCGCCTCTGCGCCTGGCATGACGGCACACAAATGCACGAAAACACCGCCGTCCTGCACTGGCACATCCCGGCAGCAGAAAGACCCCTGCCCGCCGACGAAGCAACCGCTGACGCACGTCTGGAAGCAGCGCTGGACAACCATAGCGAGGCGGAAATCACCGCAGCCGTCTCCGACCTGTTCGCCTTCATGCAAGCAGCAGCGATTAACGACACGGACAACAAACCGCAGGTACGCCATGTCGCCTTGCCAGACCCGTATCCCCTGACCGATAACACCCTCTACCGCCTGCAAGTATTGCCGCACCGTACCAAGCCGGGCGACTTCCTCCTGCTCGCCGTTGCGACAGGCGATGATGCTCCCGCCACCTTACAACAACGGCGTGACACCCTTGCCGCCCGGCCACGCAGCACCTACCACGGCAACCCGCACGACGATGGCTTTTGCGGCACCAGCTGGTGGCACAACCCGCAAGGCGAAGCGCTGACAATCTACCTCGCCGCCGACCCCAACGACCCGTACCGCCCTGCGGGTGCCGCCATAGCCACACTGAACACCCTCGATGCCATCGGCACCGCCCTCTATGCCCCCATTGCCGCCTGCGCCCATGACCACATCACACGCCACTGGGACAGACTGCGCAAGCGCTACGAATGCATCACCTGCGATGACTACGACATCCTCATCAGTGCCATCCACAAGGAAGAAGTACCGCCCGCACCCGACCGGGAAACCATCTTGCGCGACCTCGTCATCGAAGAACTGCATATTGCCGCCGATGGCAGCGCTGAAGCCGTTGGATACTGCCATCTGGTGGAATACCGCATCAGCCTCAATGCCGACGGCACCCCGCGCGCCGCCTGCGACCTCGCCTGACTGCAACCAAGAGCGCACCAAAGATTCATGGCAGATTCTGGGCGGGCGTAGGATGTGTGGCGGCGTAGCAGACACGCACGCAGGAAAAACGGGGTACGCGCGTGCGTGCCTGTGGCACACATCCTATGAGCCTATACCTTTCAAAATGCCAAAAAAATCCCCGGCCATGCCGGGGATTTTTTCGCTTTGACCATCAGCGCCAAAGATAACTGCCACCGTAATAACCGCCGAGAATACCGGCGGCGGCGCCATAAACAGTGCTTTCGGCATCGTGGCCGATGGCGTTGCCGACGCCTGCGCCCACAGCGCCGCCCCAAAGGGCGTGATTGACTTCGTTCGGCTGTCTGGCGTAGTTACTGTGGCGACTGCCGATAATGTTCTGGCCAACGCTACTTGGCCCTTCCATGCCCATGGGTGCAGGTGCCTGCGTTTGCAGCGGCACATCATTGCGCGGCGGTGCGGCGCAGGCAGCAAGCAGGAGAACGGTGGCGAGCGGGATGAAAATTTTCATGGGAGATTCCTTGTAGTCAGGGGAAAAATTGCGGCGTTTTTACCATTGGTTGGCGTAGTTGACGTGACGGCTGCTGATGATGTCCCAGCCCAGGGCACTCGGCGTTGATGGCGTACCCAACGGCGCCGGTGCTTGCGCTTGCAGCGGCACATCGTTGTTTGGCGGCGCGGTACAAGCGGCGAGCAACAGGACAGTAGCGAGCGGGATGAGGGATTTCATGGGATTCCTTGTTGTCAGGGGAAATTGAAGCCAATTTTACCGTGTTTGCTGAAGGGATTGCCGTGTTTTCACCCGGTCGCAAGGTGTGGGAAGGCAGGTGATTGCTGTCGCTATACATTTGAAAATGGCGCACCTGAGTGCAACCTGTATTTCTTCTCAGTAAAAAACAGGCGTTGCGTGCCTTGCTGGATAACAATAGATGGTTTCATGGTTTATCTCCAATATTATGTGTAAAAAATTGTTCCTTATGCAAAGCTGGACCATCGCATTTCGGAGGAAGCAAATCGCTTCCAACGGACGAAAAAAAATGGCTATGTATCCAAAGTCGGGTTGGATAATAACTAGCAAATCTTTGTGAGACTGGCTCTTCAAGAGCATCAATTATGCGGTATCCAGAAAAAAATTTTATATTACTATCATTAGGAAAGTAATTAGCAGCATGAATATCCCAACTCATAAAAGAATATTCTGGAATTCTTAGATAACGACCAAATACCCAGCTTGAATAATCTAATTTTTTTACTATCGGCGTATTGGGAAAAGGACTAAAATCTCCAGGTATACAACTTTCTTGATTAATAAAAGAAAGCTCGCCTTCTTCCTTAAGGGAGGTGAAATAAGACCAAAACTTTCCATGCACCTGCTCACAAACCTGAGCGGCAGGAATCCTGGTACCATAGGCACGGTAAATCTCCAGCTCCTTGCATTCTGCATCCACATAAATACGCTCATAAAGCAGTTTATAATCATCTCCTAACTGCTGATGCTCCAAGTAAGGTTCAGCCGCACGCACCAATGAATCTTTCTCCATGGGAGACAGCACAAATATATGAAGAAGAATAAGGAGAATACCGCCCGCAATAAATATTGCAACCAAATGCCTTATCTTCATATAAAAAATCTCCCGAAGCACTCCCACGGACACGCCTGCCCGTAAGGGCGTTTTCCAGATTCTGCTTGTGCACTGCACCAGGTAGCGCGGTAGTGGTTTTGGCGGGGTGTCATTGTTGTCCTTCCTGCTTGAATTGGCTGCTGGCAAAAATGGATAACCAGATGTGGTGCGCGCCTGCTTCAGGCGAAATTTTGGGAGTTTTTTGCTTCATGAGACCTTCATCTCACTGTGCAGTCATCAACACGGATTATCCGCTGCCCTCGGCTCCCACGCGCAGGCTGACCAGCCATGTCCGCGCAAAACGACGCTCACAGCAGGTGTGATGTGAACGCGCCCTGGTTATTCATGCCAGACGACGACATCGGCAAGTGGCGGGCGCGGGCGTTCGGTGGCGGCTGCGGCGGGGGTGCCGAGGAGGATGAAGCCGAGGATTTCATCATTGGCGGCGACGTTGAGCGCGGCCTTGACGTCGGCGTCGTGTGCCGCCCACGAGCTGAGCCAGCAGGCGGCGTAGCCGAGCGCGTTCGCGGCGATGATGAGGTTTTGGCAGACGGCACCGCCGGAGAGGATTTGTTCGATGCGCGGCACGGTGGTTTCGCGGTTGATGCGGCTCGAGATCATCACCAAGAGCGGTGCGCGGGCGACGAAGCCGGTTTTTTTCGCGGTCAGGGTTTCGTCGGCGTCCGGTTTTTTCCGCGTCCAGATGGCAAGCAGGGTGGCGACGAGGCGCTCTTGCGCGGGTTTGCGAAAGACGTCGATGCGCCACGGGTTGAGGTTGCCGTGGTCGGAAACGCGGGTGGCCGCGCGCAGGATTTGTTCCAGTTCGGCGTCGCTTGGTGCGGGCTCCTGCATTTGGTTGGGTCGCAGTGAGCTGCGGCGCAGCAGGGTGTCAAGGGTGGGGTTCATGGGGGTCTTCTCGATTTTTTGCGATTTTAGCGATAAAGCGGGATGTCTGATGGTGGGGCAAGCCCCACCCTACAGCGCGGCTAATGAAAAACGCCACTGGCGTGGCGTTTTCGTAACGGGTGGTGGTTTAGCCGGTGAAGGCGGGCAGCAGTTGCCAGATGATGGCGACCAGCGCAATCAGCAGTGCGACGGCGCCGATGACGATGGAGATGGTGGCACGGCGGTCGCTTTCGGAAAGGCGGTGTTGCAGGTGCAATACTTCTTTGCGGTGCCGTTCGATTTCGCTGTTGACGCCTGCCTTGCCGTCTTCCACCGCACGCTGGGCGCGTTCTTGTGCGACGGTGAGCTGGCGCTCAAGGGTGTCAAGGCGGCGGTTGATTTCAACGGTATCGACGTAGGTGACGGCGAGCGGGATTTGTTGTGCCGCTTGCGGTGCGGGCGGCACGGCAGCCGGGGCGACGTAGGACGGGGTAGCGACGCCAAATTCGCCGTCGTCCACAGCTGTCGGACGAGGTGCCGGGGCGGGTGGCGGTGCAACGGGTGCCGGTTTGGGCGCAGGCGCGGGGGCGGGTTGTGGTGCCGGGGCGACGCGGACGCGGTCACGCAGCGCGGAAAGGAGGTGGTCGAGACGGCTGGCGTCGGCAGGTTTGGGCAGGTAGCCGGTGGCACCGGCATCGCGCGCGCGCTGACGGGCTTCTTCGGAGATGTCGCCGGAGTACATGATGACCGGCAGGTCGTGGGTGTCGGGGTCGGCGCGCAGGCGGGCGAGTCCTTCGTAGCCATCAATATCCGGCATCATGATGTCCATGAATACGATGTCGGGCAGGGTGTGGCGCGCAATCCAGTTTTCGCCATCCACGACGCTTTCGGCTTCTGCCACTTCGATGTCGTATTTGGCCAGCAGGCGTTTCAGGGTCAGGCGAGCCAGTCGTGAATCGTCCACAATCAGTGCGGTTTTGAGCATGTTAGTTATTTCCTGTCATCCATTGTAAGGCCGCGGCATTGTAGCGTTATTCATGGTCGCATTCCATAGAATTACCAGCCGCCGCGCTCGCGCATGGACACGATTTCGTTGCCGGCGACGATGAAGTGGTCAAGCAGGCGAATCTCCATCAGCGCCAGCGCGTTATCAAGGTAGCGCGTGGTTTCGCGGTCTGCGCGCGACGGCGTGGCGCTGCCCGCCGGGTGGTTGTGCGCGAGGATGACGGCGGCGGCGTGATGGTGCAGCGCGCTGGCAATCAGCTGGCGCACCGGTACGGATACTTGCGCCGCCGCGCCTGCTGACAGGCGCTCAAAGGCGATGAAGCCATGTTGTTGGTTCAAAAACAGCACGCCAAACGCCTCCAGCGCCTGCCCCTTGAACTGCATCAAGAGGTAATCGCGCACGTCTGCCGCCGTTTTGAACGACCACGACGGCTGCCGCATTTCCTCGCGCATGAAGCGCCGCGCCAATTCCGTTACCGCGAGAATCTCCGCCGTCTTCGCCTTGCCGAGACCGCGCACCGCCTGCAAATCGGCGGCGCGGCTGTTGAACAGCCCGACCAGCCCGCCGCGCACCCGCAGCAGTTCGCGCGAAAACTCCAGCACATTGCTGCCCTTGCTGCCGGTGCGCAGCAAAATGGCGAGCAGCTCATAATCGGCCAGCGCCTGCGCGCCGCTGTGTAACATCCGCTCGCGCGGCATATCCGTTGAGTTTGCAACCTCATCCATTACAATGCCCCTTTTCCTTGAAGGGGGCGCATTATGGCGCAAAACATCCTCATCGGCATCAGCGGCGGCATCGCCGCCTACAAAATCCCGCAGCTCGTCCGACTCCTGAAAAAACAAGGTGATAACGTGCGCATCGTCATGAGCGAACACGCGCACGAATTCGTCACCGCCACCACCCTGCAAGCCGTTTCCGGCGAGGCGGTGCGTGATGCCCTCTTTGACCCCGCCGCCGAACAGGGCATGGGGCACATCGAACTCGCGCGCTGGGCGAACGCCTACCTCATCGCCCCGGCGAGCGCCAACACCCTCGGCAAACTGGCGCACGGCATCGCCGACAACCTCTTGACCACCCTCTACCTCGCCACTAACGCGCGCGTCCTCATCGCGCCGGCGATGAACTGCCATATGCTCGCCCATCCGGCGGTACAGGCGAACCTCGCTACCCTTGCCGCGCGACCGAACCATATCGTCATCCCCAGCGACAGCGGCGCGCAAGCCTGCGGCGACGTCGGCGCCGGACGCCTGCCCGAACCGGAAACCCTGCTGCAATACCTCAACCAGAGCGACACGCAAGACTGGCGCGGCATCCGCCTCACCGTCACCGCCGGTCCCACGCGCGAAGCCATTGACCCGGTGCGCTACCTCACGAACCACAGCAGCGGCAAAATGGGCTACGCGCTTGCTGCCGCCGCTGCCCGCCGCGGCGCGGACGTCACCCTCATCAGCGGCCCGACCGCCCTGCCCTGCCCCGCGGGCCTTACCCGCCTTGACATCAGCAGCGCCGCTGACATGCTCGCCGCATCGCTCGCCCACCCCGGCGACGTGTTCATCGCCGCTGCCGCCGTCGCCGACTACCGCGTTGCCCAGCCTGCCGCGCACAAACAAAAAAAACAGGGCGACAGCGGCCTTACCCTGCAACTGGTGCAGAACCCGGACATCGTCGCCACCATCGCCGCATTGCGCGAAAACCGCCCCTACACCGTCGGCTTTGCCGCCGAAACCGACAACGTCCTCGCCTACGCCCGCGACAAACGCGCGCGCAAAAACCTCGACCTCATCATCGCCAACGACGTCAGCCGCGACGTCTTCGGCGCCGACGACAACGCCGCCACCCTCATCGCCACCAACAGTGAAACCACCCTGCCGCGCCAGCCCAAAACCGCGCTCGCCGACACACTCCTCACCCACATCCTTGCCCATTGGAAACAAGCATGAACACCCTCGACCTGAAAATCCTCGACCCGCGCGTCGGCCAAACCATCCCGCTACCCGCCTACGCCACCCCCGGCAGCGCCGCGATGGATTTGCGCGCCGTCTTCGATGGCGAGCACTACACCGTTGAGCCCAATGCCACCGCACTCATCGGCACGGGACTCGCCATCCACCTCGCCGACCCCGGCTACTGCGCCCTCATCCTGCCCCGCTCCGGCCTTGGCCACAAACACGGCCTGGTGCTGGGCAACCTCACCGGCCTCATCGACAGCGACTACCAGGGCGAACTCAAAATATCCGTCTGGAACCGCAGCAACGCGCCCTACACCATCGCCCTTGGCGAACGCATCGCGCAACTGCTCATCCAGCCCGTCGCCCGCCCGGCGCTCAAACTGGTGGACGACTTCCCCGACAGCACGCGTGGCAGCGGCGGCTTCGGCCACACCGGCAGCCACTAGACTTTTACCCCGAATCAGCGCCGCATGGAGAGCGCGCCGATAGAAATCCGCATCACACCTGAAGAAATCACCGTGTTCAGCGTCCCCGGCCCCGACCGCTCCATCCGCACACCAAAACCATGAACCTCGACAAACAAAAAATCCTCATCACCGGCGGCACTACCGGCATCGGCGCAGCGCTTGTCGCTCAGCTCCAAAACCACGGCGCCCGCGTCATCACCTGCGCCCGCCACCTCCCCGAACAGCCGCTGCCCGGCGTCGTTTACCGTCGCTGCGACCTCGCATCCTCTGCCGAACGCGCCACCCTCATCGCCTGGATAGAAAACGAACACCCCGACATCGCCGTCCTTATCAATAACGCTGCGATGCAACACCCGCTCGATTTCATCCATGACACACAGCAGCAACTACAAACCACCCTCGCGCAAGAACTGGCGCTCAACCTCGAAGCGCCCATCGCCCTTGCTGCCGGACTGCTGCCCGTGCTCGCGCAAAACCTCTGGGGCGCCATCATCAACATCACCACCGCCCTTGCGCTCGCGCCGAAAAAAAGCGCGCCGGTGTACTGCGCCAGCAAGGCCGGGCTACACAACTTCACCCGCGCCCTGCGTTACCAGACCGAAGCTGCTGCGCCACACATCCAGGTACAAGAAATCATCCCGCCGCTCGTTGCCACCCGCATGACCGCCGGACGCGGCACCGGCAAAATGACACCAGACGCAGTCGCCACCGCTATCATCCGCGCTATTGAACGCGGTGATAGCGAACACTACATTGGCAAAACCCACCTGCTCAAATGGCTGCTGCGCCTTGCGCCCGGCGTTGCCTACCGTATTCTGAAAGACGGATAGCCAGACGTTTTACATACACCATAGTCGCTACCCTGTATGTAAATTCCGCTTTATCCCAAAACCCAAAAGGAGCCCCCATGAAACTCTACTACGCCCCGGCACCTGCGCCCTTGCCTGCTGGATCGCCCTCGAATGGGCGAACGCCGACTACGAAGTGCAGAAAGTCGATTACGCCGACCCCGCATACAAAAAAATCAACCCGCTCGGCATGGTGCCGGCGCTGGACATCGGCGGCAGCCGCGCCATGACCCAGGCGAACGCCATCCTGCAACACATCGCCGAAACCCACCCCGCCGCCCGCCTCGGCGCGGACGATGACGCGCTGGCACGGTTTGAATTTAACGAAACCATGGCGTTCCTCACCGGCGACTTCCACCCCGCCTACTGGCCGATGTTCTCCCCGGCGCGCTACACCACGGACAAAACCCCGGCCGCACACAACGCCGTGCGCGAAGCCGCCTGGCCGCGCATTGACCGCGTCATGAGCCACCTCGATGTCCTCATTGGCACAAGCGGCCACGTGTACCGCGACCGCCGCAGCGTCGCCGACGCCTACGCCTACGTCATGGCGCGCTGGTCGGTAAAAACGCCGAAACCGTACAGCGAATACCCGCACCTCGCCGCCTTCATGACACGCATGGACGCCGACGCCGCCGTCAAGCGCGTCCTCACCGCGTCCAACGCCTGACACTACTACCCGGTATAAAATTCCCCCCCCCCCAACACAAGGAAACCCCATGCACCTCCGCCACCTCGCTGCCGCCTGCGCACTCGCCCTCAGCACCGCCCACGCCGCCCCGCAAAGCTGGTTGCACCAGAACCTGCCGCCGCAAACCGCCGCCTACCTGCGCCTGCCCAACGCCTGGTTCCTCGAAAACCACGCCCTGCCCGCAAGCACCATCTACCAAAGCGACGCCTACCGCGCACAAGCGGGCGCCATCCGCAGCGCCCTCATCCAGCAACTCCTCACCCTGTTGCCGCCAGAAGCCCGCGAGCCGCTGCAAAACCTGCAACAGCACCTCGACGCCCCGCTGGAAATCGCCCTGCTACAAGACAAAAACGAACTGAACCTGCTCATCGCCGCCACCGCCCAATTCGCCGACAACCAGGCACTCCAACAAACCCTGGCGCAAACCTTCCCCGCGCCGTGGCAAGTCAGTGCCGACCGCATCAGCGCGCCGAAAAACCCGCCCATCGCCTACCGCTACGACGCTGCCAACCAGCGCCTGCTCCTCAGCACCGGCCTCGTCAAAAACCCGGCAGACAGCCTCAAATACCTCAGCGAAGACGGCGGCGACGCGCCCTTCACCGCACTACAAACCCAACTCGACCCCAAAGCCGACGGCCTCTACCTCTGGCTCGACCCGCAAAACCCGCTTATCCAGCTAAAAACCCGCGACTGGCAACCCATCCTGGCGCGTCTCGGCCTGGACCACAGCCGCCAACTCGCCCTCGCCTGGAGCGCCAGCGACGACCGCCCGCACCTACAAATCAGCCTCGTCCAGGCGGACAACGCGCCGCTCAACCTGCCAACTGCCCAGAGCGCCACCCTCGACCTGCCCTACCAGGGCGACATCGCCGCGCTAGCCGCCCTTACCCTGCCCAGCGACGCACAAATCGAAGGCATCGCACAAAGCGGCGGCAAACTCAAACAAGCCCTACAACAAACCCTCGGCATCAGCGCCGACGACCTCGCCGCCCTCGGCACCCTCTACTACCTCGCCGACGACAACGGCGCCTACCTCGTCCTGCCGCAAAGCGCGAAACCCGCGCTGGACGCCCTCCTCGGCAAACTGCAAGACCGCGGCATTCTCAACAAACGCGAAACCCTGCAAGACGGCATCGAACACCTCGCCTTCACCAGCCTCACCGCACAAGGCGCCAGCCAGGCCGCACAACAAAACCCGCAGAACGCCGCCTTCATAACCCTGATGAGCCAACTACAAAACCACTACTACCTGCGGACAGAAGGCGACTACCTCCTCATCAGCGACCTGCCGCAGCCGCTGCTCGCGCGCAAAAACCTCGCCGCCGATGCGCCGACCGTCGCCCGCTGGCTTGCCGCCGAACACATCGACCTCGGCGACAGCGCCTACGCCTACATCCAAAACCAGCGCCACCTCGGCCGCGACAGCTACTACAACGGCCTGAAGCGCCTGCAAACCTACGCCGACCTCGCCCAAACCCCGCTTGACCTCGCCGCCCTGCCCGACGCTAGCCAACTGCCCGCGAGCGGCGCCGTTGCCCTGCGCCTGCGCGGCGACGGCAAAAACCCGACGCTGACCCTAGACCTGCAAAACGGCATTGACGACCTCGCCGCACTTGCCGGCGGCGGCACCGCCACCCTCGCCACCCTCGGCATCGTCTCCGCCATTGCCCTGCCGGCCTACCAGGACTACACCATCCGCAGCCGCATCGCGCAGAACCTCCTCCCGGCGAGCGCTCTGCAACACGACCTCGCCGCCGCACTCGCAGCGGGCAAAAAAATCAACCCGAAAAACTACCCGTCTCCCGGCAAAAACATCCACGTCGAAACCAGCGGCGACATCCGCATCACCCTAGAAAACGCTGAACGCTACAACGGCGCGACCCTGACCCTGCACTACGACCGCGCGGGCAAACAATGGCAATGCCAAACCGTCATCCCGGCGCGCTACCTGCCGCCGCAATGCCGCTGACTGCCCGCGCCACCTGACGCGACCCTTTCCCCCAGCCCAAACCGAGAGGTACTCCCATGAAACTGCAACTCCTGACCGCATTGACGGCTCTGGCCCTGCTCACCGCCTGCGGTGGCGGTGGCGGCGATGACAACCCGCCTGCCGACAAACCCAACGGCAATGTCCGAACCGGCACAACCTACTTCATGCCGGATGACGGGGATGAACCTGACAATGACAGCGCCTGGCGCGATTTCGCCGGATTTACCCTGAACCGCAACGGCAATACCATCACCAAGCTACAATTTGGCAAGGGACTGACGGTCAACACCACACACATCCCCGCCGGTTTTGCCGAATTTCCGGCACAAATGACGATTGACAGCAAAAATAGCAGCGGCACCACAGAAAATGTCAACGTCCGCTCCTACCAGGGCTTCCATGCAGGCATTCTTGCCATCAACGGCGGCGTCAACAGCCTGGCGAACCGCCTCGGCATAGACGAAAGCGGCGCAGCATATATCGACCCGACCAAAACCCTGCCGGCGGCGGGCAAGGCGACCTACAATGGCCGCGCCTTTGACACCGACCCCACGCACGACGCCACCCTGCGCTACACCATCGACTTCGGCGCACGCCGTGGCGCGGGCGAAATCACCGCCTCGCGCGGACTGGGGCGCATCACCCTGCACGAAGCGCCCATCACCCGCTTCAGCGCCGAAGAAAACCAATTTGGCGCGATGCCCACCTATGGCATCGAAGGCAGCCGCACCATCGACGGCAAGCAGATGCCGGGCAGCTATACCTTGGGCATTGCCGGGCCGAACGCCGAAGAAATCGTGGGCTATGCCGATATTGACGACGACCGCTCCCTGAATTTCCACGGCAGCCGTGGCGCCATCGCGCAATAACACCGCTTTTGACAAAAATCCCGGCTGGATGCCGGGATTTTTTATGGCGGGGCAAGACACCCTACCGCCGCTTTCGCCGACCTGCGGCGGATTCCCGCCCGCAATATCCGTAGGGTGGGGCTTGCCCC
>ERZ773060.577-NODE-577-length-11911-cov-3.44518_pt1 | contig 11911 bp, 15 predicted proteins | sample MGYA00580628_ERZ773060 | MGnify/ENA primary metagenome ERZ773060 (study PRJEB29015, sample SAMEA2738019) | human oral metagenome | biome: human oral; feature: human-associated habitat; material: dental | place: China | collected 2045 ... | reverse complement strand
TGTCTGAAACTTTCGGTGGATGGCTATAAATCTCCGAATGGTTTCTTTGCAGGCACTTCGCATAAAACGCTGTTTGCAAAATTGCGCTATTTTCTGAATGACAAAAATCCCGCCGCAAATGGCGGGATAAGGTTTTATGGCGTGCCGAAAAAATAATGGGCTGTCGCGCCGCCATCTATCAGGAAATCGCTGCCGCTGATATAGCCGCCATTGCCGCCCATAATAAATTCCGCCAGCGCGCCAATTTCATCCGGGGTGCCGCCGCGTCCGGCGGGCAGGTTGGCGAGCATGGTGCGGTAGAAATCCTTGCGTTCGCCGTTCAGTTCGTCGTTGGCAAGCGGGGTGAAGACGATGCCGGGGCTGATGCAGTTCAGCCGCGCGCCGCGTTTGCCCCAGCGCACCGCTTCGGCGGCGACACGCAGTGCATTGCCGCGCTTGGAGATTTGGTAGGCGCGCAGCGAGTCGGTCTCGTTTTTGACCAGCGGCAGTTCCGCCAATTGCTCCGGCGGCAGGGTGGCGAGCGCGCGCTGGTCGGCCTCATCCAGATTGCCAAGGCGGAAGCCGGACTGTGAGGAGATGACGATGCCGTTGCCGCCCGGCGCGATGACGTCGCCGAAGGCTTCGAGCAAGAGCGCGGTGCCGACCAGATCGACGGCGAAGATGGTCTGCGGCGCGGCTTGTGAGGGCGAAACCCCGGCGGCATTGATGACGGTGTGGACGTCGCCGAGCGTCTGCGCACGGGCAACCAGCGCGGCGATGGAGGCGCGTTCGGCGATATTGACCGCGGCGGTGTGCGTCTGGTAGCCCGCCAGGCGCAGGGTATCGGCGGCGGTGCGGGCGTTTTCTTCGCGCAGGTCGGCGAGCAGGATTTGTTTGCCCATACCGACGCGGCGGACGATGGCCTGGCCGATGGCGCCAGAGCCGACGAGGACGATGACTTGTTGATTGACGGGGTTCATGAGTGTCTCAGGTGGATTGAACGGGTGCATGGTACGCCGCACGGGCGGCGGGATAAATGGCGTGCGCTTGCATGGGGTTGTGAGGCAGATTCAGCAATCGCTGTGGTCTCGTTGAAAAGTCATGAAAATTCATGCAGAAAGCAAAAAAGCGCGCCGCTCGTGTTGAAAGGTTTAAGAACTTAATCCAAAAATACGCTTACATTCTTAAACGGGAGAATCTATGAGCGAGCAAACCATGAATCTGCTGCGCGACTGCCTGCCGATGTTTGAAATGCTCGGCGACGAGAACCGACAAATCATCGCCTCACGCCTGTTTGAACACGGGCGGCTGAACGTCAATGAGCTGACCGAACTGCTGCACCTGTCGCGCCCGGCGGTGTCGCATCATCTGAAACTGCTGCTACAGGCCGGGCTGGTGCAGGTCGCGCAGGAGGGCAAAGAGCGCTATTACTCGCTGGATGCCAATCTTGTCTTGCAGCGATTGCAGGCGCTGACCGCCTCGCTGGCAAACGACATCCTTAATCAACAATTCCAAAAGGGGGAATCTTCATAAAAAATATCGTCATGCTTGGCGGCAATGGTTACATTGGCCGTAACGTTATTGAGCAATGGCTGCAACGCGATATGCAGGCGCAATTTTATGTATTGTCCCGCAGCGGCAAAAATATTCTGCAAGATGTGCGCATTCACAATATCGCGGTGGATGTCAGCGATGCCGCTGCGGTCATGCAAACCTTGCCGGAAACAGTCGATTGCATCATTGATTTCGTCGGCCATCCGGCAAAAGACCCGGCGGAATTCGTTCGCGCCAATGATTTGCCAGCGCAGGTCATGCTGTAAATCGCGCAAGCGAAAAAAGCGAAAGCGATGGGCTTTATCGGCGGCATCCTCGGCCCGAAATCTTTTGTGGAAGGCAAGGCACGGCTGGCGCAAATGCTGAAAGACAGCGGCATTCCCACCGTGGTGGTTGCGCCAACGATTGTTTATGGCAATGGCCGCAGCGATACACTGGCGAAACTGGTACCGCTCTTCAAATTCCTCGAAATATTTGCCAAAAACTTTAAGCCTGTCACCGTGGATGCGGTCGCGCGGGAAATGGTGGACGGCTTAGCAGACAAATTATGAAAATAGCCGTTGTCTCATACAATAAATACTGAACCACATTTTTATCCAATCAGGAACCATAAATGTATCCCACCAGTTATAACGCTGATGTATTCGTTGAAAAAGTCATCCAGCATCCCGAAGTGATGATACCCGTAATGGCAATCGGCATGGGCTTTGGCTTTATCGAATATATTTACTGTGTCATCATGACCCGGCGCAATGGCACATCACCCTTTCCGGTGCATATGCATACCTATTACCTCGCGCATGATTTCCTCTTTGTGCTACTGTTCAAGCAATGGTTTTTTGAATACGATTCCGTTGTCTATCAATTTATGTGGATGGGCATGGCCGCCTTCAATCTCTTTGAAATTTACTCGCTCTACATTACCGTCAAATACGAGCGGCAAGAAGCCCTTGGCAAATATTACGACCAGCCCGTAACCGAACGGCAGGCAACGGCGTGGGTGCTCGGCATGACCCTGTTCTGCTTTGTCCTGATGTGTACCGTGCGCGCATTTACCAATGACAAACTGATGCTCATCGTCTTTATCTCCACCAATGTGATGATGGCCATCAGCCCCGCACTGCTGACCATGCAAAAACGGGTGCGTTACAAACATTCATCGGGGCTGGCATTCTTTATTGTCCTTGGCACCATTGCCACTTTCCTACCGCCCGGTTTGGGGCAATACACCACCGGCGCAGGCGATTTCTTCTCCCGCCCGCTGTTCTATCTTTTGGGTATAGCCTGCACAATCATTGCCATTTGGCATTATTGGGTATTGCGCAAAATGCCCATCAGTCCCGCACCGATACGGCACGCTTAATCCATACGGGAATAAAAAAGCCGCTTGCAGTAATGCAGGCGGCTTTTTCATATTTCATACTGACCGCTCCCGTTCGCGAAACTGCTGCGGGGTTAATGCGGTCTGCTTTTTAAAGAATTTGACGAAATTGGTGGGTTCGCCAAAGCCGAGGCGATAGCCAATCTGGTTCACCGCATCATTACCGTAAGTGAGGAAGCGCTGCGCTTCCAGCAAAATCCGTTCGCCAATCAGCGTTTTGGCGGACTTTCCCAGCAGCGCGAGGCGTCGCGGCTCAGGGTTTTTTCCGTGCAGCCGAGCGTGGCCGCATAAAACGCCACGCTTTTTTCCTGCGCGAAATGCGCTTCCAGCAGTTGCTGAAATCGCACCACCCGCTGCGCCCCGCCGTCGCTCAATAAGCGTCATCCGTCCAAGCGGAGCAGCAGCGGTGGTTTCATTGCCGCAACCTGACGTTGCCCATTTCATACTTGATTGCGCGCACAATGGCCTTAAACTGTCCGCCCCCATTTATTCAGGAGAACATCATGCAAAACATCTTGATTATCGTCGGCAGTCTGGCGAAACAATCCGTCAATCGCACCATCGCACAATACATTGCCGACAAATACCGCGACCAGTTCCACTTTACCTTTGCCGAAATCGGCGACCTGCCGCTTTATACCCAGGACCGGGATGTCGATTCACCCGCTTCATACCAACGTCTGCGCCAACAAATCAAGGCGGCGGACGGCATCCTGCTCATTTCCCCGGAGCATAACCGCAGCATTCCCGCCGCGATGAAAAACGCGATTGACGTCGGCTCCCGCCCGATGGGTGAAAATGCGTGGAATGGCAAGGCGATTGCCATTATTACCGTTTCCCCTTCCTTTGCCGGAGGCATGGCGGCGAATCATGCCCTGCGCACACCGTTTACCGTATTGAATGGCGCGGTCATGCCGTCACCCGAAACCTATTTCGGCAGCATTCACCAATCCTTGAATGAACAGGGCGAACTGGTCGGCGAATACGTTACCAATACCATTGAAAAATTCATGCAGTCATTCAAACAATGGATAGCGCGTTTTACCTGATACAGGCATTCTTTTTCGTGCTTCCAGGGCTACCGGCAACGGTAGCCTTTTTTATGGCCATATTATCTGCACAATAATTGCCTGTATTTGCCGCCGGAATTTCAGTACACTGCGCCGCTTTCACCCACCATCAGGAGAATCTCCGATGAATGAAATCAGCCCGCAACGCCGCATTCTCGTCCAAAGTCTGGCGGCTGCCGGCATCTTGATGAGCGCATTCGGTATTAACCGCGCCGCTTCGGCCAGCGGCAATAGCAGCCTGAATTACAAGACGCTTATTCCTGCCGAAGGCTATGCCTTCAGCGATTATTCCGGCAAATTGCACAAAATTACCTTCCAGCGCCGCCCGGTCGGCGATGACGATGTCGCCATTGAAATCCGTTATTGCGGCGTCTGCCATAGCGACGTGCATACCGCGCATGGCGTTTGGGGCAAACAGCAGGCGATGCCGCAAGTGACCGGCCACGAAATTGCCGGCGTGGTTGCGGCGGTCGGCAAAAACGTCAGCCGCTTCAAAGTGGGCGACCGCGTCGGCGTTGGCTGTTTTGTCGATTCCTGCGGGCATTGCGCCGAATGCCGGAGCGAGCAGGAACAATATTGCATCACCGATGGCGGCGCGGTATTCACTTACGGCTATCCGACTTCGGAAGCGCGCGATCCTGGCGGCTTTACCCAAGGCGGTTATTCCAATCGCATCGTCGTCAAAGAACGATTTGTAGCTTCCATTCCTGAAGTATTGCCGCTGGAAGTGGCTGCCCCGATGCTTTGTTCGGCCGTCACCGCATATTCACCGCTGAAACATTGGCATATTGGCAAAGGCAGCAAAATTGGTGTGCAGGGATTGGGCGGCGTCGGCCATATGGCGGTGCAAATTGCCACCGCATTGGGCGCGGAAGTCGTGGTTTTCACCACCTCCGCCGACAAGGCAGAAGATGCCAAACGCTTTGGCGCGGTGAATGTAGTGGTGAATTATGACGAAGAAAAAATGGCGCAATACCGCCGCCAACTGGATTTTGTTTTCTCCACCGTACCCTATCAATTCGAGATAGACCCGATATTGCTCACGCTGAAAGTGGGCGGCACGATGTGCCTGATTGGCGTCGGCGATGTCAGCAAGGTTAATGGCATCAATCCGATGACGACCGCACTGAACCGTGTCAATTTTGCCGGTTCACTAACCGGCTCGATGAAAGAAATCAACGAAGTACTGAATTTCTGTGCGGAACACAAAATCGCCGCGCAAATTCAGACCATCAAGCCCGACCAGATTGAGCAATACTGGAATGACGTGATTGAGAAAAAAGCGCGCTACCGTTATGTGATTGACATGGCGGCGCTGTAAAACAAACCAGTAAACAAAGAAAAGGAAATACCCGTGTCTGCTTATATGATTTTTATCCGTGACAAAATGCTGGACGCCAATCAATATGCCCAATATCTGCAAACGGCCGCACCGACGCTGGCGGCTTACGGCGGTGAAATTCTGGTATTGAACGGCGCCAATCAAGCTTTGGAAGGTGCACCGATTGATGGCGCGGTCGTCTTGCGTTTCCCCGATATGGCATCTGCCCGCGCGTGGTACGACAGCCCCGAATATGCGGCGGTGAAAGACCAGCGTATTGCCGCGACCGAAGGACGCGCCATCTTGGTGGAAAGTCTGTAAACACTCGCCACGCATCAAAAAACCGCCTGAATGCCCAATGCTTCAGGCGGTTCTTTTATTAGTTCTCTTTCCAAATCAGGCAAAGGTATACGTTTTTGGAATTTGTATCCCTGCCCCCACCCCAGCCCTCCCCCACGGGGGAGGGAGCCGTTCTGCGGCAGATTTAAATAACTGCTGTCGTATCGCTATGGATAGTCATAAAATTATGGCTATTTTTGCAGCCAATGAATCCCCTCCCCCTGTGGGGACTGGAACAGCTCATCCGCAGGATGAGAAAGTTAGGGTGGGGGCAGCAGACAACGGCTCAGCAGGTTTGAGATTTTGTTGGGTTGTCGTGCAAGCTATGGTTCGGAAGGAAGTCTATTGTTTACGGCAAAAACGGGTAATCAATATAGCCTTTGCTGTCGCCGCCAAACATGGTAGCGCGGTCGGGCGTATTTAATGCGGCATTAAGCGCAAAGCGGCGCGGCAAATCGGGATTGGCGAGGAATGCAGCGCCGAAGGCAATCAAACCGGCAATGCCTTTTTCCAGCTCCTGCTCGCCGGTTTCTGCCGTATAACCCGTTCCGGCAATCAGTGTTTTCTCCACCATTTTGCCGAACAATTCGATTTCATCATCCTGCGGGTAATGCGGCAGGAGCGGAAACATTGGTGGGCGCTTCATGATTTCCACAAAAGAGAAATCCAGTTTGTTCAATTCATCCAGCAAATAGCGGTAAGTCGCAACCGGGTCATCAAAGGCAATACCGGCATAGGGATGCAGCGGGCTGATTTTGATGCCGACTTTATCGCCGCCAATGGCATCAATAATGGCGCGCATTGTTTCCAGGGTAAATCGCGCCCGGTTTTCGATGCTGCCGCCGTATGCGTCCGTGCGCTGGTTGGCGGATTCGGCGAGGAATTGTTGCGGCAAATAGCCATTGGCGGCGTGCAATTCGACGCCATCGAATCCGGCTTTAATCGCGTTTTTTGCCGCCTGCGCGTAATCGGCAATGGTTTGTTCTATTTCGGCAAGGCTCAAGGCGCGCGGTGTTTCGTATTCTTTTGCCCCTTGCGAGGTGAAATGTTTGACGCCTGCGACGTTAATGGCGATGGCACTCGGTGCGACCGGCAATGCGCCATTGCGGTCAATGGAATGGGCGACGCGGCCGGTATGCCACAGTTGCGCGTAAATCAGCCCGCCTTTTCCATGTACCGCTGCGGTAATTTTTTGCCAGGCGGCAATTTGCGCGTCGTTGTAAAGGCCGGGGGTGAGCGGGCTGCCAATGGCATCGGCGGAGATGTTGATGGCTTCCGACAGGATGAGTCCGGCGGAGGCGCGCTGCGCGTAGTATTCGGCGGTCATCTCGCCAACAATGCCGTTGGCATCGGCGCGGCTGCGGGTCATCGCCGCCATCACCATCCGGTTTTTCAGGGTGTGGCTGCCGAGCTGGAAAGGTTCGAGTAATTTCATGGTGTATCTCCGGTTGAATGATGCGGAGCATGGTAATCGCTGCCGTCTGGCGGATAAATCCCCCAAAATGGATAACATTTATGCGGAAATGGATTAATCTGCCAGGAAGGGCAGGGGGCATTTACATACACCTGAGCGCTCTCCCTGTATGTATATTTGGAGTCATCATGGATTTTTTGAATGAAATACCGCTGTTTGTCGAGGTTGCGCAATGTTTGAGTTTCAGCCGGGCGGCAGCGAAGCTGAATATGCCGCAGTCGTCGCTGTCGCGCCGTATCCGCACGCTGGAGCAGGCGCTGGGCGTGCAGCTCTTTAACCGCAGTACGCGCCAAATCAGGCTGACGGAGGCGGGGCAGCGCTATTTGCAGCGCGCCGCGCCGCTGGTGGAGGAGGCGCGGCTTTTGCATGACGAGCTGAGCGGTCGGTACGCGCGGCCAGGCGGGGTGTTGCGCCTGTCCTTGCCGGTGGATTTCGCGTATGAGTTTCTCGCGCCGCTGCTGCCGCAATTCGCTGCGCAATTCCCGGAGATTGTACTGGAGATGGATGTGTCGCCGCGCCGGGTGGATCTGGTCAGCGAGCCGTTTGATGTGGCGGTACGCGCGGGAATGCTGCCCGATTCGGGACTGGTCGCGCACCGCCTGTTGCAGTCGCCGCGCTATCTGTACGCCGCACCGGGCTATCTGCGGGCGCAGGGCGCGCCGGAGTCACCTGCCGCTGGCAGGTACGACGGTATGGCGACTGACGGCATTCGGCACAGCGGAGACGGTCGCCATTGGCGGGGCGTTTGTGGCGGACAGCCCCGGTCTGTTGCAGCGGCTTGCCGTCGCCGGGATGGGCATCGCGCTGTTGCCGGAGCTGGGCGCGCGCGAGGCGGTCGCCAGCGGTCGCTTGCAGCGGGTGTTGTCGCCGTGGCAGGCGGAGGCGGTGCCAATCCATGCACTAACGACGACGCGGCTGTTACCCGCAAAATGCCGCTGTTTTATTGAATTTTTGCGGGAACAGGCGGCAGGCTGACATGAGAAAAGCCGCTCGCAGGCGGCTTTACGCGTCTGCAAACGGATTGAGCAATGGCACTTGCAGGGCGGCGAAATCGCGGGTGTTGCGCGTGACCAGCGTCAGATCGTGGCGGATGGCGCTGGCGGCGATGAGCGCGTCGTTATAAGGACGCTGGTCGGGGACGTGCAGGCGGGCGCAGATGCGGGCAGTGTGGCGGTCAACCGGCAGGATGCGCGGCTCGAAGGTGGGCAGCACGGTTTCGTTCAGCCATTTTTGCAGGCGCAGAAACTGCGCTTCGTCGCCCCTGTGCTGCACCCTCAAAATGCCCTGCTCGATTTCCAGCAGGGTGATGACGCTCAGGTAGCAGCGGTCGAAATCAACCGTCCGCGTCCAGCGCGCCAATGCAGGATCGGCTTTCCCCTGGCTGATTTTGCGGATTTCCGAGAGAATGTTGGTATCGAGCAGAAACATCAGAACAATTCCTCGCGGTCGGCGATGATGCAGCGGGGAAATTCCACTTCAATCCAGTCCGATGCCGGATCGCTCAATTTTTCGGCCAGGCTCGGCTTGCCTTCCTGTAATGCCTTGTAGGCGGCGTAATTCATCAACACATAGGCGGGCTGGCCACGGTCGGTGATGCAAACGGGGGCGGTGTCGCTCATGTTTTTCGCCTTGGCGACGTTTTGGTTAAATTCACGGCTGCTGATGGTTTGCATGGTGTCCTCCAGGGAAATGTAGCAACGTTTGCACATTGTAGGCGTTTTTGCCGGCTCCAATCAACCACCCCGCACCGTTTGCTTTCATTTCTGCATCGCAGTATGGTGCCGCGTCCATGCTTTATTTGCCGGAGGCGGAGAAACAATCCATGATTACCCTGCAACAGGTACGCAAACAATATGGCACCACATTGGCGCTGGATGATATTTCCCTGACCATTGCCTGCGGCGAATTTTTTGTCCTGGTCGGACAAAGCGGCAGCGGCAAAACCACCCTGCTGAAAATGCTGAACCGTTTGATTGAGCCGGATAGCGGCACCATTCTCGTTGGCGGGGAAAACATCCGCACGCAATCTCTGCGCGCCCTGCGCCTCAATACCGGTTATGTCTTGCAGCACATTGCACTCTTTCCCAACATGACCGTCGCGGAAAATATCGGACTGATTCCCGAAATGAAAGGCTGGAGCCGGGAAAAACGTTTGGCGGCGACACGCGCCCTGATGCAACAAGTCAATTTGCCGCCGGAGATTTATCTGCACCGCTATCCGCAAGAATTGTCCGGCGGCGAGCAACAGCGCATTGGCATTCTCCGTGCCATTATTGCACAACCGCAGCTGTTATTGATGGACGAACCTTTTTCCGCGCTCGATCCCATTTCGCGGCGGCAATTGCAGGAACTGATCAAGCGCTTGCAGCAACAATTACATCTGACCATTGTCTTTGTCACCCATGACATGAAAGAGGCGCTATTGCTGGCAGACCGCATTTGCATTCTGCATCAGGGCAAAATGGTACGGCTTGATACGCCGGATGCAATTATGGCGCAGCCGGAGAATACAATGGTCGCCCGCCTCTTTGCCGGAGAAAATGAATCATGAAAGCATTGCTCGCTACCCTGCAAACCCGCCAGGGCGAATGGTGGCTGGCGCTGTTACAGCATTTGCAATTGTCGCTCACCGCATTGTTGCTCGCCATTGCCATTGCCCTGCCGCTGGCGATTGCCATTCAGCATCACAAACGCAGCGCAGCATTTATTTTGCACATTACCGGTATTTTTCAAACACTGCCCTCGCTTGCCATACTCGGCCTGCTCATTCCGCTGATGGGTATTGGCACATTGCCCGCCATTACCGCATTGGTGATTTATGCGCTGTTTCCGGTTTTGCAAAATACCATTACCGGACTGAACCAGATTGATGTCCATTTGTTGGAAGCGGCACACGCCTTTGGCATGACCCGCTGGGAGCGGCTGAAGAAATTTGAACTGGCATTGGCGTTGCCGGTGATTATTTCCGGCATTCGTACCGCAGCGGTGATGATTATTGGCACGGCGACGCTGGCAGCCCTGATTGGCGCGGGCGGATTGGGCAGTTTCATCCTGCTCGGTATTGACCGTAACAATAGCAGCCTGATTCTGATTGGTGCCTTGTCTTCGGCGGCGCTGGCATTGCTTTTTAATTATGGCATTCAGCGGCTGCAACAAATTCGCCTGCAGCGGATGTGGTTGGTATTTGTCGCCCTGCTGCTGGCATTGATGGCATCCTTTGCGCCACAATTTGGCGGCAGGCCGCAGAAAGAAACGCTCATTGTCGCGGGCAAACTGGGACCGGAACCAGAAATTCTCATTCAGATGTACAGGCTGTTGATTGAGGAAAATACGAATATGCGGGTGGAATTGAAGCCCAATTTTGGCAAAACCACCTTTCTGTATGAAGCACTGAAAGCGGGCAAAATTGATTTGTATCCTGAATTTACCGGTACGGTGACATCCAGCCTGTTGCAAACACCGCCCGAAGTATCGCATGACCCGGCTGCCGTCTATCAGGCAGCGCGCGACGGCATTTTGCGTCAGGACGATTTGATATTATTGCCGCCGATGGCCTATCAGAATACTTATGCCATTGCGGTCAGGCGTGATTTTGCCGCCCGTCATGATCTGCATACCATTGACGATTTACAAACAGTAGCTGCGACGGCGCAGGCGGGTTTTACCCTCGAATTTAATGACCGCGATGATGGCAATCAGGGACTGATAAAACGCTACGGCCTGCATTTGCAGGTTCATACGATGGAGCCCGCCTTGCGCTATCAGGCGATTGCGCACGGCGATATTCAGATTACCGATGCGTATTCGACCGACAGCGAATTACGTGAACATGATTTGCTGATACTGCAAGACAACCGGCAATTATTCCGGCCGTATCAGGGAGCACCACTGTTGCGTGCGGAAACATTGCGTCAACATCCCGAATTGTCCGGCATTCTCAACCGCCTGGCGGGACGGATTACGGCGGAAGAAATGCAGGAAATGAATTACCTTGTCAAAGTCAAAGGTAAAGCCGCCGCAGAAGTTGCCCGGCAATATTTGCAACAACATCATTTGCTCAAATAAGGAGACTACCATGCACGATTTGAAACTGTTAAGCGATACCCTGCTGCGTGCGGAAGAGCGCTTTTTGCAGACATTGGATGAAATGACGCTGGCGCAGGCCAATACCATGCCGCGACCGATAATTAAATCCGTTACCTGGCTTGTTTGGCACACCTCGCGGATGATTGACTATCAGGTGCCACCGCTCGCAGGAGAGGCGCAATTATGGTTCAGCCAGGGCTGGAAGGAAAAATTCGCCCTCGATTTGCCGGATGATACACAGGACTGGCGACATACGCCGGAAGAAGCGGCAAAAGTGGTGGTCGCCGACAAACAATTATTGATTGATTATTTGCAGGCGACGGTGGCATATGCGGTACATTATCTGCGCCATCTGCCGCAAGACACGCTGGAGGAAATTATTGACCGCAGTTGGACGCCGCCGGTGACGCGTGGGGTGCGTCTGGTTTCTACCGTGGATGATGCGGTAATGCATTCCGGGCAGGCGGTTTATACCAAACGTTTGCTATTGAACCGGACGTGATTTCTTTATCAATATTTGATAGTAATTTATGAACGGAATGGCCATTCATTTGCTGATTGCCCTGATATTGTTGCCCGTCATTTTGCTGACGGCTGCAATTTATGCGCGGCGGAAATTCAAAATCCGTTTTGGCATGGTCGCGCTGGGCGCTTTGGCATTCTTTTTGGCGGTCAATATTCTGGAGCGGATGCTTCATTTTCTGGTT
>ERZ773060.576-NODE-576-length-11920-cov-5.61087_pt1 | contig 11920 bp, 9 predicted proteins | sample MGYA00580628_ERZ773060 | MGnify/ENA primary metagenome ERZ773060 (study PRJEB29015, sample SAMEA2738019) | human oral metagenome | biome: human oral; feature: human-associated habitat; material: dental | place: China | collected 2045 ... | reverse complement strand
TTCTTGACGAAAAGGATTTTTACCTGCTTTTTTTATGGCATTGTAACTTTTAGCCTCCAAAATTGTGCCCTGCAAGCCAAATTTTTCTTGTAACTCCTGATGCCATTGTTTGCGTAAGTTGGCTGGGGTGATAATCAGAATTTTGCGTTTGCGTTCTGCCCAATGCTGCAATATTACCAAGCCCGCTTCGATGGTTTTTCCTAAACCTACTTCATCTGCCAAAATCACACCTTTCGACAACGGATTTTTGCAGGCAAACAAGGCTGCATCAACTTGATGTGGGTTTAAATCGACTTGGGCATCAACCAATGTTGTTGCTAAGGAGTCCATACTTCCGCCCTCGGCTTGACGGGTTAAAAGCCAGGAGTAGTATCGAGCTTGATGTGGTGTCAGTTGAGATTGGGACATGGTCTTAATTTTCTCCAAATTACTTTTAAGCCATACGAAGGATATGCCTTTTAAAGGTAAAAATCAATTTAATATTCTATAAATTATAAGTTAAATCAAAATACCAAACTCTCTCCCTTCAAAAACGCCGTATCCTCCCAAGAAAGCCCTGCCACCTCATCATACAAATCCAGCCCAATCAGCGTATAAAACTGTTTTCCGAAGTTTTTCTCGTTAATCGGTTCGATACGCCCTGCTTTATACAAAGCAGCGAGAGCTTTTTCGGGAATTTGGACGGTGTAGGGTTGCAGTTTGCGTAAGAGTCCGCCGATATGGTCGGCGTGGTGCAGGCTGCTGATGAGGCTTTCGGCCTCGTTGTCGAACGGAATAATCAGCGGCTGCATATGGCTTTCGATCATGCGGAATTTGTCGGCAATAGTTTGGAAAGGGAAATCGAGGCTTTGCCCGGCGTTGCGGTGCATTTGCAGGATTTTTTTATTGTCCAGTTCGCTGCCTTTTAATTGATAAAGCTCGACGAAATAGGCAGCGACGGCTTGGGTGGATAAGAGGTCGTCTGAAAAGCTGTCAGCTGTCAGGCGCATAACGGCGGCTTGTACGGCAAGTTCGGGCGGGGCTTTCCATTTATCTTCGGGCGCGAATATCCAGACAAAGCTGTTTTCAGACGGCCTTTTGCCTTCGCGGTTACAGCGTCCTGCGGCTTGCGCAACGCTGTCTAAGCCCGCTTCGGCACGCATCACCAGCGGGAAATCCACATCAACGCCGGCTTCAATTAAGGAGGTGGCGATAACGCGGCAGGGTTCGCCGTTTTTCAGATGACCTCGAATCTCATCGAGCTTTTGGCTGCGATGTTTGGCGCACATTAAGGTGGTCAGGTGGAATGTGCCGTCAAGGTGTTTGGCTTGGTCATACAGGCTGCGGGCGTGGCGGCGGTTATTGACGATGACGAGCATTTGCGGGTGTTCGGCAAATTTGGCGAGCAGGTCGGTGTCGGTTTGTGTGCCGATGTGTTGCACGGTGGTGCGGCGCAGTTTGTCGAAAAGTGCGGTCGGTTTTGGGGCGATTTCGCGCACGTTTTCAAAGCCGCGATAGAAACCGTTTTCAGCTTGCACGGCCGGCTGGGTGGCGGTACACATGACGACAGAGCAATGATAGTTCTGCGCCAATTCTTTGATGGCTTGCATGATGGGCAGCAACAAATTGAGCGGCAGCATTTGCGCTTCGTCGAGAATGATGACTGAGCCTGCGATGTTGTGCAGCTTGCGGCAGCGCGAGGAGCGGTCGGCAAAGAGGGATTCGAAGAATTGCACGGCGGTGGTCACGACAATCGGCGCGTCCCAGTTTTCCGAGGCAAGGTGCAATTTGTCTTTGGTGGCCTCATTTTGCAGTTTGCCGTCGTCGAAGGTGCTGTGGTGTTCCAACACGGCTTGTTCGCCCAATTCGCCAAAGGCTTTGCGAAATTCGGCGGCGTTTTGCTCGATGATGCTGGTGAACGGGATGACGTAAATCACGCGCCGCATGCCGTGCCGTTTGGCGTGTTCCAGCGCGAACGCCATGGAAGTGAAGGTTTTGCCGCCGCCGGTGGGCACGGTGAGGCTGAACAGCCCCGTTTCCTGCTGCGCCTGCGCCACGGCATAATCCAAAATTTCGCCGCGCAGGCGGTTCAGCGCGGCATTGCGCTGCTGCTCTTCCGTTGCCTGCGGGGCTTGGGTGGCACGCCGTCTGAACGCGTTGATAAAATCAAAAAAAACCGGCCGCAGCGTCTCCAAATCGGGATGGCCGCCGCGCACGGTTTCGCGCTGTTCCAGCTTGGCGTAAAAGGCTTCGGTGTCGAGAAAATCGGCATCGACCAAACAGGAATACAGCATACGGATGAAAAAAGCGCAGGTGAAATGCGGATGGTCGCCAGCATCGGGTTTCACCGACGGAGCAGGCAGCGTTTCGGGCAAATCGATTTCCTGCCGCCAAACTTCATCAAGCTTGGGAATATCCGCACCAAACTGCCAGTCCAGCCGCTGCTGCAAAGTGCTGCGCCCGTCGCCCGCGCCTGCGCCGTTTGCCAGCCCGGCATGGTGCCCCGCAATACAGAACGCCATCATCTTGCCCAGCCGCACGCCCCAGCGTTCAACTGCGATTTTCGCGCCCGCCGTGGAATGGTCCACCCGCTTCGGGTCGCCGTGCAGACGTTTGTCAAACAGCGGCGAATACTTGCCCACGTCGTGCAGCAGCCCCGTGGCGCGGGCAATTTCCTGCGCGCCAAAATACGCGGCAAAGCCCGCCGCCATTCCGCCCACATTGCGCGCGTGGCTTTCCATCGTCTGCCAATGTTCGTAGGGCAGGTTTCCGGCGGAGTGGGCGTAGTAGGTTTTTGAGGTCATGGTTGGATTCCTTTCGTTGCCGGCAGGTGTGGGATGCGGATAAGGCTAGGTGCGGATACTTGGCTGGATAGTCAGATAAGGCAGCCTGAAACCGCATCTGCACGTTTTCAGGCTGCCTCATCCTTAGCCCATCATCACTTTTCAGGCTGCCTATTGTTCATATACAAAGGCAGCCTGAAACCCATCACGCTCCCAAAAACCAAAATTTCGCCAGCCAAGCCACCGCCACAAACCACACCATCGGCGGCACATCCTTGGCGCGGTTGCACAGCAGCTTCACCGCTGCATAGCTGATAAAGCCCATTGCAATGCCGTCGGCAATGGAATAAGTGAACGGCATGAACGCGATGGTGAGAAACGCGGGCGCGGCTTCGGTGATGTCTTTCCAGTTGATTTCAATGGCGGAGCGCATCATTTGCACGCCGATATACAGCAGCGCAGGCGCGGTGGCGAAGGCGGGAACGGCTTTGGCCAGCGGCGAAAACCACAAGCACGCCAGCATCAACACGCCCACGGTAATCGCGGTTAAGCCTGTGCGCCCGCCTGCCGACACGCCCGAGGCGCTTTCAATATACGGCGTGGTGGACGATGTGCCCAAGCCCGCGCCCGCCACGATGGCGATGCTGTCGGCAAACAACGCTTTTTTCAGGCGCGGCAAATGCCCGTTTTCATCCAGCAGCCCCGCGCGGTGCGACACGCCCACCAGCGTGCCCGTGCTGTCAAACAAATCCACCAAGAAAAACACAAACACCACCGCAATCAGGCTGCCTGAAAACAAGTGGCTAAAATCCATTTGCATAAAAGTAGGCGCGATGCTGGGCACGCTGGACACCACGCCACCAATCTGCGTTAAGCCCAAGCCAGCGGCAATGGCGGTAATCACAAAAATGCTGATGATAATCGCCCCGCGCACGCGGTAATAATCCAGCGCGATGGTTAAAAACAAGCCCGCCAGCGTGAGCAAAACGGGGTAGTTCGGCAGCTTCGCGCCGTCGTGTTCAATGTACAGATTGCCCATTTTCAGCAGCGTGGCTTCGCTGGCGACCACCACGCCCGAGCCTTTGAGCGCAATCAGCGCGAGAAACAGCCCGATGCCTGCGGCGATTGCCATTTTCAAGCTCATCGGCAGCGCGTTCACCAGCATTTCGCGCACTTTGAACAAGCTGAACGCAATAAAAATGCAGCCTGAAACGAATACGGCTGCCAATGCTACTTGCCACGATACACCCATGCCCATCACCACGCTGTATGTGAAATAGGCGTTCAAGCCCATGCCGGGGGCGAGCGCGATGGGATAGTTTGCCAAGCCGCCCATCACGAAGCAGCCGATGGCGGAGGCGATGCAGGTAGCCACGAACACCGCGCCGAAATCCATGCCCGCTTGCGACAACACGCTGGGATTGACGATGACGATGTAGCACATGGTGAGAAAGGTGGTGAAACCTGCCAGCAATTCGGTGCGGACGGTTGTGCCTTTTTCGGCGAGTTTGAACCAGCGTTCAAGTAAAGAAGTGTTGGGATGGCTCATGGTTTTGTTAAGACGAGTGAAAAAACGGGGCGGATTATAGCGAGATTTGTTGGGCGGCGTGGGAAATTTTGCGGCGCTTGGTAGGCGATGGTGATTGATGTGTGATTAGTCTCACTTGGGATTTGCGCTTTGTTCAAGCCTGCTAATCTGTTTTTGCTTCGCGCCGAGCCTGTAAACTCGTTTTCAGGCTGCCGTTAATCGCGCGGCATTGTTTTGCCAACAGCTTGGCACGCCTTGTTGCTGCGAACGTTATTTGGCAAGCAAGCCGTGTCTCCATGCTAAGCCAAAGGCAGCCTGAAAGTGAGTTTACGCGCTTCTGCCCAAGCAAAAGCGGTAACCCCATTTTCAGGCTGCCTAAACACTTAAAACCACGCGCGGCAAACTACGCTTGCGCTTTATCATAAATTTCCAAGTTTTCTATCCGTTGATTTTTATAAACAATTTGGCACGCTATATTCATATCGGGCAAAAACAAGGGCGCGTATAAATAAACAACCATATCCGCCGCATAAGCGCCGATGTGCACAATCTGCAAATTCTGCGCCAACTCGGCATGGTCTGATGCGGTCGGGGCGTAATCGCTTTGCGCGTAACACGCTTTATTAACGTCTTTGGCAATCAAAAACAATAATTTATCCCAGTCGGCATCTCTAAAAAATTGCTCAATCTTGGCAACCATTGGCTTGATTTGTTCTAGGTTTTCAATGCCGTTGGCTTCGTTGTAAAAAACAATATCTATCTGTTTTGTTTGGTTTTGATGCGGCAGCTCAATATTGCCTGTGGCTAAACCGTTTTCCAGCCTTAGATTTTGAACCATTATGGTTTGTTCCGTTGCGTTTGGGTTTTCAGGCTGCCTTACGTCCGCCGCCAATTGCGCCAACACCCAATTCGCCAAATCGGGCGTAATTTGCGCTTCAATCGGCAGTACCCAAATATTTGCGGGGGCTTTATCGGGCGGCGGCAGTTTGACGGCGTCTTTCTCGGTAACGAAAATATAGTCGGCGCTGGGCAGCGCGGCGATGTCTAGCGCGGCATGGTCGGGCAGCGCGATGGTTTGCGCGATGGGGAAGCCTTGCGCGGCTAGGCTGTCAAAAAAGCGCTGCGGACGGGCGATGGCGGCGATGGCAACGCAGCGGGCATCGGTTTTCAGGCTGCCTGAATGCAGTTTTTCGCTGGGCTGGGCATAGCGATACGGCGCGTTGGCGTGCACTTCGCTGGTGAACAAGGCAATGTGTGGCGGCAGCCTGAAATGCTGTTGCGCGGCGGTGGCAACGGGCGGCGCGGCTTGGCTGAACACGATGGCGTTCACTTCGCGCAAGCGGGCGATGGGTTCGCGCAGTCCGCCGTTGGGCAGCACGTCTAAATCGCTGCGGGCGGCATCGGCGGCTGGGAACACGCAGATTTCTAGGTCGCGGGCGAGGGCGTAGTGTTGCAGGCCGTCGTCGGCAATGATGAGTTGCACTTCGGGGTGGGTGGCGAGCAGGGCGCGGGCGGCTTCTATGCGGCTACTGGCAACGGTAGTGGGGGCGTGGGTGCGGCGATGCAGTAGCAAGGGTTCGTCGCCTGCTTCGGCGGCGGTGCTGTTGGCGGTTAAAACGTGGGGCGTTTTCAGGCTACGTCCGTAGCCGCGGCTGATGATGCCCACGGTGATGCCACGCGCTTGCAAGGCGGCAACCAGCGCGGCGGTGATGGGCGTTTTGCCTGTGCCGCCTGCGTGGATGTTGCCCACGATTACAACAGGAACGGGCAGTTTTTCGCTTTTCAGGCTGCCTATGCGGTAACGGGCGCGGCGGCGGCGCGCGATGGCGTTAAACAAAATGGAAAACGGGCGCAGCAGAAGGCGCAGGATGGGGTTGGGCGATTGCCAATGGCGTTCTAGGATGGCGTGGAGCATTTTCAGGCTGCCTTTAGGGGATGAGGTGGGGATTTTAGCAAATGGGCGCGGGGCGTAAAAAAGGCGCAGGGGTGCGCCGCGTGGGTTTGGTGGTTGCCTAAGCGCGTAAACTCGTTTTCAGGCTGCCTGAATATGGCTTTGAATCAGCGTTTGCAATTCGTTGCGCTGTTTGGGCGTAAGCAAAAATAGGTTGATGCGCAGGGCGGGGTGGTTGTTTTTGCTGTGCACCAACAGATAGGGCAGCCTGAAAATGGGGACGCGGCGTGTTTCGGTGTGGCTGATGTCGCGCATGCGAGAAATTGGGTGCTGGTAATGCCCACGATACCGTTTTTAGTGCAGGTTACTTGGCGGCGTTGCCCGATTAAGGCGATAACAATAAACAGCGGCAAATTGTTGATCATGGCTTTAACAATGCTTTTAACATCGCTCTCGCCCCAAAATAGCCAAACAACAGTTATGTGAACAAGCGATGCGAGCATAACCGCAAACAGCATGAGCACAATCAACCGCATCAGCGACTGATTAAAGCCACGAATGGGCTGCTCCATCGGCTGCTGTATCAACTGCTCATCTTCGGCAACGCCCGCAATGGGTATCAGGCTGCCATCCACCACTTCGCCGTTCTCCACATAAATCTGTATACGGCTGCCAACGGTGTAGGGCGCGTAATACAACTGGGCGCGCGTAACGGAATATTGCTCGCCGCTATCGGCTTGCGCGATGCCTTGTTCGCCGTTCCATGCGGTTAGGGTGGCGGTGTAGCGGATGGCGGTCATGGTGGTCTCCTTGTAAACAAAAATCATGAAATCATGCAACAAAGGCAGCCTGAAAATCGGCAAAACTCGCTTTCAGGCTGCCTTTTCGCTTTTCAGGCTGCCTAAATAAATCGCTAGCAGCGTGATGGTTGCGCCCAGCCATTGCAGCGCGGAAATCGGTTTGCCCAAAAAAGCGAAGTCTATCAACAGCGCGGCAACAGGCTCGGTGAGCAGCAGCAAGCCTGTTACGCTCAGCGACAACAGCGGAATGCAGTAGGCAATCAGCCCCCATGCGAAGCATTGCATCGCCGCGCCGTAAACCAGCAGCCAGCCGATTTGCGTGGCGGTGGTAGGCAAGGCGTTGCCCGCGTTAAGCGTGAGCGCGGGGGCAACCAGCGCCACCATGCCGCCGATGCTCACCAGCAACATCAGGGCAAAAATAGATGTTGGCTCGGCTTGGTGCGTTTTGCGGATAAACACCATAGACAGCGACAGCATCATGCCCGAGGCAATGCCCGACACAAAGCCCCACAGCGCGTGGCTGTTGTGCCCAAATTCGGGGCTGCCAATGATGGCGATACCGATTACGGCAAGCGCAAGACTGATGATTTGCAGGCGGCTGAGTTTTTCCTGAAACCACATCACGCCAATCATGCTCAGCCAAAAAATTTGCAAACAGTTGAGCAAGGTGGAAATGCCTGGCCCAACGGCGTAAATGCTTTCGTGCCACAGCGCCAAATCAAACGCGAGAAACACGCCCGACAGCAGGGCAAAGCCGACGGCGCGCGGGTTTTTGGGCAATTTTTGCGCGAAAAAACGCATCAGCAGCGCAAAAATCACGGCGGCGACGGCAAGCCGCCAAAAGGCAACCGCGTAGGCGCCCATGTGCAAACGGGCAACAATCACGCTGCCCAGTCCAAAGACAATGCAGCCGATAATCAAACCGAGGGAAGCGGTTTTGGAAGAAGGGGTGGGCATAAGCGGCAGCCTGAAAACAAAGGGGTTAAAAATCGAGCGTATTTTCAGGCGGAACTCTGCGCCAAAGCGCCGGGGCAGCCTGAAAGCTAAAATGGCGCGGCAACGGCTTGCCGTCAAATAGCGCAGTCAATCGGTTTTACGGTGGGCGCGACACTGATGGTGCAAAGGTTTCAGGCTGCCTTTTCGCGCGCGCACACGCAAAGGCAGCCTGAAAACAGATGCGGGGCTATGCCGCCCACTCGCGCCGCACGCGGTCCAAATCTGCGGGCGTGTCCACGCCGGCGGGCGGGGCTTCGGCAAGCACTTCCACCGCGATGGGATAGCCGTGCCACAGCACGCGCAGTTGTTCCAAGCTTTCGCAGCTTTCCAGCGGCGAAGCGCTCATGGCGGCGTATTGCTGCAAAAAGCCTGCGCGGTAGGCATAGATGCCGATGTGGCGCAGCGGCGCGGGCACAGGCAGCCTGAAATCGCCCGATTGCATGATGTCGCGCGGATAGGCGATGGGGGCGCGGCTGAAATAAAGCGCGTTGTGCGCTTGGCTGAGCACCACTTTCACGCAGTTGGGGTTTTGGAATTCGGCAAAATCGTGCACGGGATGGGCGGCGGTTGCCATCGGCGCGTCGCTGTCGGCAAGCTTTTGGGCAACGCGGTCAATCAGCGCGCTGGGAATCATCGGTTCGTCGCCTTGCACGTTCACGATGATTTCGTTTTCAGGCAGCCCCAAGATTTGCACGGCTTCGGCAAGGCGGGTGCTGCCGCTTTGGTGCGCGCTGTCGGTGAGGATACTGTCGATGCCGTGCGCGGTGCAGGCAGCCTGAATGTCGGTGTGGTCGGTGGCGACAATCACGCGGCCGGCGGCGCTTTGCCGGGCGCGTTCGGCAACGCGGACCACCATCGGCTTGCCGTGGATGTCGGCTAGGGCTTTGCTGGGCAGGCGGGTGGACGACAGCCGCGAGGGGATGATAACGGTGAAGGCGGGCGCGCTCATGATTTGGCTTCCAAGTCGCTCAGTTCGCGCGCTTCGTTTTCCAGCAGAATGGGAATGCCGTCGCGGATGGGGAAGGCGAGGCGGGCGGCTTTGCTCCACAGCTCTTGTTTGTCGGCGTGGTATTCAAGCGGCTTTTTGGTAAGCGGGCAAACGAGTTTGGCTAGGTATTTGGGTTGCATGGGATGTCCTTTGGAAAAATGAAAAGGTTGGGAGAGGGGCGTTTGGCGTTTTCAGGCTGCCTTGGGGCAACGCGCATCGGGGCAGCCTGAAAACGGAGCTAGTGTATGTTTTCCTGTTGCGCCGCTGCGGCCGCCTGAGGCGTTTCAGGCTGCCCTGCCTCTTGCCGCAACTGCTGAAATTCGGGCGACTGCTTCACCAGAATCTTCGCCGCCTCTTTCAAATCGTTGATGCTCTCGCGCGGCAGGTAATATGTGGTCGGGATGTTGAGCGCGCGCGTCCGTAACGAAGACGGCGGCAAATCATGCAGACTCAAGCTCACAAAATGCATCCGAATCGGCTTGTCCGCATCCTTTTGCGACGCATTCCAAGCATCCACCATCGCGCGAAATTGCCGCAGCGATTCTTGCGAAGCCCGCGCAATCGGCACATCAATCGTCGCGTTCACCATATCGCGAAACGACGGAATCGCCGCCTGTTGGCTAATCGTTTCGCTAATCTGGTTTTGCGCGTTCACGCTCACAACAATCACGCGGTTGATGTTTTTGGCTTCCAGCATCGCCTGCAACGAGCTGTTCGGATAAATCTCCTGCCGGTCCAGCAGGCTGCGCAGCCCCAAATTATCCGTTAAACCGCCGTCCACCAAATGCAAAAACGGGCGCGCCTTGCTGTCGGCATAATAAGCATTGTGCAGCATCTCGCGCCGTGTTTTTTGTTGCAACGCATCCGCATCATGGTCTAAGGCAGCCTGAAAACGCGCAGGCACGGTGTAGCCGCAGTTGCCGCTGTTGTTGTTCAATGTGAGCGGCGAAAAAATCACAGGCACGGCACTAGACGAAGCCACCGCCCGCGCCACGCGCAAATCCGACAAATTTAAACAGAACTGGTCAAAATTCTCCTGCGTAAAATCAATGCGCTGCCCCGAAGCCATATCCGTAGCACTAATCACCGCAAACGGGCCTCTGCGATATTTATTCAAATCACCAAACGTCATGTTGCCAAACAGCGTGTTCTCAAATTGCTCTTGCAGCAAATCGCCGCGCCCATATTCAGGCGAAGCCAAGCGCGGCATATTGGAAAACGACAACGCCTGCTTAAACATCAGCCGCTGGAAATTCTGCTTTAAAAACCGCTCCTCAAAACGCGGAATCACCTGTTCACCATGCAGCGCATAATACGCCGCCAGCACCGAGCCACCCGACACACCAAACACCACATCGCTGCTTGCCGTCAGCGTGGTGCGCTTGCCATTGAGCAGCAGCGGATAATCATTAAACGCCTTCAGCACACCATAGCCCAACGCCGCTGCCCGCGTACCACCGCCCGAAAACATCATAATTACCAACGTGTTATCCTGATTACTGCGCTGGATGCTTTGCTCCAAACGATAGCCCTCGTTCTCGTGCACACGGTCAATCGTTGCAGTGGGCTGATACGCCACCAGCGAACACGCCGATAGCCACACCGCGCTCGCCGCTAGCAGCGCCCGTTTTAGGCAGCCTGAAAACCATACAAAATCACTCATAAGCTATACCAAAAGCAGCCTGAAAACCGTTTTCAGGCTGCCTAATCATTGAAACTTTAACTGTTGATGCAACGATTGCGCAATGCGATAAGCCTCGTCCGCCGAATCCGCCAACACCGTAAAATGCCCCATCTTGCGCCCCTTGCGCGGTTCAGCCTTGCCATACAAATGCAAATGCGCCTGCGGATGATTCAGCACCGCCGCCCAGTTCGGCTCCTCCCCCTGCTCGCCCCACACATCGCCCAAAATATTCGCCATGCAACACGCCGAAAGCAAGCGCGTATCCGCAGGCGGCAAGCCACACATCAAGCGCACCTGCTGCTGAAACTGGCTACTCGCACACGCATCCATCGTATGATGCCCGCTGTTGTGCGGGCGCGGTGCCATCTCGTTTACCACCAATCGCTGCTCATCCCCCACCACAAACATCTCCACCGCCAGCACGCCCACATAATTCAGCGCGTTTGCCAAACGAACCGCCATCTGCTTCGCCGCGGACAACAGATTTTCAGGCAGCCGCGCAGGCACAACCGAATATGCCAAAATCCCATTCTCATGATGATTTTCCGCAGGATCAAACGTTGCAATCCGCTCATCATCCAAGCGACACGCAATCACCGAAATTTCCGCCCGCAAATCCACCAATTGCTCCAACACGCAGGGCACATTGCCCAACGTTGCAAACGCCGCTTGCAGTTGCGCCAGCGTTTTGACTCGGATTTGTCCCTTGCCGTCATAGCCCAGCATAGCCGTTTTCAACACCGCGGGAAACAGCGGTTCACACTCCGACGAAATATCCGAGGCAGCCTGAATCACACGATAAGGCGCGGTTTCCAACCCCGCCTTGCGAATCCACGATTTTTCCAAAATCCGATTCTGTGCAATCGCCACACAATCGCTGCTGGGCGAAACTTGCATTGCAGCCGCCAAATCACGCATCGCATCCGCGTTCACATTTTCAAATTCTGTCGTAACCGCCGCACATTGCGCTAACTCTGCCAACGCGTTTTTATCATCAAACGGCGCACAAAGATGCTTATCGGCAAACCGAGCAGCGGGCGCACGGCCATCCGGTTCCAGCACCACCACCGGATAACCCATTGTTTTCGCCGCCAACGTAAACATACTGCCAAGCTGACCGCCACCTAAAATAGCCAATGCTTTGGGAGGATAAATGGCATCCATCAAATAATCACCAAAAATAAAACGTAAATTATAGCTTTAAACCATATAAAGCCCAAGACTAAACCCCTTTGGCTGTGATGGCAACCAAAGGGGTTTTGCATAAGGAG
>ERZ773060.575-NODE-575-length-11930-cov-4.84337_pt1 | contig 11930 bp, 12 predicted proteins | sample MGYA00580628_ERZ773060 | MGnify/ENA primary metagenome ERZ773060 (study PRJEB29015, sample SAMEA2738019) | human oral metagenome | biome: human oral; feature: human-associated habitat; material: dental | place: China | collected 2045 ... | reverse complement strand
GCAGATATTGCAATAATTTTTCTTTTTTCCGCGAGGAAGGACAAGCCCAAAGCCACCAGAATAATAAAAAACGGCATCGCAGGAGAGAGAAAACGATCCTGGACAATATTGGCAGCCGTAGATATCGGGATTAAATATATAACCAAGGATATCATAATGAGATACCCCAAGATAGCGAAGACGAAATTCATTCTTCGCTTAAACCCAAAAAATACTACGGACGCGACAAATAAACATACCGCCCAAGAAACTATTTTATTTAATGGATTTACAAAATACTCAATAGGTAAAAACAACCCAAGATCATAGAATGGTAGCAGCGTTCTCGTAATATATTCTTTTATTGAGATTACTGGTATTTGGTTAATGATATATGTTTTGTAAATATAAGACGCTCCCATACCAAGGTGAGTCATACCACTAGCATAATACGCGCGTATAAATAAATAAATTATCGTTAACCCAAGCAAATTTACGAGTAGTGCATAATTTTTTACGAAAAAACTTTTAAATACCGGCGACCATGGTTCGCTATTAGAATGGTGCGCGAGCACCCATGTGCAAAATAGTGATGGAAGAAATAAAATTCCTGTTTCTTTGGAACCGAGCGCCGCCAAATATGCAAGTGATACAAGCAACGCGCGAAGCATTCCAGGTCGAATAGCTAAAAAAGCATAAATTGCCAGTATCAGAAAAAATGTGGCAAATGTATCAAATCGTCCTGCCACCCAAGCAGTTGCTTCAATATTCATGGGATGGCACAAATAGATAAGTGCTGATATTCCCGCTATCAAACCAGCAGACGCCGTTTTGCGCAAAATAAATTTAACGAGATGAAAGAGTAGTAAAGCCCCCATATAAAACACGACCAAATTTATGCCGTGGCTTACCCGGGGGCGCAAACCAAACAAATGAAATTCAGAAAACCAGCTAAGATGTACCAAGGGACGAAAATAACTTGTTCCTTCCAAAACAGGGCGTGCGATTAATTGCCAACTTAATGGATTATTGAGCAATTCCGGATTGTAAACAAAAAGTTCCCTATCATCCCATACATAATCAAATGCTAGCACCTGTCCATATAATAAAAAGAACAGACAAAAGCTAAACACATAAAATGCCACAATGCTGACATAAGGATACTTTTTCAGGTTATTCATCATTCCATTATTCCATTAAATTCACAATTAGAACCGCACGCCAATTCAGAATATCATCAAGACATTGTATTATATTTTAGTCAAACAGTCCAACAAAGATATTTTATTGACACGAAGTTGGCAGCCTGCGCTCTCCAACACTACCGCTACATTTCCAGCTAATGATCTGTCTATTCGTTGATTGCGGTACAGGTGTGATTATAACATTCTTTCCTGAATTGGCGCCTTTATCAAAGGTTATGGTAATAACCCCTGTATCTGGTGTTAAAACAGCTCCACCTGCAGGAAAATATTTTCCTTGCAGCAACTGTGTTGTTGCCATCAAATCGTCGCCCGCCGGGGGAAAATGTCCCTTGTCCCAATATTTTACTGCGATATCATTTTTTAATCCCGCCGTTACTACAAGTGCTTCACTTGCTTGTGTGCGGGCCAAATAGTCTTGATAGGCAGGAATGGCCAGTGAGGCAAGAATTCCAATGATGGCAACAACGATCATCAACTCAATTAAAGTAAAGCCTCCTTGCCTTACACGCACAATATTCATCATAAATTTCTCCGCATAATCTAAAAAAGCCCGGCATATAACCGGGCTTTCGTCTTTTCTGCTAATGAGCCGAAAATTATTGGCAAGTAGAAGGCAGACGGCGTTTTTCGATAGTGCCAGAGCAAACCCACTTGGTGATTTGACCAGTTGCGGTGTTGAGAACCGGAGATACAACCAGGTTTTTGTTAGAGTTAGCACCAGCATTGAAGTTGATGGTGTAAGCACCGGTAGCGTTATCAACGCTTACAGAACCTTTAGAGAAATATTTACCGCCCAATTCGCTTACAGTGCCAGCAACGTTCGGGTCGCTTTGTACGCCATTCAGGGTAGAGTTGGCAGAAGCATAAACGCCGATGTCAGCTTGCAGACCAGAAGAAGCTTTGAAACCTTCAGAAGCTTGGGTACGAGCCAGGTAGTCTTGGTAAGCCGGCAGAGCGATAGCAGCCAAGATACCGATAATGGCGATAACGATCATCAGCTCGATGAGGGGGAAGCCTTTTTGCATTTTTTTCATGAGATTTACTCCATTAGTTTTTCGGGTTTGAATTACAGCATTCGCTGCAGGTTGTAACAGCGTTTGCTGTTGTGAAGATATATGCTTCGGCTGTGCCATGTTTGTTGCGACATTATTTTTCAAATAGTTACGTGTAAAATCTGCCAAAGATGGTGAAAATTGTCCCAGTTTTGGGCGGGATTGGGGGCGTGCTGAATACGCTTTGGCCATTGGTCGCTTGCCGCATTCTGTCGTCCGCTGCCGCGCCGTGGCAGGTTATGCCGCTTTCAGACGGGCGTCGTCGTTATGCGGCATATGTGAGCTCAATACCGCATCACTGCGCCGCTGCGCCGGGGCAGTTATGGTAAAGTAGGGTTGTACCTTGTATAGAGGTGCGTTGTTCAATCGACAGGAGAATCCCATGCGCTACAAAAATGTCTTGCTTGTGACTGATTTGCGTGAAGACAGCGACATCGTCGCCAGTCGTGCCAAATGTATGCTGGAAGACCCGGACGCGAAGTTGCGTGTCTTGCACGTGATGGAGGAGACCGTCCTCACCGCCGGCTACGAAATCGTGCCGATCATCCCTATCAGCAATGAAGATGAAATCATCTCCGGTGCGCGCGAGAAGATGCAGCAACTGCTGGCACGGCACAAAATCATCGCCGACGATGCCCACGTTGAAACCGCGCTTTCCACCCGCCGCGGCATCCTGGATTACTGCGAAAAAATCAAACCGGATCTGATTGTTATTGGCCGCCATGTGCGCACCGGCCTGGCATCGCTGCTCGGTGCGACTGCGGATGACATCCTGCCCGGTGTGAATTGCGACGTGCTCGTCGTCAAACTTGGCGAGCCGGTATGACGCAAAACGTCCAGCGTTGTGCGGAAATCAGCCTGCCTGCGCTGCAGACCCTGCTCGGCGCGTATGGCCTGCAAGTGGCCATGCTGCCGGAAAATGCCGACATCCCTGGCAGTTACTGGGGCGCGCCGGAAGCGGGGCTGGTGCTGGACACCCTTTATATTCGCCCGGACACGCCGACCCATTCTGCCCTGCACGAAGCGGGGCACTGGATCTGCATGGACGATGCCCGCCGCGCCAAGCTGCATACTGACGCGGGTGGCACCGTCCTCGAAGAATGCGCCGTCAATTATTTGCAAATCCTGCTCGCCGAAGCCCTGCCCGATGTTGGCCGCGAACAGATGCTGCGCGACATGACCACCTGGGGCTACAGCTACCGCGAAGGCAGCGTGTATGCCTGGCTGGAAGGCGACGCCGCCGATGCCATTGCCTGGCTGCAACAGCGCGGTCTGATTGACGCCCAGCGGCAGAGAATTACCCACCGGTAAAACCCGCAGCGGGGTCGCCGTGGCATACTGCGCCCCGCTTTATCAACCCAAATCTTTCCAAGGAGAGAACTTAATGACATACAGCAAAATCCTGCTTGCCACCGCCATCGCCGCCACCATCGGCAGCGTCCAGGCCGTAGAACTGAAAAACGAGTCCGACAAGGTCGGCTACGCACTCGGCGTGGACATGGGCTCCACCGTCAAAGAAATTGGCGGCGACAAAATCAACCTCGAAGCCGTCATCAGTGGTCTGAAAGACGCCGCCGAAGGCAAAGAGCTGGCGATGAAGCGCGAAGACATGGACAAAACCATGCAAACCTTCGCCGAAGCACGCATGAAAGAAATGCAGGCGCAGCTTGAAAAAGAAATCGCCGCCAACGCCGAAGCGGGCAAAAAATTCCTCGACGAAAACGGCAAAAAAGACGGCGTGAAGACTACCGATACCGGTCTGCAATACAAAGTCGAAAAAGAAGGCAAAGGTGCCAAACCGACCAAAAGCGACAGCGTCACCGTCAATTACGAAGGTCGCCTGCTGGACGGCACCGTTTTTGACAGCTCCTACGAGCGCAAAGAACCGGTGACCTTCAACGTCTCCGACGTCATCCCCGGCTGGGTCGAAGGCCTGCAACTGATGAACGAGGGCAGCAAATACACCCTCTACATCCCGCCCAACCTCGCTTACGGCGAAACCGGCGCCCCGCCGAGCATCCCGCCGAATGCCACCCTGACCTTCGATGTCGAACTGCTCAAGGTAAATGGCGACACGGCCAGGGCAGAAGCCAAAGCCGCTGATGCCCAAGCTGCGGCCAACCCGACCGAAGCCAAACCGGCAGATGCCAAAGAAGCGAAAAAATAAGCGCCCTGCTGCGGCAACAACCAACGGCACCTGTAACGGGTGCCGTTTTTTGTCATCCCTGACGTGATACCATCGCTGCTCCAATCCCGCCGAAGCCTCCCATGACCGACTACCTCACCACCTGCCAGACCCGCATCGAAACCGTGCTGGCGCAAGCGCTGCCACCGGCGGGCGAACGCCTTGCCGATGCGATGCGCTACGCCACCCTCGGCGGCGGCAAACGCCTGCGCGCCGCGCTCCTCTACGCCACGGCTGACGCCTTCGCCGTACCGCTGGACACCGTTGACGCCGCCGCCTGCGCGGTAGAAGCCATCCACGCCTACTCGCTCATCCACGACGACCTGCCCGCGATGGACGACGACGACCTGCGCCGGGGACGCGCCAGCACGCACCGTGCCTTCGACGAAGCGACCGCCATCCTCGCCGGCGACGCGCTGAACACCCTCGCCTTCGCCCTGCTGGTGGACAGCACGCTCCCGCCTGCGATTAAGCTGGCACAAATCCGTACCCTTGCCGACGCGGCCGGCTGGGCGGGAATGATAGGCGGACAAATGCGCGACATGGCGGCGACCGGGCGCGCGCTCACCCTGCCTGAGCTGCAAGCCGTGCATCGGGGCAAAACCGGCGCGCTGATACGCGCCGCACTGCACCTCGGCGCGCAACCCGCTGCCGACTACGCCGCACACGCGGCGACGCTGGACGCACTGGGCGAACACCTCGGCATCGCCTACCAAATCGCCGACGACATATTGGACGCCACCGCCGACAGCGCCGCCCTCGGCAAAACGGCGGGCAAAGACGCGGCGCAAGGCAAAAACACCTATCCCGCCCTGCTTGGCCTGGACGAAAGCCGCGCCGCGCTTGCCACCCACAGCGCGCAGGCAGACGCCGCCGCCGCCCGCCTGCCGCACGGCGCGCCACAACTGCGCGCGCTGCTCGCCCGCATCAGCGGACGTAATCATTAGGTGCTGTTTACAATTCAGATCTCCCTCCCCTGCAGGGCGAAGCCCGCAGCGGGGGAGGGGTGGGGGTGAGCGATATAGCGTATGAAGTGAATTTTCTGTTTTTCAATGGATTGCACTGCGTCTCATCCAACAACGGGATTGTTCGGTATTCAGCCTGTTGGGTAACGCTCGTACCTCGCTAACCCAACCTACGAACGAAATCATCGTGTTATGACCAATTGTAAACACACCTTAGAAAAATCCAAGACACCAAACCATTTACATACACCTTCCCCGCCATCCTGTATGTAAATACCACCGCAAACCCCAACCAGGCAACCCGCCATGCACAAAGAAAAATACCCCGTCACCCCCGCCATCCGCTTTTTGCGCGAGCACAACATCGCCTACGAGCCGCACGTCTTCGCCTACGAAGAGCACGGCGGCACCGCGCAGACCGCTGCCGAACTCGGCCTTGACGAGCATCAGGTCATCAAGACCATCGTCCTTGCCAACGAAGAAAAACACGGCCTCATCGTCCTCATGCACGGCGACCGCGAAATCTCGACGCGCAACCTCGCCCGCCAGCTCGGCATGAAGCACATCGAACCGGCAACAGCGGCGCAGGCAAGCAAATGGACCGGCTACCTGTTCGGCGGCACCTCGCCCTTTGGCACCAAAACCGCGCTGCCGGTGTACGTCGAAGAAAGCATCTACGCGCTGGAGCGATTGTGCATCAACGGCGGCAAACGCGGCTTCCAGGTCATCATCCGCCCGCAAGACCTCGCCGTGCTGAAGCCGCAGACGGTCAACGTTGCGGTGGCATGACCATGCCGGAAATCCTCGTCATCGTCGCGCAAAGCGACAACGGCGCCATCGGCTGCGACGGCAAAATGCCGTGGCACCTGCCGCGCGACCTGCAATACTTCAAGGCGCAGACCCTCGGCCACCCGGTCATCATGGGACGCAAAACCTGGGACAGCATTGGCCGTGCGCTGCCGGGGCGACAAAATCTGGTCATCAGCCGCAATACGGCACTCGCCCTGCCCGATGCAGACACCTGCCCCGACCTTGCCACCGCCCTTGTCCGCGCCCGCGGCGACAAAATCTTCATCATCGGTGGCGCGACCATCTACCGCCTCGCGCTGCCGCTGGCCGACACCTTGCTCATCACCCGGGTTCACACCACCGTCGCCTGCGCCGATACCTTTTTCCCGCCGCTTGACCCCGCCGACTGGCAGGAAACCGCGCGCGAAGACCATCCCGCCGACGCTGCCAATACTTGGCCGCTAAGTTTCTGCCGCTACGCGCGCCGTACCAACTGAGCGGCGTTTTCTGACAATCCCGATGCAGCCCATCTGCACCGCCCGCCTCATCCTGCGCCCCTTTGTTGCGGGCGACCTTGCCGCGCTGACCGCGATGCACCAGCACCCTGATGTCTATCGCTGGCTTGGCGACGGACACGCGCCGACCGCCGCCGCAACCGCCGCCCGCCTGGAATATTACCGCCAGCCATTGCCCGCCCCCGCCGCCATTCTTGCCATCACCCCGCACGACGACCCGGCACGCCTGCTTGGCACCATTCTGCTCAAACCTGTCCCGCTGTCGCAGGGCGAATACGGCGCGACGGAATATGAAATCGGCTGGCACCTGCATCCTGCCCATTGGGGTAACGGCTACGCCACGGAGGCGGCGCAGGCGATGCTGCTACGCGCACGCATGGCCAAATTGCGGCAGGTAGTTGCCGTGACCTATCCCGACAACTGGCGCTCGCAGGCGGTAATGCAGCGCCTCGGCATGACAAAATCCGGCATGACGCGCCGCTATTACGACACTGACACCCTGCTGTTTACGTTGCAATTGTCGCAGTCGTAAAACCGCTGCTATTACCGGATGAACTTGCAACAGTGGTAATGGCTCGGACGCGCCCCTAAAAACCTGTTCAAAATCTTGGGGGAATCGCATTTTTCCGTATGCTTGTGTAGGGAACTGAAAACCAGGAAAACAGCTAATATGCCTTCTCTCCCTGTGGGGGAACCCGAGTGGGGCAGCAAACCATCCGCGTCAGCGACGCATATATAGCCATCCACCGAAAGCCTCATACTGTGTTGCGTCGCCTGACCGGGCACCCTAAAAAATGGCGAAGCCATTTTTTAGGGAAACCCGCGCCGTACAACCGCGTACTGTCTTCGGCGACGCGCCTTGTCTGAAACTTTCGGTGGATGGCTATAAAACGACGCAAACAGTCCCTGGTCGATAGCGTTTTAGCCTCCCATTTGTCCTATAGCCCGGAAAAACCGTGCCACCCACACCCGCAAAACCTACCGCCACACAATCTGCGCCTTGCCCATCGCCAGCCCGTACACCCTGGCATTATTCCTGCCGCTGCTGGTAATACGAAACTTCTCGGCGGGCGCGCCCAAATGCTTGTTCAGCGCCTTAAAAATACGGGCAGAGCCTTCGCGCAAAATGCGGTGCATTTCCTCATAATTCGAGCTGGCAAGAAAATCACTATAGCGTTCGCCATTATCGGCATATTCCTTCGAATAAAAACAGCAAAAATACCGCGCCAGCAATGCCATATCCTCCTTGCCAATATGCTTGTCTTCCTCATACAGTGCAACCATTGCCGCATACAGCGCAAATAACTGTGGCGACAATTTTAGCGGCGGCAAACGGCCAAAGCGCAATAATTGCCCGACCACATCAATCTCAATACGCCAGTCCGTCCATTGCAATTGCGTCTGTTCCACCGCCTGCCCATAAGTCCAGTTTGCATCTAGCACCAAATTAGGCATCCCATCGCGCATCCGTACAAACGGAATATCAGCCAACATCACTTCTGCCTTGTCGGTAGAAACCTTACCCTGCGGCGTGTCAATCCATTGCGGCACGCGTGGCGGGAAAAAGAAATCACGGTTAGCCTCAAACGGCTCATTAATCAACACGTGCGACAACCGATCCTGCACGCGACCAAACAGCGACAACGCATAACCAATATAAAACCCCATCGACTTGCGTCCGCCCGCAATCGAAACGTGCAATGCCGTATCCTCCTCACGGCAAAGATCATGAATAAAGCGGACAATCATATCCGCCGCCAGATTATTTTCCGCAGGCGTGCGAATATCATCGAGTACATTGCCCTGTGCATCACGAATCAAATGAATATACTCAGGCGTAAAGCCAATACCATTGGGCGCATAATCAGCACAAAAACGGGAGAAATGCTCGTCCGCAAAAAGCGCGGTGCGGATTTTCTCCGCCCCGGCTCCGGTGGTCAAAACGTGTACCTCATCTGGCAGCCATTGCTGCTGCACAACCAGCGCATATAACGTTTCCGTGACAATCTGCGGCGACATTCCCGTCACCGCGACCAAAATATTGCGTTTCTTGTTCATAACGTTCCCTCACAGGTTAGCGACAGCGATAGCTGCCAATAGCGTTTGCCATGCAATCATTATTGCAGCCATTTGTTTTAACCAGCATTCTAACACATGAATCATGCAAATATGACAACACCCTATCTCAATAGATACAAACGCCAAACAATACCTTCCCAGATAATATTATCTGCCCCAAAGAAGCCAATTATCAGCGTGCAGCGTTTGGCTCGCCTGTCTCTTTAACAGCGTCAGTGACGTATTGCCATTGTTGAAATTTCCGGTCAGACAGCCTGCCGTAAATTTGTGGCTGTTATCGAAAAAAATATTATAATTTCTGGGTGCCTTCCCAATCTTTTCCAAAGCATTTTCGGCAACTTGCCTGCTACCAATAGCTTCTTCTCCCATGCAGGAAACATAAATATCTTTCAAAGCGAAACTGGAAAGGGAATACGCTGGAGTCACAATTTCCATTTCACCTTTGCCGTTGAGATGGACAATGCGATTATCGCCAATATAAATGCCGGAATGTTCTGCAACGCCTGCAGGAAGATCGCAATACAGCACACTACCAATAGCCGGTTTTACCTTGGTATCCCGATTTTTTTTGAGGGATTTGATCAAGCCGCATACGGAATTTATTGCAGGAATTGCAATCAGAACACTGATACCTAAAACGACATTACGGCCAGTATTATTTTGTTCGCTCATGAAGTCCTCCTGCTTGCTTGTTGCGGGACATGATAATCGTCCCTGCAAAAAGTACCAGAATGACAAAATTGTTGCGTTATGAGTATTTCCCCGGAGGCTGTTTGCAATTAAAAAATCCTTCCTCCCCTGCAGGGCAATACCTGCAGCAGGGGCAGAGAGGGATGGGTGATATGGCTCCCGAAGTTAGCAAGTTGGATTACGCTCGTACCTCGCCAACCCAACCTGCGCGTAAAATCATCAATTGTAAATACAGGCTGGAATAGGGCGACAAACGGCGATTCAGCAGGATTTTGAACTTCATTACTTTGCGAGGTAGCAAGTACAAATAATAGTCTGGAAAGAAATCTGTTTATGGCAATTTGCGCGCATTATGTAGTGGATATAACAATTCTCGCAAAGCAGCAAATGTAGGTCGCCATTCATGCCCGACCTACGCGGCTCTTCAGATATACCTAAAAATTGTCGTACAGAATTTTATGAGGATTGCTATACATCCTGCCAGCAGCGGCAAATTTGTCGCATAAAAAAGCCCGCCAACGCGGGCGGGATAAAGCGGTAATCCCTTTGAAGCAGGGACTAATTTTTAATATCCTGCGCCGCGATGGACGCGCCGCACTACGTCGTAATCCCTTTGAAGCAGGGACTAATTTTTAATTCAGAAAAGAAGAAAAGGAAAAGGTTCTGAATGGGTCGCAATCCCTTTGAAGCAGGGACTAATTTTTAATGCCACCATGTGCGATTACATGACGGTGGATTGTCGCAATCCCTTTGAAGCAGGGACTAATTTTTAATTCCCGATGACGCTTACCCCGCAAGACTTGCCGTGTCGCAATCCCTTTGAAGCAGGGACTAATTTTTAATAATATGCTGGACAGCAACGGTGGCGACGCCTACGTCGCAATCCCTTTGAAGCAGGGACTAATTTTTAATCAGCAGGATGGCTTCATCCTGGCCGTCGTCCGTCGTCGCAATCCCTTTGAAGCAGGGACTAATTTTTAATCAGCAGGATGGCTTCATCCTGGCCGTCGTCCGTCGTCGCAATCCCTTTGAAGCAGGGACTAATTTTTAATATATCCGCGCTATCGCACCCATTGGCATGAGGAATGTCGCAATCCCTTTGAAGCAGGGACTAATTTTTAATCCGCAAAAAGGTCAGCAAGACCGAAGAACTTGAGTCGCAATCCCTTTGAAGCAGGGACTAATTTTTAATAAGTGCAGACACCTAAACAATATGCACAAGCGAGTGTCGCAATCCCTTTGAAGCAGGGACTAATTTTTAATACAAAAAGGCTGCATTTGCAGCCTTTTTTCTTTTGTCGCAATCCCTTTGAAGCAGGGACTAATTTTTAATCCGACTTGTGGCGCGCCCTTGTTGAGGGCTGGAGTCGCAATCCCTTTGAAGCAGGGACTAATTTTTAATCCAATCCATGTGGCACGTTGGGCTATTACCTCGCGTCGCAATCCCTTTGAAGCAGGGACTAATTTTTAATGCATCATCCATCCAATAAGTCTAACCGCCCGTCGCAATCCCTTTGAAGCAGGGACTAATTTTTAATTGGTTAAGGCAAGCGCTAACACCTCAACAATCTGTCGCAATCCCTTTGAAGCAGGGACTAATTTTTAATACATCCGCTACAAGCTGGCGTATACCTGCCGATAGGTCGCAATCCCTTTGAAGCAGGGACTAATTTTTAATAGCGGAGTTTTTACAGGTCGCCGACACCGCCAGCGTCGCAATCCCTTTGAAGCAGGGACTAATTTTTAATAAGTATGCGCTGCATAAGGCTTTGCCAGAATTGTCGCAATCCCTTTGAAGCAGGGACTAATTTTTAATGATACCAATCCCAAGGTATTTGCCGTTCTCGAAGTCGCAATCCCTTTGAAGCAGGGACTAATTTTTAATAGCGGGGTGTGTTTTTCCTCCTTGTTTTCAGTTGGTTACAGAGGGCGTTTCCAACTTTTGCAAAGGTGAAAAAGTTGACGCTGCGGGTGTTGTTTTTATTAGGGTTTTTCATGGCGGTTTTTGGGTGGCCGGTGTTGTCCGGGATGGGCGTATTTTACTGTATTGGGTCAGGTTTTTGTATGATTCGGTTTTTTGTTGTTTTTGGCGGGGTGTCTTTTGGATTTTTAATTCCCGGGCGGGCGTTGTTTACAGGCACCAGATGCCTTCCGGGGTTTTGGGGTGGTATTCGTAGCAGAGGCTGGCGGCAGGCAGGCGCCAGGCGCGCAGGTCGTCTTCGTTTTTGCTCATTTGGGCGAGTTCTTGCCAGAGGTGCTCAAACTGGCCGGGGCTGGCGCGGTAGAGGAAGGTGCTGTTTTGTAGCGGGATGGCTTCTTCGCAGAGGCGTTTGTGGATTTTTTGCAGGCGCCTGGGCGCGGCGATGTCGTAGGCGATGAGGTAGTCGGGCATGGTTCTGTCCAGGTTATGTTTCGGGCATCGGTGGTTTTTTCTCTGACGCTACCCCCTCCCCAGCACTCCCCGGGGCCCC
>ERZ773060.572-NODE-572-length-11966-cov-5.25422_pt1 | contig 11966 bp, 12 predicted proteins | sample MGYA00580628_ERZ773060 | MGnify/ENA primary metagenome ERZ773060 (study PRJEB29015, sample SAMEA2738019) | human oral metagenome | biome: human oral; feature: human-associated habitat; material: dental | place: China | collected 2045 ... | reverse complement strand
CCGATCGAAGCGCTGAAAAACATCAACCTGCACATCGAGGCGGGCGAAATCATCACCCTCATCGGCGCCAACGGCGCGGGCAAAAGCACCCTGCTCAACACCATCTGCGGCAACCCGCGCGCGAGTGCCGGCAAAATCGAATACTGCGGCGAAAACCTTGCCCGCGTGCCGACCCACAAAATCAGCCAGCGCGGCATCGCCCTCGTCCCCGAAGGACGGCGCATCTTCCCGGCGCTGACCATCGAAGAAAACCTGGAGCTTGGCGGCTACCACCACAGCAAGGCGGAGAACAAACGCGGACTGGAACACATCTACCAGCTCTTCCCGCGCCTGTTGGAGCGGCGCAGCCAGCGCGCGGGCACGCTTTCCGGCGGCGAACAACAAATGCTCGCTATTGGCCGGGGGCTGATGATGCAACCGAAACTGCTGCTGTTGGACGAACCCTCGCTTGGCCTCGCGCCGATCATCATCGCGCAAATCTTCGACATCATCCGCGACATCCGCGACCAGGGCATCACCATCTTTCTCGTCGAGCAAAACGCGCACAAGGCGCTGCAAATCGCCGACCGGGGCTACATCCTCGAACTGGGACAAATCACCCACAGCGACACGGGCGAAAACCTCTTGAGCAGTGACGCGGTGCGCAAGGCGTATCTGGGCGGATAGGCGACGAATCCGCCCCGGCGAAACGACGGGGCGGGACAATCCCACCGGAACCGCTCATGCCGCAACGGCATTTATCCAAACAAAACAGAATATTATCCCCAACCCTAACGCTAACATAGTAAAAACACAAAAGAAAAGGCAAAAAAGGATTGCGCCGCCGCATAATCACTGTATAAAATTTCGCCGTCGGTGCATCGCGCCGGACAAATTCAACAAACTCACAGTAAAGGTAAACTATGAACAAGACGGAATTAGTAGACGCAATCGCTGCCGCTGCTGACATTACCAAAGCCCAGGCAGGCAAAGCGCTGGAAGCCGTACTCGAAAGCGTAACCGAGACCCTGAAAAAAGGTGACAAAGTTACCCTGATTGGCTTCGGCACCTTTGAAACCCGCGAACGCGCCGCTCGTACCGGACGCAACCCGCAAACCGGCAAGGAAATCCAGATTGCGGCCAGCATCACCCCCGCATTCAAGGCCGGCAAAAAACTCAAAGACGCCCTGAACGTCACCGCCAAAGGTAAACCCGCCAAAAAAGGCAAATAAAACCTTGGCACACTAGGGCGTGTTTACAATTCATGGTAACGAACTGATTTTATTAGGAATGCGCAAAAGGCTTAAAATTGGCATTTCTATTCAAAATCAATGTATTACGCCCAATTGTAAACAGCCCCTAAAGGCGACCATCCGGTCGCCTTTGAATATCTCCCGCATTCCCTCGAAAACTTGCGCAAAAAACAAAACCCCTTATAATGCGCGCCTTGCCCAGCCTGAGTGGCGGAACTGGTAGACGCAGCGGATTCAAAATCCGCCGGTGGTAACACCTTGAGAGTTCGAGTCTCTCCTTAGGCACCAGATACCCACAAAGCCCCGCCTGCTGCGGGGCTTTTCTTTTGGCCGGGCATTCTTGAGCAATCAGGAGCACCTCATGAAAATCCTCGTCACCTGCGCGCACGGCACCGGCACCGGGCCTGTCATGAAAGCGAAAGTCGAACAAGTCCTGCAAGAGTACCGCATCCCGTTTGAAAGCATCCATCACTGTGCCATCAGTGAAGCCAAAACCCTCGCCCGCGACTACGACATCATCTTCTGCGCCACCAGCTTCGCCAGCATCTTCAAAAACGCGGCCGATGCGGGAACCACCGTCATCGGTATGCGCAACATCCTCTCCCTCGAAGAAATCCGCCTGCGCCTGCAAGACGCCGGTTTCGCGCCCGCTGACAACCCCTGACTGCCATGTCCCCCGATACCCTGCGCCGCGCCGAGCGCTGCCATTGCCCCGCCCTTGACTGGCTGCAAGCACAAAATTCCGACAGCCTGGACAACCACCGATGATTATCCTGCTCGACCAGGACGGCGTCCTCGCCGACTTTGAACACGGCATCGCCCACGGCTGGCAAAGCCGCTACGGCACGCCGGTGCCGCTACCGCAACCACGGCAAAAATTCTACGTGCGCGACGAAGTCGCCCCGGAACACAAAGACGCGCTCATCGACCTCTACTCCGCCCCCGGCTTCTTCGCCGGACTCCGCCCGATTACAGGCGCGCTGGACGCCGCCCGCGCCCTGCTTGCCGCCGGACACGACGTGCGCATCTGTACCGCGCCGATTACCAACTACCGCTACTGCGTCGGCGAAAAAATCGCCTGGGTCGAGCAGCACCTCGGCTTTGACTGGACGGCGCGCGTCATCCTCACCAAAGACAAAACCCTCATCCACGGCGACATCCTCATCGACGACAAGCCCGACATCAGCGGCGTTCGCACCCCCGACTGGCAACACTGGCACTACGACGCCCCCTACAACCGCCACATTCCCGCCGCGCACCGTATCCGCTGGGACGACCCGGCAAGCTGGAACACGCTGCTTAACCCCTAAACCCAAGGAGACCCACCATGAACCAACTCGAAGCCCTCAAAGCCATGACCGTCGTCGTTGCCGACACCGGCGACATCGAAGCCATCCGCCAGTACCAGCCGCAGGACGCGACCACCAACCCCTCGCTCGTCCTCGCCGCCTCGGCGCTGCCGCAATACGCGCCGCTCATCGACAACGCCATCGCCTACGGCAAAAAACAAAGCGATGACCGCGCCCAGCAACTCACCGACGCTGAAGACAAACTGGCGGTAAACATCGGTCTCGAAATTCTCAACTTCATCCCTGGCCGCATCTCCACCGAAGTGGATGCCCGCCTCTCCTACGACAGCGCCGCCACCGTCGCCAAGGCGCGCAAAATCATCGCCCTCTACCAGGCGGCAGGCGTCGGCCGTGAACGCATCCTCATCAAAATCGCCGCCACCTGGCAAGGCATCCGCGCCGCCGAAACGCTGGAAAAAGAAGGCATCAACTGCAACCTCACCCTGCTGTTTTCACAAGCACAGGCGCGCGCCTGCGCCGAAGCGGGCGTAACCCTCATCTCGCCCTTCGTCGGCCGCATCCTCGACTGGTACAAGGCGCACGACGGCAAAGACTACGCCCCGGCGGAAGACCCCGGCGTCCAGTCCGTCACCGCCATCTACCGCTACTACAAAGAGCACGGCTATCCGACCATCGTCATGGGCGCGAGCTTCCGCAACCGGGGCGAAATCACCGAACTGGCCGGCTGCGACCGCCTCACCATCGCGCCGGGATTACTCGCCGAACTGCAAGCGAGCGACGCCGCGCTGCCGCGCAAACTCGAAGACAAAGGCGCATCCAAAGAAAAACCGGCACCGCTGACCGAAGCCGAATTCCTCTGGCAACACAACAGTGACCCGATGGCGGTTGAAAAACTGGCCGAAGGCATCCGCAAATTCGCCGCCGACCAGGAAAAACTGGAAGCGATGCTTGCCGCCAAACTCTGAACCATATCCCTCATGCAAACCGGCAGAGGGACGGAGCGTGCCCCCCCCCTGCAACCCGATTGATACCCCCGAAACCCGTGCGCGTCCTGACGGACACGCATTCCCTTTCCGAAACCCCAGGAGACCCAGGAAACCATGAAGAAAACCCTGCTCACCCTTAGTCTGCTCGCCAGCACCAGCCTCCACGCCGCACCCTACCCGCGCCTTGACCCGAACAGCCTCATCAACGGCAGCCCGGAACATCCGCCGATTACCGTCAACATCCAGGCACTGCAAAACGCGCTGGGCAACCTCGCCGCCCACGCCAGCGAATACCCGCCCCAATTCGACAGCGACGCCGATCGCCAACAGGCCATCACCGACCTCGCACCCATCGCCATCGTGCTGGACAACATGAGCGAAAACAGCGCCCCGCGCGCAGGCGGCAAAGCGAGCGAAGCGCATCTCGCCAGCCTGCTGATGAGCGCCCGCCTCGACTGGATCGGTCACAACCTCGACCAGCCCGGCTACGGCGAAAAAGCCGAAGCCAACTACCAAAAACTGCTGCAACTCTCGCCTGCCAACCGCAAGGCTGACATCCAGGACGAATACGGCCGCTTCCTCGCCTCGGTGGGCAAAGCCGACGCCGCCGTCACCCAACTGCGCGCCGCCTACAAAAGCGGCAACCGCGACAGCGCCGTACCGCTGGCGATGGCGCTACTCGCTCAGGACAAACGCAACGAATCCGTCAAAGTGCTGAAAGAGTACACCCGCGCCAACCCGAACGATGCGCAGGCACAGGAGCTCCTCTCCGCCATCGAAAGCGGCCAAATCAGTATCCAACAAATGTGACGGCGACAGACGAAACAAGGCGGGTAAAACCCGCCTTTTCTTTTTTATAGCCATCCACCGTATGAGGCTTTCGGTGGACGACTATACGGGTCGCGCCACCGGGGGTTGGCGGAATAGCGCGCAGCATATCGCCATGCGGCGCTGTAGAAGAGCAGTTGCGCGAGGTTGAACATAGCACCGCCGAGCATCGCCGCCAAGGGCGAGGCGGGAAAACATCCGCAGGCGAGGCCAATACAAGACTGAGCGGCAGCGGTGTCAGCAGCACGAGCCGACGCGGCAGTATGCTGCGGCCGCGCGCCATTTGCACGGCGACAAGCAACCAGCCGCAGGCGCTGATGGTGATGGCAGCAATCCAGTGAACGGCAAGCAGTTGATAGAAGTAGTTGTATTGCGCGACGAGCAGCGGCACGTCGGCATCGCTGACCGCGATGAGTGTTTGTGCGCTCGCGCCTAGGTAGAAGAATCCGGCATGGGCGAGCGGCATCAACGCATAGCTGATGAAAATGAGCGCGAGGGCGACACGGCTCAGCCGCGCCGGTTCCAGCAAGCGCGCAAGACCTGCGGTCGCGATGAGATAACCGGCAACGCTAAAGGTGGCGGGAACGACACCCCAGAAGCGGCGGGCAGGCGATGCGGTTTGCATCAGCGCGGCGAAAGCGGTATCACCGGTCATGGCAGCGTCCAGCGTCAGCAGGCGTGGGTAGTGCGCAGGATGCGGGACGAAGCCGACGAGCAGCATATCGGCGAGGCTCCAGCAGAGGGCAGCGAGGATGCCGCAGCAGAGCAAGGTGGCGGTCTTGTTTGGCATGGCTTCTCCGGCGGTACGGGAATTGAAAAAAACCGGGCGTTGCGCCCGGTGGTGTTGTTCAGACCTGCCAGTCAATCGGCGCTTCGCCGCGCGATTGCAGGATTTCGTTGGCGCTGGCGAAGTGCTGGCAGCCGATGAAGCCGTTACCCGCCAACGGCGACGGGTGGACGGAGGTGAGGATGTAGTGTTTGTCGGCATCAATCAGCCGCATTTTTTCTTTGGCGAAGTTGCCCCAGAGCATGAAGATGAGGTCGCGGCGTTCGCGCGAGAGGTGCTCAATCACGGCGTTGGTAAAGAGATGCCAGCCGATGCGGCTGTGGCTGCCCGCCTTGCCGCGTTCGACGGTCAGGCTGGCGTTGAGCAGCAGCACGCCCTGGTCGGCCCAGGCGCTGAGGTCGCCGTGACGCGGCATAACAAAGCCGGGGATGCTGCGCTCCAGCTCTTTGTAAATGTTTTGCAGTGAGGGCGGGATGCGCATTCCCTGCGGCACGGAGAACGACAGCCCCATCGCCTGCCCCGGCTGGTGATAGGGGTCTTGGCCGAGGATGACGACGCGGACGCGGTCGTAAGGGGTGCGGTTAAAGGCATTGAAAATGAGTTTGCCGGGTGGATAGACGGGGATGTGCGCGTCTTTCGCGGCCATCAGGATGGTTTTGATGTGGGCGAAGTAAGGCTTGGTAAATTCTTCGTAGAGGGCGGTTTTCCAGCCGCTTTCGATTTGGACGTCATCAGGATTTACGGTAATTTCAGGAGTCATGATGTTTTTCTGGAATGTCAGGAATGGTTAAAGAACGGTAAAAATGCGGATGCGATTGTGCCACACGCCCCGCCCGCTGGCAAAGGGATTGCGGCGGTTTGCGACGAGAATTGCAGACATAAAAAACCGCCTTGCGGCGGTCTTCTGTCAACAAGCGCCATCAGCGCGAGACGGTGACGCGTTCCTGCACCACGGCGCGGGCGCCGGCGTAGCGTTTTTTCCAGTAATCCTGGTCGATGCGGGTAATTTCCACCTTTTTGCCCGGCGACGGCGAATGCAGCATTTTCTGGTTGCCGAGGTAGATGCCGACGTGGCTCACTTTGCCCTTGCCGTGGCGGAAGAAGATGAGGTCGCCCGGACGCGGTTCTTTCACCGGCAGCAGTTGGTTGAACTGCTCGCTGCTGCTGCGCGGCAGGCGGTAGCCTTGTTGGGCGAAGACGTGCTGGACGAGGCCGGAGCAGTCGAAGCCCGTTTTTTCGCTGGCGCCGCCGTAGCGGTAGCGGGTGCCGATGAGTTGTTTGCTGTCGGCGATGAGGCGGTTGCGAGTGGGGTTGTGGCTGGCAACGAGGCGGCGCGGCGCGGGCGCCTGTTCCGGTTTGAGGCTTTCGAGTTCGAGGCGGGGCGCATCCAGCGCGGCGGTTTGTTGGGAAGTGGTGCTGCATCCGGCGAGAGTCAGCATCGTCAGACCAAAGAAGGTTTCTTTTTTCATGGGGTTAGCATTGTGTTTCGGATTTGGAAGGCGCGCACTATACCCGCGCGTTTTTTGCAGCGTCAAACCCGAATTTGCTAATACCTTGTTTTTCTTCGTGCCAACATTACGGCAAAGATTGCAATTCGTTCAGGTATTGTTGCGCGAGGCGGATGCGGCAGCGCAGTTCTTCTTTGTCTTCCAGCCGGCAGCGCGCGGCGCGGTAGTTTTTGAAGGCTTGCAGGCTTTCCTGCCAGGCGGGATCGTCCATGTGGCGGAAGTGGATTTGTTCGATGTCGCCGTCCAGCTGGCCAAGGGCGAGAAAGGCGCAGCTTTCTTCGGCGCCGCTGGCGTTGCCGCTTTTGCGCAGGCATTCGTAGTAATAGGAGGATGATACTGCCGGGGCGGGTTTGACGAGGCGGTTCGGGTTGACCAGTTCGGCGTAGCGCAACAGCAGCCAAAAAAGTGAGCCGTTCACGGGATTCTCCATCTATAAAGGGAGCGGCGATTATAGCGGGCGGGCGGGGCGCATTTGCTAAAATGCGTGCTTTCTTTAATCACATGAGAGCCTTGCCATGCCGCACGCCCCGAAACGCCGCATTCTTGTCACCAGCGCCCTGCCCTACGCCAACGGCGCGATTCACCTCGGTCACATGGTCGAATACATCCAGACCGATATTTGGGTACGCTTCCAGCGCCTGCGTGGCCACGAGTGCCATTACGTCTGCGCCGACGACGCACACGGCACGCCCATCATGTTGCGCGCGGAAAAAGAAGGCATTACGCCGCAGCAGCTCATCGACAAAAGCCACAGCGAGCATTTGCGCGATTTCCGTGGCTTCCTCATTGACCATCACCAGTACCACAGCACCCACAGCGAAGAAAACCGTGAGCTGACCGCATCCATCTACCGCGCGCTGGACAACGGCGGGCATATCCTGCACCGCACCATCTCGCAGCTTTTTGACCCGGAAAAACAACTGTTCCTGCCCGACCGCTTCGTCAAGGGCGAATGCCCGAAATGCCACAGCAAAGACCAGTACGGCGACAACTGCGAAGTCTGCGGCACCACCTACGCCCCGACCGACCTCATCAACCCCTACTCCGCCCTTTCCGGCGCAACCCCGGTGGAGCGCGACAGCGAACACTACTTCTTCGACCTGCCCGCGTTTGACGCCTTCCTCCGCGACTGGCTGCAAAGCGCGCAGTTGCAGGATTCCATGCGCAACAAACTGGGCGAATGGTTCGTTGAAGGCCTGCAACCGTGGGACATCTCGCGCGATGCGCCCTACTGGGGCTTTGAAATCCCGGACGCGCCCGGCAAATACTTCTACGTCTGGCTGGACGCGCCGGTCGGCTACATGGCGAGCTTCCGCGCCCTCTGCGACCGCGAAGGGCTGGATTTTGACGCCTTCTGGCGCCCCGGCCACGACACCGAGCTTTACCACTTCATCGGCAAGGACATCGCCTACTTCCATATGCTCTTCTGGCCGGCGATGCTCAAAGGCGCGGGCTACCGCCAGCCGACCGGGGTGAACTGCCACGGCTTCCTCACCGTCAACGGCGAAAAAATGAGCAAATCGCGCGGCACCTTCATCAAGGCCGAAACCTACCTCAAACACCTGCGCCCCGAATACCTGCGCTACTACTTCGCCAGCAAACTCAGCGCGCGCGTCGAAGACCTCGACCTCAACCTCGACGACTTCCGCCAAAAAGCCAACAGCGATCTGGTCGGCAAACTGGTGAACCTCGCCAGCCGCTGCGCGCCCTTTATCAGCAAACACTTCGACGGCGCCCTCGCCGCCACCCTGCCCGATGACGCGCTCTTCAACCAATTCGCCGCCAAGGCCGACGAAATTGCTTCCGCTTACGAACAGCGCGAATACAGCAGCGCCATTCGCGACATCATGAAACTCGCCGACGCCGCCAACGAATACATCGACGCCGAAAAACCGTGGGTGAAAATCAAGGACGACGCCAGCCGCGCCGAAGTGCAGGGCATCGCCACCGTCGGCATCAACGCCTTCCGCCAGCTCATCACCTACCTCAAACCCGTACTGCCGCAAGTGGCGGCGGATGCCGAAGCGCTGCTCAACATCACCCCGCTCGCCTGGGCGGACGCGCAAACGCCGCTGCTCGGCGCGACCATCCAGCCGTTCACGCCGATGATGCGGCGCATCGAGACCGCGCAAACCGACGCCATCATCGCCGACAGCAAAGAAGACCTGAAAGAAGAAGCCGCCGTGGGCAAGGCAAAACCCGCCGCAGAAACCGCGTGGATCACCATCGACGACTTTGCCAAACCCGACCTGCGCATCGCCCGCGTGCTCGAATGCAGCCACATTGACGGCTCGGACAAACTGCTGCGCTTCAAACTGGACGTGGGCGAACTGGGCGAGCGCGAAGTGTTCTCCGGCATCAAAGCGTACTACCAGCCCGAAGAGCTCATCGGCAAAAACGTCGTCTATGTGGCGAACCTCGCGCCGCGCAAAATGCGCTTCGGCGTCTCCACCGGGATGATACTTTCCGCCACGCGCGGCAACGAACTGCACCTGCTGCAACCCGGCGACGGCGTCCAGCCGGGGATGAAAATCAGCTAAACGGCAACCCAATTGCCCCTCCCTCGCAGGACGCGCAGCGTTCGCAGCGGGGGAGGGGCAATTTCGCTTTACCCGCAGACTCCAAACAGGCGCTAAACGATGAGATTGCGCAGGGATTCAAGAGCAGGCGGATGCAGGGAGAGATACAGTGCCGGTTCAATCAGCTCGACTTCGTTAATGAGAAAGTCGCCGTTCGCGTCAATCAGCCCGTCAATGCGGGCGTAAAGCGGCGCAACCGACAGGTGCGGCAACACTGCTGCCGCGCGCGCCAGCCAGGCGGGTTCGGGACGGACGGGCAGGATTTCCACGCCGTAGGCGGAATTGGCGCGCCATTCCTGCGGCGCGGGGCGGCGATGCGCGGCGTGCGAGAAGGTGCCGCCGAGGTAAATCAGGCAGATTTCGCCGATGGGGCTTTCGATGAAGGGTTGCAACAACGCGCCCTGCGGGTAGTCGGCCAGTGTGGGCAGTTCGCCATCAAGGCGGCGCACGCCGCGCCCGCTTTGGCCGATGAGCGGTTTGACGACGGGGTTGTCCCAGCCGCTGTTGGCAACAGCCTGCATCCAATCATCGCCCGGCAGCAGTGCGATACCGGGTGTGACAACAAGGCCTTGTGCCGCCAGTTCGCAGAGGTAACGTTTGTCGAGGTTCCAGCGTTGCAAGGCGGGCGGATTGATGACGCGCACATTCGCCGCTTCCAGCGCAGCGAGCCAATCCAAGTAAGCATCGGGTTGGGTGCTGTAATCCCAGGCTGCAAGCGGCAGCACGATGTGCGCGGCAGCGGGAGTGATGTCCTGCCAAGGCAGGAGTTCGGCGTGGAGCGCGGCGGCAAGCGCACGCAGGTCGGCGTTGCCCTGCGGCCATTCGCGGCAGGTGGCGATGTAGATGGTTGGCATGGTGCAGATATGAAAAAAGCGGCTTGAAGCCGCTGAATGTGTGGCGCGCCCGGAAGGATTCGAACCTCCGACCGCCTGGTTCGTAGCCAGGTACTCTATCCAACTGAGCTACGGGCGCACTAATCAAAAGGAAGACAGAAGTATGTGGCGCGCCCGGAAGGATTCGAACCTCCGACCGCCTGGTTCGTAGCCAGGTACTCTATCCAACTGAGCTACGGGCGCGTCGTTTTGAAGGCGCGCATTATCCACACCGCCCCGCAGAGCGTCAAGCGATATTTTCGGCCTCTGCCCGTGGGCGAAACAGTTGCGGTTTGGTGGTATTTGGCACGTCTTCGTCGTCATCTTTTTCCGGCATCAGCCATTGCAGCGGCGTGCCGCTGGCGCCGAGTGCGGCGAAGTCAAACAGTTCGCGATCCAGCAGATGCGATGGCCGTACCCGCGTCAGCGCGGCGAAGATGCTGTCCAGCCGTTTCGGCGCGAGGCGATCCCATTGCAGCAGCATTTCCTTGATGGCCTTGCGTTGCAGGTTTTCCTGCGAGCCGCAGAGGTTGCAGGGGATGATGGGAAATTGCCGCCATTCGGCGTATTTGGCGATGTCGCGTTCATCGCAGTAGGCGAGCGGGCGGATGACGATATGCGCGCCGTCGTCGCTTTGCAGTTTTGGCGGCATCGCTTTCAGTTGGCCGCCGTGAAAGAGGTTGAGGAAAAAGGTTTCCATGATGTCGAATTTGTGGTGGCCGAGGGCGATTTTGGTCATGCCAAACTGCTTGGCGTAGGTATAAAGATGCCCACGGCGCAAGCGCGAGCAAAGCGAACACATGGTGTTGCCCGGCGCGATTTTGTCGGTAACGATGCTGTAGGTGTCGCTCTCGATGATGTGATAATCCACGCCGATGGAAGCGAGGTATTCCGGCAGGACGTGTTCAGGAAAGTCAGGCTGTTTCTGGTCGAGATTGACCGCGGTCAGCTTGAATTCGACCGGCGCACTGCGTTGCAGCGATAGGAGCAAATCCAGCATCGCGTAGGAATCCTTGCCGCCGGAAAGACAAACCATAATGTGGTCGCCAGCCTCAATCATCTGATAGTCCTCGATCGCCTTGCCGACGTTTTTTCGTAGCCGTTTCTGGAGTTTGCGCAAGGTTACGCTCATTGCCTCATCCTTATACTTATTGAAAGGGCGCACATGATAAAGGGGCGGCATCACAAAATCGAATCCGCGCTTGACCGCCTGCAAAAAATCGCTACAATGCGCGTCCTGCCACACGCCGGAGTAGCTCAGTTGGTAGAGCGCCTCACTTGTAATGAGGATGTCGCGGGTTCAACTCCTGTCTCCGGCTCCATTGCAAAATGGGAAACCCAATGCCCAGATGGCGGAACTGGTAGACGCGCTAGGTTCAGGTCCTAGTGGGAGCAATCCCTTGGAGGTTCGAGTCCTCTTCTGGGCACCAGTATTCAAAGATAACCCCCTTCTTCAAGAAGGGGTTTATTGTTTCTGCCTTAATATGAACCGCCCCACACATCGGAGGGCGGATTGACTGGATCAGGCAGTTTTGTCTAATCCGTCTTTTTGGCGATAGTAGGCCGCTTCAAATTCTGCTGGTGAAGTGTAGCCGATGGAAATTAACAGGCGGCCCTGATTGAACCAATCCACCCACTCCAGTATCGAAAGTCCAACACCGCCTGCGCCACGCCAACCTTGTCTTTCAATGACTTCCGTTTTGTACAGGCCAATGATGCTTTCACGCCTGCCTCCTCCAGCCGGACACTGTAGCGCAGCGACAGGAGCGGGTCCCCGTTTATATTCCGCAGGAATATAAACGGGATAGCGGTACTGGCTGCCCCGGTCGCTGTGGTGCGTCAGTCCATCGGGCATCCCGCGCGC
>ERZ773060.568-NODE-568-length-11996-cov-5.28557_pt1 | contig 11996 bp, 12 predicted proteins | sample MGYA00580628_ERZ773060 | MGnify/ENA primary metagenome ERZ773060 (study PRJEB29015, sample SAMEA2738019) | human oral metagenome | biome: human oral; feature: human-associated habitat; material: dental | place: China | collected 2045 ... | reverse complement strand
TCTCTCCCGTTGGGAGCGGGGCTTTTCTGTTTACGGGTTATAGCGATACACCTAAGAGCCTGTTTATAATCTCAGTAAGACATAAGAACATTGCGGGATGAGAAAAGCATACCCCAGCGATATTAGTCGCGAACAGTTCGAACACATCCATCCATTACTGGAAAGCGCACGTCAAAAAACCAGGCCACGGCACATAGAGCTTTATGAAGCCTTCTGTGCCATCCTCTACCTGTTGCGCACTGGCTGCCAGTGGCGGGCGTTGCCCAGCGACTTCCCCAAATGGACTACCGCCTATTTCTATTTCCGCATCTGGAGCGAACCCCGTGAGGGTGGCAGCCTGCTTGAGCAGGTATTAGGCCTCTTCCCAAACCATGCAAAGGCATACGTTTTTTGGAATTTGTATCCCTGCCCCCACCCCGGTCCTCCCCCACGGGGGAGGGAGCCGTTCTGCGGCAGATTCAAATAACAGCTGCCATATCACATATGGATAGTTATGAAACTGTTGCTATTTTTGCAGCCAATGAGTTCCCTCCCCCTGTGGGGGAGGGTTAGGGTGGGGGCAGCAGACAACAGCTCGGCAGGTTTGGAATTTTGTCGGGTTGCCGTGCAAGTTATGGTTTGGAAGGAAGTCTATTCAAATTTCAAGGCGTATAGGACAAAATTTTGAACAGGTTTTGAGGTTTGTGGTGGATGGCTATATCAGAGAAAACCGGTGCAGTACTTTCAATAAAAAGCCCCGCATGGCGGGGCTTTTGTCATGCCGGAAAATTATTTTTTCGGATAGACCATGTTTTCCGGGGCGATAATGCGGTCAAGCTCTTCTTTGCTGAGGAAGCCTTCTTTCAGCACGATGTCGTACACCGAACCGCCGGTGTGCAGCGCGGTTTTGGCGACGTAGCTGGATTTTTCGTAGCCGATGTAGGGGTTAAGCGCAGTCACCAAGCCGATGTTGGACAGCACTTGTTCGCGGCAGTGTTTTTCGTTGAGCTCGATGCCGTCCACGCATTTTTCGGCGAAGGTGCGGCAGGCGCGGGAGAGCATCACCATCGCGGTGAAAAGGTTGAAGGTAATCACCGGCTCAAAAACGTTGAGCTGCAACTGCCCCGCTTCGGCGGCGAGCGCAATGCTGTGGTCGATGCCGAGGACGTGGAAGCAGGTTTGGTTCACCACTTCGGGGATGACCGGATTGACTTTGCCCGGCATGATGGAGCTGCCCGGCTGGCGGTCCGGCAGGTGGTAGTTCGCCAGCCCCGCGCGCGGCCCGGAGCTCAGGAGGCGCAGGTCGTTGGCGATTTTCGAGAGACGGGTGGCGATGAGGCGCAGGTTGCCGGAGAGGTGGACGTAGCCGCTGGTGTCTTGTGTCGCCTGGATGAGGTCTTCCGCGGTGTGGTAGGGCTTGCCGGTAAGGGCGGCGAGGTGGCGCGCGCAGGCGGCGGCGTAGCCTGCCGGAGCGTTCAGGCCGGTGCCGATGGCGGTTGCGCCCATGTTGATTTCGTAGAGGCGGCGGCGCGGTTCGTCCAGACGCTCGATTTCAATCGCAATCATGGTGGCGAAGGCGTTAAATTCCTGCCCGGCGGTCATCGGCACGGCGTCTTGCAGGTGGGTGCGCCCCATTTTCAGTTTGTCGCCAAATTCGCGGCTTTTGCGCGCGAAGCTGTCGTGCAGCACTTGCAGCGATTTGATCAGGCGCTCGATGTAGGCATCCAGCGCGACGTGCAGCGCGGTCGGGTAGGCGTCGTTGGTGGACTGGCCGTGGTTGACGTGGTTGTTCGGGTGGCAGTACTGGTACTCGCCTTTTTGGTGGCCGAGCAGCTCCAGCGCGCGGTTGGCGATGACTTCGTTGACGTTCATGTTGGTGGAGGTACCCGCACCGCCCTGAATCATATCGACGACGAACTGGTCGTGCAGGGCGCCGGCGAGGATTTCGTCGCAGGCGGCGACAATGGCGTCTTTGATTTTGCCATCGAGCGCGCCGACTTCGTGGTTGGCGAGCGCGGCGGCTTTTTTCACTTGCACGAAGGCGTTGATGAAGGTGTCAAACTGGTGCAGGCGCACGCCGGTGATGTTGAAATTCTCAAAAGCGCGCAGGGTTTGCACGCCGTAGTAGGCATCAGCGGGGACGTCGCGGTCGCCCAAGAGGTCATGTTCTTTGCGGGTGTTACTCATGAGGGTTCTCCTTGTTAAGTTTTGTGTATTTTAACTCTTTTTTCTGTGAATTTCCCGTGATTTTATCTCGCATTTTTGTGGTTTTTCGCTCTCTGCGGCAGTTACTGGCGTGAAAAAAGCCAACCTTACGGGGTTGGCTTGTGGATGGCTGTGATGTTTGCAGGCTGTTCATGCCGATGATGTCATGGAGGTAGCAGCGTTTAACGACGTCGCCATTTTTGTATAAAGATAAAGAGTGCGGCGAGCAGCAGGTGGTAGGTGACCGCGACAAACAGCGCGGTGAGCGGGGCAAAGCGGTATGCGCTGTCGTGGTTGTAGTCTTGTGCATCCAGTATCAACTGGAGAACCCGCAGCCGCATGGCGGCGAAAAACAGCAGGTAGCAGAGGGCGATGGAAATCAGCCAACACGCCGTTTGTGGCAGACGCCTGCCGTAAACCAGCTGGATAAGGAAGGGCGCCAGCAGCGCGAGAATGAGCGGGAATGCGTAGGGGATGAACATCGTTTGCGGGTAGTTTCAGGCGGATGTCAATGGGGTACCCACAGCGCGCGCACGGTGTCTTCGTAGATGGCGGCGAGCGGGGCGAGGTCGGCAACGGCGACGTGTTCGTCAATCTGGTGCAGGGTGGCGCTGTCGGGGCCAAATTCGACGGTCGCCGCGCCGTGTTTGGCGAGGAAGCGCGCGTCGGAAGTACCGCCGCCGGTGTCCAGTTGCAGCGTCTCGCCGGTGTGGCGGGCAACGGCTGTGCGCAGCGCGGCAATTAGCGCGGGATTTTCCGTGAGGAAGGGTTCGCCCGACAGTTTCCAGCGGTATTCAGCGCGGATGCCACTGCCTTGCAGGGTATCTTCAACGAGCGCTATCGCCTGCTGTTGCAGGCTGGCCGCATCGTGTTCGGTGTTGTAGCGCCAGTTCGCCTTGCAGCTTGCGCTGGCGGGGACGACGTTTTCCGCGCCCGTCCCGGCAGCGAGGTTGCTCACCTGAAAGCTGGTTGGCGGGAAATGGGCGTTGCCATCGTCCCAGCGGGTGGCGGCGAGGCGGGCGATAACGGCACCGAGCGCGTGAATCGGGTTGCGCACGTTGGCCGGGTAGGCGACGTGTCCCTGTTTGCCGTGCAGGGTGAGGTGCAGATGAAGCGAGCCACGGCGGCCATTACGGGCGCGGTCGCCGAGGCGGGCGGCAGTGGAAGGTTCGCCGACGATGCTGTAATCAATGTGGACGCCTTCTTGCGCGAGTTGGGCGAGGACGGCTTTGGTGCCGTGAGTGCCGTCGCCTTCTTCATCGCTGGTGAGTAGCAGCGCGAGGGTGCCGGGGTGCGGCGCGGCGGCAAGGCGCTCCAGCGCGACGGTCATCGCGGCGACGCCCGCTTTCATGTCGGCGGCACCGCGGCCATAGAGTTTGCCGTCGCGGATGACAGGCTCGAACGGCGGCGATGTCCATGCCGCTTCGTCGCCGGGCGGGACGACGTCGGTGTGTCCGGCGAAGGCGACGAGCGGCGCGCCGCTGCCGTGTGTCGCCCAGAGGTTGTCGGTGTCGCCGAGGCGGAGGGGGCGGATGGTGAAGCCCGCCGCTTGCAGGCGCGCAGCGATGAGCGCCTGGCAGCCGGCGTCGTCCGGGGTGATAGAAGGGCGGCGGATGAGCTCTTGCAGCAGGTCGAGGGTGGGGTTCATGGGGTTTCCGGGTGAATGAAAGGCGGTAGTGTAGCGGGCGGCGCGGATTGCCCCAAGTGTATGGCAATCATCACCAAGCCCAAAGCGGCGCATTCGCGCAAAGGAGGAAACCGCTTTTGCGGGCAGTCAGCGTTAACAGCACCGCACCGTTGGCTACGCCTGGGGCTGTTTATGTCGTTCTGAATGCGGTCGCTGTGCGCTTTCTCAGAACTTGTTCAAAATCCCCCCTGCAGGGCGAAATAAACCGCCACTTGAGCGGCTGTTTGCGTTTGAGCGGTTCAGGGAGCTGAATATGGTGAAAACAACGAATGTGCCGGAGGGGCATTTTGGCAACTTGAAGCGCAAACTAGGGCGTCATCATAGGGTCTGGAATTGAGCGTAACATTAAGTTTATAAAGGATTATTTTGCAAAAAATCGTAAGCCAGCCTGAATTTTGTTCTTTACGCCTCAATTGCAAACAGGCCCAGCCGATATTCCACAAAAAACACAGTAAAAACAATCTATAAAACCACGTACATAAATCCGCTTGACAATTCTCCGGCAAAAGCCGAATGTACGCGCCTTTCTGGCGACAAGGATGCGCCAAACGAATTTTGCCAGCGGGCAAGATACTGTCGTAATCATGCGTTGGGTTTCGGGAGTTTGAGAGTAAAACGCATGAATACAAAGGAAAAAACATGATCAACATCTACGTTGGCAACCTGTCCTACCAAGCCTCGGAACAAGAACTGCGCGACCTGTTCAGCACACATGGCGCCGTTAGCAACGTCACCATCATCAAGGATCGCGACAGTGGCCGCAGCAAAGGCTTTGGCTTCGTCGAAATGGACGACAACAACGCCGGACTGCGTGCCATTGACGCGCTGAACGGCAAAGACCTCGGTGGTCGTCCGCTGAAAATTAACGAAGCCCGCCCGCGCGAAGAGCGTCCGCGCCGCGATCGCTTCGGTGGTGGCCGCGGATTCGGCGGCGGTGGCAACTGGTAAGCCGCAGTAGCACAAAAAAGCCCGCAATCGCGGGCTTTTTTGTTTGGTATAGTCATCCACCGAAAGTTTCAGACAAGGCGCGTCGCCGAAGGCAGTACGCTTTTGTACGGCGAGGCGACGCAACACAGTATGAGGTTTTCGGTGGATGGCTATAATGCTCCAAGCAGCAAACGCCGGTCGTCCATTCATGCCCGACCCGCACGAATCTCTGTCTATGCCAACAAACTGCCGTACAGAATTTTGTTTTGCCGTCGCCAACCGCCCAATAAAAACGCCGCATCACGCGGCGTTTTTTACATCGGCAGGGCTTCAGAACACTTCGCTCTGCGCCTGGTAATTGCCGCGCTGCCATTTTTCCAGTTGGCGGCGGGCGGGGGCGATGCCTTGCGCGGCGGCGCGTTGCCACCATTGTTCGGCTTCTATCAGGCTTTCTTCGACGCCGAGGCCTTCGCGGTAGAGGTTGCCGAGTTGGTATTGTGCCTGCGCGTGGCCTTGCAGCGCCGCTTTTTCGTACCACTGCGCGGCGCGGCGGTAGTCCTGCGCAACGCCCTGGCCAGTCTCATACATCAGGCCGAGCTGGTATTGCGCGTCGGCGTTGCCCTGTTTGGCGGCCTGCTCGAAGCTGGCGGCGGCCTGTTGTGCGGCGTAGGTAAAGTGGTTTACGGCGCGGCGGTAGCCCGCGTCGTCTTGTTGCAGACCGTGGTTTTCGCGGCAGGTGAGGTTGGGGTAGTACCAGGCGTCGTTGTCGTTTTCGGCGGCGATGGGGTCTATCCACAGGTCTGCCGGGCGGGTGGCGCTCTCGGCGGGTGCCGGTTTCGGCGCGGGATTGCGCTCGATCCAGGCGAGGCTTTGCTGGTACTGGTCAAGGATGTCCCAGCCTTCGCGGTGCTGGATGCCGAGCGGGTAGTAGTTGAGGTCGCCGTCGAAGGTCATGTCGTAGTAGGCACCGTCTTCGGGCGGTGTGCTGCCTGCGGTCTGGTGATACCAGTCAGTCAGGACTTTTTCGGCGAGGTAAACGAGGTATTCGGCGGCGCTCTCGTTGCCCTGTTCGGCGGCGACGGCGAGCCAGTAGCGCGCCATGTTGTCGTCTTTGGCCACGCCAAGCCCCTTGTCGTAGAGGAGGCCGAGGCGGTATTGCGCCTTGCTGTCGCCCTGTTCGGCGGCGCAGCCGTACCATTCGGCGGCGAGTTCGGCGTCTTGCGCCACGCCCCGGCCGCGTTCGTACATCATCGCCAGGTTGCATTGGGCTTTGGCGTAGCCTTGTTGGGCGGCTTTTTCGAACCAGCGCACGGCGCGGCGGTCGTCCTGGGTGACGCCGTTGCCGTGGAAGTAGAGGTTGCCGAGGTTGAATTGGGCTTCGACGTCGCCTTGTTGTGCGGCCTGCACGAACCAGAAGGCGGCGCGGCGTTCGTCCTGCGGCACGCCCTGTCCGGCGATGTAGAGGTTGCCGAGGTTGAACTGTGCCTGTTTGTCGCCCTGGGTGGCGGCGCGCTCGAACCAGTAGGCGGCCTGTTCGTCGTCGATTTCGACGCCGCGTCCCTGGCCGTACATCCAGCCGAGGTTGCATTGCGCGGCGGCGTAGCCCTGTTCGGCGGCTTTTGTGTACCACTCAACGGCGCGGCGGTCGTTCTGCGCGGTGCCGCGGCCGTTGGCATACATCCAGCCAAGACGGAACTGCGCCGCGATGTCGCCCTGTTGCGCTTCTTGTTGGGCGAGTGCGTAGGCTTCAAGGTCGTGTGCGGTTTCGGGGTCGGTGTTTTTCTTTTTGGTCAGCGGCAATTTCACGCGGGTCTCCATGCTTTTTCTGCTGATGTTGTGCGGCTTATTGTCGCAGCATTGTTTGTAATCCGGCAAAGAAATCTTCGTTTTTTTTCTGCTCTTGCACCGGGTCGGGCGGGGTGCGGCCATCGTGCCATTGCACGCCGTCGGCGGGCAGTTCGTCGAGGAAGCGGCTCGCTTCGGTAGTTTGTAGTTCGGCGCCGCGCCGCCGCGCTTTGGCGTAGGACAACAGCAGCGTTTCTTTGGCGCGGGTCATGCCGACGTAGAGCAGGCGGCGTTCTTCGCGCTCGCCGTCGTCGCTGTCCATGCTGTTGCGGTGCGGCAGCAACTCTTCTTCGCAGCCGGCGATGTAAACGACCGGAAATTCCAGTCCTTTGGCGCTGTGCAGGGTCATCAGCTGGATGGCGTCCTGCTCCTGCTCCTGGCGGTCGAGGATGTCGAGCAGCGTCAGGTGCTGCATCAGCCCGTCCAGCGTCTCAAAGCGTTCTTCTTGCAGCTTGGCAATCCAGGCGCGCAGTTGCTCAATGCGTTTTTGCCGCAGTTCGATTTTCGCCGGCGCCTTGTGCAGCTCAAAGAGGTAATCGTCATATTCGATGTCGTTGATGACGCGGTTCAATATTTCCAGCGGCGGTTCGCTTTCGCCGTCGCGCTGCATCGCTTGCAGCCACTGGATGAAGGTTTGCAGGCTTTGGTAGGGCTTGCCGCCAATTTCGTTGGCAAAGCCGATTTCGCCAGCGGCAACCGATAGCGCAACGTGCCGCCGCGCCGCGTATTCGCCCAGTTTGGCGAGTGTCGCCGCGCCGATTTCCCGCTTCGGCGTGTTGACGACGCGGAGAAAGGCGGCGTCGTCGTCGGGGTTGTTGATGAGGCGCAGATAGCCGAGCAGGTCGCGGATTTCGCTATGCTCAAAGAAGCTGGTGCCGCCGCTGATTTTGTAGGGCAGGCTCAATTCGCGCAGTTGCTGCTCAAACTGCCGCGCCTGGAAGTTGCTGCGGTAGAGGATGGCGAAGTCGCTGTTTTTCTTGTTGTCGCGGATTTTGCGCAGGTAGATGTCCTGCACGATTTGCTCCGCCTCCGCCTCGTCGCTGCGCGCACTGATGACGTGCACGCCTTCGCCGACGGTGAGTTCCGACCACAGGGTTTTTTCGACCACGTGCGGGTTGTGGGCAATGAGCGCGTTGGCGGCGGCGAGGATTTGCTGGTGGCAGCGGTAGTTCTGCTCCAGCTTGACCGTTTTCAGCGCCGGATAGTCTTCGTGCAGATGGGCGATGTTTTCCGGGCGCGCGCCACGCCAGGCGTAAATCGACTGGTCATCGTCGCCGACGGCGGTAAACGCCGCGCCCGCGCCTGCGAGCAGTTGCAACAGCGCGTACTGGCAGTCGTTGGTGTCCTGGTATTCATCGACCAAGAGGTAACGCACGCGGTGTTGCCAGCGCTCGCGCACCGTGTCGTTCTCCTTCAAAAGCGCCAGCGGCAGGGCAATGAGGTCGTCAAAATCGACGGCGTTGTAGGCGTGCAGCCGCTGGTCGTAATGGTGATAGATGTGCGCCGCCAGCACCTGCGCCTCGTCCTGCGCCAGCGATTTCGCCGCTGCGACGCTGATGTTGGCGTTCTTGTAGGCGGAAATCTGCGCCTGCAACTGGCGCACCATCGCTTCATCCTCCTGCTTGCTCAACTCCTTTACCAGCGTCGCACCGTCGCGCGCGTCAAAAACGGTGAAATTGCGGCGCAGCCCGGCGGCGAGATGCTCCTTCTGCAAAATCTCAAGACCGAGGCGGTGAAAGGTGGAAATGTGCAGGCCGCGCGCCGCCTTGCCGAGCAGCGCCCGCACCCGTTCGCCCATCTCGCGTGCCGCCTTGTTGGTGAAGGTTAGCGCGAAGATGCCGTTCGCCGGATAGCCCGCCGTGCGCACCAGCCAGGCGATTTTTTGCGTAATCACGCCAGTCTTGCCGCTGCCCGCGCCAGCGACGACGAGCAGCGGCCCGCCGAGGTAACGGACAGCTTCGGTTTGTTGCGGATTGAGGGCGGGAGGGATGGCGGTCATGGATGAAGCAGGCGGTGTGAGCGGGCGGGCATTTTATAGCGGGGGCTGGTGCCATGCACGCCCGCGCGGTATGGGTCAAGAACGAAATGGAATAAGCGCAGGCATTGCCGCGTGCTACATTGCCGACACCTGCAACGTCCGCCGTTGCAGGCATTTTCACCACAAACCGGGAGTAACCATGCACCAGACCATTCACCCCAAATCCTTCTATTACGGTTTCCCTGTCATCCTGCTCACCACCTGCGACGCGGCCGGTGCGACCAACATCACGCCGATTTCTTCCAGTTGGTGCCTCGGCGACAACCTTGTCATCGGCCTGTCCACCAACAGCAAGGCCTTTGAAAACCTGCAAGCGGTGGCAGAGGCAGTGATTAACCTGCCCGATGACAGCCTCTGGGCGCAAGTCGAGGGGCTTGCCACCCTGACCGGCAAAAATCCTGTACCGGAGGCGAAGCAGGACGCTTACCGCTACTGCGCCGACAAATTCGCCGCAGCCGGCCTCACCCGCCAGGCGGCAGAAACCGTGCGCCCGGCGCGCATTGCCGAATGCCCGCTCCAGGCGGAAACCACGGTAGAAGCCATTAACGAACGCGCGGGATACGCCATTATCGAGCTGAAAATCCGCGCCATTCATGCGGAAGAAGCGCTGCTGTTCGCGCCGGACAAGGTCAATCCTGCCGCCTGGCATCCGCTGATTTACAACTTCCGCCACTATCAGGGACTCGCCCCGATGCAAGGCAAGAATTTCCGCAGCGAGATTTGAAATGCACCATAAAAACCCCGCCACGGCGGGGTTTTTGCTGGCGGAATCGCGTTTATTTGCCGCGAATGCGGCGCCAAAAAGATTTCAGGGTATTGCTGATTTCTTCCATAAACAACAAACCGGAAAGGAGCAGAAATTCTTGCAACGTCCAAAGAAGCGGCTTTGCCCATTGCCCGGTAAAGCTGGCGATGACCAGGTAATAAGCCACCGTCATCAGTAACAGCGCGAGGAAATAATAGCGTTTGCGCAGCGGTTTAAGCTGGTTGCATATTTCCACGGGAAGCATGAGGACAATAAAGGCAATTGCGTAGCCACCGAGAAATAGCAAATTGTTCATGGTGATACTCCTTGTCTGATTTTCTTCCATTTGCGGATTTTACTGCGAAAGGTTTTGCATGGTGCGACGGTATTGATATGCAGCCATTTCCATACCGGCCAATTCGCGGGTGTGGACGATGCCCATTGCCGTTTTCCGGGCGTAAACAGCGCGTCTTCATCGAGCGATTCAATCAGGGCAATGATTGCCGCGACATTTTCCGCAAATTGTTGTCGTAATGCTGCCAGCGATTGCTGTGCATAACGTTCATAAAAATATTGGTACAGCGCGCCAAGCTGATTCCAGCGGTAATCGGGATGCGGGGTCGAGACATCAACGCCTTGCCGGTTGGCCGCTTCCCATTGCTGAATCAGCTGCATCTAGCCGATTTGATAGGCAAGCATTTGTGCGGGTGTTCTCTCTACACTTTCTAACAACAAATCCTTGTCAGCTTCGGCGACCGTTTGAAATTCATCGCAAAAGTGCTTGGCGTGTAACTCGATTTCGGCGATGAGTGCGGCTTTACCGGGGTAGGTTTGCATCATTTTTTTGCGGTATTAAAAACCCCGCCGCAGCGGGGTTTTTTGATATTAGCGATGCTCGCTGATTTTTTCCTTGTGCTTGCGAATCTGCTTGTCCAGCACGTCTGCCAACAAATCTATGGCGGCGTACATATCTTCATGCGAGGCGTCGCCGTGGATGGTTTTGCCGGAGGCGAGGTGCAGCGTCGCTTCGGCAATTTTCAGATGGTTTTCGGCGCGCAGGGTGATTTGCGTGCTGGTAATTTGCTGCATTTCCAGCTTGCCGAGTTTTTCTTCTACATAACTCCGAACTGCATCGCTAATGTCGAGATGTTTGCCGGTGATGTTGTAGTTCATCATCCACTCCTTTCTGCTTGGGTTAATGGGCGATTCGTACCGTAGCAAATCGTCACCGCGCCTGCAAGTCTTTCAGAAAATGCCTTTGAGCCACGTGATTTGCGCGCCGTCAATGCAGACGGCATCGAAGCGGCAATCGGGCGGCTGCGGGTGGTGTTGCTGCAAATACGCGAGCGCCGTCTTGCGGATTTTCGCCTGTTTCGCGGGCGTGATGCTGGCGGCGGCGCTGACCTGGCTGCCCGCGCGCCGCGAGCGCACTTCGACGAAGACCAGCACCGCGCCATCGCGGGCGATGAGGTCGATTTCGCCGTAACGGCTGCGGATGTTGTTCGCTACAATGGCAAGCCCCTGCGCCTTGAGGTAAGCGGCGGCGCGGCGTTCGCCCGCCTGGCCGCGCAGGAGGTGCGGCGCGAGTTTTTTGAAGAACATGAGGATTTTTGATGAGTGGTGTGCTGTTTGTGGTGGCGACGCCGATTGGCAATCTGGAAGACGTGAGCCAGCGCGCGCGCTCGGTGCTGGAATCGGCAGACATTATAGCCTGCGAGGATACGCGCCATAGCCGCCGCCTGTTGGACGCCTATGGCATTGACCGCCCGCTGCTGGCGCTGCATCAGCACAATGAGCGCGGTGCGGCGCAGGCGCTATTGCAGCGTTTGCAGGAGGGCGCGAATGTGGCACTGGTGAGCGATGCCGGCACGCCGCTCGTCTCCGACCCCGGTGCGCTTTTGACGCGGCTCGCGCATGAGGCGGGCATCCGCGTCTGCCCCATCCCCGGTGCGAGCAGCGTGATTGCGGCGCTGTCGGCGAGTGGCCTGCCTGCCGACCGCTTCCAGTTCGCGGGTTTCATTCCGGCAAAGGCGGGCGAACGGCAGCGTTTTTTCACGGAATTTGCCACGGCGACACAAACGACGATTTTTTTTGAAACGCCGCATCGCATCGCGGAATCGCTGGCGGCGATGGCGGAAATATTCGACGGCGAACGCCGCCTGGTGGTCGCGCGCGAGCTGACCAAGCAGTTCGAGCAGGTTGCCCCGCTGACGGTCGCCAGTGCGCCCGCATGGCTGGCGGAAGATGACAACCGCCAGCGCGGCGAGTTCGTCTTGCTGCTGGAAGCGGCGGCGGTAAAGCAAGCCGCCGGTTGGCAACCGCTGGCGGACGATTTGCGCACCGCCGGGCTGTCGGCGAAAGACACCGCGACGCTGGTCGCCAAACACACCGGCGCGAACAAGAAGGCGGTGTATCAGTATTTGGTTGAGCATCCGGCGGGGTAGTTCTTCGTTCGCGGTGGTATCCACCCTGCGCTTTGGGCGGTGTTTACATACAGGGTAGCGAGGTTGGTGTATGTATAGCCATCCACCGAAAGTTTCAGACAAGGCGCGCCGCTGAAGACAGTACGC
>ERZ773060.567-NODE-567-length-12018-cov-588.124_pt1 | contig 12018 bp, 9 predicted proteins | sample MGYA00580628_ERZ773060 | MGnify/ENA primary metagenome ERZ773060 (study PRJEB29015, sample SAMEA2738019) | human oral metagenome | biome: human oral; feature: human-associated habitat; material: dental | place: China | collected 2045 ... | reverse complement strand
CCAATGGTAAAACCGTACGCGTAGCCCCGACCAAACCGTCGCGCGCCCCGAGCCGCCGGCCAGCGTCGGGCCCCTGGCCCGCGGCGCCTACTCCGCCGTCCTGCTGCGCTCCTCGAGCGCGGCCCGGGCCCTGGCCGGGTTCGCCGGGCCGGACGGCGTGCCCGCCGGCACCCTCGTCCTCGGCGCCGGCCCCACGACGAGCGCCACCGCCCGCGCGCTGGGCCTCGACGTCGTCGAGTGCACGGCCACCGACCCGACGGCCCTGGCCGTCGAGGTGGCCGCCGCCCTCGGCGCGCCCGGCCCGAGCGGCGGGGCCGCTGATGAACTCGGCCCCGAGCATCCGAGCCGGCGGGCCGACATCGCCGGGAGCGCCTTCCTGCGCGCCGCCCGCGGCGAGCGCCCCGAGCGCACGCCCGTGTGGTTCATGCGCCAGGCCGGCCGCTCACTGCCCGAGTACCGCGCCGCCCGCGAGGGCACGACGATGCTCGAGAGCTGCCTGACCCCGGCTCTCGCCGCCGAGCTGACCCTCCAGCCCGTGCGCCGCTACGGGGTGGACGCCGCGATCCTCTACTCCGACATCATGGTCCCGCTCGGGCTGGCCGGGGTCGGCGTCGACATCGTCCCCGGCGTCGGGCCGGTGCTCGACCGGCCGGTGCGCACCGAGGCCGACGTGGACGCCCTGCCCGCCCTGACCGACGAGGCCCTCGAGCCCATCCGCGAGGCGGTGCGCCTCGCCGTCGCCGAGCTGGGCGCCACCCCGCTCATCGGTTTCGCCGGCGCCCCGTACACGGTGGCCTCCTATCTCGTCGAGGGCGGCCCCTCCCGCGGGCACGAGCGCACGAGGGCCCTCATGCACGAGCGGCCCGAGGTCTTCGCCCGGCTGCTCGACCGGGTCGCCGAGCTCGACATCGCCTTCCTGCGCGCCCAGGTGCTCGCCGGTGCGAGCGCCGTGCAGCTCTTTGACTCCTGGGTCGGGGAGCTCGCCGAGGACGACTACCTCGCCCACGTCCAGCCCGCCTCCGGCAGGGTGCTGCGCGCGATGGGCCGTCTCGGCGTCCCCCGCATCCACTTCGGCACGGGCACGGCGGCGCTGCTGCGCGCCATGCGCGACGCCGGCGCCGACGTCATGGGGGTGGCCCGCGATCTCACGCTCTCCCGGGCCGACGAGCTCCTCGGCGGGGCCACCCCGCTGCAGGGCAACCTCGACCCGGCCCTGCTGTCGGGGCCCCTCGCCGACCTCGACGCCGCCCTGGCACGGATCCTCGAGGAGGGGCGCCGGGCGCCCGCCCACATCGTCAACCTGGCGCACGGCGTCCCCAAGGACGCCGACCCGCAGGTGCTCGCCCGCATCGTCGACGCCGTGCACGCCGGCCCCCACAGGAAGGAGGGGCACTGACCATGCCTCGACCCGCAGGAATAGGTTCCGTCAAGCCCGTCGACTGGGCCTACGACCGCGCGCCCATGATCATCTACTGGGAGCTCACGACGGCCTGCGCCCTGGCCTGCCGCCACTGCCGCGCCAGCGCCCAGCTCGAGCCGCCGCCCGGCGAGCTCACCCACGACGAGGCGCTGCGCATCCTCGACCAGGTGGCCGACTTCGGCAGCCCCATGCCGCACGTCATCATGACCGGCGGCGACCCGATGCGCCGCTTCGACCTGGACGGGCTCATCGCCGGCGCCCGCGACCGCGGCATCGGCGTCTCGCTGTCCCCGGCCGTCACCCCGCTGCTCACGAGGGAGCGCATCGCCGACATGGCGGCCCTCGGCGTCCAGGCCATGTCGCTGTCGCTGGACGGCTCGACGGCGGCCCACCACGACGGTGTCCGCCAGGTGCCGGGCACCTTCGACGCCACCCTGCGGGCCCTCGCCGACGCCAACGAGGTCGGCATGCCCATGCAGATCAACACGCTCGTCACCGACACCACCGTCGCCGACCTCGACGACACCTACGAGCTGCTCAAGGGCTACGAGCTGTTCCAGTGGAGCCTGTTCTTCCTCATCTCGGTGGGCCGCGGCGCCCAGCTGCGCGAGATGAGCCCCGGCGACGCCGAGCGCACCCTCATCAAGTGGAACAGGCGCCGCCCCGACGCGCCCTTCCGCATCAAGACGACCGAGGCCATGCAGTACCGGCGCATCGCCGCCCAGCAGATGCTGCGCGCCGGCCGGACCGAGCAGGAGATCCTCGACTCGCCGGCCTCGCGGGGCTTCGGCATCCGCGACGGCAACGGCATCATGTTCATCTCCCATCTCGGCGAGGTCATGCCGTCGGGCTTCCTGCCGATGAGCGTCGGCTCCGTGCGCGAGCACTCGATCGTCGAGCTGTACCGCGACACCGAGCTCATGCGGGCCCTGCGCCGCCCCGACGGCTTCAAGGGCGACTGCGGCCTCTGCGAGTTCAACAAGTGGTGCGGCGGCTCGCGCTCGCGGGCCTACGCCTGGACGGGCGATCCCCTCGAGTCCGACCCGCTGTGCCCCTACAAGCCGGCCGAGGCGAGGGCGGGTGTCCACGCGGGACGCCCGGCCGTGAGCGGGGTCGGGGCGTGAGCGGGGCGGACGACGACGGCTGCGCCGGGCCGCGCCTCGTCGTGGTCGGCGGCGGTATCACCGGCCTGTCCGCCGCCTGGCAGGGCGCCGCGCGCGGTGCGCGGGTCACCGTGCTGGAGGCCTCCGGGCGCTTCGGCGGCAAGATCGTCACCGAGCGCCGCGACGGCTTCGTCATCGAGGGCGGCCCCGACTCGTACGTCGCTTACCGGCCGGCGCTGGCCCGGCTGCTCGACGAGCTCGGCATCGCCGACGAGGTCATCGCCCCCGGCGGCGGCCGCCGGGCGGCGCTGCTGGCGCGCGGGGCGCTGCGCCCGATGCCCGCCGGCATGGGCATGGTGCTGCCCACCAGGCTGTGGCCCTTCGTCACGACCCGGGTGCTCGGCTGGCCCGACAAGCTGCGCGCCGGCCTCGACCTGGTCATCCCGCGCCGGCTCCGGGACGGCCGGGACGTCTCCATCGGCGCCTTCCTGCGCTCCCGGCTGGGCGACGGCATCGTCGACCGCTACGCCGAGGTCATGGTCGGCGGCATCTACGGCGCCCGGGTCGACGAGCTGAGCCTCGACGCGGTGCTCCCGTCGCTGCGCCGCAACGAGCGGGAGCACCGCTCCCTCATGGTCGCCTCGCTGGCCCAGGGCCGGGCGGCGCGGCGCGGGCGCGCGACCGCCCGCGGCGCCGTCGGCTCGCCCTTCCGCAGCCTGCGCGGCGGCCTGGGCCGCGTCGTCGAGGCGCTCGTCGAGGGACTCGGCGCCCGCGGCGTCGAGCTGCGCGCCGGCGCCGCCGCGGCCCGGCTCACCGACGCCGGCGTCGAGCTGGCCGACGGCTCCCTCGTGCCCGCCGACGCGGTCGTCCTCGCCGGCGGGGCCGCCTGCTCGGCCCTCCTGCTCGCCGGGCCGGCGCCCGACGCGGCCGCCGTCCTCGACGCGATCCCGCTGGCCTCGACCACCGTCGTCTCGCTCGGCTTCCGCGTCGACGACTTCGACCGGCCCCCCGACTCGCAGGGCTGGCTCGAGGTGGACCCCGGCCCCGTCTCCGGGGTGACGACCAGCTCCGTGAAGTACGCCGGCCGCGCCCCCGACGGGCAGGCGCTCGTGCGGGTGTTCATCCCCGACAAGCGCGGCCCGCTCACCGGCGCGCCCGACGACGAGCTGCTGCCGGCGGTGCTCGACCACGTGCGCCCGCTGCTCGGCGTGCACGGGGAGCCCACCGTGACGCGCATCGACCGCTGGCACGCGGTGATGCCGAAGTACACGGTCGGCCACCTCGACCGCGTCGCCGCCGTCGACGGCTGGCTCGCGGCGCACCGCCCGACGTGGGCCGTCGCCGGCTCGGCGCTCCACGGGGTGGGCCTGCCCGAGTGCGTCGCCGACGGCCGCGCCCGAGCCGACGCCGTGCTCGACGCGGCGGCCGGCCGCGCGCGGGGCGAGGGGCCCTCCGGCGCGCCCGAGGCCGGGACGGTCCCGGCCGATGGATCCGGGGCAGCCGTCCCGGCAGCGAAGGGAGCATGAGATGACCACCCACTACGACGCCCTGCTCGTCCTGGGCTTCGGCGGCCCGGCCTCGGCCGAGCAGGTCGGGCCCTTCCTCAGGCACATCACCGGCGGGCGCATCACGCCTCAGCGGATGGCCAGGGTGAGCGCGCACTACGCCCACTTCGGGGGCGTCAGCCCGCTCAACGGGCAGAACCAGAGGCTCGCCGACGAGCTGGGCGCGCGCCTGCGCGCCCGGGGCGTCGACGTGCCGGTCGCCGTGGCGCACGCCCATGTGGCGCCCTTCCCCGACGAGGTGCTCGCCGACCTGGCGGCCCGCGGGCACCGGCGCGTCCTCGCGCTCGTGCCGGCCGTCTACTCGTCGTACGTGGGCTGCCGCTCCTACCGCGAGGCCCTCGCCGCGGCGATCCCCTCCGGCCCGGACGGCGCCCCCCTCCTCGAGGTCGCGAAGATCAACCCGTTCCACGACATGCCGGCCTTCGCCGACGCGCAGGCGGGGCTGCTGGAGCCCGTCGTGCGGGCGCACCCGGACGCGACGGTGCTGTTCACCACGCACTCGCTGCCCACGGGGCTCGCCGAGAGCTCGGGCGTGGGCGGCGGCGCCTACCTCGCCCAGCACCGGGACGTCATCGACCGCATCCTCGCCCGGCTCGCCGACGGCGGGCTGCGGCCCGACTGGCGGCTCTGCTACACCTCGCAGGGCGGCGCCCCCGGCGACTCCTGGCTGACGCCGGACGTCAACGACGTCATCGACGCCCTCGCCGGCGAGGGCGTCGGCGGGGTCGTCGTCGTGTCGATCGGCTTCCTGTCGGACCACATGGAGGTCATCTGGGACCTCGACAACGAGGCCGCCCAGACCGCCCGGGGCCACGGCATGGACTTCCGGCGGGTGCCGACCGTCGGCACGGAGCCGGTCTTCCTCGACGGCCTGACCGAGCTCGTCGCCCGGGGACTTGCCGAAGAGGACCGCAGGGGCGACGATGACTGCGGCGGTGACGACTGCTGCCCCAACCCCGGCGGCGCAGCGCCCGCCGTGAAGGGGGTCACTCCGTGAGCGGGAGCCAGTACCGCATCGTCCAGCGTCCGCGCAGGCTGCGCCGCACCGCGGCCATCCGGGAGCTCGTGGCCGAGACGCGTCTGCACCCGGCCGACCTCATCGAGCCGATGTTCGTCGTCGAGGGCCTCGACGCCCCCCGCGAGATCGGCTCGATGCCCGGCGTGCGCCAGCACACGAGGGCCTCGCTCCAGCGGGCCGTCCACGAGGCGGCCGATGCGGGCGTGGGGGCCGTCATGCTCTTCGGCACCCCGGCCGAGCGCGACCCGATGGGCTCGCAGGCCTGGAACCCCGACGGGGTTCTGGCCAACGCGGTGCGCTGGGCGCTCGAGGCCGAGCCGCAGTTGCCGGTCATCGCCGACGTCTGCCTCGACGAGTTCACCGACCACGGTCACTGCGGGGTGCTCGACGCCGACGGCGAGGTCGACAACGACGCGACGCTGCCGCTCTACGCGAGGATGTCGGTGACGCTGGCCGAGGCGGGCGCCACGATGCTCGGCCCGTCGGGCATGATGGACGGCCAGATCGGCGTGATCCGCGAGGCCCTCGACGGGGCCGGGTTCACCGGGACGGCGCTCATGGCCTACTCGGCCAAGTACGCGTCGGGCTTCTTCGGGCCGTTCCGCGAGGCCGTCGACTGCCGGCTGACCGGCGACCGGCGCGCCTACCAGCAGGACCCGGCCAACGCGGTCGAGGGCCTGCGCGAGATCGAGCTCGACCTGGCCCAGGGCGCCGACATCGTCATGGTGAAGCCGGCCCTGCCCTACCTCGACGTGCTGGCGAAGGCGGTGCGCATCGCGAACGTGCCGGTGGCCGCCTACGTCGTCTCCGGCGAGTACGCGATGATCGAGCTGGCCGCCCGGGCCGGCGCGATCGACCGGGAGCGCTGCATCATGGAGGCCCTCACCGGCGTCAAGCGCGCCGGGGCGTCGATGATCGTCACCTACTGGGCCACCGAGGCGGCCCGTCGGCTGGCGCGGTAGAACCGAACCGTCGGAATCCGATCACGAACCGCCGCCGGCGCGCGGCGGAGGAACCCGAGGAGCCCTGATGACCCGCAGCGAGGAACTGTTCGCGCAAGCCTGCACGGTGATGCCCGGGGGCGTCTCGAGCCCGGTGCGGGCCTTCGGCCGGGTGGGCGGTGCGCCCGTGTTCGCCGCGAGCGGCCGCGGCAGCCGCATCACCGACGTGGACGGGCGGCAGTACCTCGACCTGGTCAACAGCTGGGGGCCGCTCATCGCCGGCTACTCGCACCCGGCGATCGTGGCGGCGGTGCAGGCCGAGGTGGCCCGGGCGACGAGCTTCGGGGCCCCCTGCGAGGTCGAGCTGCGGCTGGCGCAGAAGGTCGTCGAGCGGATGGCCGGGGCGATCGGGAGGATCCGGTTCACCTGCTCGGGCACCGAGGCCGTCATGACGGCGGCCCGCATCGCCCGCGGCGCGACGGGGCGCCCGCTGCTCGTGAAGTTCGTGGGCTGCTACCACGGGCACGCCGACTCCTTCCTCGTGGCGGCCGGCTCGGGCGTGGCGAGCCTGGGCCTGCCCGACTCGCCCGGCGTGCCGTCCGAGATCGCCGCCGACACGCTCACCGTGCCCTACGGCCGCCTCGACCTGGTCGAGCGGGTCTTCGCCGAGCGCGGCGACGAGATCGCGGCGGTCGTCACCGAGTCGGTGCCTGCGAACATGGGTGTCATCGTGCCGCCGGAGGGCTTCAACAAGGGCCTGTACGAGATCGCGCACCGCCACGGGGCGCTCATGATCCAGGACGAGGTGCTCGCCGGCTTCCGGGTGAGCCCGACGGGCGGCTGGGGCCTCCAGGGCCGGCTCGAGGGCTGGACGCCCGATCTGTTCACCTTCGGCAAGGTGATCGGCGGCGGCATGCCGCTGGCGGCGGTCGGCGGACGCGCCGAGCTGATGGACCGGCTGGCGCCGGTCGGCCCGATCTACCAGGCCGGGACGCTCTCGGGCAATCCGGCGGCCTGCGCGGCGGGCCTGGCCACCCTCGAGCTCATGGACGACGCCGCCTACCAGAAGCTGTACGACATCGCCGACCGGGTGTCGGGCATCGTCTCGGCCGCCCTGGCGCGCGAGGGCGTCGCCCACCGGCTCAACAAGGTGACGAGCCTGTTCAGCTTCTTCCTCACCGACGAGCCGGTGGTCGACTTCGCCTCGGCCTCCCGGCAGGACCACGAGGCCTTCGCCCGGTTCTTCCACGCGGCGCTCGACGAGGGCGTCTGGCTCCCCCCGAGCGGCTTCGAGGCGTGGTTCTGCTCGACCGCCATCACCGACGACGACCTGGAGCACCTGGAGCGGGCCATGGCGGTGGCGGCGCGGGCGGCGGCGCAGGCCTGAGGGGCCAGAAGGCGCCGGGATCGTGACCAGTCGACGGCTCAGATCGTCGATGCCGTGCGGGAGAGCCGCCGGTGATCGTCGTTGACGCGTCCGCCGTGCCGGGACAGCTTGTCGGAGGGGATCCTGCCCCGGCCTCTGGCGGGAGCTCGAGGGGGAGCTCGCGGCGCCCCATCTTCTCGACATCGAGGTGCTGTCCGCCCTGCGCGGCCTGGTCCGTGGCGGGGCCCTGGGCCTCGACCGCGCCGGGGAGGCTCGCCGTGCCTGTGCCGATCTCACGATCACGCGCTACGGGCGGCGCCCGCTGCTGACCGCATAGGGGCCCTGCGCGCCCAGTGCACCAGCTGTGGCGCGGCATATCTGGCTCTGGCTGAAGGCCTCGGCGTCCCGCTTGTCACCTGTGACGGCGAGTTGGACGCCGGTGGGCACCGTGCTGAGGCGGGGGTCTACTCGCGAGGGGCCTGAGAGCGGGTCTTCGCGGCCGGACGGGCGCCCTCGACCGCGGACAGCCAGCCGATGAGCTCTTCGACGCCCTGGCGCACAGGGAGCAGGTCGGCGCGCCCGCTCGGCCCAGTGGTAGCGGCCGTCGATGTCCTGGCGCACAGGGAGCAGGTCGGCGCGCCCGCTCGGCCCAGTGGTAGCGGCCGTCGATGTCCTGGCGCACAGGGAGCAGGTCGGCGCGCCCGCTCGGCCCAGTGGTAGCGGCCGTCGATGTCCTGGCGCACAGGGAGCAGGTCCTCGCCGGGTCCCGCGTCGTACCAGTTGCGCAGGGCCGCCGCGGCCCGCCCCGGTCCGCAGCCCCCGTTGTTCGGTCGGGCGGAACAGCTGGGCCAACCGGACGGGTGAGCGGGATGGAGCGACGGAGGCATCCGGGAGGGGTTTCATCCGCGGCCCAGATGTGTCAAAACCGCACACATGGAGCATGCCGACGTGGGACGGCGCATCCTCGAGGCGAGGATGACGAAGGGTCTGAACCAGACGCAGCTGGCCCAGGCGCTGGGCATCGACCGCACGGCCCTGGTGCGCATCGAGAAGGGGGAGCGGCGCGTCACCGCGCTGGAGCTCCTCGACATCGCGGGGGAGCTCGGGCGCCGTGTCGAGTGGTTCCTGACTCCACGGGCGTCCGCCATCGTGCGGCACCGCGGCACCGACCCCGAGGATCTCGCGGCGGTGCGTCCCATCGACGTCGAATTCGAGACGCTGTCCGGCGACGTGGCGCTGCTGGAGGAGCTCGGCCGTCTTCAGCTGGACGACCGGCCGACGGTGCTCGCGCGTCCCGGGACGTCCGCCGAGGCGGAGGAGCTGGGGCTGAGGATCCGTGCTCTCGCGGGGGTCGAGGACGGTCCTGTCAGTGACCTGGTCGGGGTCGGGCAGCGGCTCGGTCTGTCGGCCTTCTCCCTCGATCTCGGGCGGGTCGATGCGGATGCAGCGTCGATGGTGCAGGGCGGGCACGGCATCGCCCTCATCAACGGCTCGTCCGCGGTCGGGGTCGGGCGGCGCAGGCTGGCGCTCGCGCACGAGCTGGCCCATTTCATGGTCGACGACCAGTACCAGACGGACTTCCGGGTCGACGCGCGGGCCGAGGCCGACAGGCACGAGAACCGCATGGACAGGGCCGCCCGTGCGGTGCTTCTTCCCGAAGAGGCTCTTCGCAGCGCCTGGGAGGAGGCGCGGGGGTTCGGGCTCCGGGGCGCCGCGGTGCGGACCGGGAGTCGGTTCCGCGTCGACATGACGACTCTGGCCGGGCGTCTCGGGGAGCTCGGGCTCGTGGACGGCGCGGAGTCCGATGCCGTCCGTGAGGTACGGACGCGCAGGGCGGACATCGTCGAGCTGAACCTCCACGTTCCCCACGATCTGGAGGGGACCAGCCTGCCTCCGGCCTTCACGAGGGCGGTGATCGGCGCCTACGACGCCGAGGACATCACCATCGAGCGTGCGCTCGGGCTCATGAGGGGCCTCTTCGACGCCGACGACTTCGCCCCCAGGCGCGAGCTCGACCCGGATGCCCTGTGGGGCGTCGTGTCGTGACATGGGTCGTCGACACCGGCCCGCTCAGCCATTTCGCGAAGGCCGGATGGCTCGGGGTGCTGAAGATGCTGGCGCCCGAGCATCGGATCATGATCCCCGACGTGGTCGATGCAGAACTCAGGAGAGGGGCGGCGCAGCAGCCCGGTCTGAGCAGCAGCCCGGTCTGACGCATGTGCATGCCCAGGACCGGATCGAGGTCAGGGCGATCGAGTCGGATGCCGAGCTCATCGCCTTCGGTGAATGCCACGGATCGCTCGTGGGCGACAATGGCCGGGACGTGGGGGAGTGCGGGGTGCTCGCCCCTGCCGAGGCTCATCACCGGACTGCTGTCATCGATGACCAGGAGGCCTGCAAGGCTGCCAGGAGAACTGGATCGGTGAAGGTCCGTCGCACCCTGGGGTGCTGTGCGATGCGGTCCGTCAGGGTCTGCTGACGAGGGAGACGGTCTCGGCCGTGGCCGATGATCTTGTGCGGAGCAAGTACCGGGTCCCCTTCGAGCCGGGTGCCTTCATCCGGTGGGCGGAGGAGAAGGGGCTGCTCTGATTCCCGTAGCGGCGAGGCCTGCCCGCGACATCGACGGATGGGGGCATGACGAGGAGGAACGCTTCCGAGTGGGCCCCTGCGGACAGGCCTCGGTGAGTCGTCGTCCAGTTTGCTTCGGTTCTGGCCCTCTCCTGTTCGCGTGTTCGTGCCCCGCCATGGATTTCAGGTTGTTGCACTCGGCGTTTCCGTTCCCATGCATTGCAGTGCACGGTGCGCTTTCCGATCCGCGTGTCGGTCCGATCCGCCACGCGCGGAACACCGGCAGGGCCGTCGGCACCGCGATGCACGCGACGTCGATGGCGTGCCGGGGCGCGGTCGTGCGGGCCGGCCGGCAGGCCCCGGCGTCCGGCTCCTCGTCGCGCGCCCCGGCCCTCCGGAGCGGCTGCAGGGCGATGACGACGGCGACGGTCGGCGGATGGGCGGTCACGACGCCTCCGGACGGGGCGCCCGCAGGGGCGCGAGGCACGAACGCAGGTACTGACCGGCGCGCAGACGCTCGTCGCCGAGCCTGCGGCGGTCGAAGAGGAGGGGGCCGAAGCGCAGGGGGAGGACGTCCGTCTGCTTCGCGGAGCGGATGAGCCTGCTGCGCGTCCCCAGCAGGCCGAGGACGGAGGCGAGGCAGCCGCCGTACTGCGGGGGCGGCGCGGCGATGAACTGCGTGGCGAAGACGTGCGAGAGAGCGACACCGTGGAAGGAGTCGGTGACGACGAGGGAGGCGTCCCTGATGAGGGCGAGGAAGTCCTCGACGGTGGGCAGGACGATCCGGCGGGCGAGGGGCATGCGGGCCGTCGGCCAGTGGCCGATCCGCACGACGGGCAGGCCGGTGCGGGCGGCCAGCCGTGAGACCGCCTGGGTCAGCAGCGGGTTGCGGTTGAGCTGGTGGACCAGCAGGTACTCGTGGTCCAGCACGGCGTCCGAGGCGAGACCCCGCCAGTAGGCCGGCGGGATCGCCAGGGTCGGGTCCACGTGCTGCTGGACGTCGAGGCCGAGGCCGGCGAGGTAGTCCCGGGCCGAGGGCTCCCTGACCGAGAGCGCGTCGAAGGCCGACAGGGCGCGGACGGCGCGCTCCTCCTCGAGGGCCGGCAGCGTCGGCGTCCCGGGGGAGGACGCGAAGGAGAAGCGGTGGACGCCGGGCGGCAGGAAGGAGAGGTAGAACGGTCGGTTGTCCAGGTTGCGGGCGATGTTCCAGACCTGGTCGGAGCCCACGCAGAAGGAGTCGTACTGGTCCGCGGTGCCGCGGAGGCTCTCGTAGGAGTCGTAGTGCCTCCGGGTGAGGTTGATCCGCCGCGCGAGGAAGTCCTGGAAGACCAGTGCCCGTCTGCGGGCCTCGCGTTCGTGCACGAGTCCGTACGCCCGTCGCATGAGCGGTCCCCGGCCGTGACGGCTCCCGGCGAGGCGGTGGAGGGCGCCGTCACCGGCGTTCTCGCGGCGGAAGTCGAGCACCGCGCAACGCGCCCCCGCGCTCTCGAGGAGCACCTGGGTCGCCAGCGTCTGGAGGACCGATCCGTAGTCCCGGACGGCGTGCAGGGTCAGCAGGGCGACGCTCGGTGACCCGGGACCGGCGGGTCGGCCGACGGCGCTGGGGAAGGAGGGGGAGCCGAAGGGCCCTGCCTGCTGCTCCGGGGCGCGGATGTGATCGGACATGGTCTTCTTCTCGCCGGGCCGCTCCACCGCTTCGCGATGGCACGGCGACCGACCCCGCAGGGGGTGCGGGAGGGGTTCTTCCAATGCCGTGATCATACGCCCCTGAAACCCGCTTCGACTAGGGTCGTCCGTGCCTGGGTGGGGCCTTTCAGGGCGCTGTGCCGGGGCTGTGCCGGGGCCCGCCGCAGGGCGTCTTGCTGAGTCCCCGCCGTGCGTCGTCCCCGCCGTGCGTCGGCGGACCCGGCGCCGGGCCCGCCCGGTTCGCCGCGGCCCCGACCCGGTCACGGGCCCGCCACCCGACCGCTCAGCCGGCCCGCCCGGGTCAGCGAGCCCGGGGCCGCCCGGAGCGCGCCTCGGCAAATCGCCGGCCGC
>ERZ773060.566-NODE-566-length-12025-cov-13.7643_pt1 | contig 12025 bp, 9 predicted proteins | sample MGYA00580628_ERZ773060 | MGnify/ENA primary metagenome ERZ773060 (study PRJEB29015, sample SAMEA2738019) | human oral metagenome | biome: human oral; feature: human-associated habitat; material: dental | place: China | collected 2045 ... | reverse complement strand
CCAGCCAGATGCAGTGGGCTCTTTCGGGGTACTCGCTGGCCATCGGCGTCGTCCTGGTCGCGGCGGGGCGCGCGGGCGACATTCTGGGGCGCGGCCGCCTTTTCGCAGCGGGGGTGCTGATTTTCACGATCGCGTCGACGGCGGCGGCCTTGGCTGTGAACGCCCTTATGCTTGACGTCGCACGCGCCGTCATGGGCTTCGGCGCGGGGATTTACACGCCGCAGACGGGGGGCTTGATCCAGCAGCATTATCGCGGCAAGGAGAGGGCGAAGGCTTTCGGAATCTTCGGGGCGACGGTGGGCGTCGCGGTGGCGATCGGGCCAACCGTGGGCGGGGTGTTCCTGGAACTGCTGCCTGAGTCTGTCGGCTGGCGGGCGACCCTCGGATTCAACGTGCCCGTGGCCGCGGCCGTGTTCCTGCTGGCGCTCAAGTGGATTCCCCGCGAGCCGATCGACGCCGCAAGCCGCGGCCGTCTGTGGCGCAGGCTCGACCCGGTCGGCGCGGTTTTGCTCGCGGTCGCGATCGTGGGGGTCATGCTGCCGTTCGTGACGGCGGCGACGATGCCGTGGGCGTGGTGGTTTCTGCCGGTCGGCTTCGCCTTGGTGGGTCTGTGGTGGCTGTGGGAGCACAGGCTGCATGCGCGCGGCGGGGAGCCGATGGTGGACCCGCGGCTTTTACGGATTCGATCGTTCACCTTGGGCGCGGCCACGATTACGGCGTTTTTCGCGGGTTCGACGACGATGGGCGTGATCCTCGCCGACTTCGTGCAGCGCGGGATGGGCGAAACCGCCTTGGTTTCGGGCATGCTGGCCCTTCCGACGGCGGCGGCACAGGTGGTTTCGGCGCCTCTGGCGGGGCGGCTCGTGTGGCGGTGGGGCCGAAGGATCGTGATCGTCGGCATCTTCCTGAACGTGGTGGGCCTCGCGGCGATCGCGGCGGCCGCGGTGTTCGTAAGCCGCGGGGCGAGCATGTGGTGGTTCGCGATCGGCGCGGCGATCGTCGGTTTCGGCATCGGCTGGGTGACTTCGCCCAATCAGGCGCTTTCGCTGCGCGACGTGCCCGTGGAGAGCGGCGGGACGGCGTCGGGAATCATGCAGACGGGCCAGCGCATCGCCACGGCGATCGGGACCGCGGCGTGCACGGGCCTGTTCTACAGCCTTGCCGGGCAAAGCTACGTCACAGCAATGGTCGCCGGGTGCGCTTTGCTCGCGGCGTTCATCAGCGTGGCCCTCGCGATTGCCTACTGGGACGCGCGGCACCCGAGCGTGCAGACCTCGGCCCGCCAAAAGGAGGCGGTGCGCGAGGCGCTGGAGTCCACGCGGAAATAGCCTGGACCTTCGGGCATAGGCTCTCTCTGCAACCTCGATGGCTCAGTACCAATCCATAAAACAGATAAGCTCCTAGAACGGCGGCACGCTTGCATTATTTTGCTGTTGCATCTAGTCCAACGCAACAAGCGAATTTCACTAGTCTTCTCTAATATCCACCAAAATATGACAACGATGCTCGAATCTGCTAACCTGATAAAGTTCTCATAAACTATTAATGAACTACAAACATAAACAAAACCAGTCAAAGGGTAAAAATGGCTACACAACGTCTTACCTTTTACCTCCTAGATAAAGAGGTAAAATCTTTCAAGGACGCCGTTGATGAAGAGAAAATCGAAGATGCCAGCAAAATGGATCTTCATCAGGAAATCAATGGTGTTTTTTACTACAAAACGTCCAAAGAAAAAATCCCCCGATGGGTCCACTTCGTGGAATTACTGACTACCGAAAGATTAGGTGGCGTCAAGACAGCATCTGCATCAGGACTGCTACTTATCAAAGCGGATAGGCGTTATTTTGCCATTACTTTCGGATATGGTCGTTCCTTACTCGACTTATCAAAGATCGAGTATCAGTTTGGACTTAGAGTTGCTCTAAATTCAATCGATCACAAAAGAATGCGAACTTTAGACACCAAAATTTACGATAATATGATAATTTCGACCAAGGTGCAATCAAGTAGAAACACTGAACTTGAGACTTTCGGCATCAACGCCGCCACCGATATTTTAGGTTCCGTCACAGGGCAACCTAAAGACTCTAGTTTTGCGAAAAAACTTACCGGATCGGACTCTTTGGTGCTAACCATGGATCACGAAATAGATAATCTTCCATCATTTTGCACAAATCTACTTGAAATCTATAAAAGAGACTCTTATAGGGAAAATTTTTCATGGATAGACCAGCTTTCCATAGTGAAAAAGTTAAGCGAGGTCGATGAACTTAATACATGTCTTTTAGAACAGCTAAAGAGCAAAGACATATCTAGGACACATCTCTCGTTTCCAGATGCGGTAAATTGGGAAGATATAGATGATTTTAAAATAGGAGGTACTAAAAATAAGATATATGATGAACTCGACATTAAAGAATACTTAGACAGTCTTGACGATACAGAAGAACTCACAATTGAAAAGCTAAAGCGATATAGCGTGAGTGTTAGATTCGCGCGGAATCAAAAATTTGATAAACGATGGAATCTGTTCTCTTGTATCGTAAGCGAACAGCGCCTTAACAACACGCTTTATGCTCTAATAGATGGACGATGGTTTCGTATCGACGAAGACCTCGTTGGACAGATTGATACATACCTTTATCAACGCCCCAAACCAACGGTAAATCTTATTGCCGCGCATAAAGGAGAAAAGGAAAAAGACTACAATAATAGAGCCGCCCAAGCGTGCGGCGAATACATGCTAAATCTTGATCGACAGAACATAATTCCTAATAACGCGCGTAGTGCGATAGAATTTTGTGATTTGTTATGTAAAGACGGCAACATAATTCATGTTAAACGAGAAACGAAATCCTCAACTCTAAGTCACCTTTTTGCTCAAGGGTATGTTTCAGCAGCTACCTTCTTTAAAGATGGATTATTTCGGGATAGACTCCGAACAAAGATAAGTGAAATAGCCTCCGAAGATACACGAGAAGAGTGGTTGAGCATTATCCCAGCATCAGGCCAAACCGTTCATAGAGATAGATACACGATTAACTACGCCATTGTGACCAAAAACATGACTAATGGAATCGATTGGTTACCTTTTTTTAGTAAGTTAAACTTAATGCAACATTGCGGGAATCTAGAAGCTATGGGGGTGAATGCTTCTTTTATTCGAGTTCCGATAGAATCTATAGAGATCTAATAGTGAATTTAACGATTCAACATTTTAAAGCATTTGTATACTTTGTACATTTAATACGTCTATTTTCTGCCGATACCGCTATCGTAATCAATCTGCACAAGGCTAGCAGCTGATTCGGTTAGTCGGTGGTCGGCCCTCAGCTTAGCTGAGGACCGACCACCGACTCGTTTACTCTTCGCCGCACGGCTGTCCCGAGAAAGCATTAGCGCCTACAGGAACCGCAATTATCTTTGCCACTATCCACATTCGGTCACTCATTTGCGCCTGGCCGCCGGCTTATAAGGCGAAACGGTCGGATCGCCGTCGATCCAGAAACGCCAAGGGAAAGCCTCGCCGTCGCCGCCGGGCCCGGCAACGCCGACCCGCGGCCCGCTTCGCACCAGTTCCGCCGGAACGGCATCGGCGGCCACGGCCAGCTCAAGGCAGATCCGCGAACCCGCACCGCCCAGAAGTTCGCCGTCGTCCTCGCGCGTCAACCCCAGCGCCGACGCCAGCCTGGCCGGCCCACGCGCCAAATCCCTGTCCTTCCGAGCGACGGGCCGCCGCCCGCGTGCGACGTCGACGCCCTCCACAACCTCGCCGGCGCGCAGAAGCACCGCGCGCGAAACGCCCTCCGGCCCACACACGACGTTCACGCAGTGGTGCATCCCGTACGTGAAATAGACGTACACCCGGCCTGCCGCCTCAAACATCGAGGAATTGCGGGCCGTCCGGCCGCGGAAGGCATGCGACCCGGGGTCGATCTCGCCGGCATACGCCTCGACCTCCGTCAGCCGCACGGACACGGTCCCCTCCGGCGACGCCACCGCCAGCCTCGCCCCGAGCAGCGCGGGGGCGATCGCGACGACGTCGTCGCTCGACAGCAGCTCAACGAGCCCAGGCGCGATTGTGGCCGGCCCCGGGCCGGCGGATTCACGTGGAGTCATGACTCCAGGTTATCGGCCGACCCGCTGCGCGGCTCGCATGGTCGCTTTTCGGTGTTGGCGTCTGGGCGGAATGCGCTAAGCTGAGCCCGGGCGAGTTGCGCGCTAGTCTGAGTACAATCATGAAACTTATGCATCGATTAGCCACTTGGTCAAGGAGAACGAGATGATCGAAAGCCGATTTCGTGTCAGCCGCGCGGCGGGAAATGACGGTGTTTCCGGCGCGTGCGGTCAAGAGCCGAGGAGGGACTCGGGCATGCGGCGGCGTCCTAGCGGGAAAGCAACCGAGACGATGCGCCTCTGCCGCAAAGCGGCCGCGCGTTCGCTGATCGCACTCGCCGGGTCTGCGGCGCTGCTGGGCGGATGCCGCGCGGACTCGACGTTGGAGTTCAAAGCCGACGGAAGCGTGAGAACAGAGATCGTATTCGAAGACGACACCGACTCAATGCGAACGCCCAAAGGAAACTGCGACGACTTAAAGATCGCTATACCTCTCAGCCTGGAATTCCTCGATGGGGCAAAGATCGATAATATTACAAAACCTGGAGGGGTCTTTACTTGCAAAGCGACGTCAAACACACCCATAAACAGCATATACGGCATTAGTTTAAGAAAATTAGGAAATTCTTATTCGCTTACATACGAGCCTTTAAAGACAGGAAGAAGAATTCCAATTAAGACTGCACAGACAACGATTATCATGCCAGGAAAAGTTCTTAAAACGAATACAGGGACAATTCACGGCAACAAAGTAGTAATCGACGGGACAGGCTATCTCACAGACGGTTTTCAGATCACCTCAGAAGCGAATGGCACGAGTAGTTCGCCGTCACGCTCAGACAGCGCGAAGAAAGGGCTGCCTTTGTGGATGTGGGTCCTTATCGGCACCGGAGCCCTGACCGCAATTGTTGGGGCTAGCGCCTTTTCCGTGAGGAAAAAGAACGCGGATTCCAGTCGCGTCGACGCCGGTTTCGATTAAAACCCGCACTGGCCTCGACTAAAACCGGCATCGGCCTCGGTCAGAAAAACAAGGCCATCCTGGAAAGCACGGGCATACGCTGTACCGCTCTTCTCAACTGTCGAAAGGTCTGAGAACCTCGAACGGCGGCATACGTCTTCTTGCGGTGGGGGGGGCTGGTTTTGCCTCTGGACGTTCTTGCTTGCGCCAAGTCTTGCGCGCTCGCCTCCCTCTGGAGGCTGGGCTTCTCCTGAGACTTCGACGTCTTTCCAGTGTCTCGAAGCCTGCGTCTGCGGGTGCGGCTGAACTAGACTGGACAGTAAAGTGCGGAACTGCCGCGTCGGTCGTTGGGCAGGAGGCTCGGCATGGTTTGTGGACAGCTTTTCGGCAAGGGGATGGAAAGAAGGCGGCGTGCCTGTTAGCGCTTTTCTGTACGGGGACCTCAGCGTTCTCTGAAGCAACGGGGCCTTGCGATGCTGTGCGCAGCAATATCAACGCTGCTGTTGGGCGGGTGCCGCACGGACTCGACGTTTGAGTTCAAAGCCGACGGGAGCGTCAAGACGGAGATCATCGTTGAGGACGAAACCGGTTCCATGCGGGAACTCAAAGGAAACTGCGATGAGCTGAGAACTGTTGCATCTGCGACCCGTAAGTTTCTGGCGGAGGGGAAAACAGAAGATATCACGCCTCCCAATGGGAATTTGACATGCAGAATCACGTCTAAAGTGATGCCTGACAATGTTAAGTTTGAGGAAAGAAGCGATTCATACACAATTACGTTACCCGCTTCAAATGTAAGAAAACCAGATTTGGATACAATAACTACTAGAACAACAATAATTATGCCTGGGAAAATAATAAAAGCAAATGTAGGGTCAGTCTCTGGAAACAAAGTCAAAATAAACGGAATTGATTACATAGCAGATGGTTTTACCATTACTTCTCGCAAGGGCAGTTCGGCCAGCCCGGCTGCCGACACTCCGACAACGACTGCTGCATCTTCGGGCCGTCGGTTCGCGCGAAATGATTCATCGCTATGGGTGTGGACCGGCGTCGGCTGCACAGCGCTGGCCACACTGACCCTCGGAGGACTGGCGACCCTTCGAACCGCACGCAAAAGGAAACAACACGTTGCGTCACGCAACTCTGGTGGAGTCTGGGGCTGCTCGTGAGCCTCTAAGGTCTTTTCTGCGATATTTCGAAGGCTGCGTCTGCGGGTGCGGCTGAACTAGACTGGGCGGTAAAGTGCGGAACTGCCGCGTCGGTCGTTGGGCAGGAGGCTCGGCATGGTTTGTGGACAGCTTTTCGGCAAGGGGATGGAAAGAAGGCGGCGTGCCTGTTAGCGCTTTTCTGTACGGGGACCTCAGCGTTCTCTGAAGCAACGGGGCCTTGCGATGCTGTGCGCAGCAATATCAACGCTGCTGTTGGGCGGGTGTCGCACGGACTCGACGTTTGAGTTCAAAACCGACGGGAGCGTCAGGACGCAGATCGTATTCGAAGACGACACCGACTCAATGCGAACGCTCAAAGGAAACTGCGATGAGCTTAAGGCCGTCATATCCGCGCTCGGGAGGTTCCTCGCCGAGGCGAAGGTCGAGAATGTTACAAGGCCGGGAGGAGCGCTTACTTGCAAAGCAACGTCTAACACATCCATAGACGGCGTTAATCTGGAAAAATCAGGAGATTCCTATTCCCTCATATATAAACCTTTAAATAGTAAAAAGAGGGATTTAAGTAGAATATATGCGCGAACAACAATTATCATGCCCGGAAAAGTGCTTAAGACGAATGCAGGGTCCGCTCATGGCAACAAAGTGGTAATCGACGGGACGGACTATCTTACAGAGGGCTTTCAGATCACCTCAGAAGCGAATGGCACAAGCAATTCGTCGTCACGCTCAGCCGGTACACGAACGAATAGCAGCGGAGAGACAGTTAGTCGCCACAGCGCGGAGAGAGGGCTGCCTTTATGGATCTGGGCCCTTATCGGCATCGGAGCCCTGTCCTTGCTCGCCGGGACCGGTGCTGCTTTCACGAGGAGGAAACGCGCGAATCCGAATCACACCAACGCCGGTTTCAACTAGAAAACACCATCTTGAAAGGCATGCGCATACCTCGGTACCGCTTCTTTTCGACGGTCGAAGGGTCTCGGAAGCTCGAACGGCCGACCGAGTAGCTTCTTAAGGAAGCACTTCGATGGCTGTCGCGTACTTCCTTGAGGGTGACGGCAGACCTCCATTTGGTCTTCCACGCTTGTGTCAGCCTTATGCACTCATTTTGGGGGGGGTGCTTCATGAGCCTCTGAGATTTCTTGCGGCGTCTCGAAGCGTACGTCTGCGGTGCAGCCTTAACTAGACTTGGCGGTAGAGCGCGGAATTGCCGTGTTGGTTGTTGGCTAGGAGGCTCGGCATGAGTGTTGGAAGGCTCCACGGTTGGAGTTCGTCGGTGCGTGCGGGCACAGGGCGGCGACGGCGCAGCGTCTCGGACGCCAAGAAGTGGCTGGGTCTGCGCGGGGCAGTTGTGGCGTTGGGCGTGTGCCTGGCGTGTTTGGGCGGCTGCCGGATCGACGCGAAGGTCGAATTCAAAGCCGACGGGGGCCAGTACACCGAGATCGTATTCGAAGACACCACAGACTCAATGCGAACCCTCAAAGGCAACTGCGAAGAGCTGAGGGAATACTTTGGCACCACTGCCAGATACGCTGCTGCAGCGAAGATGGAGGATATTACCGCGCCGGGTGGTCATCTTCGGTGCAAGGCGACCTCGAACGTGCCCCATGACGAGGTGACGGTCAAAGACAACGCGGACACGTTGTCGATCTCCATGAAGCCCTCGCCTCCAGACGGGGCCGACCTCGACGGGCTGACAATGACGACGACGATCACCATGCCAGGCAAAGTCATTAAAAGCAGCATCGGCAAAATCCGTGGCAACAAAGTAGTAATCGACGGCTATGACTACCCCATCACCGGCTTCACCATCACCTCCCGCAAAAACAACTCAGCCAGCCCAGCCACCGGACCAACTGCCCGCCAATCAACGACGAGCACAGCCACGCCGACCGGCACACAGAGCTCACACGGCGATTCGTCCCTGTGGGTGTGGACCGGCGTCGGCTGCACAACGCTGGCCGCACTGACCCTCGGAGGACTCACAACCTTCCGAACCACACGCAAAAAGAAACAACACACTGCGCAGGATCAAAGCAACTTATATCGGAATCTTCCGTCGGAGCAGACGCCGATGGGTGGAAACCACCTTGGTGATTTCCACCAGGGACACGGGCGCCGTTAAATACATTCAAAACAACGGGCAGTGAAAAGCCGGGCGGGGACACGTAAGTCGTGTCCCCGCCCGGCTTTCGAGTTTACCGGCTGCTGTTGTCGGTTGGGTGGGGGCCTGCCGGCAGAAAGGTGATTCTCCTATCGGGTTCGTAGGCCGAGATGCTCTTACCCTCGCGGAGGTCGGAGCCGGAAGAAGCCTTCTTTTTGTCCGGCCTGCGGGAGTGTCTGCCTGTCAGGCCGGAAAGGGCTTGACGGGAAGACGCACGCCCGTTCGACGAGTCCGTTCCCCGAGACGAGCTGGCTGCCCGAGCGTCGAAAGAGCGCCCGGCGGACGTGCCCCGCGCGACCCGGCTCTGTCCCGCTCGGGTGGCTGAGGCTCCGCCTGCGGTGCTGGTCTTGGATCCGGAACTGCTCGCAGTTCTTTCTGAGGTTTGGCTTGTGGTCCGACTCACTGTCTGACTTCCGGCGGTGCTCCTGGAGGCGGAGACGGTTGAACCTGCCCGGTTGTAGGAGCCTGTCCCGTTGGTTCTTGAGACGGCAGGATCGTTCGTCCGGGCTCTGGAGGCGGTGGTCGCCCCACGCACAATCCCGCTGCGTGAAGCAGACGATCCTGTCGAGGCGGCAGTTGCTCTTGGAGCCGTGGTCGCCCCGCGCAGGATACCCGACGAACGACCCGAGGCCGAGGCTGCGGCCGGGCGGGCGATGCCCGAGGCTCCTCCCCGAGACGAGGACGGGCTTGTCCCCGAGACGGGGGTGCGAGCGGCGGTGGTCGCCCCGCGGAGAATCCCGCTCCCGCGGGGGCTGGGTGCAGCGCGGGTGGCGGCACCCGACTGAACGGCCGTTCTCGGCGAAACCGGAGCGGCAGGGGCCGCCTTTGCGGCGCGGATGGCTTGGAAGACCTTGTAGCCGACGGCCCCGCCGGTCATCGTCGCCGCCACAGCAAGAGGATTATGAACAGCAGGCGAGTCCAGGCCCGACGGACGCACCGGCCCGCTGCGCAAGGCCCCGCCGTGGTCGTCGACATGCTGCGGCGCGTAATGCGAGCCTTGCAAACCGATGCTCGGATCTACACTTGGCGAACGTTGCGAGACGAAAGTTTCGTTGGCGTGTCCGGGCAAGCCGACCGCGTCGCCGAGGCCGGTGGCCCTCCACTCGGTGGCCGACCGCGGCAGGCCCACATTCTGGCCCAGCCCTGAAGACCCGTGCCCCTCAGCTCCGCCAGAAGCAGAACCTTGAGGAGAACGGGGGTCTCGGCCTCCTCCTGTGCCGGAGGTACCCTCGGAGGCTTGACCGCGTCCGCTGGCGGAGGATTGCTCTTCGGGCTGGAAGGGCAGACCCTTGCCCTCGGCGGCCGCGACATGGTCCAGACTTGCCAGCTCTGTCGAGGCACGCTCCTCAAGCTTTGCGTGAGCAGCAGCACGTTTTTGCTCAGCTTGAGCGAGCATGACATTCCCTAAAGGATTCGTCTGCGCAGAAGAAGACGTGAGCTTGTAGTACTTTTCTATCGTTTTAAGTTGTTTCTGGAGTTGTTTGCTGGTGTCTTGGGCGTGACGTCCAGCGGTTGTGACGGTGGTGCGGCTTTGGGCGATGGCGTGCATCCCTTCGGCTGAGCGGCGCACGCGGGTGGTCAGGGAATCGAGCTCGCCGGCGGCGGCCTCCGCCGTGGCCCCGTTCATGCCGAGGTCTGCAGCAACCCGCCCGGTCAGGTCGGCCACCAAGTGGAGTTTGTCCCCGATAGTTTTAACCGCATCGGTGGTGGCGTCGTTGGCACGCGGGTCCCACGGCTCGATGCCGAACAGGTGGTCGACATTAGGGGTGGCCATGATTCCTCCCGGCATTCGCATGGGCACGGGCCCGGTCGGCGTCGGCGCGGGCATCCCCGGCCGTGGCGGCGCCGTTGCAATTGTCGGCGTCGTCGCCCCCGTCCCCTGCGGGCAAGCCTCCATACGGCTCCTTGCCCGTAGGGTCGAAGAAGGTGTGAAAGACGGCCGCGGCTTGGGAGAGCTCGGCCGGCGGAGTGTAGGAGAACCTGTCGGTCAGATCCGCCAAAACGTCCAAGTATCGTTGGCGGTCGGCCTCGCTGACGGACTGGAAGGAAGCGACAGCGTGTTGGAGGTTAATGATTGTGCGCGTGTAGCGCGCCGAGGTATTGCCCAACTCGTCGCTGATCACGGCCAGAGTGCCAGTCAGCAACCGTCCGTATTGGCCGAGCTCGGCGACGTCGGACCAGGCGTCCATAGAAGCCTTCACATGGGAGTAAAACGTGGCCTTGGCTTCTTGGAAATGCGCCCCCGCTTGACGCAGCGTCCCGAGCTGCGCACTGAATTTGTCCGTGTTAAGATGGAAAACGGTCACCGAATAAACCCCCTAGGGGCGACTTGCGTAAAGAAATATCTTGATTGTTATGCGGTTGTCACTGCACCCCGGCGTCCGGCTTTCGCCTCCGTCCGAATCGGTTGCGTAATAGTAGAGTACTCCCGGACGGACGGGCGCACAACCTTTTTCCGACACTATGTAATGTGACGGTAATCACATATGTTAGATGCCGTGGAAAGCGGCGACGACACAAGTTTTAGCCTGCGTTTCGCATGCAAGGACAACATCTAAGCGTCATCGCAAAGACAAGGAATTGCGGCCAACCAGAACCAAATGCACCCGCCGACCGCAACCGGCGAGATACAGTCAACATCGCCGGGTATTCCCCGGCCAATCAGGCCAAACGCGCCTCGAAACTTTCGAAGCCCGCCCGACTTGCCGCATCGACCATTTCGGCGAGGCGCTTCGCCCAGGCCCGCCGGTCCCAGACGAGCGCCTGAGCGCGGAAATCCACGGGCGTGCCGTCGGTTCGAGCTTCCTGCAGCGCGAAGTTCCGCACCCCGCGAGCGCGCAATTCTCCGAGCAGCTCCTCGAAACGCTCCGTGGCGGGCGCGCCGGGATAGACTGTCGTGCGGACCTCATAGTTGAGAGGGCCGACGTCGGCGCGCTCAACTGTGCGATCGGCGCCAGCACGCTGAGCCACGCGATCGGCGCCAGCGCGCAGATCCATGCGATCGGCGCCGGGGCGCTCAACCATGCCATCGGCGTCGGCAGCCTCAGCGGCGAGAGCCGGGCACGCGCGCTCGGCCGACGCCTCGAGCACGGCGTCCAGCGACTGCCAGGCCTTTGCCCCCGCCCCGAAGCCGGTCGCCGCGGCGTAGTCATCCGGCATCGCCTTGACGTCAATGCCCACCCAGTCGGTGTGCGGCAGCGTCTTCGCGAGCGCACGCGGGTAAGCCCCGGCCGTGTGCAGGCCGACGCCGAAGCCCATCTCGCGCACCCGCCTCGCCGCGTCGACGACCCCCGCCTGGCGCAGCGCCTCGCCGCCCGTCAGGACGACGCCGTCAAGCAGCCCCGCCCGTCGGGCCAGAAGCGCCTCCACCTGGGACCACGGCACGGCCCCGGGGACTTTCGGGTCGAGGATCGCCTCGTTCTGGCAATACGGGCAGGCCAGGGGGCAGCCCTGGAGAAAGACCACCGCGGCGAGCTTGCCGGGCCAGTCCACCGTGGAGAGGGGAACCAGCCCCGCGATCGCCAGAGAATCGGCGGAGGGCTCAGTCTTTGACGCGGCGGAGGGCGCTCCGGGCCTCCGAGCGCTTTTAGGGGACTTCGGCTTCGGGGCGTCGGC
>ERZ773060.564-NODE-564-length-12038-cov-5.8452_pt1 | contig 12038 bp, 10 predicted proteins | sample MGYA00580628_ERZ773060 | MGnify/ENA primary metagenome ERZ773060 (study PRJEB29015, sample SAMEA2738019) | human oral metagenome | biome: human oral; feature: human-associated habitat; material: dental | place: China | collected 2045 ... | reverse complement strand
GCGTCTCAGAAAGCTGGAGGAACAGCGCCAGCAGGAGGAGGCCGCACGTGAGCAGTCGGCCCGCGAGAGCGCCAGCCCCAGCCCCTCTCCGTCCACAGGAGCGGGCGACAAGTCCGATCCTCCCGCCGCTTCCTCGGGCGGCGGTTCTGGACGTGCCCAGCAGGCCATCAGCTACGCCCTCGCTCAAGTCGGCAAGGGCTACGTCATGGGCACTGCCGGACCATCGACCTTCGACTGCTCCGGGCTCATGCTCGCCGCGTACAAGCAGGTCGGCATCTCCCTGCCACGCACGTCCCAGGCCCAGATCTCGGCGGGTACCTCCGTTTCCAAGGGGGATCTGCAGCCCGGAGACCTGGTCTTCTACTACAGCGGCATCACGCATGTCGGCATGTACATCGGCAATGGCCAGATCGTGCACGCTGCCAATCCGCGCAGTGGCGTGGTGACCGCTTCGGTGAATTCCATGCCCTTCGCAGGAGCGCGGCGCGTGGCCTGAGACCGCCTCATGTGGTACAGATTCTTCAAAATTTTCATCTTTCGTCCGCTGGTCAGGTTCGGGTTCCGCGCCCGTATCCACGGTGCTGAGAATGTCCCTACGCATGGCGGGGCGATACTGGTGAGCAATCACATCGCAACGATGGATCCCGTGATCATCCCCGCGATGCTGCCTCGGAAGGTCACCTTCCCCGCGAAGGCGGAGCTGTTCGACGGGAGCAAGAACCTCGGTCGCGCCATCGTGGCCTGGTTCCTGAAGGCCATCGGAATGGTTCCCATGGACCGCGGCGGTGGTCGGGCCTCGGCCGCCTCGCTGCGTGCCATTTCCGACGTGCTCGACGCAGGTAAGGTGATCGGAATCTTCCCCGAGGGAACCCGCTCACCGGACGGCAGGCTCTACAAGGGCAAGACCGGGATGGCACGCATGGTGCTCGCATCCGGGGCTCCGGTATTGCCTGTGGGTCTAATCGGTACCCAGACCGTCCGGGGTTTCCTCGGTATTCCCTGGGTGCGACGCCCCGTCGTCGTTGTTGGTGAACCGCTTGACTTCTCAGATTTGAAGGGGCGCGAATCCGAGACCCGTACCCTGCGCTGGGTCACCGAAGAAGTGCTGGCCGCCATCCAGCGCCTCACCGGGCAGGAATACGCCGATGTCTACGCTACGCGAGTCAAGTACGGCGACCTCAAGGACAAGGGTTCTGATGAATTCCTGCGTCCCCGTCCCGGAGGCGGCCCCAAACCGGTGGCGAGCGAAGGGTGATTCCCGGGACACCCCCGACATCGGCGCGCCTGGGGTGGGTTCAGGCTGCTTCCTCTTGGTTCCGCAAGGACTATGACGTTCTGGGGCGGGTCTTCGTCGTTACCGCCACGGTGCGTGTGGTGCTGGCGATCCACACGGTGGTCGTCTCCTTCTGGTTCGTGTACCCGACTGCGAGGAACCGAATCGGTCTGCTGATATCCATGGCCGCGGTCCTGTTGTGGACGTTCTTTGTGACTTTCCTGCTGCGTCGCCCCAGCGACCGGAACCTGTGGGTGCATATGGCCGACGGGGCCGTGACGTGTTCCCTGATCTTCGCCACCCCGCTGGTGACGAATCAGCCGTATGGGCAGACCTCCCTGGCCGGGTATTGGATGGCGGGGTGCTGCCTGTACGCGGCGGTGCTTCGGGGAACAGCAGCCGGGATCACGGCCACCCTGGCCACAGCGATGGCCTTGCTGATGATTCCGCCGCGGCTCACGATCTCTCGGATAGACGTCGTGCTCGCCATTTTGCTCATGAGCATCTGCGTCGGGGTGCTCATCACCCAGTTCAAGCACACCATCACGGAGCAGGAACGGGCTCGGATTCGTTCCGTTGCGCTGGGAGAGCGGGAACGTCTGGCGCGGATCGTGCACGATGGGGCCCTGCAGGTGTTGGCCCTCGTCGAGCGGGAGGGACCTGAGCTCGGACCACGCGGGCTGCGCCTGGCAGAACTGGCCCATGAATCCGAGACCCAGTTGCGCAACCTCATCCGTGACAAGGAGATCCTCAACGAGAACGCCACCAGGCAGGTGGACCTGGCCGCTGCCCTCGACCGATTCCAGAGCACCAAGGTGGTCGTATCTACCATGGCCGGTCAAGTACTTGTTCCCAGGCTCATCGCGGAGGAGGTGGAGGCTGCGCTCGTTGAGGCGCTGAAGAACGTCGACAAACATGCGGGGCCGAGTGCGAAGGCCTGGGTATTGTTGGATCAGGAGGACGATTCCGAAGTAATTCTGTGGGTGCGAGACAATGGGGTCGGGATGGATCTTTCCGAGGCGGCGTCCGCCGGTGAACGGGGGCGGCTCGGTATCAGGGATTCGATCGTGGGCAGGATGGCGGCTCTTGGAGGAACCGCCGTGGTCAAGTCCACTCTGGGAGAAGGCACCGAATGGGAACTGCGTTTCCCGGTGAAGGTGGGAGAGGCGTGAATGACATCAGTCGAAACCGTGTGATGTTGGTGGATGACCACCCCATGTGGATCGAAGCCTTGAGTGAGGACCTCTCGGAGGAGGGTTTCGAGATAGTCGCGGTCGCCAAGAACGGGACGGAGTGCCTGCAGCGGGCGCGTGCCACCCGTCCCGACGTGGTGGTGATGGACCTGCAGATTCCCGCCCCGGATGGGGCGACCTGCACCGAATTGTTGGTGCAGGAATTTCCGGACATTCAGGTGCTGGTGATGTCGGCCAGCGGTGAACGCGAGGATGTGTTGCGGGCTATGAAGTCCGGTGCTCGAGGGTACTTGGTGAAATCGGCTTCGAAGGCCGAGTTGCTCGAGGGCGTGCGTCGCACTGCGGCGGGGGACGCGGTGTTCACTCCCGGCCTGGCTGGATTGGTTCTGGGAGAGTTCCGGCGCATGGTCAATGTTGCTCACAGCCACGATGATGACGGCCCGGTGTTGACCACTCGTGAGGTGGAGGTGCTGCGTCAGGTGGCGAAAGGGCTGGCCTACCGGGAGATCGCGGAGGCATTGTTCGTTTCCCATCGCACGATTCAAAACCATGTGCAGAACGTGTTACGCAAGCTTCAACTTCACAATCGTGTGGAGCTGACCCTCTATGCCATCGATCAGGGATTGCATGATCCGAACGAGTGATGTGGGCAAGTGGAGTAATCTTCCCGCCATGTCGATCATGTCCCGGGCCGAGCTGAGATCCCTGCCGATGCTTCAACAGCCCAGCTATCCGGATGAGGCCGCGCTGGACCGCGTCATTGACGCCGTGGAGAAGCTGCCACCGTTGGTGTTTGCGGGGGAGTGTGATGATCTTCGCACCAAACTCGCGGAGGTTGCAGAGGGCCGGGCCTTTCTGCTTCAGGGCGGGGATTGCGCTGAGTCTTTTGACGCGGTCACGGCGCAGCACATCAAGGACAAGCTGCTGGTGCAGCTGTCGATGGCCGTCGTGATGACCTACGCCGCCCAGGTCCCGGTGGTGAAGGTTGGGCGGATTGCCGGGCAGTACGCCAAACCTCGTAGCAAACCGACCGAGACCCGGGGAGAAACCACCCTGCCCAGCTATCGGGGTGATGCCATCAACAGCTTCGAGTTCACCGAACAATCCAGGGTCCACGACCCGGAACGCCTGGTTCGCCTCTACAACGCCTCCGCGGCCACCCTCAATCTGGTGCGTGCATTCGTGACGGGTGGTTTCGCGGATCTGCGCGGGGTGCACACCTGGAACCGTGATTTCGTCGGCAACCCTGAGGTGGAGGCGGCATATGAGGAATTGGCCGCGGAAATCGACCGGGCGCTGACGTTCATGGTTGCCTGCGGGGTGGACGACCGGGCGCTGTCGGTCATCGATTTCTACGCTTCGCACGAAGCACTGCTACTGGAGTATGAGCGGGCCATGACCCGAGTCGACTCCCGTTCGCAGCAGGTCTACGGCTGCTCGGGGCACATGCTGTGGATCGGGGAACGCACCCGCCAGCTCGACGGCGCTCATGTGGAGTTGCTGCGGCGAGTCCGCAACCCGCTGGGGGTCAAACTGGGTCCCACCACAACACCCCGGCAGGCCATTGAACTGGCCGATCGCCTCGACCCCGACCGGGAACCGGGCCGAATCACCTTCATCACCCGGATGGGCGCCGACCGGGTGCGCGAAGTGCTTCCACGGGTGATCGAAGGGGTGGAGGAGACCGGGCGCAAGGTCGCGTGGGTGTGCGACCCGATGCATGGCAACACCTTTGAGGCCGCCAACGGCTACAAGACCCGTTCCTTCAACGACGTGGTGGAGGAGGTCCGTGGTTTCTTTGATGTCCACGATTCCCTCGGCACCTGGCCGGGAGGACTTCACGTCGAGCTGACCGGCGACGACGTCACCGAGTGCGTCGGTGGCGCCCTGAAACTTGAGGAAACCGACCTGGCTGACCGCTACGAAACGGTGTGTGATCCCAGGCTGAACCGCAACCAGAGCCTGGAGCTGGCCTTCACCGTCGCCACCAGGCTTCGCAAGGGAGGCCGGAACCGGGGCAATCCGGTGCTGGATTTCCGGGCCAAGGAGCTGTGACGGCTCCCCAGCGCATTCGTCAGCGCCCCGATGGCAGGGCGTCGATCTCCGGAACCGGCCTAGGCCAGATGCCGAGTTCGCGCCAGACGAAGTCCGGTATCCGACTGAAGAAACCGTGGAGGAGGAACAGCATCATCTCCACCCGCTCCAGCGGCCACTCTGGGTCGCGGGCGGTGATCACCCCGTTTTGATCGATGCCGAAGGACAGCGCCGGGAAACGCAGGAAGAACTCGAGCTGCCTCGGGTTGAACACGTCGGAGGCGAACCGGGGGATCCGGCAGCGCACCGTGAAGCGTTCGTTGAAATCGATGGACTCGAAGCTCTGAACGTCACCGCTGCCTGCCATGTTCACCGAGATGGGGATGAAGTTGAAATTGACCCAGAAACCGCAGAAATTCTCGATGTTGTTCTGAGCGGTGGCGGTTTGCCCGCTGTTAACCGAGGTCTGCCACTGGTGGGTAACCCGGATGAAGGAAATGGGGCCCCTGAGGCAACGCACTATGTTGAACACCTCGCCGCCCGGGGTGCTCAGGGGGAGATACTGGGCTAGCGAGTCGTCGCGTCCCACGAACTCCCAGTCGGGATGATTCGCGAAGGAGACGTACGGCAGCGGCGGTTCCCATTCGTGATCGACGGCGGGGGAACCGGTGATGGCCGCGTGAGCCGTGGCCAGCCACTCCACGGCCAGTTGGAGCGCCTCTATCTCCTGGGTGACGTCCAGGAGCACGAACTGGTCGTGGTCGATGGTCAGGCGGTTATATCCGAGGGATGGCAGCAGTGGGGCGAGGGCGCCGATCACGGCGCGCCCGTAAGTTGCATCCTGGAAAACCGCCTTTATGGGTCCCCAGGCATCCATGATCAGGCCCTGAACCCCGGGAATCGGGACTGATTCGTGGAAGAGATGGAAGGGCGGCATCGAGTGCGGCAGCGGCATGCAGACGACCTGCTGCTCCCCGTCCCAGAAATCGCTGCTGTACCGGAAGGCCTGGAAGGGGAGCCCGGACCGGGATCTTCCCATCACCTGCTGCTTCACATTCCGGTTCATCCCGATGCCGAACGGGGGTAGGTTCAGCCCGGCCGTGATTCTCAGGTCGGGCTTGTCGTTCCAGAACCAGCCGAGCTGTTGGAGGGCGCGGTGACGAAGGTACCGAGGAACCAGGAAGAGGCCTGCGATGACCGCGCCGATGAGCAGACAATAGAAAAGGAACAACGCCACCCCTCCAGTGTGGCAGGAAGTGGTATTAATCGCCCGGTGAAATCGTCCCCGCCGACCGCCGGAAAACGTCGTTCCACACCATCTCCGGAAGGCGCGGTCCCAGCGCGGGGTTCCTCAGTCTTCTTGTTTCGGGATCGGCCGGGGCCAGACCCCCAGCTCCTTCCATACGAAATCCGGGACCTGGCCGAAGAACTCCTGGAAGAAACCGAGCATCACTTCGATCTGTGCCGGCAGCCATTCGCTCTCTGCGACTTGAATGGTGCCTCCCTGAGTGATCGCGAAACCTTCAGGAGAGGCGCTCAGCAGGTGTTCGAGTTGGCGCTGGTGGAACACGTCGGAGGCAAACCGTGGGTTCGGGCAGCGTACCTTGAAACGTTTGTTGAACTCGATGGATTCAAATTTCTGGGGCTTTCCGCGCCCCATGTTCACGGATATGGGGATGAACTTGAATTTGATCCCGAAGCTGCAGAAATGTTCGGTGTGTTCCTTGACGCTGCTCCACTCGTTCTTCGCGTTCCGGGTCTTCCACTTGTGGGTGACGCGGATGAAGGAGATGTTGTTCCCGGTGGACTGTACGACATTGACCACCTCGTGGTCGTAGCCGCTCGGCTCGAGAGGTAGACGGCTCAGTAACGAGTTGTCACGGTCCACGTACTCCCAATCGGGATGATTGGTGAAGGAGACGTGCAGGGGCGAACTTTCTCCCATGTGTTCCATCGCGGGGGATGCGATGATCGCCTTGCGGATCCGGGCCAGAAGTTCCACCGTTGCTTCCAGGGATTTCAGGTCCTTCTTAACGTTGAACATCACCAGCTGATCATGGTCAATGGTGAGTTGACGGGGGCCGAGTTCTGATAAGAGGGGAGCGAGAGCAGCTGACACCGCTCGGCCATAGTTCTCCTCCGGGAAGATCATCGTGTGCGTGTCGGTGGACAGGGACAGGCCACTGATCGCGGGTATGGGAGATTGCGTGGGGAACAGGTAGAAGGGTGGCATCGGGTGGGGAAGAGACATGCATACGATGCGCCGGCGGTCGCTCCAGGATTCGCTGCTGTAACGAAAAGTCTGAAAAGGCGTTCCTTCGTGTGACTTGCCCACCAGCTGGTCCTTGACACACCTGTCTAGTCCGAGGCCAAAAGGCGGATGGTTCAGGCCGATCGTGATCCGGAGATCAGGATGCTTCACCCATTTCCAGTCGAGGCGTTTCAAGGTGAGATGACGAAGAATCCGAAGTGTCACGACGAAACCCAGGACGCCCACGACGACCAGCACCAGGAACAGGATCTGCAATTCCATAGGGAAAGTCTTGCAGTAGAAGCGGTTCAGCTTCCACGACGGGCGCGTCGTGAGCGTAGTTCTTCGACGAGTGCATCCACAAATGTGGTTTTACGCCCGGGCCACGCTGTCAGAAGGAGCGCCACCACCACGAGGCCGCCGCCCGTGAGCACCTGCCAGGTCAGCTCCTCCATGCCGGCCAAGATCGCGAATACGGCGGCCCACATCGGTTCCGAGCACATGATCACCGCCGAGGCGGTGGCGGGCACGTAGCTCTGCGCCCAGCTCTGGAGGAACAGCGTAACGGCACCGCAGAAGATACCGAGGTAGAGCACCGGCCACCACAGGTTCCAGACGGAGGGCAGCTGATAGTCCGCGAAGGGGAGGAAGCACAGCATCCCTACTGCTCCGGTCAGGGCCTGTATCAGGGTGAGTGACTGCACCGTCTCGGGTTTCACCCAGCGTCCCAGGAAAATGATGTGGAGGGCGAAGAGTACAGCTCCCAGCAGTGTGATAGCGGCGCCGAATCCGAAACCGACATCTCCTCCGCCATTCCCGAGGGCCAGGATGCCGATTCCCACCAGCGTCAGGACCACCGCGATCCAGGTGCGCCCCGAGGTAGGTTGTTTCATGATTAAGGGGGTGAGGATCGCGGTGAAGACCACGTAGCTCGCCGTGATGAAACCTGAGAGTGAAGGCGGGGTGTATTCCAGCCCCACCATCTGGAGCACCAGACCTGTGTTGAAGATCAGACCCAAGATGATGCCCTGCACACAGGTTTCGCGTTTCATCTTGAGATGAGGCAGGAAAGCGGGCAGCAGGCACAGGGCGGTCAGGGTGAGCCGGGAGATCAGAAGGTGGGCGGGTGTCATGGAGGATTCGTAGGCGCCCTTGGCGACCACAACCGTCGACCCCCAGGCGGCTGCCGCCACCAGCAGGGCGACGGAGGGCAGAAACTGACGACTCGAAGTCACGCGAACAGCCTATGGGGACGTGAGGCCTCCGGCAATCATGTCACGTAGAGGATGACGGTGCTTCCTTTGGGAGCCGGTGAACCAGCTGCGGGGTTGGTTTCTGAGGCGAACCCTAATGGTGCGGGGAAGAAGGACTTGTTCTGAACCTCCACCTTGAACCCAGCAGCCTCCAGATCTCTTTGGGCATCATCGGTGCGCTTGGTCCTGACGTCCGGAACGGTCACCATTTCCGGACCAAGTGATTTGACCAGCTTCACGGTGTCACCGCGATGTCCGGTGCCATCGGCGGGCTCCTGGGAGATCACCTGCCCTGCGGGAATGCTGTCCGAGTGCGCTTCAGAGATGTCGACCGTGAAGCCCTGTTTCTTGAGCTCCTTGCCGGCCTGGTCGGCGTCGGTTCCCACATAGTTCTTGATGGTGAGGGGCTGACGGCCCTTGCTCACCACCAGATCGATGCTGCTTCCGGGGGGCAGGAGGGCGCCAGCTGATTCGCTGGCCGAGATGATCGTGTCGGTTTCGACGGACTCTGACCAGTCCTCCTTGACCTGACCGACTGTCAGGTGTGTCGATTCGATGGCGGAACGGGCCTGCGAGAGTTTCTGTCCCACCACGTCGGGCATCATGTAACGCTCGGGTCCCTTGGAGATGACGACAGTGACTCTGGTTCCTCGAAGGGTCCGGGCGTTTCCCGCGGGGTCGGTGCTGATGACCGATCCGACCGCGACATCCTCGGAGAACGCCTCCTGGGTGGTGTACTCGAGATCGCTGGCTTTGAGGCTCTGGAGCGCTTGTTCCTGGGGGATGTTGGTCACCTCGGGGGTGGTGGTGAATCGCCCCTCGGCCCACCACCACGAGACGGAGACGATTATTGCCGTGACGAGCAGCACCAGCACGATCAGCATGATGCCCCGGCGGCGTCGGTACACCGGTTCTTGGGAGAACTGTGGGAACAGTGGCGTGCGGTGTGAACTCGGGGGTCCTCCTCTGCTGAAGCTGGGAAGCGTGGCCCGGGGAGGTTCTCCCGTCGAAGGAGCGGATCTGACCGAGGAAACCGGGTGTGGTGAGGGCGTTGAGTTCGGAGACTTGAGAGACTGAGGCTCGACGATGGCGGTCACCGCGTCAGGGGAGACGGCCTCAGTCGGGGGGGCGGGGGTCCTGGCGGACCGAGGGCGAGCGGGAGGAAGTTCCTTCAGCGGGCGTGGTCGCGGCTCGGGGCGTGGGCATATCTGCTGGGTGGCGGCATTGCCGTCGCCGAGCAAGGGGCGCAGCTGAGCGGCAAGTGTAGGATTGTGCTGGTCCGGGGCGCTCACCAGCTCGGAGCGGACCCGGCGCAGCGCATCCATGAGTTCGCGACCATCGGCGATGCGAGCCTCTGGGTCGCGTGCGGTGCAGGCGGCCACCAAAGCGTCGAGGTAGTCCGGGATGAAACCCGGGAGCCCGAGTTCACGTAGTTTCGTAGAAGGAGCGGGGACATCGACGTTCACGTGCGCGTAGGCGATTTGGTAGTTGTTCTCGCCGACGTGTGGTTTCTTGCCGGTGAGTAGTTCGAATAAGACGATGCCTGTCGAGTAGATGTCGCTGCGCGAATCCGGACGGGCATGGGTTACCAGCTCGGGGGGAAGATATGAGGCAGTACCGACCAGGACCCCGGTCGCGGTCATCTGCGGGGATTCGGTCTGGCGAGCCAGGCCGAAGTCCGCGACCTTGACGTGGCCGCGGGTCGAGATCATGACGTTCTCGGGTTTGATGTCGCGGTGGACGATTCCCGCATCGTGGGCGGCTGCCAGAGCTGAGGCGATGGGTTCCAGGTAATCCAGTGCCAGCACTGGTTCGAGCGGGGCGTCACGGGCGATGAGTCTGCGCAGGGTTTCGCCATCGATGAATTCCATGACGATATACGGCTGTCCCTGGGACGTGCCCTGGTCGAATATGCTGACCACCGCTGGATGATTGATCAGGGCAGCGGAGCGGGCCTCCCGGTCAAACTTTGCCGCGAATTCGTCGTCCTCGGCCAGGTCGGTTCGCATGATCTTGACTGCGACGGTCCGCTGAAGACGAGCATCACGGGCCCGGTAGACCGTCGCCATTCCACCCCGTGCGATCTTCGCAAGAATTTCGTAGCGACCATCCAGCACGCTTCCGACCATGGGGTCGTAGGTACTGCTTTTGTTCACCGCGGTCTCCTGGGGAAGATAGGGGATCTGGGCTGGGCGATGAGCTCTGCCGGTATCGAGTGTAGGCCGATCCCGGAACGGGAGAGTTCCGGGCGCGCCGCATAGGCTTCTCGTATGACGGTATTGCGCAGTCTACGTTCTCGGATACTACTAGCACGCGTGGCGGTGCAGCTTCCTCTCGCTGAGGCCGGGGACCGATTGCCAGGGTTAGCCACGCGGGGGATCGACATGGCAGTGCTTACCACGAGGGGATCGGCGGAGCGTGCGACGGCTCCGGAGATCTTGCGTGATCTTGGACGTCGTTTCGGTCGGCGGGTGCTGCTGGCCGTCGACACCCCGGAGCTGGAGGCGGACGTGCGGGTTCTCTTCCCGGGCGAGCAGGACAGGTCACGTCCGCATCAGTGGGCGCTGCTCGGGCAGGCGGTTCAGGAGCAGCGGCAGATCGTCGAACCGGACGGGGCCTTCCAGTTCCTGGCGGTTCCCGGGTCCTCCCCCGGTTCGCCGCTGCTGCGGGCAGCGATGGAGAACCACCCTCCGTTGCGGCAGGATTCGGTTCCTTGGTTCGCCACGGGCGGACTCGACTCCGGAGCTGTTCAGGTCCTGGCGAACTCGGGGGTTCGGCGCGTCTGGCTCACCGGGGATGGGGCCATGGAAGAACTGGAACGGATCGGTGAGATCCTGCGCCGGGCATGGCGTGAAGACCCGGACTATGAGGACTACGTGGACTTCGCGGTCCAGGCGTGAACCCCTTCGGGTCGATCAGCTGCGAATTGGTACTGTGAGGCCTGCCTATCCTTACAGGTAAAGAGGTTTCATCACATGATCAATCCACTTCTCAACCCGATATCCAGGCGCACGTTCTCCGGTTTGGTCCCGGTCCTGTTGACGCTGGGGCTCGCCGGCTGCGGATCCGGGGGAACCTCCGGGGGAGGGGACACCTCGTCTCCCGCGAGCGCCCGCACCGTCACCCACGACCTCGGCGAGACCGTCATCAACGGCACCCCGAAGCGGATCGTGTCCACATCGGTGGTGCTGACCGGAACCCTCCTGGCCCTGGATGCACCCGTGGTCGGTTCCGGGGCCTCGAAGCCGGGCGCTGAGGGATTCGACGACATCGGTTTCTTCTCTCACTGGTCGGCCACCGCCAAGGAACGCGGTGTAAAAGCCCTGTACGCGAACAGCAAACTCGACATTGAGGCCGTGACCGCAGAAAAACCGGACCTGATCATCATTGCATCCACCGGAGGGGACAGCACCAAGGACGACTACGACTCACTGGCCAGGATCGCCCCAACCGTCGCCATCAACTACAACTCCGAGAGCTGGCAGACCGTCACCCGGAAGGTGGCCGAGGCCACCGGCACGCAGACGAAGGCCGACGAGCTGTTCAAATCCTTCGACTCGAAGATCTCGGAACTCAAGGCAGGGATGACCGATGTTCCCACCGACCAGGTGCAGGCCATCGTCTACACCCCCTCCAAGGGCCTGTCCTTCGCGAAACCCGGCGGTCCCCACGACGAGATCTTCTCGGCGCTGGGCTTCAAGCTCGCCGAGGCACCTGCCAGCAGTGGTGAGGAAGGTGCGAACCGTAAGGACTTCGTGTTCGCGACGGTGGAGCAGAGCGTGCAGGCCCTGACCTCCGAGACCCTTCTGCTCGTCTCTGGAGACGACAAAACCGTCGAACAGCTGAAAACAGACTCCAACTACAACACCACCCAAACCGTGAGCAACGGCAAGCTGGTGCCGCTGGGGATCTCCAGCTTCAAACTGGACTACTACAGCGCGCTCGCCATGGCCGAGACCTTGGCGGCCGCCTACTCGGGGTGAGCAGGTCTGCCTGGGTGCTGCTCGGGTTGGTGATCCTCCTACCCTGCCTGG
>ERZ773060.563-NODE-563-length-12053-cov-5.1847_pt1 | contig 12053 bp, 14 predicted proteins | sample MGYA00580628_ERZ773060 | MGnify/ENA primary metagenome ERZ773060 (study PRJEB29015, sample SAMEA2738019) | human oral metagenome | biome: human oral; feature: human-associated habitat; material: dental | place: China | collected 2045 ... | reverse complement strand
GGATAGAGCACCGACCTTCTAAGTCGGGGGTTACAGGTTCGATTCCTGTCGGGCGCGTTCGTTTTGTTCATCATTGTTCTCCTAGTGGTGGCTGTAGCTCAGTTGGTAGAGCCCCGGATTGTGATTCCGGTTGTCGTGGGTTCGAGCCCCATCAGCCACCCCATTATCTTAGACCGCATTGTTTGATGCGGTTTTTTTGTATTTGTCGTTTCAGGCTGCCTCAAAGGATAGATTTATGCTCACATCGCGCCATTGTGATTTGTTTAACCGCCCTTTTTTCCAATTTGCGCAGTTGAAAAAATACGCGCCCGAAAGCATCCCGCAGCTGAAAGCGAACTACAAGGCGGCGTGGCAGGATTGGCAAAGCGTAATCGGGCAGGTGGCACAGCGGCTGGCGCGGGATAATCCGCAGTTTGCGCCGCCGCATATTGAGCGTTGGTGCAACGGCTGGCAGGTGCGGGCGCATTTTTTTGCGTTTTTTAAATACGCCAAGCACGCCAACGATGCGGCGATTTTGTCTATTTTGTTGAACCGCCGCCGCTTGACGGTGTCGCTGGATTGGCATTGCTACAAGGCAGAGCGCTCCACGATTGCGCTGCCGCAATACAATCAATGGCTGGATGATTTGGATGCGGGCGCGTTTGGCGAATTTGATGTGTGGCACGGCAGCGAGAATGAGTATGCGGATTATGCGCCGCTCAATAGGCAGCCTGAAAACGCTTTGGCGCTGCGTGATGCGGATGATTTTTTCTGCATTGGCAAACACGTTGAGCGCGATGATTTGGATGGCGTGGCGAGCGTGGATTGGATTGTGACGCAGGTTCAGGCGTTGTTGCCGTTGTATGAGAAATGCTTTGAGTGAACGTTTCAGGCTGCCTTATGCTTTGAGGCAGCCTGAAACTTAAAATGGAACAGCAATGGCTCGTTGCTAAAGGGTGCATTCAATAGGGCTTTACTGTTTAACAAGCTGTCGGCGAGCCGCCGACGTTCCATTGAGTGCAGCCTGAAACTCGCTTCGCTCATTTTTCAGGCTGCCTCAATTTGCAATGTTGAGGCAGCCTGAAACACAAAAAGCGTTATAATCCAACCCATTATTCACACCAACATCAAGGAATAAACCATGCCGCAATCTCCTCACATTCTCTGCCGCGAACTGTCGCTGTTGGCGTTTAACCGCCGCGTGCTGGCGCAAGCGCAAGACACGCGCGTGCCCTTGCTGGAACGGCTGCGCTTTTTGTGCATCGTGTCGTCCAATCTGGACGAATTTTTTGAAGTGCGCATGGCGTATTTGCGCCGCGAACAACGCGCCAACCCCACGCAGGTGTTCCAATCGGGGCAAACGCCCGGCGAAACCATCGCGCTGATTGCCCGCGAGGCGCACGCGATTATTGAAAAGCAATATCAAATATTTAACCAAGAATTGCTGCCCGCGCTTGCCGAAGAAAACATTGTGTTCTACCGCCGCAAGCAATGGACAAACAAGCAGCGCGAGTGGATTGAAGATTATTTCAACCGCGAATTGCTGCCGATTCTCACGCCGATTGGTTTGGATGCGTCGCATCCGTTTCCGCGTCCGCTGAATAAATCGTTGAATTTTGTGGTGGAATTGGATGGCAAGGATGCGTTTGGGCGTGCTTCGGGCATGGCAATCGTGCAAGCGCCGCGCATTTTGCCCCGCGCAATTCGGCTGCCTGAAAGCATTTGCGATGGCAAAGATGGCTTTGTGTTTTTGTCGTCCATTGTGCATGAGTATGTGTACAAGCTGTTTCGCGGCATGACGGTGAAAGGCTGCCATCAATTTCGCCTAACGCGCGATAGCGATTTGACGGTGGAAAACGATGATTTAAGCAACCTGCGCACGGCGATTCAAAACGAATTGCGCGACCGCGATTTTGGCGACGGCGTGCGGCTGGAAATCGCCGACCAATGCCCTGATTACATTAGCCAATTTTTGCTGGAACAATTTAAGCTCACGCGCGATGAGTTGTATCAGGTGGAAGGGCCTGTGAATTTGGTGCGGCTGATGTCGGTGCCCGATATGGTGAACCGCCCCGATTTGAAGTTTGCGCCGTTTACGCCGCAGTATCCACGCGCCTTGCGCAAAGCCACTTCACTGCTGGACGAAATCGCCAAGGGCGATATTTTGCTGCATCATCCGTATCAATCGTTTGAGCCGATTGTGAAATTTATCCGCGATGCGGCGCACGACCCCGATGTGGTGGCGATTAAAATGACGATTTACCGCACGGGCAGCCATTCGGAGTTGGCGCGCGCTTTGATGGCGGCGGCGTTGGCGGGCAAGCAAGTAACCGTGGTGGTGGAATTGATGGCGCGTTTTGACGAGGCGAATAATGTGTCGTGGGCAACCAAGCTGGAAGACGCGGGCGCGCACGTGGTTTATGGCGTGTTTGGCTACAAGGTGCACGCCAAAATGGCGTTGGTGATTCGCCGCGAACAAGGCAGCCTGAAAACCTATGCGCATCTGGGCACGGGCAATTATCACCAAGGCACATCGCGCATTTACACCGATTTTGGCTTGCTCACCGCCAACACCGCCATCACGCGCGACATCAACACATTATTTATGGAAATCACGGGCTTGGGGCAGGCGAACAAGTTGAAAAAAATCTACCAAAGCCCGTTTACGCTGCACAAAATGATTATGGACGGCATCGCGCGCGAAACCGAAAACGCGAAAAACGGCAAGCCTGCGCGGATTATCGCCAAGCTCAATTCGCTGATTGAGCCGCAAGTGATTGAGGCGTTGTATGCCGCCAGCGCGGCGGGGGTGCAGATTGATTTGATTGTGCGCGGGATGTGCGCGTTGCGCCCGCAAGTGGCGGGGTTGTCGGAGAATATTCGCGTGCGCTCTATTATTGGGCGGCTGCTGGAACACGCGCGGGTTTATTATTTTTACAACGATGGCGCGGAAAACGTGTTTATTTCCAGCGCTGATTGGATGGGGCGCAATTTTTTCAGCCGCATTGAAACCTGCACGCCGATTGAGCAGCCCGCGCTCAAACAGCGCGTGATTGAAGAGGGTCTGCTGCTGGCGCTGCGCGACAACGTGAAGGCTTGGCAGATGCATGGCGACGGCAGCTACACGCGCATTGCGGCGGACGGCGACGAAGCGGGCATCCAAGAGACGCTGTTGGCCAGATATACGGAATAAGGGTTTGCGCTGCGCTGTAATGCGTTTTCAGGCTGCCTTTTGAACGCCATAAGGCAGCCTGAAATTTAAAATGGAGCGGCGACGGCTCGTCGCCAAATAGCTAATTCAACATGATTTTGTTGATTGGAAATATGTCGGCGAGCCGTCGCCGCGCCATCGGTTGCAGGTTTTGCGCCGTTTCAGGCTGCCTATTTATCTCGCCATCAGGCAGCCTGAAAACAGGTTTTCAAATCGGGCAAACACGCATCATTCAATAAATTCCGCTTTTCAGGCTGCCTCCCTCGTCAATCGCGTATAATCGCGCCTCCCATCCACATCATTTGAAAGGAAAAACATGGATACCTTAGAGCTACTCACCACCCGCCGTTCCAACAAAAACCTGCGCGCGCCCGCGCCCGACGAATTGCAACTGGACAGCATTTTGCAAGCCGCCAGCCAAGTGCCCGACCACGGTAACCTCACCCCTTGGCGGTTTGTCGTGATTCAAAGCGAGGCAGGCAAACAGCGTTTTCAGGCTGCCTTACGCGAAACCGCCATCACGCTCAACATGGGCGAAAAAACCTTGGCAAAAGCCGAGCGCGTGGGCAATTTCGCTCCCTTAACAATCGCCGTGATTGCCAGCCCCAAAGAAGGCAAGCCCGAGTGGGAGCAGCACATGAGCGCCGCCTGCGCCGCCTATGCCATCCAGCTGGCTTCGCAAGCGCAAGGCTTTGATAACGTGTGGATAACAGGCTTGTGGGTGAACTCGCCCGTGTTGCAGCGCGAATTTGAATGCCGCGAGCAAGAGAAAATCATCGGACTGATTATGATTGGCACGGCGGATAAGCCCGGCACTGCCGAGCCGAAAAATGTTGATGTGGAAGCGTTTGCCACATATTGGTAAGCCCGTTTCAGGCTGCCTTCCAAGCAGAATAGGGCAGCCTGAAATCCTTTGTTTTTCACCGCCAAGGAGATGCCGATGAACCCCGATAACCCCAATCCGCAAAAGCAGCCTGAAAACCAGCCCAACGGCGCACAAGAAACTTTGCGCGAAGCCGAGCAAGCCCTGCACGAAGCCACCCAATCGCCGCCCTACACCGGCAGCGGTAATATCAGCAACGACGATAAAAACATCGCCATGCTCTCGCATTTGCTCGCCATCTTTTTCGGCTTTATCCCGCCGCTGGTTGTTTGGCTGATGTATAAAGACAAGGCAGGCAAAGATTTTGTGAACGACCAAGCCAAAGAGGCGCTGAATTTCCAAATCACCCTGACCATCGCCATGTTTGTGAGCGGCATGCTCACCATCATCCTAATTGGATTTTTGCTGATGGGTGTGTTGCTGCTGCTCAACTTTATTCTGTGCCTGCTCGCCGCCGTTGCCGCTAGCAAAGGCACGGCGTATCGCTATCCGTTTGCGCTGCGCTTGGTTAAGTAGAAAGAACCTGTATTCACGCCAAAGGTAGCCTGAAAAGCGAAATTGGGCTTTTCAGGCTGCCTTCTGTTTACAGCGTGGATTGCAAAACCTGTTTACCAAATCGTTTACAAAACAGACAACAAAAATCCTCCAAAATAACTACCCCGCCCATCCGCCATAACCACTATAATCCTAACAAAACCTTACACATCAAAACGAAAGATAGCCATGCCGCTCACGCCCATCGCCGAACTGCAAACCATCATCCAAACCCACATCGCCAACCGCCCGCTCGCTCTTGCCAGCGAAAACATCGCGCTTGCCCAAGCCGCAGGGCGCGTGTTGGCGCAAGACATTGTTGCACCCGTGTCCATCCCCAGCAGCCATGTTTCCGCGATGGATGGCTACGCGCTGCCCCAAGCCGCCCCCGCGCAAAGCAGCCTGAAAATCGTGGGCGAATCCGCCGCGGGCAGCCCGTTTGCAGGCAGCCTGAAAATAGGCGAGTGCATCCGTATCATGACGGGCGCAACCGTGCCAGATGCTTGCAGCACCGTCGTCATCCAAGAAAACGTGAGCCGAGAGGGCGAGCGCATCGTGTTGCAACAAGATGCGCCCGCCGCCGCCAACATCCGCTATGCAGGCGAGGAAATCCAAGCGGGGCAAACGCTGTTTGCCGCGGGGCGCATCCTCCGCCACGCCGATATTATGATGCTCGCCGCGCAAGGCATTGCCAGCGTTGCCGTGCAGCGCAAACTGCGCGTTGCTATCTTGTCCACAGGCAACGAGCTTGCCGAAGCGGGCAGCCCCATCGCCGCCCACCAAATCTACGACAGCAACCGCCCGATGCTGCACAGCAAATTGCGCGATTGCCCCGTGGACATCGTGGATTTGGGCAAGCTGCCCGACAGCCTAGAAGCCACCGTGCAAAAGCTGCACCAAGCCGCCGCAGACAGCGATGTGGTCATTACATCGGGCGGCGTATCCGTGGGCGATTATGATTATTTGCGCCAAGCCGTCGCCCAAGTGGGCACGATTCATCACTACAAAGTTGCCATGAAACCAGGCAAGCCGTTTGTGTTTGGGCAGCTGGGCAGCGCGTGGTATTTCGGATTGCCGGGCAACTCTGTTTCGGGCTATGTGGGCTTTGATTTGTTTATCCGCGCCGCGCTGTGGCAGATTGCAGGCGCAACGCACGTTCCCCAGCCGTTGCGTTTTCAGGCTGCCTTAACCCGCAATGTGAAAAAAGCCGCAGGGCGCGCCGATATTCAACGCGCCATCATCAGCCAAAACAGCGACGGCACATGGCAAGCCACGCCCACGGGTAAACAAGATTCCCACCGCATCCTTGGCGTAAGCCAAGCCAATGCCTACATGATATTGCCGCAAGAGTGCGGCGATTTGGCGGCGGGGGAAATGGTTACCGTGCAGCCGTTGCATGAAGCGTTTTTGTGATGCGGCAAGCATGCGGTTATCGCCGTTTCAGGCTGCCTAAATAGGCAAGCATAGGCAGCCTGAAAAACCATCTACCCCACCCTCCACAACCACCCCAAAGGCAGCCTGAAACACCATCCAAAAAAACCACCAACAGGCAGCCTGAAAACCACACACCAAAAGGCACACATCATGACCACCCTAATAGACCCCCACAACCGCCAGCTCACCTACCTGCGCCTCTCCGTAACCGACCTATGCAACTACCGATGCAGCTACTGCCTGCCCAACGGCTACCAAGGCAAAGCCAAGCCCGACGAGCTTACCCTGCCCGAAATCCAAACCATCGCCGCCGCCTTCGCCCAAAGCGGCACGCGCAAAGTGCGCCTCACAGGCGGCGAAGCCACGCTGCGAGCCGACTTGCCCGACATCATCGCCACCCTAAACGCCCAACCCCAAATCCAACACATCGCCCTCACCACCAACGGGCATCAACTCGGCAAAAAATTCCCCGTTTACCGCCAAGCAGGGCTCACCAAACTCAACATCAGCCTAGACAGCTTCAACCCCCAAACCTTCCACAAAATCACCGGCAAAGACCAAAGCCAAACCATCCTGCGCGACATAGAAACCATCCTCAACACAGGCTTTGCCAGCATCAAAATCAACACCCTCTTGCTGCGCGAACACGCCCAAGAAACCCTGCACGACGCACTGGATTACATCCGCACCCGCCCCATCGCCCTGCGCTTTATAGAACTCATGCAAACAGGCGACAACAGCGCCTACTTCCAGCAACACCACCAAAACGCCCTGCAACTGGAACAAAACCTGATTCAACAAGGCTGGCAACTGCAACCGCGCCAGCCCCACGCTGGCCCCGCCCGCGAATACAGCCACCCCGATTATGTAGGCAACATCGGCATCATCGCCCCATACAGCAAAGACTTCTGCACCACCTGCAACCGCCTACGCATCACCGCCCAAGGCAAAATGCACCTCTGCCTATTTGGCAGCGTCGCCCACGATCTGCGCCCCTATTTGCACGACGTAGGCAGCCTGAAAAACCAAATCACCCAGCTTGTCCAACAAAAGCCCGAACACCATTACTTGCACAACAAAAAAGTCGGGCTGATTACCAACCTGTCCATGACAGGCGGCTGAACAATCATTTTCAGGCTGCCTCAACCGCGCAGAACATAAGCCGTTTTCATGGCGTTGCGCCGCCATACCCACGCCCAGCAGCCCAACCGTTCGCGCCTTAAACAAACAAGCGCGCAACCCCAACCCGTTTTAGCTTCGCAACTCCGCTTCGCTCCGCAGGCTGCCTCACACCTGAAGCAGCCTGAAACCTAAAATGGAACGGCGACGGCTCGTCGCCAAATGGATATTCAACAGGATTTTGCTGGTCGGCAAAATGTTGGCGAGCCGCCGACGCTCCATTGGTTGCAGATTTTGCAAAGATTTCAGGCTGCCCAATCATATAACCCAAAGCAGCCTGAAACCCCATCCCCCAACCCATCGCAAAGGAACAAACATGACCTCCCCCAACTTCCGCCCCCTCAACATCCACATCCTCACCGTAACCGACACCCGCAGCAGCAAAGAAGACGGCAGCGGCGACTACCTCGCCCAAGCCCTGCAACAAAGCGGGCACACCCTCCACTCCCGCGACCTCTGCCGCGACGAAAAATACGACATCCGCGCCCGCATCTCCGTTGCCATCGCCCATCCCGAAATCCAAGTCATCCTGATTACAGGCGGCACAGGCACGTTTGACCGCGACATCACTCCCGATGCCGTCTCCCTCCTGTTTGACAAAACCATAGACGGCTTCGGCGAAATCTTCCGCGCCATTTCGCTGAACGAAATCGGCATGTCCACCATCCAATCCCGCGCCATCGCAGGCATCGCCAACCGCACGCTCATCTTCTGCCTCCCCGGTTCCACAAACGCCTGCCGCACCGCATGGGAACAAATCATCCAACCCCAGCTAGACCCCCGCATCAACGCCTGCGGCTTCACCCGCGTGTTTAATTCTTGGGATAAAGCGTAAAACGTTTTTACTTCGTTGCGCTTTCGGTTTTCAGGCTGCCTTTGATGCGAAACGATAAGGCAGCCTGAAAACGGATAAACGTGCGTTCACAACGTGCGTTCACAAAGCGAAACCAAGCAGCGCAATCCAAATTCCGCCGCAGAACAAACAATAAACGCAACCTAAACCGCGCACCGCATTTTAGGCTGCCTTTCAAGCATCCAAACATAAAGACCGCTGTTGATGAAGTCTACCCAACCCCACCTTTATCACGACCAAACCCGTCTCGCCCGCTGGATAAAAATCCTCGCCGCCCCTTATTTGCTCGGCTTGCTGGGTGTGCTGGCGATTGATTGCTACAAATTCTACCTCCTGATGCTTCCCTTCATCATCTTTTGGATTGCCGAGACCCTGCTTATTATCCGCTGGCTGTGCCGCACCGCCACCAACACCTACGCGCTCAACATCCCTAGTTATCACCAACCACATTGGTCAGTAACCAGCTATATCACCCCGTTTGTCGGCTTGGTCTTTGGGTGGACGATATGGCTTGCATCCAGCCTGATTAACGCCGTTTTGTCGGGATGGGAGCGTCCAAGCGAAACAGCCATCGCCATAGAACACGCAGGCAACGCACATTTCCCCGCTATCCCGCCCGAAGCCATCCAGCAGCAAATCAACCCCCTTTATTTGGACACCGCAACCTACGCCCTGTCATTCATCTGCTTCTGTTTCCTGCTTCGCATCATCCAGCGCACCAACCAAGCCCAAAACACCCTCGCCACCCAACAAGGCAGCCTGAAACCATGACCTCCAGCCCCCTCCTTATCCTCTGCGGCGGACACAGCAGCCGCATGGGCAGCCCCAAAGCCCTATTGCCCTATCGCAATCAACCCCTAATCGCGCACCAAATCGCCAACGCCGCCCCCCATCGCCCCGTGTGGCTCGCCGCCGACAACCACCGCTATCCCGATACCGCCCCCGCCCAATACCTCCCCGACCAACTGCCCAACAAACAAGGCGCACTCTCCGCCATCGCCCCCGCGCTCGCCCAAGCCCAAGCCCAAGGCTACGCAGGGCTATACATCCTATCCTGCGACACCCTCATCCCACCCGAAGCCCTGATTGCCCAACTCAACACCGCCGCCGCAAGCCCCGCGTTCACCCAAGGCATCACCGCCCTGCAAGACGGCGACCAACTGCTCCCCCTGCTCGCCCACTGGTCAGCCCAACTCGCAGGCAGCCTGAAAACCACCGTAGAACAAGGCAACAAGCGCGTGCAACACTACGTCAAATCCCAGCCGCACCAAACCCTGCCGCTCCCCGCCCCGTGGCGCAACATCGCCCACTTCAACACCCCGCAAGAATACGCCCAAGCCCAACACACCGCCCAACAGCTCAATATCTACGCCGATGCAAAATTTTGACCAGAACACGCGTCTTGCCGCGTACCACGCCCCAGTAGCCCCACCCTCCGCCGATTAAATTGCCCGCACCTATCTTTACCATCACGCCCAACCCCGTTGCAGGCAGCCTGAAACCTTTGCAAAACCCCAACGGCAGCCTGAAACCCAAAATGGATCGGCGGCGGCTCGCCGCCAAACAGCGTTTAACAGGCTTTACTGGTTGGAACAATATCAGGGATCCACTTGCGCACCATCGGTTTTAGATTTCAGGCTGCTTCAACTCGGGCACGATGATGGCAGCCTGAAACTCAAAATGGAATGTCAGTAGCTCGCCAACATCGCCACCCGCACACACAGCCCATTCAAAGCACCACGAGGCAACCCCCATGCCCATTTACCCCTTTTCAGGCTGCCCTACACACCACAAAAGGCAGCCTGAAACCATCCATCCACCCAAAGGAAACCCCATGCCCCTCACCCACCTCACCGAACACGGACACACCCACATGGTAGATGTCTCCGCCAAGCAAACCACCCACCGCACCGCCATCGCCGAAGCCAGCGTCTTCTTCCCGCCCGAAGTCTATGCCCAAATCCAAGCCGCGCACGGGCAAACCGCCAAAGGCACAATTACCGAAATCGCCCGCATCGCAGGCATTATGGCCGCCAAAAACACCGCCGCCATCATCCCGCTGTGCCACCCTATGATGCTGGAACGCTGCCAAATCCACATGGCATACCAAGACCACAACCACAGCCTGCACATCCGCGCCGAAGTCGCCGTAACCCACAAAACAGGCGTGGAAATGGAAGCGCTCACCGCCGCCACCGCCGCCGCGCTCACCGTGTACGACATGACCAAAGCCCTCAGCCACGACATCGTTATCAGCAACGTGCAACTGGTGCACAAATCGGGCGGCAAAAGCGATTTCAACCGCCCGGACAGCCCAAAGGCAGCCTGAAACAGCTTTTCAGGCTGCCCTCGCGTTCCGATTATGTTTACAAGCCCTCTATGATTACTCCCCCGCTCGGCATCTACCGCCACTACAAAGGCAACCTTTATCAACTGCTGCACATCGCCTGCCACAGCGAAACCGAAGAGCCGCTCGCCGTGTACCGCGCGCTATACGGCAATTACGGCGTGTGGGTACGCCCGCTGGCGATGTTTACCGAAAACGTCGTAACGGAGCAGGGCAGCGTAGCGCGGTTTGCGTTGGTGAAGGCGGTGGATTAGGGGCGGTTTAGGCTTTTGCCGCCATGCCAAAAGGCAGCCTGAAACAGAGAATACGGTTTCAGGCTGCCTTTTGTTGGTGGAATGGGCAAAGGTCGGGGCAGAATACTTGGGGCGCGGGTGGCAATGTTCCCCGCGTAGGTACGCCGCGATGCGCGGCGTGGTATGGCAAAAATAAAGATGAGGCAGCCTGAAAGCCAAAATGGAACGGCAACGGCTCGTCGCCAAATGGCGCGGTGGATAAAGCTGTGTTTGTCGGCGAGCCGCCGACGCGCCATAAAGGCAGCCTGAAACAAGCATGGCGAAACCAAAGCGCAAAAAAAACAGCCCAAAACCGCATCACACGATTTCAGGCTGCCTTATCCATCTCAAACTATTTCTTCACCGCCAGCACCACCGCCGAAGCCTTAAACAACGCCGTCGCCGTTTGCCCCACCTGCAAATGCAAGGCTTGCGCGCTGTGCAAGGTAATCCCCGCGCTTACCGCCAAGCCGTCCACATCCAATTCCACCACCGCGTTCACCGTACCGCGATGGATTTGGCGAATGGTGCCACGAAGCTGATTGCGCGCCGAAAACGCATAATCATCTGCATCCGTTGCCAGCAGCACGCTGCCCGCTTTCACCAACGCCAGCACGCTTTTGCCCACCGCCAAATCCAGCCCTGCCACGCTCTCACAAGTAATCGCCGCCGCAATTTCCTTGCCGCCGGCTAGCTCAATGATAATTTCGCTGTTTACCGCGCCGTTTTTAATGCTTTTCACCGCGCCTGCAAATTGATTACGCGCACTCGTTTGCATGATTTTGATTCCTTTGTGTGGTTGAAAAAAGGGCGCATGGTAGCACAAACCCAAAGCAGCCTGAAAACGGGTTTTCCATTTTCAGGCTGCCTTAATCCTTGGCGTTACAGCTTGTTCAGCTTCAACCACGCTTCAATATCCTGCGGCGACATCTCGCCTTTTTCTTCCTTGTCCAGTTTGTTGATTTGCTTGCCGCCGCTGTATTTTGCCAACACAGGCGTGCCCAGCAAACCATATTGCTGTTTAAACGCTGTCCACGCGGGTTTGTCCTGCTGCAAGAAATGCACGTTCACAAAATAGAGCTTGCCGCGCAGCTGATGCGCCTTGATGTAACGCTTGAAAATCGGCTCAAACGCGCTGCAATCGCTGCAACTGGGCCGCCCGATGTAGGCATAAAACGTGTCGCCTCGGGCAACTTTGGCTTTGAAGCTGTCCACCGTTAAACTGTCCAGCTCAAAATACATATCGGTGTATTGTTTTTCCAGCTCGGTGGTGCGCTGGGCAGACAGTTTCACCGCCATTTCTTTTTCCGCCAATTGGGCATGAAGCTGTTTGATTTCATCGGTTTGGCTGTTGCCTTGCT
>ERZ773060.562-NODE-562-length-12058-cov-2.62334_pt1 | contig 12058 bp, 10 predicted proteins | sample MGYA00580628_ERZ773060 | MGnify/ENA primary metagenome ERZ773060 (study PRJEB29015, sample SAMEA2738019) | human oral metagenome | biome: human oral; feature: human-associated habitat; material: dental | place: China | collected 2045 ... | reverse complement strand
TGTTCTCCGGCACCTATTTCCCCCTCGACGTGCTGCCCGGGTGGCTGCACCCCATCGGCTGGGTATCGCCGCTGTGGCACGGGGTGAACCTGGCCCGGATCTGGACCCTTGGGCAGGCCGCCCCCGCCTGGCTGCCCGCGGTGCACATCGCCTATCTGACGGCGCTGACCGTCGGCGGGCTGCTGGTCGCACGGCGGATCTTCCATCTGCGGCTGACCGGGGTCCTGCCCCGCCCTGGCAAGGAACACACCAGGAACAGGACGCGGACAGCACCCGTGACGTCTTCCGTGGGTGAGCTGGCGGACGGCCAGTCCCTGCTGCAACACCCCCGGACCTCACCGGCATTCCTCACGGTCGCCGCCCGGGGACTGAAGGCCAATTGGGGAGCGAACAGCCTGCTGATGGCCTCGGGGGCTGTGGAACCGGTGCTCTACCTGCTGGCGATGGGTCTGGGACTCGGCACATTGGTCGGCCAGGTGGGACCGGGAGTCAGCTACGCGGCCTGGATCGCACCCGCGCTGCTGGCGAGCTCCGCGATGATGGGCGCGGTGATGGACGCCACCTGGAACGTGTTCATGAAGCTAAAGTTCGACAAGCTCTACGAGGCGATGCTGAGTACCTCGCTGGGACCGTTGGACGTCGCGCTGGGTGAGATCTGCGTCGCCCTGGTGCGCGGCGGCAGCTACGCTGTGAGCTTCGTCGCGGTGATGGTGCTGCTGGGGCTGGCGGGGTCGTGGTGGGTGCTGCTGGCGATCCCGGTGTGCCTGCTGATCGCGCTCGGGATCGCGGCCATCGCGATGGCGGCGACGTCGTTCTGCCGGACCTTCCAGCAGATGGACTGGATCATGCTGGCGCTAATGCCGATGTTCATGTTCTCCGGCACCTTCTATCCCGTCGACGTCTATCCAGAGCCGATCGCCGCGGTGGTGAAGTGCCTGCCGCTGTGGCATGGCATCGAGATGCTGCGCGACCTGAACGCTGGAGCAGTCAGCTGGGGCACCGCCGGTCACGCCCTCTACTTCGCCGCACTGGCCGCAGTAGGAATATGGGTGGCGGCCATCCGGCTGAAAGCACTCTTCCTGAGGTGATCTTCCATTGGTAGACCCGACGAAACAGCCATACGACCAAGGAGCTGGCGGAGACTTTTCAGAGTTCCTGGACAAGATAGCCTCGGCGCTTCAGCCCACGGCCCCGCACACGGCGGCGATGATGAAATCCGTCCACGCCGGGTACCTTGCACGCACGCAGCAGGGGGCACCAGGAATGACCCCTGAGACCCTCATATCGGATTTGGTGAGGTTACTCGCCAGTCTTGAGATGAGACTGGCCGAGGTCGGGAAAACATTGCCAGACCACGAGAAGTAAAAAGGCGAACCAGAGATTCCGCCAGGGAGCGCGGTGGTGAAATGCCTGCCGCTGTGGCATGACACACTTGACCTCATGCCGTCCTATCTGCTGCTTCGTCACCCGTCTGCGAACCGCGTCTACGCGGGTGAGGCGGCTGCCCTGACCGCCGCCGAGCTGGAGATCACCGCGCCCTTCGCGTCCGGGATCGGACAGGCCGAGGTGGCCGAGGTCAACTACCTGGCCTTCGATGCCGACCCCCTGGGGCGCGACGAGCTGGCGGCGATCGCACGGCAGTCGGCGGCGTTCGCGCTGTTCGAGCGTTCTGGCGACCTGCTGCGGCCCGTCGGCCTTCCCCAGGTCGATCTCCTGGACGACGACCTGGTGACCATCCCGAAGTACCAGGGCAAGACCAACGAGCAGTTCACCCGGTTGCTGCTGAACGTCACCGTCGCAGCCGCGCGCCGGCCCAGGCCGTACCGGGTGCTGGACCCGATGGCGGGGCGCGGCACCACCGTCTCGACGGCGCTGCTCGCGGGCTGTGACGCCTTCGGCGTGGAGGCCGACGACAAGGCCTTCGATGCGATGACCGCCTTCTACAAGACCTATCTGCGCCGCAAACGCCTGAAGCACAAGGCCGACGTCACGCCGGTCCGGCGCGATGGCAAGCGCATCGGCCGGCGTTTCGACGTGCGCATCAACCTGGGCAAACGGGAGCTGCTGGCGACGGTGTTCACCGGCGACGCCCGTTCGTCGGGGTCGCTGTACGGGAAGAAACGTTTCGACGCGATCGTCACCGATGCCCCCTACGGCGTGGTGCACGGAGCCGCCTCGGGCGGGCAGCGGTCGCGCACCCCGGAGCAGCTGCTCCGAGAGACGATCCCGGTATGGTCCGGGCAGCTGCATCCGGGAGGGACGCTGGGCATGAGCTGGAACACCCTCGGGATGCCCCGCGAGAACCTGGCGGCACTGCTGGAGTCAGCAGGCCTGGAGGTCATGGCGGGGGGCGCATGGGAGCATTTCGCGCACCGCGTCGACTCCTCCATCCGCCGCGACCTGATGGTCGCGAGAAAGCCGGCGACCTGAGCCAGGGTGTCTTCGAGCCCTAGCAAGAAGAATGCGTCTTCATAGCAGACCGGGAGGAATGCCATGACAGATTTGAAAGTTCATCCCAGGAGGACCTGGCGGCCATCGTCGCCTGCCTGGATCCTAGTTCCACTGTGCGCCAGTGTGGTTGCCTACTATCCCGCCTTGCCCGTCTCCCTGGTGCTGACGCTGGTGGCTTTGGTCATGACTTTGCTGACCCCACCCGACGCGCCATACAGGCGCCGGTATCTCTGGGTGGTCGGAGTGTGGGCACTAATGCAGTTAGCGGGCATAGCGGCCGGCTTCTCGCTCTGGTCTTCCTTCTCCGAATCCGCCAGGTAAAAGCGACCTGGAACAGGCGCTTCAACCCGACCACTAATGCCTCGCTTTGCGGTAGCGCTACCCGTCAAGGATGGTGTCCGCAGCTCCCGCTGTCTTCGCTAGCGAGCTTCGATTTGGCAGAACCTTTAAACTCGGCCCATGCGACGACTTGTGCTGATGCGCCACGCGAAGACCCAGGCAAGCCACCCCCGGGGAGACCACTCACGGGAACTGCTGCCCGCAGGCATCCAAGATGCTCAGGAAGCGGGGGTGCTGCTGCGCGAACTCGGTGTGGAGCACGCACTGGTCTCGACCGCCACCCGGGCCCGGCAAACTTTCGCAGCCCTCGGCCTTGAGACTCCCGCCGAGTATCTCGACGACCTCTACTACGAGGGCGCCGACGCCCTGATGCGCCACATCGGCGAGACCGACCCCACCGTCACCGGGCTGCTGGTCGTCGGGCACGCACCCACCGTCCCCGCGCTGGCTGCCCAGCTCAGCCAAGCCGCCGGCCCCGGGCAGGCCGACCGCCTGGGGAGCTGGTACCCCACAGCCACCTTCACGGAGTTCACCTTCGACGGCGACTGGATCGACCTCGCGACCTTCAGGCTGGACAACATCCAGCTGGCGCGAGTGGAACGACGCTGACTCCGACAGAAACCGAGTACCAAGCCACGTCGTAACAGAGCCAGGCAGGACAGCGGAACATCGGCCACCCCTTGACATTTGCAAAAGCAAATTGTAGATTCGCGATTGCGAATACGGAGCAAGGAGGTAAGCCGATGACCCGATCCCACCGCATAGCAGCAGCCTGCGGGGCCATGCTGCTGGCCTCCATCCACTGCCCCGCCCCGACTGTCTCCTACGCAGACGATGCCCCGCCCAAGATCTTGCTCATGCTGGATGCCTCCGGTTCGATGAAGGACCCCGACCCCTCCGGCGGCAGCAAGATGGACGCCGCCAAGAAGGCGCTCACCCACAGCCTCGACGCCATTCCCGCCAATGCCCAGGTGGGTCTCAGGGTCTACGGGGCGGACAACGACGGCGGCAGCAGCTCAGGGGCGTGCACCGACTCCCGGCTGGCCCGTCCGGTCGCCGCGCTCGACAAGTCCGGCTTGACCAGCGCCATCAATGAGTTCCAGCCCCGCGGCGACACCCCCATCGCATACTCCCTCAAGGAGGGTGCCAAGGACCTGGGGGATGACGGCAAACGGCATATCATCCTCGTCTCCGACGGCGAAGAGACCTGCTCGTCCGACCCCTGCCAAGAGATCCGGGAACTAGTGGCAGGAGGCATCAGCCTCCAGATCGACACCGTCGGATTCGGCGTTGAAGACAAAGCCCGCCAGCAGCTGAGCTGCATCGCCGCGGCGGTTCCTACTACGACGCCCAGGACGCCGGCGCCCTGGACTCGACCCTCCAGCACCTCAGCACCCGCACCGCCCGGCCCTACACAGTGGCGGGAACTCCGGTGCACGGCACCGCCACCAAAGAGGAAGCACCCACCCTGACGGCAGGCCAATACACCGACGTGTCGAAGCCGGCACAACCCAAGAATGATGACCGGTACTACCGGATCAAACGGCAGTGGAAAAACTCCACCATCCGCGTCAGATGCCAGGAGTAGGTTTAATGGACTCCATCGTCAGAGCTAACTGGAGTTTTGAGCTGTCTACCCCCGACGCCACGACATGCAGCAAATCAATGACTGGCGCCGCTGATAGCGATAAAGCCGGGGTCATGATGTCAGCAACCATGCTCGCACTCCAGCGTGACCCCCACAAGGAAACACCAAGCTCCGAGGAGACGAAATGCGCCGAGGCCGACGAACTGGTCTACAAGGTGAGTCGCCCCAGCGCCTCACAAGACAAGAACGAAAACCCCTTTGAGATCCGGGTACTGGAGGAACCACCCGCCGACAACGCCGACCAGCTCCCGGCCGGGATCTCCGAGGTCCCCCAGGCGAAGTCAGATTCAGTCACCTCGCCAGCCTCCGGCACCCCCCAAGCGATCGTAGGGGGAGCCAGCTTCAATGACGCCACCGAGCTGCCTTCAGGAACCTACAGCACCGAGGTGATCCCAGGCGAGAAGCTCTTCTTCAAGACCCGGATCGACTACGGCCAGCAGGGCATCTTCTCCCTGGATAGCCTAGAGCTCTCACAGGCATCCATAGCCAACGCCCCCGGCATCGGCGAGTCGGCTTCCGTGGCATCAGATGTCTATGCCCCAGATTTCACTAAGATGAACTCTTCTGATAAGAAATCTACTGGATATTTAGTTTCCGATAAAACTGGGGTAGGCCATCCGGGGCCGACAATCAATCAGGTGCCCGAGGTGCGCTTCCGGAACCGTTGGGACTCACCCACGATGTCTGACGACAAGAGCCAGGGATTCGCGATGGGTGGCTATTACTATTATGTTCTTGGTCTCGCCCCGGACAAGTTCTTGAAAGGCCAGCCTGGGAAGATCAACTTCTCCATCAAGGTCTCCGGCGACGCCGCTGGGCAGCCGGCATCCACGATCTCGCCCTCCCCCAACGAAAACGGCGAGGACACATCGCGATACCACGTCGCGGATCCCACGAAGCGGTTGCTGTTTGCCACGGGCGGCGGGCTGGTGGTATTTGGTTGCGGCGCAGCGATCTACGCGCTGCTGCGACGCCGGCGTCGGAACATGTGACTCGGGACGCTGATGAATTGCCGGACACGCCGAGCGCCGAGAGCCCAGCGCGAGTTATTGTGCAGGGTACAGCAGCATCACCCGCCCAGAACCAGACCGGCCTGCGCTGGGGATTCGCAGTAACAGGCTCCAGTGCGTAACTACACATAAGCGAAAGGGAGACGGATGAGCCTCTTGCGTCGTCTGCTCGCCACTGGCGGAGCTCTACTGCTGGTCTCTGCCAGCGGGTCAGCCATGCCCCCAGCCCACGCGGATGACCCCACAGACAAGCCGGTACACGGCACCTCCGAGCAGGCTAACGCCCCCATGCTCACTGCGGGCCGTTACACCGACGCCTCCCCTGCCTCAGACCCGAAGAAGACAGAACTGCACTACCGGGTCAAACGGCAGTGGAAGAACTCGTCAATCCGGGTAAACGCCATCGTCCAGAAACCCGATGAAGGTGGCTCAGCATCTAATGGTGGAACTGTCTGGCGTTTCGAGCTATCTACTCCCAATGATGAGCTGTGCGATTCCTCAAGCGGGAATGCCGTTGATCGTGAGAAACCCGGACTTCAGTTATCAAAAACCCTGCTGGCGCTCCAGCTGGATCCCAAGAAGACCAGCCCAGAAGCAACGGAGAAAGTCTGCGCCGGAGCCGATGAGCTGATCTACAAGGTGGGGGTGGAGCGCTTCCCCGGGGCGAAAGGGGAGATGCCCTTCGAGATCCAAGTGATCGAGGAACCCCCAGCCGAGAACGCCGATCAGCTCCCGGCCGGAGTCCCCGAGGTGCCCAAGGACGGCTCCAGCTCACCGGCTCCCCAGGGCACCGACACCCCACAGCCAGTCACCGGGGGAACCAGCTTCGATGACGCTGTGGAACTGTCCTCGGGATCCTACGCCGTCCAGGTGACGACGAACGAGAAGGTCTTCTGCAAAACCCGGATCGACTACGGCCGCCAGGGCACCTTCTCCCTCAACCAACTGGAGCTCTCACAATCGCTGATAAACCAAGCCGGGAATCTCACCATGGTGAACGTGATACCTGACGTCTATGCCCCGGATTTCAGCCAGATGAACTCCAATAAGTCATCTGGAGTCAGCAATTATTCGGTCTCCATGGAGTCTGGGGTAGAGCAGAAGGATCCCGTGATCAATCAAGTGCCCGAGGTGCGATTCCGGAATCGCTGGGACTCACCCACAATGTCTGACGACAAGAGCCGGGGGTTCTCGATGAGCGGGTACTATTACTACGTCCTAGGCACAGAGAGCACAGCCCAATTCCAGCCCACGAAGATCTACTTCTCCATCAACGTCGCAGGTGATGTCACCGGCCAGCCGACGACAACAGTCACCGCCTCCCCCACCGGCGGCACCGCCTCACAGGATGACCAGTCAGCAGGCACGTCCACAAAGCTGGGGCTCCTCGTCGCCGGCAGCGGCCTGGTGGTGCTCGGCGGCGGCGGGGTGACCTACACGCTCCTGCGACGCCGGGGCTAACGCCGCTTAGAGCGAGGCCCTGCCACAACTCCTGCGGATCGCCACGCCAGGCACTGTCTTCCCTATACCGGTCCGGGTTATTGTGCATGAAGTCTTCGAGTGGGACTGCCCGCCGGAGGCGGCCAACCAACACTGGAGATTCGCAAGAGCAAACTCCAGTCTTCTGTACATAGCGAAAGGGAAATGGATGAGTCTCTTGCGCCGAATATTAGCCACCGGCGGAGCTCTACTGCTGGTCTCCGCCAGCGGACCACCCACGCCCCTGGCGCACGCGGAAGGCGCCACAGAAAAACCAATAAGCGGCGCCTCTGAAAGCGCCAGCGCCCCTATTATCACGGCGGGTGAGTACGGTGATAAATCGCAGGGTTCGGACTCAGATAAAACAGCATTGTATTACCGCGTCAAAAGGCAGTGGAAGAACTCGACGATCCGGGTCAACACCGTCGCTCGCATGTCCAAGTCGGACTACTCAAAATATGGCGATAGAGGCATTTGGCATTTTGAGCTGTCGGCCGGTGACGAACAATGCGGCTCTGTGGGCGGGGACAGCATCCAGGACAGGAAGACGGGGACTCTGGTCTCGCAGACCCTGCTGGCACCCCAGCTGGATCCCAAGAAGGCCAGCCCGGACCCGAAGGAGAAGGCCTGCGCTGAAGCCGACGAGCTGATATACAAGGTGGAACGCCTGCCCGGGACCGGCGGTGAGAGGCCCTTCGAGATCCGGGTAGTCGAGGAGCCCCCAGCTGACAACGCCGATCAACTCCCAGACGGGATTTCCGAGGTGCCCGACAATAAATCCGGTTCGTGGTCCTCCCCGGCCTCAGGGACTCCCCAGCAGGTCACCGGAGGCCTTGGCTTCGATGACGCCGTCGAGATCTCCTCAGGGACCTACAGCACGGAGGCGCCCGCGGGGAAGAAGATGTTCTTCAAGACACGAATCGGCTACGGCCAGCAGGGACTCTTCTCCCTCGACAGCCTGGAGCTCCCGCAGAGGGTGATCAACAACGCCAAAGAGACGAGCGTGGCATATGTGGCATCCGACATCTATGCCCCGGATTTCAGCCAGATGAATTCCTCAGCGGTAACGGCCACCAGATTCCCCTTTTCTGAGAAGACGGGCGTGGTCCAGCAGAAGCCAGAGTTCAGAGTGGTCCCTGAGGTGCGGTTCCGGAATCGCTGGGATTCGCCCGCAATGTACTTCGGCGAGAGCCGGGGATTCTCTATGGACGGGTATTACTACTATGTGCTCGAGATGGGGAGCACACACAGCTCCCTGGATGGGATATCCGCAAAGATCAACTTCTCCCTCAATGTGTCAGGGGACGTCTCCGGCCAGCCGAGAACAACAGCCACCGCCTCCGGTGGGGGCACGCCCTCCGCAGAGGACTCCACGAAACTGGGGCTCCTCGTCGCGGGCAGCGGCCTGCTGCTGCTGGGAGGCGGAGGCGTGACCTATGTGCTGCTACGCCGCCGGCGCTGAGGACTCGTCATGGGGAGGGCGGGAACCAAGGTGGGCCCCTGCGGAGCAGCTCAGTGGCTCACCTTGTACACCTCAAGTTCGTCGAACCGCGCTACCAGCGTCGCGTGATCCAGAGCACCACTGACGGTGGCGCGCTGGCGGTATGTCTCCTGCCGCAGCGGCAGGGTCAGCACCACGTAGTCGATGTCTCTCCAACCGTTGGTCAGATAGCTGTCAACCTCGGTGTCACTGTTGGGTTTCTGGTACCAGATGACGTTCTTGCGGGGACGGCCCGCGATGATAAGGTCGAACCACAACGAGTTGTCAACGATCGTTATGTCGTCGGCTGTGGTGTTTGCCAGCAGCCATTCTTTGGCCTGCCGATACTGGGACACCTTGTCCTCGACAAGATATTTCTGGCTCTTAGTCACGGCCAGACCCGCCGTCCCCGCCACCGCGGCGGCAAGCACAACGATCAGGCCCGCCCGGACGGCCCGGCCCACGTGCAGCTTGCGCAGCAACGCCAGCAGCCGAGCGGAGCACAATGCCACCGCCAGCGCCGAGGGCCAGATGAGACCGACCGGGTAGGGACCTGGCAGGTATCCGCCCCTCACCACTACTGCCCACAGCACAGCCAGCAGCAGTGAGAGTGGCCGGAGACGAGACCATCTGACGATCAGCAACGCGGCCACCACCCCGGCAAGCAGCACGATGCCGTCCGTCTCAAGCCACGACGCAACCTTGAGCGCCACGTCGCTGGTCGGGTCGAAAATCGACCCCGATGACTCGCGCGACACCAGCTGCCAGCGCAGAGCCCACTCCAGCGACAAATGCCCTGGGCCATCGAACAGCTCATTCTTCATGAGGGCGAAAAGTATGTATGCCAGCCCCATACCGGTGACAAGCCACAGATAGATCGGCACCACATAGCGACGGTGCGACCGGGCCGATTGCAGTAGCGACCAGAAGATGGCCGGGGCGAACAGCAGAGTCGTCTCTTTGGTGAGCACCGCGCAGGCCAGCAGGATCGCGCTGACTGCGAAACGTGACAGCCGTTGTCGCCTGTCAAGTGCCAGCAGCCAGGCACCCAGCAGGAAAGGGGTAGCGATGTTGTCCAGCAGCACCAGCCGGCCCCAGTCCATCATCACTGGCGACGTGCTGAACAACACCGGCGCAATCACGGCTGCCCAACGTGGTGCGGACAACCGCCGCGCCAGCGCATACAGCAGGACGCACGACATCACGTGCACCACCAGCATCGCGATCCGTCCAGCAACCCACTCGTCTATGCCGAACAGCCGGAACGGCTGGTTCCAGGCTGCCAGCAGCATCCATCCCAGCGGGGGATGGTCGTACCAGTACGTGTAGTGCGACAACTCACCGTGAGTCGCGAGCGCCCACGCCTGCGAAACGTAGGTCCCTTCGTCGTCGAACGGCATGGGCGAGCGCAGCATATTCCAGGCGTGCAGCACAGCCGAGCCAATCAGCACCGGAAGCAGCCATATGAGGTCACGTACCGCTCTCTTGGACAGTCGCACTTTGCGGCGTGCTGGTGGCTCCTCCGAGACCCGCTCGTACAGGTCAGGCTCCAGCTCAGCCAAGGTCTGGGATTGGGCAAGTCGTTCCAACTTCACAGCCGCCGGTTTCATGCGAGTTCCCGTTCCTGCTGGCTTCCGCGCTCCTGCTCCGTCGCTGGAGCTTGCAGATGCGCTCCGATATGCGCCGTCTTCTCCCACGAGATGCGCCCAAAGGCCATGCGCCAGCACGCCCGTACGGCAGCGAATATGAGCAACGCCTGGTATGGCGCTAGGCCAATCAGCAGGAACAGATAGTGACGGATCCCAGGTCGCCGCCCCACGATCTGCCCCAGGTCATGCAGCCCAACGCACTCCACAAAAAGCGTCGCGAGCATCGGCAGGATGGGCATGAAAGTCAACAACGACCACCCGTCTGGCAAGGGTATGAAAAACATTGACCCCAGCGACAGCAACAGCAATGGGCCCGAGAACGCAATCAGGAAGGGAGTCAGCAGCGTGACCACAGCCAGCATCCGCTGCGATCGTTCTGGAAGTCGCCGCCACTCCCCCTTGCGCAGCACCTGGATGAACCCCTGATTCCATCGCGTGCGCTGTTTGATGAACTGCTTTACGGTGACCGGCGCTTCTTCACGCGTAACTATTTCTGGATCATATATTACCGAGACGGGCAAGCCATGACTTGATAATCGCACCCCAATCTCACAGTCTTCGGCAAGGCAGTCGGAATCCCACCCGCCAAGTTCACACACAACCCGGCGGCGCATAAAGACCGTGTTGCCGCCAAGGGGAATGAAGTCATGCTCCCCCTGGAAAACCAGTCTGCTGCGGAACCAGAAATAATATTCTAGCGTGTTACGTAGCGTGTACCATTTCGACCAAAAGTTAACCAACTGCACACCCGCTTGAACGGCGGCCGACCGGTCCTCAAGCATGGTGCGCTCCACCGCTCTCAGCAACCCAGGGTGCACGACATCCTCAGCATCGAAGATGCCAATCACGTCACCACGGCTGTACTCCAAGGCCGTGTTGAGGGCTTTGGGCTTCGACTTCTCCTCGTGATAGTCGACGATCACCCGGATTATCCCTGGATGGCGGGCTGCAGCCTCCTCCGCCACCTGGGCGGTGCCGGGGTCGTCATGACCGACGATGACCAGAACCTCGTAGTCAGGATGGTCAAGCGAGGCCAGGCCATCGAGCGTGGCCCCGATTACCGCTTCCTCGTGCCGAGCCGGCACGAGGAGAGTAAACGAGAGCTTGCCCTCAGGCGCGGCACCCGAGGCTACGGGCCGGTGATAGTCCCGCCACGCCCAAAGCATCGCCCCAAGAGTAAATGTCGACAGCACAAACAAGTAGCCTGATGCCAACACGACAAGAAGCCACAGAACAATATTTACAGACACGGCCAGAACCTCCTAGACCAAGTCACCGGGACGGGTGCGCCCCGAAAGAATCCGGAGTCAAGCACCGATTAATAGTTCTGCCGACCCCCCTTATAAAGCATCAGCTTAAACACTGCAATCCCGGAGCGCAACCCTCCAGCGGCCGACACGGCATAAATACCTCATAACGCCTAGTCAACAATTAATTCACAAGCGAACTTCGGACTGGATTAGGCGACTGCAGGCCGCTCTCACAGCACGCTCCGCACCTGCTCAGAGCTAATGGAACACTCCAGCCTGAGTCCCGTTCCCGAGTCGCCGCCACAGAGGGAGGAACATTCATGCCCATAGGTTAATTGACCTTGGCGAACAGCGCCACCACCTCAAATATCACCTATGAATACGCCTCACCGTCAAGGTTTACTCACCTTGAAGCGATATGGATTTCATGAAAACCGTCGAAAATGGGTTTTCCAGTAATGCCCACAAACCCCATGGTTCTCCGCTCTAAAGCACCGGGGGCAGGCCTAAGAGTTTACTCTGTCAGGAATGGCCACGACCTGAATGCCTTCTCGAAACCTGTGATCGCCCGGTTGGAGAGGCGGATGAAAGGGGTCAGCTCCAGGTTCCTGCGTCCCGGGGCGCCTTTGCGCTGCCAGCTGCCCACCACCCGACCGCCCGACACCGCACTACGTCGGAAGAAGCCATTGTTGCCGGGGACCAGCTTGCGGTGGTCGGCCTCGGTCAGGGCGAACAGGCGGTCCTGGTAGCCC
>ERZ773060.558-NODE-558-length-12090-cov-5.14017_pt1 | contig 12090 bp, 9 predicted proteins | sample MGYA00580628_ERZ773060 | MGnify/ENA primary metagenome ERZ773060 (study PRJEB29015, sample SAMEA2738019) | human oral metagenome | biome: human oral; feature: human-associated habitat; material: dental | place: China | collected 2045 ... | reverse complement strand
CCCTCGGCCTTCGCCTCGGATGCGGGTTTGAACAGGGGCGCGTCAACCACCCACACAAAACTCCAGGAGTTTTCGTCAACCAGCCCGCAGCGACGGGCGATCTCGTCGCGGGCCGCACCCAGGAGGTTCTGGGATGCGGTACGTTCCCCGGCGGCGAAGAAGATACAGTCGCCGGGTTTCGCCCCGGTGCGTTCCGGCAGCGCGGTCAGTTCTGTATCGGAGAGGTTCTTAGCGACCGGGCCACCCAGTTCCCCGGCATCGGAGACGGTGACGTACGCCAGGCCTTTCGCGCCGCGCTGTTTCGCCCACTCCTGCCAGGCATCGAACTGGCGTCGCGGTTGCGACGCACCGCCGGGCATGACCACAGCCCCCACGTATGGAGTCTGGAACACGCGGAACCGGGTCTCGGAGAAGACATCGGTCAGTTCCGTCAGCTCCACGTCGAAACGCAGGTCCGGTTTGTCCGAACCGTAGCGGTTCATGGCGTCGGCGAAACTCAGGCGCGGGAAGGGGGTCGACAGTTCGATCCCCTTGATGGCCCAGACCTCCTTGACAATGGCCTCCCCCAGCTCAATCACGTCTTCCTGATCGACGAAACTCATCTCGATGTCGAGCTGGGTGAATTCCGGTTGCCGATCGGCGCGGAAGTCCTCGTCGCGGTAGCAGCGGGCGATCTGGTAGTAGCGTTCCATTCCCGCCACCATCAGAAGCTGCTTGAACAGCTGTGGGCTCTGTGGCAGCGCATACCAGGAGCCGGGGTTGAGCCGGGCCGGCACCAGGAAATCGCGGGCCCCCTCCGGTGTGGAGCGGGTCAAAGTAGGGGTCTCGATCTCGACGAAATCACGTTCCCCCAACACCTTCCGAGCTGCCTGGTTCACCTTGGAACGCAGCCGGAGCGCAGCGGCAGGTGCTGGTCGCCTCAGATCCAGATAGCGGTGTTTCAGACGCGCCTCCTCGCCGACGGTGACGCGTTCGTCGATCTGGAAGGGCAACGGAGCCGACGGGTTAAGCACCTCCAGCTCGGAAATCGCGACCTCGATATCCCCGGTCGGCAGATCCGGGTTGGCGTTACCTTCGGGGCGGGTCTCGACCACGCCGGTGACCTTGACGCAGAACTCGTTGCGCAGATCGTGCGCACCGGAGGAGGCCAGTACCTCGTCCCGGACCACCACCTGGGCGACACCGGAGGCGTCCCTCAGGTCGATGAACGCCACGCCGCCGTGGTCACGTCGCTTCGCCACCCAGCCGGCGAGCACCACCTCTTGACCCACGTTCGCAGCCCTCAGCTCACCCGCGTGGTGTGTGCGCAACATGCAGTTTCCTCTCTTCTCCGGCTGCGTGAACGGTACAGCCAGCCAGCGACGAATCCTACCCGGGCACGTCGTCTTGATGTGATTGCCTTTCCGGCACGAAATGTTCAGCCTCGGACGACTCGCGGGGCAGTGTCCTCGATCGGCGGCAACCAGGCATTCGGATCTGCCGGTAGCTGCTCCCCCGAGCGGATATCCTTGACCGAATCCTCAAGACCGGCTCCGAACCAGACGAACGGAATTCCTCTGCGTTCGGCGAACCGGATCTGGCGCCCGAACTTGTCGGCCCTAGGGGCGACCTCACACGCGATGCCGCGTTGTCTCAGCCTGCGTGCCACGGATATCGCCCGATCTCGGGTCTCTTCCGCATCAACCGCCACCAGGACCGCCGACGGGACGCTGCGGGTGGCACTCAAGACACCCTTGCTGATCAAGGGGACAAGTATCCGGGTGACGCCGAAGGAATACCCGACTCCGGGAAAGGTCGTTCTCCCGTCGCTAGCCAAGGAGTCGTACCGACCGCCCGAGGCCACGGAACCGAGTTTCTCCGAGCCCAGCAGCAGGGTTTCGTAGACGGTACCTGTGTAGTAGTCGAGTCCCCGCGCGATCCTGAGATCCGCCACCACCCGACCCGCTTCGGCACCGCGTGCGATCCTGATGAGCGAGGCGAGATCCGCCAGGCCCTCCTCAAGCATCTCGTGGGTGACGCCCAGGGCCTGCACTTGATCGACGAAGGACTCGTCCTCGGAGCTGATACCCGCCAGAGCGACGCAGGCACGAGCCTGGGATTGACCCAGCCCCACCTGCTCGGTCAGCAGCTCAACCACCACATCCGGCCCCACTTTGTCGTACTTATCGACGCGCTGAAGCACGGCTGCGGTGTCTTCGATCCCGAGTCCCCGGTAAAAGCCCTCCGAGAGTTTCCGGTTGTTGACCCGGATGTTCACCGGAGGCAGCCCCATGTCCCGATGCAGTTTGCCGAAGACGTCCAAGGCCACCAGGGGGATCTCGACGTCGTGGTGGTCGGCCAGCTGGTCGCGTCCGACGATGTCGATGTCGGCTTGGGTGAACTCCCGATAGCGTCCTTCCTGCGGACGCTCACCACGCCAGACCTTCTGCACCTGGTAGCGACGGAAGGGAAAGTTCAGGTGCCCGGAGTGCTCCAGCACGTAGCGGGCGAAAGGAACCGTCAGGTCGAAGTGGAGGCCGAGTTCATCCGCATCCCCTTCCTGTGCATGCAGGCGCCTGACGACGTAGATCTCCTTGTCGATCTCCCCCTTGCGGGCCAGCTGGTCGAGGGGTTCGACGGCCCGGGTTTCAATGGGAGCAAAGCCATGGAGTTCGAAGGTGGATGTGATGGCTGCGAGCACCTGGTTCTCCACCAGGCGCCCGGCTGGAAGGAACTCGGGGAAACCGGAGATCGGTTTAGGGCGTGCCATGGCTTAGTCCTTCAGGAAATCAGCTTGCAGGTAGGGATTGTGAAGTTTTTCGGCCCCGACGGTGGTGGGTTCCCCGTGTCCGGGCAACAGTACGGTCTCGTCGGGAAAGGTCTCGACGATTCGGCGCAGGGTGATACGCATCTGTTCCAGATCCCCTCCGGGAAGATCGGTGCGCCCAATGGTGCCTCGGAAGATCACGTCTCCAGTCAACAACACCTTCCCGGTGTTGTCCCCGACTTCCAGGAGTGTCGATCCGGGGGTATGGCCCGGAGCGATGTGAGGTCTGATTTCAAGCCCGCAGGGGACCTGGAAGACCTCATGGTCTCGCAAGTCGGCAGGACGCTCCAGCAGATCCTCGCCGAGGAGCTGCCGTATCAGGGGCACCAACCGGGTTCCCAATCCTGCGGAAGGCCGGGTGAGCATCTCCTGGTCGGCTTTCGCGCATCGAACAGGAACGTCCCATACGGCCGCCAGGGTCGCAGCATCACCGACGTGATCGAGATGCCCGTGTGTGCACAGGATGACCTCCGGATGCCAACCGAGACGATTCAGGGCGGCAGAGACCAGCTCGGATCCTTTCACACCCGGATCGACGACAAGACAGCCGTTCTCATCCGGATCAGCCGCGATGAGATAGCAGTTTGCGGTCCACGGGGAAACGGGAATGGTCTCGATACGCACGCGCCCAACTGTATGGCAGCGATCCGGGGGTGTGCACAAAAAGGTTTCGCGGAACCTTCGCACCCGCCCTGTCCCCTGAAGGATTTGCCCGCTAGATTGTGTGCATGAGTCAACAGCAAGCGCCCGCGGACTTTGGTCGTGTCGATCCGGACGGCACCGTCTATGTTCGCGTCGGTGACACAGAGAGAAGTGTCGGGCAGATCCCCGATTCCACCGCTGAGGAGGCTTTGACGTTCTACACGCGACGCTATGAGAACCTAGCCGCTGAGGTGACTCTGCTCGTCTCCCGCGTGGAGGCCCAGGCCATGTCCCCCGAGGATGCGCGCAAGGCCATTGCCACCACTCGCGCCACCGTCACAGAGGCGAATGCCGTTGGTGATCTTGCGGCCCTCACAGCCCGATTGGACGCTCTCGAGGAGCTGCTCCCGGCTCAGATCGAGGCGCGCAAGGCTGCCCGCGCAGAGCAGAACGCGTCCACTATCGCCGCCAAACAGGCGATGGTGGACGAGGCCGAGTCCCTGGCAGGTGGCAACGACTGGCGCCACGGAGTGGATCGATTCCGGGAGCTTCTGGAAGAGTGGAAGGCGCTGCCCCGCGTCGACCGCACCACCGACAACGACCTATGGCACCGGTTCAGCTCGGCACGCACCCAATACACGCGCCGACGCAAGGCTCATTTCTCCGAGCTGAACGCACGCCGCGACGAGGCGAAACGCCTTAAGGAAAAAATCATCGAGGAGGCCACTCCCTTGGCCGAATCCACTGATTGGGGGCCGACCTCGGGCGCTTTCCGCGATCTGATGGCTCGTTGGAAGGCAGCCGGATCCGCCCGGAGGGCAGACGACGAATCCCTGTGGGCCAGGTTCCACGCCCTACAGGACACATTTTTCAACGCCCGCTCAGCTGCCCAGCACGCCGCGGATGATGCGCAGGCGGAGAACCTCAGGACAAAAACCGCACTTCTGGAACAGGCAGAACGAGACCTCGAGGGGGTGACGGATGTCGACGCCGCCAAGAGCACCCTTCGTGGATTCTTGTCCAAGTTCTCCGACATCGGTCACGTACCTCGGGCAGCCATGCGTGACCTTGATTCCCGGGTCAGGAAACTTTCCGACCGGGTCAGCGAATTGGAGGCCGAGCGCTGGCGCCGCACCGATCCCGAAGCCCGTAAACGTGCAGAGGACACCGTTGCCTTGTTCCAGTCACAGGTGGACAAGCTCACCAAGGATCTTGAGGCGGCGGAGACCGCAGGTGATACGCGCAAGGCGAAGGATGTGCGCACATCGCTGGAGACCTACACATCCTGGTTGGACCAGGCCCGGCAAACCCTTCAGGATTTTCAGGACATGTAAGCAAACACGGATCGGGTCCTCTCCCCCACGTGCTAAGGGAGAGGACCCGATCTCTGGGGTCTGCCGCGTGGCCGTTCGCATCCGCCCTACGCACGCGTGCGAAGCCGAGGATCGTGGCCTCTGGGGGAGAAGAACTGGCCCTCCTGGTGTCAGGAATTCGTGCGGAAGGCGTCGTAGACCCCGGGAACCCGGCGTACCTGCTTCAGGACGTGGTTCAGGTGTCTGGGATCCGGCGACTCGACGGTGAGTCTTCCGGAGAATTTCTTGTTACGCCCCGAGGTCAATGTGGCCTCGAGAATATCGACGTGCAGGTCTGAGATCACTCGGCTGACATCCGCCAACAGTCCCGCCCGGTCAATGCCCTCGACCTGGATCGTGACGGGGAATTGCCCGCCTTCTGTCTTGTCCCAGGCGACCTTCACCAGTCTCTCTGGGGTCTCTTGCAGGGCGGGAACGTTCGTGCAGTCGCCACGGTGCACCGACACCCCATCGGTCCGGGTGACGAAGCCCATGATCACATCCCCAGGGATCGGGTGGCAACAACGTGCCAATTTGACGACCATTGTCGGGTCGTCATCCACCAGCACGCGGGGTTCCGTAGCGCGAGGGCGCCTCCGGGAATTTCGCATCCCCTCGTCCTCGGTGATGGTCTCCACGGCCTCGTCCTCGCCCCCGACGAGTTCTATCAGGTGGGTGACCACAGCCTGGGCACCGATCTGCCCCTCTCCTATCGCTTTGTAGAGACCGGAGACATCCGCGTGGCGCAGTTCGTTGGCGACAGCGGTGAGGTTCTCCAGGGTGAGGAGACGCTGCATCGGCAAACCAGTACGCCGAAGCTGCCTCGCCAACATCTCCTTACCGTCCTCGATCGCCTCGTCACGACGTTCTCGAGAAAAGTACTGCTTGATCTTCTGACGGGCACGGCTGGTGGCGACAAACCCAAGCCAATCGCGACTCGGCCCGGCATTCGGGGATTTCGAGGTGAGAATCTCCACTTTGTCGCCCTGGGCAAGTTTCGTCGACAGCGCCACCAGGCGACCGTTCACCCGGGCACCGATACAGCGATACCCGACCTCTGTGTGCACCGAGAAAGCGAAATCTACAGGAGTCGCGCCTACCGGCAGGGCGTTCACCTCACCTTTCGGGGTGAACACGTAGATTTCATCGGAATTGATCTCGAACAGCACCGAGTCGAGGAATTCCGTCGGGTCCTCGGTTTCCTTGCTCATCACCCCGAGCTGGTGCATGGCGCGCAACCCCGCTTCTTCGGGGGTGACCCCATTGCGCAAATTCTCCTTGTACTTCCAGTGCGCCGCGACGCCGTACTCGGCACGACGGTGCATCTCGTGGGTGCGGATCTGCAGCTCAACAGGCTCGCCTCGATCTCCGAGCACTGTGGTGTGCAGGGACTGGTACATATTGAATTTCGGGTTCGCGATGTAATCCTTGAATCTGCCCGGGATCGGTTTCCACTTGGAATGAGCAACCCCGAGCACGCCGTAGCAGTCCCGCACGTTGTCGACCAGCACCCGCAACCCGATGAGGTCGTAGATATCGGCGAAATCACGACCCCGGACCATCATCTTCTGATAGATCGAGTAGAAGTGTTTGGGTCGACCGTAGATGGTCGCCTTAATCTTGTTGTCCGCCATTAGCTGTTTGAACTGCGTAATCAAATCCCGCAGATAGCGTTCCCGTCCCGGTGCCTGCTGAGCCACAAGGTCCGCGATCTCTGAGTACACCTTGGGCTCGATGGCTTGGAAGGATAGATCCTCCAACTCCCATTTGACGGTGTTCATGCCCAGCCGGTGGGCTAGCGGGGCGAAAATATTGAGGGTTTCCGTGGCGATCCTGACTTGTTTGTCGGGGCGAAGAAAACCGATGGTTCGCATGTTGTGGAGACGATCAGCAAGTTTGATCACAAGGACCCGCACCTCTTCGGAGGTGGCCATGATCATCTTCCGGATTGTTTCGGCTTTGGCAGTTTCGCCATAGGTTACCTTGTCCAGTTTCGTTACCCCGTCCACCATCCGGGCAACCTCGTCGGTGAACTCTTCGCGCAACTGATCGAGCGTGTACTCGGTGTCCTCGACCGTGTCGTGCAGCAGAGCAGCGACCAGCACGGGTTCAGTCATGCCCAGCTCAGCGAGGATGGTGGCCACTGCCAGCGGATGAGTGATGTAGGGATCCCCGGACTTGCGTTTCTGCCCCCGGTGAAGCTGTTCCGCGGTGCGATAGGCATGCTCGATCAGCGACAGATCAGCCTTGGGATGGCTCGCCTTGATGATCTTGAAAAGAGGATCGAGCACGGCGGAACGAGGTCTGACGGCCCCCAGCCTGGCCAAACGGTGCCGCATTCGCAGCCGCGGCTGTTCCGGTCCGCTGGTCAGGCGTCGCAATGCTCCTTGGTGCGTCACCTGCTCAGCCATGGTGAAAGTTTAGTGCGATCGACGCAGATGTCTGGCTCAGTCATCGGTGTCTCGCAGGTTGGGTCGTTCCGCACGACGCACGACGATCAGCTGATCACCGGTCTGGATACTAGACGCCGTGGAATCGTAGAAACGCCGCAGAGTTCCGTTGCGGATGATTCCGATGACCTGCTCCCCCTTGACATCGTTCGGGGACCGTCCTACCTCACTGGGTATCGCCTGTCGTTGCTGAACCTCCAGACCTGTTCCTGCGGTCAGCAAATCCTGGATGATGGCTCCGAGCTCCGGACCAACCGCCGACAAGCCGAGCAACCGTCCAACCGTGTCCGAGGAGGTCACCACAGACGTAGCACCCGACTGGCGGACCAGAGCAACGTTGTCCTTCTCACGAACACTGACGATGATGCTGGCCCCGGGGTTGAGCTGCCTGGCGGTGAGCGTGGTGAGGATGGCGGCATCGTCGCGGGACAGACAGATGATGATCTTCCGGGCTTTGGACACCTCGGCCCGCCGCAACAGATCACGGCGTGTCGCATCCCCCAGAAAGGAGGCCAACCCATCGAGGTTGGCTTCATTCACCGCGACGTCGCTGCTGTCAATGACGACGATCCGGTCATCCGGTTCCCCGTGACGACGAAGAGTGTTGATTGCGCTGCGGCCCTTCGTGCCGTAGCCGATCACGACAACGTGATTGCGCATTTTCTGCCTCCACTGCAGGTCACGGATGGCGCGGCTGCCCTCATCAGCCAGCACAGCGATGGTGGTACCGACCAACAGCACCAGGAAGCCGACACGCATCGGGGTGATGAGAATCGCATTCAGGAGCCGGGCGTGCGGGGCAAGAGGGGTGATGTCGCCGTAGCCCGTGGTGGTCATTGTGACCGTTGAGTAGTACAGGGCATCGATGAAACTAACCCCGTCGTGGCGGCTGTTGTCGATGTAGGAGTCGCGGTCCAGCCACACAACAAAGGTGCTGATCATCAACAGCAGGAGCGCCAGCACACCTCGTTTGCCGAGCTCACGCAGCGGCTGCACCTGCGGACGTGGCATGCTCACCATTGAGGTGGCATACCCCTTGGGGACCCGCTTCCTCAGTCTGCCCACGGCCCTAGCTCGTCAGAACCGCCGAACAACTGCTGATCCCCTGCTCAGCAAGCTTTTCCCTGCCGCCGAGGGCTGTGAGCTCGAGGAGCACGCTCACGTGCACAAGCTCTGCTCCAAGTCGTTTCAGCAATGCTGCCGTGGCGGCGATGGTGCCTCCGGTGGCGAGCACGTCATCCACGATGAGCACACGTGCCCCCGCGACGAGGGCATCCGCGTGCATGGTGAGGGTCGCAGTGCCGTATTCGAGATCGAAGGATTCGCTTAGCACGGGACGCGGCAACTTCCCTGGTTTCCGGACCGGCACGAACCCGGCTCCGAGGGCCAGGGCGACGGGGGTGGCAAAGATGAATCCCCGAGCTTCCATACCAACCACCACGTCAATGGCCTCGGGAGCTGACGCCACAATTGCGTCAACCGCTTGCCGGAAACCCTCGGGGGAGGCCAGCAATGGGGTGATGTCTTTGAAAACCACCCCGGGTTTGGGCCAGTCCGGTACGTCCGCGATTAGGGAGGGAACCAATCTCATCGCTTCTGACGCTTCCTCTGCTCGCGCGACAGGTTGCTGCGCTGTTGTCTGCGTGTTCCCGAGGCAACGACGGCCTCGTTCCCCGAGACGTCCTCCTCGTCGTCGGTTGCCTCCCTGGACAGTTTGCGTTCGGCCTTGGCGGTCGCACGTTCTGCCTTGCGCGCCAGTGATGCGCGGTGGGCGATCTGGTCAGGTTCCCGTTCTTTCATCTGCACCAGCAGCGGGGTGGCGATGAAGATAGAGGAGTAGGCACCAGCGATCATGCCGATGAACAGCGCCAGGCCGAGATCAGCGAGAGGACCACTGCGCAACATAGCACCACCGATCAGCAGGGCGGTGACCGGCAGGATCCCGATCAGGGTGGTGTTCAGGGACCGGATCAGCACCTGGTTGATCGCCAGGTTGGCTGATTCCCCGTATGTCCTCTTGCTGTCCTTCAGGTTCCTTGTGTTCTCCGTCACCCGGTCGAAGACCACCACGGTGTCGTAGAGGGAGTATCCAAGAATGGTCAGCACACCGATGACGGTCGCAGGAGTGACAGTGAAACCGATCATGGCATAGATGCCGATGGTAACCACTAGGTCGTGCGCCAGAGCTATGACAGCCGCCAAGGACATCTTCCAGTTTCGGAACCAGAAACCGATCAGCACCATCACGAGCGCTATGAAAACCGCCAGGGCTATCAGCGCCTGCCGGGAGATCTGTTCACCCCACGAGGCACCGATCGCAGTGTAGGTGACGTCAGCGGGTTTCACGTTTGCCAGCGCGGCGATGGCGGCACGAACCGAGACGGTCTCCTCGGGATCGAGAGCGCGCGTCTGGATCCGCACGGCGCTCTCTCCGAGGGAGAAAACCTGGGCACCCAGGTCCTTGACCTCGAAACCAGCTACCTTGGCACGTACCTCGTCGACGGTGGTCTCGGTGACGGGCAGCGCCACCTGAAAGTCAGTTCCGCCCCGGAAGTCGATGCCGAGAACCAGCCCCTTGAAACCTACCGCCAAGAAGCAGACAGCGAGGATCACCGCTGAGAACGTGTACCAGAACTTCTTGTGCCCGACGAAGTCGTAGGAGATCTGGCCCGTATAGAAGCGGTGGGCCAGCCCGTGTTTGGTGGACATCAGGCCTCCTTGGCGCGGTGGGTGCGGCGGCTGCGACGGCCCAGCAGGGAATCTCGGCTGACACCCATGTGGCTGGCGTCAAGACCCGAGAGCCGATGGCCTTCACCAAAGAACTTGGTGTGTCCCAGCAGCTGCACGAGCGGTTTGGTGAAGAAGAAGCAGACCGCCAAGTCAAGCAGGGTGGTCAGGCCGAGGGAGAAGGCGAAACCCTTCACCCCACCAACGGCGAGGATGAACAGGACGATGGCGGACAGAATGGACACCATGTCCGCGACCAGGATCGTGGGTCTGGCCTTGGCCCACCCCGTCATGAGTGCGGATCTGAGACTTCGTCCGTCGCGTATCTCGTCACGAATGCGTTCGAAGTAGATGACGAAGGAGTCGGCTGTCACACCGATTGCAACAATCGCACCGGCGATGGCCGGGAGGTTCAGGGTGAATCCCATCGCTTCGCCGAGAACCACCATGGAGGCGTAGGTCGCGAGTGCCGCAACACCGAGGGAACCGATCACCACGAGTCCCAGACCGCGGTAGTAGACGAGACAGTACAGGACCACGAGCGCGAGGCCGATACCGCCTGCGAGCAGGCCGACACGGAGCTGTTCACCGCCGAGTGTGGGAGAGACCGTCTCCACCTGGGAGGGCTCGAAGTTGAGGGGCAGCGCGCCGAATTTCAGGATGTTGGCGAGCTCGGCCGCGGACTCTGCGGTGAAGTTGCCGGTGATCTGGGCTTGGCCGTTGGTGATGGCGCTCTGAACGCGCGGCGCGGACTGCACCACGCCATCGAGCACCACCGCGAATTGGTTGGCCGGCGCCTGTTTGGAGACCATTGCTGTGGTCATCTGACTGAAGGTGCTCGTGCCCGCCTCATCGAACTCGAGGGTCACCACATGGGCAATCTGCCCCTGCGGAACCCCGGAGTTGGCCCTGACGACACGTTCGCCGACGATGGCCGCAGGGCCAAGAAGGTATTTCATCTGCCCCGTCGGATCGCAACCCACAGTGGCCCTGTCCAGTGGGGCCTCGACCTTGTCGTTGCATTTGAACTCTTTGAATGCCTGGTTGTCCTGCTCCGTTGCGGTGTACGCCAGCACCTCATCGACGCTGAGAACGCTCCCCACCTCGCCCGGCTCCGGAGTAGGTGTGGGAAGCCCGGGGAGGTTAGGATCGGTGTTCTCCTGCGCTGCTTGGCCGACGTGAAGCACGGGGCGGAAGGTCAGTTGGGCGGTACTGCCGATCAGTTTCACCATGTCATCGCGCTGAACGTTGGGAGCGGAGACGACGATGTGTCTGTCACCAGACGTGGTCACCGATGCCTCACCGATTCCCAAGCCATCGACACGTTTCTGAATGATGTTCTTGGCCAGCTCGAGCGAGTCCTTGTCGACCGTTGAATTCGTGGCGGTCAAGGTGATGGTCATGCCTCCCTGAAGGTCGAGACCAAGCTTGGGGGACCAAGCGCCGGCTGATGCCATGATCCCGAACATCGCGCCGATGGCGGCCAGGAAGATGAACAGCGTCAAAGCGGGTCGGGGTTTGCGGGATACCGTTGCCATATGGGCTCGATTCAGTGTTTCTCGGAAACGGGCTCTTCGTTCGCGGCGGCATCCTCCGGCTCGGAGGCGTCAGTACCGTCCGCGTTCTCCTCGCCCTCGATGGTCTCTTCCACATCGTCGGTGAATTCGAACTCTTCCTCATCGTTCTTGGAGACGCGTGCAATGGCCTGTTTGAGGATGGTCACCTCGACACCGGGAGCCAGCTCCACGATCGCCTGTGTGTCGGCGATGTGAGAAAGAGTGGCGAAAATACCGGATGTAAGGATGACCCGCTCACCAGGCTGCAGCGCGTCAATCTGGGACTGGTGTTCACGCATGCGCTTCTGTTGGGGCCGAATCATCAAGAAATATACGGCGCCCGCAAAGAGGACGAGCATCAAAAGCAGATCGAGACCTGGCATCTGTTCATTCCTAACGAGGCGGTTGGCGGGTTTGCCGTGGGTCAGGATAGCTCACTCGAACAATGAAGGCTCACCGACCGGAGGGCGCAGACCGAGATGTCGCCAACCAGCTGCGGTGGCGATCCGGCCACGCGGGGTGCGCATCATCAGGCCCTCACGGATCAGGAAGGGCTC
>ERZ773060.555-NODE-555-length-12134-cov-5.15366_pt1 | contig 12134 bp, 14 predicted proteins | sample MGYA00580628_ERZ773060 | MGnify/ENA primary metagenome ERZ773060 (study PRJEB29015, sample SAMEA2738019) | human oral metagenome | biome: human oral; feature: human-associated habitat; material: dental | place: China | collected 2045 ... | reverse complement strand
GGTGAATGCGCCTTTTTTGTAGCCGAAGAATTCGCTTTCGACGAGGTTTTCGGGGATGGCGCCGCAGTTCACCGCGACGAATGCGCCCTCGGCTCTGTTGCTTTGGTGGTGGATGGAGCGGGCGGCGACTTCTTTACCGGTACCGGATTCGCCGTGGATGAAGACGGGGGCCTGGGAGCGCGCGACTTTGCTGATCATGGCGCGTACTTTTTGCATGACGTCGGCGTCGCCGATGAGTTCGTATTTGCTGCTGGAGCGACCACCGCCTTGTCCGCCTGCCGCTTTTTTGCCGGGAGCGGCAGATGAGCCGCCCGCGTTGCCGCCGCCGAGCTGACCGTGGCCTTCTTTGAGCGCGGCTTTGCAGACGTTGCGCAGTTGTTTGAGGTCGAAGGGTTTGTTGATGAAGTCAAAGGCGCCGAGTTTGAGGGCGCGGATGGCGGTGTCCATGTTGCCGTGGGCGGTGATCATGCACACCGGCAGGCCGGGGTAGTTTTTTTGGATGTGGGCGAGGAAGTCGAGGCCGTCGCCGTCGGGCAGGCGGATGTCGGAGATGACGAAGCTGTAGCGCTCTTCTTTCAGCGCCTTGATGGCGGCGCGGATGGTATAGACGCTGGTGCAGGTGATGTCCTGCCCCATCAGGCTCATTTCGATGAGTTCGCAGATGTCGCGTTCGTCGTCAAGGATGAGTGCTTTGGTCATGGTGGTGTCCTGGTTTTTAGAGAATCTGGATGTTGTCGTGTGGCTCGTTTTCGTGCGGGTCGTCTTCGTTGGCGAGGTAGCGCTCCATCGTCAGGCGGAAGCAGGCACCGATTTCTTTGCGCACATAGACGATTTGTGCCTGGTTGGCGACGCACATTTCGCGCACGAGGTAGAGGCCGAGGCCGGTGCCGTGCCGTTTGCTGAAGAAGGGCTCAAAGATTTTTTCTTCGTCGTCTGCCGCCACGCCACGGCCATTGTCCTGGATGTCGATGTAGAGGAAGCGGCCAACGTCGCCGATGCGGGTGCGCACGGTGATTTCGACGTCGTCGCGCCCGGCGTGTTTGACGGCGTTGAGCATCAGGTTGTGCAGGATTTGTTCGAGGTGGCCGGCGTCGAAGAAGACAGCGTATTCTTTGGTCGCGTCCATGTCGGTGCGGATTTTGGCGCGGCTGGTTTCGTCGTTGGTGCGCGCTTCGTTGATGACGCCGAGGAGGAAGGGGTTGAGCGGGATGAGTTTGGTGTTGCGCGGCTTGTCGGAGAAGAGGTTCAGGATGTCGGAGATGATGTTGTTGATGCGCTGGGTGTTGTTGCGGATTTTGTCGGTGAGGAAGTGGACTTTGTTGTCGTCGCTCATTTCTTCGAGGAGGTCGGCGGCGCTTTGCACGGAGCTCAAGGGATTGCGTATTTCGTGGGCGATGCCTGCGGTCAAGCGGCCCAATGAGGCGAGCCGGGTTTCGCGCACGCGCTGGTAGCTTTCGTCGATGCTTTCCAGCATCAGCAGGGTCAGCGCCATGTCGTCATCGGATTTGAGTGCGCTGAAGGTGAGGCTGTAGCTGCCCTTGCCAATGTCGAGCGTGCGGCTGTCGTTGAAGCGCATATGCTGCCAGCGGCCAAAGCGCCGTGCCAGCTCGGGCAGGAGTTCGCCGAGGGTGCGCGGTACTTTCGCCGTCGCGGGCAGGCCGAAGATGGTGCGCGCCTGGCGGTTCAGGGTGAGGATGATGCTGTCGCCGCTGACCACCAGCAGGCCGTTTTGCATATCTTCGATGATGGAGTCGTTCATCTTGCGCAGCTGGCTGGTGTAGCGGCGGCTGAGTTCGACGTTGATGCGGTTGTCGCGCCCCTGGGTGGAGAGGTAGCTCACCAGCAGCGCCAGAAATGCCATGCCGAGGGCGACCACCGCCGGTTCCAGCCAGGCGATACCGTTGCCGCGAAAGACGGCAATCAGGCGACTGAAACCCTCGGCGGGCGGCACATCGCCCATTTTATGCCACGACACCTGCGGCATCGCCTGCAACAGCGCGGCGGTCGCCAGCCAGACCACCACCAGGGTGATGGCGTAAATCACGCTTTGCCGCAGCGTCAGCGTCATCGCCGACAGCAGCACCGCGTTCAAAATGGAGAGCATCAGCAGATTGGTATAGTTGAGCAGGCCGAAATTGAAAATCAGCAGGCCGAGCAGAAAAATATCCCAGATGGCATTGCTCAAAAACAGCCGCTCCGCCACCGGCGTGCGCAGCGACAGCACCCAATGCAGCGACATCACCAGCACATAGACAATCACCAGCGCCGACAGCCAGCCGGTGCCGCCCAGATCCAGCGGCAGCGCCCGCCCCGTATCCGCACCGATGAGCGAAAAACCGAGCAAAAACAGCATGACCACTACCACGCGCACCACATTGAACACGCGTAACATCGCGGCACGGTAGAGCATACTCTCCTCGCCGGTGATTTTGACAATCCGCCCCGGATCATGCAGCGGAATTTGAATATCGTCCCTTAACAGCACGTCGCCTCCCGCGACAAATCGCCAAAACAACCCTGCGCCCGCGCGAGCGCGACCGTCGCCGCCGTATCGGCGCGCAACACCCGTGGCCCCAGCGACTGCGGCAACCAGCCCGCGTTCACCGCGGCAGAGACCTCATCCGGCGCAAAACCGCCCTCCGGGCCAATCAGTACACTCACCGCCTCTGCCGCCTGCGGACTGGCGGCTGGCGCATCATGCGGCGAAAAAATCCAGCGCAGACCGGGGGCATCGTCCAGCACATCGACAAAATCACAAATACCGTCCACCTGCGGCAAAGTGGCGCGGCCGCACTGCATCGCACTCGCCACCACAATCCCCTGCCAATGCGCGCGTTTGCGTTCCAGCCGCTCATCGGCAGGCAACGCCTCACTGCGCGCGGTACGCAGCGGCACAATCCGCTTTGCGCCCAGCTCCACCGCCTTCTGCACCACCCGGTCCATCGCCTCGCCCTTGAGCAGCGCGGCGAACAGCGTGAGATTCAGCGGCGACTCATTGCCTGCCGCCTCGCGCGCGACAATCCGCACCTGCGACGCGCGGCGATCGCACGCCACCAGCTCCGCCGCATAATCAAAACCGTCGCCATTGAACAACACCAACGGCGCGCCGACGCGCAGCCGCAGCACCTTGCCCACATGACGGTGCGCCGCCTCATCCAGCGGCAGCACATCGCCGACCGCGAGCGGGCGCGACGAAAACAAACGAAATTCGCGCATGGAAAGACCGATAGAAAAAGCCAAAAAACCGTGATTTAATGCGAATATTCTACCCGAACTGACAAAAATTGACACCCGGAAACCTGCCCATGCACATCACCAGCTGGAACGTAAACTCGCTCAACGTCCGCCTGCCGCACGTCCTGCAATACCTGCACGAAACTGCGCCCGACATCCTCGGCCTGCAAGAACTCAAACAGACCGACGCCGCCGTGGACACCACCGCCATCGAAGCCGCCGGCTACCACATCGCCACCCACGGCCAGAAGACCTACAACGGCGTCGCCCTCATCGCGCGCGAGCCGCTGACCGACGTGGTGCGCGGCATCCCCGGTTACGCCGACGAACAGGCGCGCGCCATCGCTGCCAGCATCGGCGACGTGCGCGTCCTCAACCTCTACGTCCCCAACGGCAAAGCGGTAGGAGATGAAAAATACACCTACAAACTGCACTGGCTCGACGCCGCGACGCGCTACATCGACGACCTCAAGCGCGAACACCCGCGCCTTGTCATCACCGGCGACTACAACATCGCCCCCGCCGACCTCGACGTCCACGACCCCGACAAATGGCGCGACCAAATCCTCTGCTCCGCGCCCGAACGGCAGGCATTACAAAACATCCTCGCGCTCGGCTTCAAAGACGCTTACCGCGCGCTGCACCCGGACACCCAACAATTCAGCTGGTGGGACTATCGCATGGGCGGCCTGCGCCGCAACATTGGCCTGCGCATTGACCTGACCCTTGCCAGCGACGCGCTTGCGCTGCTTGATGCCGGCATCGACACCGCCCCGCGCTACTGGGAACGCCCTTCCGACCACGCCCCGGCATGGATCAAGATTGGGACATGAGTCATTAAAAACCAAACGCCCCGCAATGCGGGGCGTTTTTGTAACGTGTGGGATATTTCAGGAATTTGGTATCTTGCCTTTGTTTTGCGCTTCAAATTCCTCCAATGCCTTTTGATAACCTTCATCCCTTAATTCCATATCCAGATTGGTAAACTTCTGCCTGAAAATCAGATGCGGTACATCCGGAACACTAACAGGGGTGCAACCATTGCACCAAACAACAAATTTCCCTATATCTTTATTATAGCCATCATATTCGTATTTACCATATTTCTCTGCTGCCATTTCCAGATAATCATCCCAATTAATGTAATAAGAATAATGCGAGACTATCCATACGGCAAGTTCATCCGGCTTTTCATGAAGCGCATTGGAATTAAACCACACTTCTACCTGCTCATAACCTCTCTTGACCAACAAATGGTCGGGAACCAACTTGCCACTTAATGGCAACCTCGTTTTGGAAGACAGAACAACAATTTCCTTGTCGCCAATCTGCAAATTCTCCTTGAGGGCAGCGCGGGCTTCATCCCAGGTCATGCCGAGTTTGACGCCAAAAATGTCAAAATCATTGACATCCTGCTTGGGCAAAGAAAGCGGATTTTTCGCCGCAGGTTCATTTGTGGGAGCGGTATCCATGACGACGTTTCCGTTTGTCGCAGATTCACCGTTTTCTGTATTTTCCGCAGGTTCGTTGTCACCATAGGCAGGCAGCGTCAATGCCAAAACGAGCGGCAAAATACGGGGGAGGGATAAAAACATCATGTTCTCCGGTTGTGAATGGAGCGGCGACTATAGCACAAGGCGAAAGCGCCTTGCCTTGCGCGCCGCTTCAGACAACAATTGCGCCTTCACCTGCAACCCTCTCACCCCGATGAAACTCTACGGCATCCCCAATTGCGACAGCGTGCGCAAGGCGCGCAACATCCTCGACCAGCGCGGCGTGCGCTACCACTTCATTGACCTGCGACAAGCCCCGCCGGACGAAACCCTGCTGCGCGACTGGCTCGCCCGCTTCGGTACGACGCTCATTAACAAACGTTCCGCGACATACCGCGTGCACAAGGCCGAAGTGCTTGCCGCCGAGGCGGCGGGCGGGGACGCGCTCATCGCGCTGCTGTACGCCTTGCCGACCCTGATCAAGCGCCCGGTCATCGTCAGCGACGCGGACGTCTGGCTCGGACTGGACGCGCGGCCATTGCAGGCACCCCGCTCATGACCGCGCAAACGGTCTTTTTCCGCCGCCGCTGGCTGCGCCTGTTGTGCGTTCTTTGTTACGCGCTCATTACTGCCTGGCTGGCTTATCTTATTGCTCTGGATACAGATGAAAAGCATAAAGACTGGGCAATGGTCTCATTATTTATAGCCGCCTTTTCCCTGCATGGCTGCTATCTGACCTGGCGCTACGCCCGTTTCTTTTTCCGGCGTGAATTTATCCGCTTCGATGCCAAAGGCATTACCGTCTGGCATAACGATGTGGCGCGCCAGAAAACATTCCATGTGCCGTGGGCAAATGTGTTTGACGCCTGGGCGGACGAATACCAGTTACACCGCCATTATGATTGCCTGTGTCTCGTTTGGTGCACGGACGAAGACGGACTGGAACACCTTGCGCTGAAATTGCAGGGTGCGGTTTGGCGGGATGCGCGTGGCAAGACGGTACGCGGCAAGACATTGGCGCCATTGCTGGAGGCATTTGTCCGGCGACATTTGCGCAGCACGCCCGTGCCATCCGGCCTGATTCCCGCCGATGTTGCCGAAGACTGGCGGAAATACTGGAATTTTGGCACCGGTGATAACGGGGACGGCTGTTTGATTGGCGTGGTGATGGTCGTGCTGGCACTGGTCGCACTGACTTTTTTTATCGCTTTTATGGTGAATGCCAAAACAATAAGCGATGTAACAGCGGGCATAGGAGTAACCAGTTTCTTGTTATTGCTGCTTTTGGGCACGATTTATATTCTTTACGACTCACTGATGCACTGGCTTTCCGGGCTATCGGGACGCCGCTTTGTTCGCATTGACCCTGTGGGCGTACATTACTGGCGCTATGGCATGACGCGAAACAGTGAAGCGGATATTCCCTGGGCAAGCATTCATGCCGTCTCGCCGGACAGCTATCGTCTCGATAACGGCAGCTGGGGATGCTCCCTGCATCTGGTTTATTACCCCTATGCGGGTGCGCGTTATTTGCGGCATATCCAGTACGACACCGGCAGCAACAAGCAAAAAACGGAAGAAGCCGCCGCCAACATCCGCCTGCATTGTCCCAACCTGTTCAAATTCAGAGGATTGCCGCAAGTAACCCTGACCAATGCGCAGGGGAATGACAAAGGATAACGCCATGAACCCGCTCACCATCCCCTTCCGCCGCCGCTGGCTGCGCCTGTTGCTCGCCCTCGGCTACGCCGCGACCGCCGCCTGGCTCATTTATGACCTGCCGCCCGCGCGGACGCTTGAAGTCATCTTCGCGCTGCTGCTCTTTACCGCGCTGCTCGCGCACGCCTGCACCCTGTGTTACCGCTACACCGCCTTCATCCTGCGGCGCGAGTTCGTCCGCCTTGACGGGAGCGGCATCACCATCCGCCATAACGCCTTGCCAAAGGGACGCGAGCTGCATCTGCCGTGGAAGCGGGTGCTGGATGCCTGGACGGACGAGGTGCAACGGCGCGCGCACCACGACCGCCTGCTCATCGCTTGGAAAACCGCCGACGCGGTAGTGGCGGCGCACGTCGCGCTGGAGCTCAAATATGCGCACGGCAGCGACAGTCAGGGCAAGCGCCTGCGTGGCGCGGCACTGGGCGCGTATCTGGTCAAACACATCAGCGCGCGCCTTCCGCCCGCGCCGCCACGCGCGGAGAAAAGCGCCAACGTTCCCGCTGGTCTCAAGGAAATCTGGTATTTCCGCGCGCCGGAAGCCGCGTTCAACTTCGTTTTTGGCTGCATCTATGGCCTGCTCGCGCTGGCGTTCGCCATCCTCTTTCTCGTCGGCCTCTACAGCGGCAACTGGCTGCCGCTGCTCTATATCGGCGCCTTTAACCTGCTGCTTTACATGATGGTTTACGTCGCCACCTACGACAGCATCCGCGTCGAAGACGCCGGGGTGAATTACGAAATCTTCGTCGCCCTTGACAGCGACGGCGTGCATTACTGGCGCTACGGCATGAAAGACGGTTACGCCGCCACCATCCCGTGGGAACTGCTGGAAGACGTCTTCCTCATGCGCCACTACCTCCGCCACGGCAACCGGACCAACACGCTGTACCTGACCTTCCGCCCGCACGACCGCGCCGCGTATCTATGGCAAATCCGCTACGAAATCAGCACGCCCGCCTCACGTCGCGCCGATCCGGAACTGCTCGGCGAGGAAATCGTCGAAGCCATCCGCGATAACTGCCCCAATCTCGGCCTGTGCCGCGACCTGCCGCTGCTCTATCTCCCCGACCCCGGCGGGCGCAACGTTCTCAGCGAGGCGGAACGCGCAAAACCGTTTCACCGACCTGACCCGCTGGCGGATGGCAACGTGATGGGCCTCGCGAAGCGGCGCTGATGAAACCCGCCATCCTTGACATCGCGCACGCCGCTCAGACCGGGCGTGCCAGCCGTCGCGCGCCCCATTCCGAGAGGCCAATTCCCGCTGCGACCAGCGCCAGCGCGATTAGCACATGGCCGCCCAAATGCTCGTCGGCAAAAAAGGCGGCGCCGACCAGCGCGCCGAACACCGGCAACATATTCATCGTCAGCGCCGCGCGGTTCGCACCAATCGCAATCACCCCTTCCATATAAAACAGCTTCGACACAATCGAGACAAACAGCACCACATAGCCGAGCAGCAGCCACGCCTGCCACGGCTCACCACCCACACCACGCCAACGAACGACAGCGCCACGCCGCACCATTGCAGCGGATGCGCCCGCCCGCGCAACACGAGTACGTCCACCAGCAGCACCGCCAGCGGAATCAGCGCGGTAATAATCGACACATTGACCACGCTCGCGTCGCGGGCAAAGGCGCTGTAAAGCACAATGTTGAACAGCGCAAAACCGCTGCCGCCGACGACCAACAGCCACCCGGCACGCGCCCGCAGCGCTGGCCCGTCGTGGCGGATGCGGGCGCGAAAGAGGAGCGACAACAGCGCCGTCGCCAGCAGCCAGCGCCAGAAGGTGAACTCATACGGCGACAGCCACGCCTTGCCCAGTTTGCCGGTGACATTGCTGGTCGCCCAAAACAGCGGTGCCAGCAGCAGCATCACATACGGATGCGGCAGCCCGTTGGCTTGCAGGAATTTCATCGCATCGAATCCTCACAAAATCATGGGCGAAAATGGCGCTATTCCTGCCCCAGTCGCTTCAGCAGCGGTTGCAAATCCGCCTCGCAGCGCGCCCGGCGCAGGCGGTCGCACAAAATCAGCGCCTGCAATTCACCGGCGGCACGCTGAAAATCCTCATTGACGATGACGAACTCAAACTCGCGGTAATGGCTGATTTGCTCCTCCGCCTCCGCCATCCGTTGCGCGACAATGGCGGGATTGTCCTGACCGCGGGCGGTGAGGCGCGCGCGCAGCACGTCCAGCGACGGCGGCAGCAAAAACACCGTGCGCGTCTGCGGTCGCCGCTGCATCACCTGCTGCGCCCCCTGCCAGTCAATGCTCAAAATCACGTCCTTGCCCGCCGCGAGCAGCGCATCGACAGACGCCGCCGCGGTGCCATAGGCATTGTGGAAAACCTGCGCGTATTCGAGGAAGCCGTCGGCATCAATCATCGCCTGAAACTGCGCGTGTTCAACGAAAAAATAATGCACGCCCTCGACCTCGCCCGGCCGCGCGGCGCGCGTGGTGTGCGACACACTTTCGACCACATCGTCCAGCACCCGCACCGCCTCGGCGATGAGGCTGGTTTTGCCGCCCCCCGACGGCGCCGCGACAATCCACAACTGACCCTGCATGGTGAACTCCTTGAGTTATCCGCTTGAAAATGGGCGCGTACTTTACCGCCGCCGCTGGTGGCGGGCAATGAAAACCCGTCCTGCCCTGTCGGCATGGCGTCGCCTCGCTGTCCTATGGGCTAAAAAATCTCCCGCTCCCTGCTATATGGCGGCGACAGATTATTTTTATCGCCGCGTAATTGGCTTAACCGTTCACGGATTTGCGCAATATCTTCCGCGCTGAACAGCCGCTCCAGATGGACCCAAATACTATGGTAGCCATATGGCCCTTGCAGCATTTCCCGTTTCGCTTCTGCAACAGGCCAATGCTGGTAAACAATGCGGTACATGGCGACCATCAATCCGGTGCGGTCGGCACCGTGATAGCAATGCACGAGTACCGCGCCGTATTGTTGCTGGCGCTCAATCAGATAAAGCGTCGCCGCAATATCTTTTGGCCGGATGCGCCAAGTGAGCAGCGGCTGGTTGAATAGCGCAATACCGCTGCCCGCCAGCGCTTTTTCATCGCCCCGGCGGTCGAAATAACGCAGGTTGATGACGGTCTTAATGCCCAGCTTTTTAATGAGCGCGGCATCGTCGCGCACCGGCTGTTCACTGCGGTAGAGTTTGTCATCGACGCGATAAAGATTGGCTTCCGCCTTAACCGGCACCGCCCATTCATAGTGGGTCGTTTCGGCACAGGCGGCGGCAAAAATAAAACAGGGCAACAGGGCGTACAGGCGCATGGGATGTTCCAGTATTGAAAACGGGAAAAATAGCATAAAAAAGCTGCGACGGTTGTCGCAGCGGTTGATAAAGGATTTGTTGAGGCAAATCAGCAAATATTTTTCGCATCATGATTCCTTATTTGTGGATGGTGCGGGTTTCGCTGTACATAAAATGGGCGATGCGTTTTTGGATGACCCAGCGCCCGTTGATTTTGGCGTAGCTGTCGTTGTAGCGCACATAATGGGTGAGCATTTCGTCGTGGCTGTCTTTATTGCTGACCAGCGCGACCTGGCAATAGGCGATGCCTTCGGCGCGGTCGCCGTGCAATTCCACTGTTTGCTGGCCGTTCAGATGGTAAACGGTATGGAATTGGGCAAGGTAATTGGCAAAGACTTTTTCGATTTCCGCGCGGCCTTGGGCATGGGCAAACAATTCATCGCCGATATAGGTAATAACTTCCGCGTCTTCGGCGAAGAGCGGGATTTGTTCGGCGACTTTCTTTTCGTCGGCGAGGTTGGAGAAGTGATCGACGAGGTGTTTCAGTTCAAAGCGGTTCTGGATGTCTTGCAGGTTCATGGTTGTTTCCTTTGGGTTGGAGTGAAATCAGTAAAGGGTGGCGACGGATTTTTCGATGAACCAGCTATCGCCGTTTTTTCATGGTTTGCTGATGTTGAGATTGGCGCCGATATATTTTGCCGGGTCGGCGAACAGTTTGCAGACGAAATCGGCGATGCTTTTGCGCGACACGGCATGGCCGCATTCGGGTTCACCTTTCGGCGTGAGCTGGTAGTCCATTTCGTCGGCGTCGGTAAACCAGTCGGGGCGGAGGATGGTGTAATCGAGGCCGGAGTTTTCGATGCAGTCAGCGAGGGCGCGGTAGGGGCGGAGGATGTCGCGCACGGGCGTGTCGTAGATGCCGATGGAGCTGATGGCGATGACGCGGCGCACGCCTGTCGCCTGCATCGCGGCGACGATGTTCGCGCCCATGCGGCCGAGGTCGCCGGCGAGGTTGATGTATAGCCATCCACCGAAAGCCTCATACTGTGTTGCGCCGCTTCGCCGTACAACCGCGTACTGTCTTCAGCGGCGCGCCTTGTCTGAAACTTTCGGTGGATGGCTATAAACGATGTCCTGCCCGCGCATCGCCGCTTGCAGCGCGGCGGGGTCAAGCGCGTCGCCCGCGATGGCGGGGTATTGCGGCGGCAAATTGCGCGGCTGGCGGGCAAAGAGGGTGAGGTGCAGCGCCGGGTTTTCGGCGGCGGTGGCGATAACGGTGCGGGCGAGCGAGCCGGTCGCGCCGATGACGAGGATATTGGGCATGGTGCCTCCGTGGTTGTGATGGCGCGCATTATCGACGGTCGCGCGCGGTTTGATTAGCCCGGCGGCGGCGCATGGGGTTGTGAGGGAAATTCAGCAATGGGGCAGGGCGGATGTATGCAATTCTCACAAAGAGCAAACGTAGGTCGGCCATTTATGCCGACATCGGAAAATGTCGGGCACAAGTACCCGACCTACGACCGGATTATTCATCTGAACCATGCGACCAGCGTAGGTCGGCCATTCATGGTCGACATCGAAAGCGTCGGGTACGTCATCCGACCTGCCGAACAGTCATCAAAAAAACCGCCCCGGAGGGCGGCTTTCCGTAAGCGGGCCAATCAGGAAGCGATTTCTTCCAGCACCGCTTGCAGCAGCGCCACGCGCGGCTCGATGCTGTCGATTTCCAGATATTCTTTTTCGCTGTGGAAGCCCGCGCCGATGGGGCCGAAGCCGTCCAGCGAGGGGATGCCGTGGGCGGAGGTGGTGTTGGCGTCCGAGCCGCCGCCGACCGCCTGCCAGGTAATCGGCAGGCCGATTTTTTTGCCCGCTTTTTCCACGAGTTGCATCAGTTGTTCGGTGCCTGCGTTCATCACCATCGCCGGTTTTTGCGATTTGACACGGATGTCCACGCTGACGCCTTCAACAAACGGCTTGGCGGCGAGTTTGTCCAGCAGGGCGCGGATTTCGTCGTATTTGGCGTTGTCCCAGAAGCGCAGGTCCAGCACGGCTTCGGCGCTGTCCGGGACGACGTTGCTGGCGCTGCCGCCTTTCACCTGCCCGACGTTCAGGCTGGTGCCGTTGGCGTAGTCGTTGTGTTTGGCGAGTTCGACGATCCAGTGCGCCATTTCCAGCACGGCGGAGCGGCCTTTTTCCGGGTCGTTACCGGCGTGCGAGGCGACGCCGTGGTAGGTGATGATGAAGGTGGCGTTGCCTTTGCGGCGGTTCACCAGCGAGCCGTCGGCGCGCGCGGATTCGCATACCAGCACGCGGTCGGCTTTTTTCGCTTCCGCCAGCAGCCACGGGTCGGAGTGAATGGAGCCGATTTCTTCGTCCGGGTTGTGCAGTACGCCGATGGAGAGTTTGTCGCGCACCGCC
>ERZ773060.554-NODE-554-length-12158-cov-6.95414_pt1 | contig 12158 bp, 10 predicted proteins | sample MGYA00580628_ERZ773060 | MGnify/ENA primary metagenome ERZ773060 (study PRJEB29015, sample SAMEA2738019) | human oral metagenome | biome: human oral; feature: human-associated habitat; material: dental | place: China | collected 2045 ... | reverse complement strand
GTGTTGCGTCGCCTCGCCGTACAAAAGCGTACTGTCTTCGGCGACGCGCCTTGTCTGAAACTTTCGGTGGATGGCTATAACCGGCGCAGCTTCAGGACGGTGCGCCGAGACGCACCCTATGGCTACTGCAGACTGATGCGCTGCGGCGGGTTGTGCCTTTCCGCTATACTACCGCCTGCGCCCGCTTTTTCATCAATCTGTTTTTTCTCGTTATTTTTATGTCCGCCCGTTATGTTCTCTGCATGAAGTGGGGTACGAAGTATCCCGCCGAGTTTGTTAACCGTCTGTTTCGCATGGTGTCGCGGCAGTTATCGTTGCCGTTTACCATGATTTGTCTCACCGACGACCCCGCCGGGATTGACCCCGCCGTGGTGTGTCATCCGATTCCGCCGCTGGATTTGCCGGACGGTCTGCCGGAGCGCGGTTGGCGCAAATTGACGACGTTTGCGCCCGATCTCTACGGTCTCAGGGGCACGGCGCTGTTTTTGGATTTGGACGTGGTCATTCTGCGCAATATCGACCATTTCTTTACCCACGAGGCGGACGACCGCAACAGCGTCTTCATCATCCGCGACTGGAAGCGCCCGTGGCGCGGTGTCGGCAACAGTTCGGTCTATCGTTTTGAGCTGGGCGCGTTGCCGACGCTGCTCGATGTCTTCCGCGCCAATTTCCTCTCCATCCGCGCCCATTTCCGCAATGAGCAGGCGTGGTTGTCGGCGTTTTTGCGTGAGCGCGAGGCGCTGCGTTTTTGGCCGGATAGTTGGTGCAAGAGTTTCAAGTATCACGCGCTCTATCCGCTGCCGTTGTCGTTTTTCCTCGCACCGCGCCGCCCGGACTGCGATATTTTGGTTTTCCACGGTGAAATCAACCCGGACACCGCCATTGCCGGCGGTGGCGGCAAGTGGTATCGCCATGTGCGCCCGGCGCCGTGGCTGGCGGATTTTTGGGGGTGATATGGCGACGCTGAGTGTGGTGTTGATGGTGCGGAACGAGGCGGCGAATTTGCGCCGCTGTTTGCCACGGGTGGCGCGCGTCGCCGACGAGATTGTGATTCTGGATTCGGGCAGTACCGATGACAGCGAGGCGGTCGCCAACTGGTTCGGCGCGCGCTGGTTTGTGAACACCGACTGGCAGGGCTATGGCATCCAGCGGCAGCGGGCGCAGGCGCTCGCCACCGGCGACTGGATTTTTGCGCTGGACGCGGACGAGGTGCCGGACGACACGCTGCTCGCCGCCCTCGCCCGCATCAAGGACGAGACGCCGGGCAATACGGTGTATGGCGTGCGGCGGCTGGATTTGGTGTTTGGCCGCTTCATTGATCATCCGCGCTGGCGCGGCAAGCCGTATTGGCGCGTTTATCCGCGCCGTTTTCAGTTCAACAGCAATGCGGTGCATGAGTCGCTGCTGCTCGATGGTGCGCGGACGCGGGTGTTGCCCGGTTTTCTGGAGCATCATACGGCCGATACGCCGCTGTTCTGGCTGGAAAAGCGCTTTTCTTACGCTGACACCTGGGCGCGCGAGGCGCACGCGCGCGGCAAGCGCGTTTCGCCGTTTGGCGTGTGGCTGCGCAGTCTGTGGGCGTTTTGCAAGCAGTATCTCGCCGATGGCCGTTTTCTCCGGGGCAGTAGCGGCTGGGTGTATGCCTGGCTCTTTGCGCAATATACGTTCAACAAGTACGCGCTGCTCTGCGACCGCAATGCGCGGCCGCAGAGTTATGCCGATGATTTTCAGCCGCACGCGGTCAATGCGCGCGCGCTGCCGCTGGCGGTGCCGCCGCCGGGGCGGAATCCGCATCCGCTCAGTGTGGTGATGATTGTCAAGAATGAGGCGCGGCATTTGCCCGCCTGTCTCGCCGCGGTGCGCGATTTGGCGGACGAGATTGTGATTCTGGATTCGGGCAGTAGCGACAACAGCGCGACGATTGCCGCCCGCTTCGGCGTGCGCTGGTACGAGAACCGCGACTGGCGCGGTTTTGGCGTGCAGCGGCAGCGGGCGCAAGCGTTGGCGCAGGGTGATTTTGTGCTGATGCTGGATGCGGACGAGCAGCCGGATGCGACGCTGAAGGCGGCCATCCGTGCGGTGCTGCAATCGCCGCCGTCGCCGGATACGGTGTATGCCGTCTCGCGCAGCAATATTTTCTGCGGCACGGCGGTGAACGCGCGTTATCGCGATCATATTCCCCGCCTCTATGGCCGCGCCTTTTTTCAGTATCACCCGTATGAGGTGCATGAGTCGCTGGCGCGCGGCGCGGCGGCGGTGGTGCGTCTGCCCGGCGATTTGCTGCATTTCACCAGCGACAATCTCGCCCATTTCATCCGCAAGAATTTGCGCTACAGCCACGACTGGGCGCAGGAGAAGGCGGCAGGCGGGCGGAAACCGCCGTCGCTGTGGGCGTTGCCGCTGCGCGCTGCCGTCGCTTTCTGCCGCGAGTATTTTGTCCACCGCACGCTCTTTGCCGGGCGCTACGGCTTTTTTCTCGCCGCCAGCTCGGCTTTTTATAATTTCAACAAGTATTTGATGCTCGCCTGCCTCGCGCGGCGTGAGAGGAAGTCATGAAGGTTTGGCTGAAGCTATTGGTTAATGGCGCGACGTTTTTGTTTTTTGCCTTGAGCCTCGCCCTGAAAAGCGGCTACAGCTACGGCGCGGCGCTGCTGCTCGTGGCGGCGCTGACGACGCTGCCCGTGTGGTGGCGCGCCCGCCCGCGCGATGCGGGCTTGCGCTGGCTCGCCGGGGGGTTTGTCGCCGCCGGGCTGCTGGCGCTGTTTGATGTCATCCGCTCCGGCAGCGGTCTGCGCGGGCTAGATTTGCCGCTGAAGTTTTTGGCTACGCCGCTCGTGCTTTATTTTGTCGCCACCGTGCCGCCGAAGGGGCGCGCCATTTGGGCGGGGGCGGCCTGCGGCGCGTTGCTCGGTCTGGCGGTGGCGTGGGGGTATGCGACCTTTGCCCCGGAAGCGTTGCCCTATGGTCGCGCCGCCCGCTTTCTCCATCCGATTCAGCTCGGCAATCTGGCGATGCTGCTCGCCCTCATCACCGCGTGCAGTCTGCGCGCCCGCCCGCGCGGCTGGCAACTGCTGCTGACGCTCGCCGGTGCCGCCGCCGGGGTTTATACGGCCTTTCTGTCGCAGACGCGCGGCAGTTTTTTCGCCCTCGCCTGGGCGCTCGTCTTCCTCGGCCTGCTGTCGCTACGCCGCCGTCATTTCCGCGCGCGCAGCGTCGCCCTGTCGGCGGTAATTGTCGCCATCGCCGCGCCGCTGTTCTGGCTCGCCAATATTGAGGTGATTGAAGAGCGGCTGGCCGAGGCGCAACACGACATCGCCCTTTACCAGGAAGGCAAGGCGGATACGTCCATCGGCGCGCGTTTTGAGATGTGGCGTTTCGCCTGGCAGGAGGGCAGCCGCTATCCGCTCTTCGGCGCGGGTACGGCGCAGTTACAGGCGGACAAGGACAGCTGGCACGCCGCCGCCGACCTCGCCGCCTTCGGCCATCTGCACAACGAGTTTCTCGATGCCTTCGCCCGGCGCGGTCTGGTGGGGCTTGCGGTATTGCTGTTTTTGTTCGTCTGGCCGCTCGTGCTTTACCGCCGTGGTGAGGAGCGCGATTCGCCCGATGCCGCCGCGCTGCGTCTCGCCGGGCGGGCGCAGGTGCTGCTTTACAGCGGCTTCAGCCTGACCCAGGCGGCGCTGTTCAGCCACAACAGCGGCCTGCTCTTTTTTGTGTTGCCGCTTTGCCTGATTGTTGCCGCGCTGCGCGGCGAAGGACGCCCCGATGTTTAACCGCGACGACCGCGCCCGCTATCTGCGCCTGCTCGCCTACATCCGTCCGCATTGGAAGGTGGTGCTGCTCGCCGCCGGCGGCACGATTCTCTACGGCCTGACCGAGCCGCTGGTACCGTTCGTGCTGCAACCGCTGGTCGATGGCGGCTTTGCCGAGGGCGATATGCGCACCGTTTATGGCTTAACCGCCTTGCTGTTTTTCGGCTTCATGCTCAGGGGAGCTGCGAGCTATACCGCGACGTGCAGCATGAACTGGCTGGCGCAACAGGTGGTTTACACGCTGCGCGGGCGGATGTTCGCGCAGTTGCTGCGCCTGCCGATGCGCTATTTTGACGAGAACAGCGCCGGCAGCATCGTCTCGCGTTTCACCTATGACGCGCTGCAACTGATGGCGGCCAGCACCGACGCTGTCGCCATTCTCCTGCGCGAAACCGTCACCATCGCCGCCCTCACCGTCTTCCTCTTTTATCTGGACTGGAAGATGACACTGCTGCTGTTTGTTGTTGCGCCAGTGCTGGCCTATATCATCGTCCACGTCTCAAGGAAACTGCGGACGATGGCACGGGCGATGCAGGAAGACATGAGCGGCATGAACCATGTCGTCGATGAAAGCCTGCGCGGCCGGGCGATTGTCCGCATTTACAACGGCCAGGACTACGAATACGCGCGCTTTGCGCAGCAGGCGGAGGCGGTGCGCTTTCACGCGGTGAAATCGACCAAAATCGCCGCCAGCGCCTCGCCGGTGGTGGAGATGACCATCATCGCCGCGCTCTGCACCGTCATCATCCTGTTCGCGTGGAAGGCGCGCAGCGCCCCGGCGCAGATGACCACCGGCGTCTTCGTCTCCTTCCTCGGCACGATGGCGCTGCTCTTCCCGCCGATCAAGCGCATGGGCAAACTGAACGAGCCCATCCAGCGCGGGCTGGCGGCGGCGCAAAGCATCTTCGATTTTCTTGATGCGCCAACCGAGCCGCAACCCGCCCTGCCGCCGGTATCGCTTACCCGTGGCGAAATCGAATTCCGCGACGTCAGCTTCGCCTACCCGGAGCAGCCGGTGCTGGAACATTTCAGCCTGCACATCCGCGCCGGGGAAACCGTCGCCCTCATCGGCGAGTCCGGCAGCGGCAAATCAACCATCGCCGCGCTGCTCGCCGGCTTTTACCCGCCGACGGCGGGGGCGATTTACATTGACGGCCACGACCTCGCCGACGTCAGCCTTGCCGACCGCCGCCGCGCCATCGCCTTCGTCTCGCAGGACACGGTGCTGTTCTCGACCAGCATCGCCGCCAACATCGCCTATGCCGACCCGGCGCCGGACGCCGCCAAAGTGCGGCTCGCGGCAGAATCCGCCAACGCCGCCGATTTCATCGCCAAACTGCCGCACGGTTACGACGAAAACACCGGGCAACAGGGCGGGCGGCTCTCCGGCGGGCAGAAGCAGCGCATCGCCATCGCCCGCGCCCTCTACAAGGACGCGCCCATCCTGATACTGGACGAAGCGACCTCGGCGCTGGACAACCACAGCGAGGCGAAAGTGCAGGAAGCGATTGAGCGGCTGCGTGCCAACCGCACCGCCATCATCATCGCCCACCGCCTCTCCACCATCCGCAACGCCGACCGCATCGTTGTGCTGGAAAAAGGCAAAATCGTCGAAAGCGGCAGCCACGACGAACTGCTCGCCCGTGGCGGCAGCTATGCTAAACTGCTGCACCGCATCTAACCCAACACCTTGAAAAACATGAAAATACTGATGGTCTGCACCGGCAACATCTGCCGCTCGCCGATGGCGGAAGGCATCGCCCGTGCGCTACTCCGCGCGGCAAAACGCGACGACATCACCGTCGATTCCGCCGCCACCCACGACTACCACCCCGACAGTCCTCCCGACGCGCGCGCCCGCCGCGTCATGCGCGCGCACAACATGGCGATTGACGACCTGCGCGCGCGGGTCTTCCTCCCCGAAGACTTCTACCTCTTTGACGAAATCCTCGTCGCCGACCGCAGCCATTACCGCTACCTCAGCGCCATCGCCCCCGATGACGACGCCTGCGCCAAAATCGGCTTCATGCTCGATACCCTGCCGGACAACCCCGGCGCGGAGCTGCCCGACCCCTACTACGGCGAACTGGCCGATTTTGAACGCACCTTCACCCTGCTGGACGCCGCGCTGCGGGCAAGGTTTGCCCATGGCCGCTGAATCGCAATACTACGGCCAGGCGCTGCTGCTCTGGCAAAGCGTGCTCGACATGATGGCGCCGCTATGCTCCAAGGAAGACAACCTCGTCCTCGGCTCGCTCACCCTCAAGACCAAAAGCGAGAAAGAATGGATACTGCTGGCGCCAAACAAATTCGCCTGCGAGCAAATCCGCGCCTCGCTCTTTGACGCGCTGCAAATGTTCCTCGGCAACAAGGGCATCAAAAAAGTCAAAGTGGAAGTGGCAAGCACGCCCGACCTCTTCGTCAGCGACGCCTCCACCCCGGCGCCGTTTGAAAGCAACCTCATCAGCGACTACCAGTTTCACAACTTCGTCGAAGCTCCCTCCAACCACGAAGCCTTCGCCGCCGCCGAGCGCGTCTCCAGCGGTGCCTTCCTCGCCGACAGCAACCCGCTGCTCATCTACGGCGGCACCGGCCTCGGCAAATCGCACCTGATGCACGCCGCCGGCAACGCGCTGCGCCGCAATGGCCGCGCCGCAGTGATGTACATGAACGCCGAACAGTTTGTGAACGAGTTCGTCGCCGCCATTTCCGGCAAATCGCAGCGCGCCTTCTCCAAGCGGCTGCGCAGCGTCGATGCGCTCTTGATTGACGACGTGCAGTTTTTGGGCGGCAAGGAGCAGTCGCAGGCAGAATTTTTCCACACCTTCAACGAGCTGATTGACAAGAAGCGGCAGATTGTCATGACCTGCGACCGTTACCCGAAAGAAATCGAAGGCTTGCAGGCGCGGCTGAAATCGCGCTTCGGCGCGGGGCTGTCGGTATCCATCCGCACCCCCGAACCGGAAACACGCTTCGCCATCCTGAAAAGCAAGGCGAAAGAACAAAACTTCACCCTGCCGGACGAAGTCGCCTACTTCATCGCCGAGCACGTCGAATCCAACGTGCGCGACCTCGAAGGCGCGCTGAAAAAACTCATCTTCCAGTGCCGCGTCCTCAAAAACGACGCCCCGGCGACCCTCGCCGTCGCGCAAAGCGCGCTGGCCGACCTGTTGCAGGCGCAGAAAAAACAGACCAGCGTCGAAAACATCCTGCGGGTGGTGGCGCAGTACTACGCCATCAGCGCGGACGAGCTGCTCTCGCGCAGCCGCAAAAAAACCTTCGCCGAGCCGCGAATGCTGGCAATGGCGCTGACGCGCGAACTGACCGACCTCTCGCTCAAGGCCATCGCCCAGGCATACCAGCGCAAAGACCACAGCACGGTGATGCACGCCGTGGAAAACATGGAAAAACGGCGGCAAAGCGAGCCGCGTTTCCGCGAAGAGTATGACAACATCCGCACCATCATCACGGCGTAGCCGCTCACCCCAACGGGACGTGGACAAGTTGTGGATAATCTTGCGGACAAACGGGGGATAACTTTTGCCGCCTGCGCCCGCCGGATTTGTCCACACCCTGTCCACCGGGTTGTCCACCATTTTTCCCCATGTCATCCCCGCAATTTTCCTTTACACTACAGGCAGTCAGGTCGTTTGCCCACATATTCACAGACACGACTACGACGACGAATTTAAATAAAGAGGTTATCTATGAAATTCAGCATTGTGAAAGAGAAGTTCCTCGAACCGCTGGCAGACATCAGCAGCATCGTGGCACGGAAAACCACCAAGCCCATTCTCAGCCATGCGCTGTTGCAGACCAGCGGCGAACATTTGCTGCTCAAGGGCACCGACACCGAAGTCACGCTGCAAATACTGCTGAACGAGCTGGACATCAAAGAAGAAGGCGCCATCACCGTCCCCGCCGCCAAACTGCTGGACGTCGTCCGTCACCTGCCGGCACAGGCGACCGTCTATTGCTCGCTGGAAAAAGAACAACTGCTGGTCAAGGCCGCAGGCAGCGTCTTCCGCATTGCGACGCTTCCCGCCGAAGACTTCCCGGCGCTGGCCGAAGCCGACATGGATCGGCGCATCGAAAGCGACAGCCGCGCCCTGCACGACATCATGCAAAAAGTGCGCTTCTCGATGGCAAGCGAAGACGTGCGCTACTACCTGAACGGGATGTACCTCAACATCGTCGAAGACGGCAACGCCATCCACGCGGTCAGCACCGACGGCCACCGCCTCTCCTGCGCGCGCAGCTCCCTGCCGTCGCCCGCGCCGATGACCAACCTCATCGTGCCGAAAAAAGGCGTGAGCGAGCTGATCAAGCTCCTCGGTCGCGTCAGCCAGCCGGTGGTACTCAACCTCGGCGAACGCCAGCTCAGCCTGACCCTGGGCGGCTACCGCCTCACCAGCCAACTGATCGACGGCACCTTCCCCAACTACGAACAAGTGTTGCCGCCGGTACAGGAAACCCCGGTACTGGTCTCGCGCCAGGCCTTCCTCGAATCGCTGCAACGCGCCAAAGTACTGCTGCTTGACCGCCACGACGGCATCCGCCTCACCTTCTCCGACGCCAAACTGCAACTGGCGGCGCGCAACCTTGAAAACGAAACTGCCGACGAAGCGCTGGACATCATCAACCCGCAGGCGCTGCAACTGGAAGTGGCGCTGAACATCAACTACCTCATCGATGCCATCAGCACCATCAACGGCGACAACGTGCAACTGCACATCGCCGACAGCAGCAGCCCCTGCCTGATTACCAGCAGCGAAGACGAAGGCGTGCGTTACGTCATCATGCCGATGCGCCTCTAACCGCCGCGCTATCCGCGAAAAACCGCCCTATCTGGGCGGTTTTTTTATGGGTGTTCCGGCAGGACGGCTATAAAAGCGGGGACTGCCACAAATGGCGTGCTGTAATGCAGGTCAAGGACACGGTGCGGGCGGCGGCGTAAAGTAGCCGCCTTCACGCATCATCCAGGAAATCATCATGACCGCACCTGAAAAAAACGACTGGGATTCGCGCGATCCCGCCGTACAACGCGACCAGCTCGCCGCCTACGACGCGATGCGCGCGCGTTGTCCGGTGGCGCACGACGATTATCTCGGCTACACCCTCTTCCGTCACGAAGATGTGCGCTACGCGCTTGAGCATCCGGAGCTGTTCTCCAGCCGCGTTTCCACCCGCCACGTTGCCGTGCCGAGTGGCATGGACGCGCCGGAGCATACTGCCTTCCGCGCTATCAACGACAAGTACTACACGCCGCAGCGGATGGCGGCTTTTGCGCCCCGTTTCCGCGCCATCATCCGCGATTTGGTCGCCGCCCTGCCGCGCGGGCAGGCGGTGGACGTGATGGACGGCTTCGCCCAGCGCTACGCGATGCGCATCCAGAATGCCTTTATGGGCTGGCCGGATTCGCTGGAAGCGCCGCTGACGGCGTGGATTGAGAAGAACCGCCGTGCCACGCTGCGCGGCGACCGCGCGGAAATCTCCGCCGTTGCCCTCGAATTTGACCACTATATCCGCGCCCTGTTGCAGGAGCGGCGCGCGTCGGCAACGGATGACATCACCAGCGAACTGCTGCACGACGTGGTGCATCTGCCCGACGGCGACCGCCTCATGACGGAAGCCGAGCTGATTTCGCTCATCCGCAACTGGACGGTGGGCGAGCTTTCTACCGTCTCCGCCGCCGCGGGCATTATCGTGCGCTTCCTCGCCGCACATCCGGCGGAACAGGCGCGGTTGCGCGCGGACAGCGCCGCCATTCCCGCCGCCGTTGAGGAAATCATGCGCCTCGAAGACCCGCTGGTGAGCAACCGCCGCATCACCACCTGCCCGGTGACGGTGGGCGGTCGCACCCTGCCCGCGGGCAGCCGGGTGACGCTGAACTGGGCAAGCGTGAACCGCGACGAAGCCGCCTTCGCCGATGCGCTCGCCTACCGCCCCGAACGCGACCAGGGCGCCAACCTCGTTTACGGCGCGGGCATTCACGCCTGCCCCGGCGCGCCGCTCGCCCGTCTTGAATTGCGGCTGCTGATGGAGGAGCTGCTGTCCGGCACGGCAGACATCGCACTCGATGCCGCCGACCCTGAGCCCTGTGCCTTTGCGCAGTATCCGGTCGCGGGCTACCGCAAGGTGCGGGTGGTGGTGCGGTAGTGGACAAGGCGGGTGGCGGGAAGCCGCTTCATTAACCCCCGGCAATTCATTAAAATGCTACGGATTCTCATCAACCACAAGGAGCCTTCATGCACCCCCGCAACCTGCTCGCCGCCGCCATTGCTGCCGATGACAGCGAAACACTAGACACCATCTTCATCAAAACCCAGCGCGGCTACAGCGCCGACGCCACCGAAAACAGCCGCGATTACAGTGCCTTTGCCGCCACCGTCGGCACCAAAATCCCGGCGACGCCGCGCGAAATCCCGCAATCCATCAGCATCGTCACCAACCAGCAAATCAAGGACCGCAACGTCGAAACGCTGGACCAGCTCGCGCGCAAAACCCCCGGCCTGCGCGTGTTGTCCAACGACGATGGCCGCTCCTCCGTCTATGCGCGCGGCTACGAATACGACGAATACAACGTCGATGGCCTGCCCGTGCAGATGCAGAGCATCAACGGTACCCTGCCCAACCTCGCCGCCTTTGACCGCGTCGAAGTCATGCGCGGCCCCGGCGGCCTCTTTGATAGCAGCGGCGAAATGGGCGGCATTGTGAATTTGGTGCGCAAATGTCCCGGCGACAGCTTCGCCGCCAGCGCCAACGCGGGCTACGGCACCGACAAACAATACAAACTGGGCGGCGACGTCTCCGGCAAACTGAACCAGAGCGGCACCGTGCGCGGCCGCGTCCTCGCCGAGACCAGCAGGCAAATCGCCCAAACCGGCGAAGCAAAACAACCACCACGAAATCGCCTACGCCGCGCTGGACTGGGACATCGGTCCGGACACCACCGCAGGCGTCGGCTACCTCTACCAGCAGCGCCACATCACCCCGGACAACGGCCTGCCCGCCTACAAAAACGGCAAACTGCTGCCCCTGCCGCAAAAGAGCTTCACCGGGCCAACTGGAACCACTTTGAAATGCAGAGCCACGACGCCTTCGCCGACCTTGACCGCTACTTTGCCAACGGTGCCTACGGCAAAATCGGCCTGCGCTACAGCGACCGCGACGCCGAATCGAACTACGCCTTCGCCGGCAGCGCGCTCGATGACCAATACAGGTGACGCCGACCGGACTCGGCACCAACATCAAACAAAAAGCGCTCGCCTTTGACGCCAGCTACAGCCAGCCTTTCAACTGGGGCGCGATGCGCAACGAATACGTCGTTGGTGCCGACTACAACCACTTCAAAACCAGCAACGAACAAGGCCGGGCGCGCGCGCTCGGTGCCGCCCGCGACTACCGCACTCTCGGCGGCCTGTCCTACACCAACATCCTCGGCAACGCCCGCGCGGGCGCACGCGGCTATGCCCGCACCCTTGACGAAGAAACCCTCGACGAAGCAGGCGTTTACGGAAAACTCGTCGTCCGCCCGCTGGAAAACCTCTCGCTCATCGGCGGTGGCCGCATCGGCCATTACCAAATCCAGAGCGGCGATGGCACCGCCAAAGAAAAACGCAACGGCACGCCAATTACCGGCTACGCGGGCGTCGTCTGGGACTTCAGCAAAACCGACAGCCTCTACGCCAGCTACAGCTCGCTTTACCGCCCGCAAACCGCGATTGACCGCAATGGCCGCCTGCTCAAACCGCGCCGGGGCGACCAAATCGAAATCGGTCACAAAGGCAGCTACCTCGGCGACCGCCTCAACACCCGCGTCAGCCTCTACCGCCTGCAAGACAAAAACGCCGCCGCCAGCATCGCCGGCGACAACAACCACTACACCGCGCTCGGCAAGCGCGTCATGCAGGGGGTGGAGCTGGAAGCGAGCGGCGCGCTCACGGACCGCTGGAGCATCCATGCGGGCTACAGCTATTTGAGCCCGAAAATCAAACGGGCGGCGACCACGCGCGACGACGGCATCTTCCTCCTCATGCCGCGCCACAGCGCCAACCTGTGGACGACCTACGACATCACCGACGACATCACCGTTGGCGGCGGGGTGAACGCGATGAGCGGCATCCGTAGCTCGCAGGGCGTGCGCGGCGGCGGCTATGCGACGGTGGACGCGATGGCGGCGTACCGCATCACCCCGCAACTCAAACTGCAACTGAACGTGGACAACCTCTTCGACCGCAAGTACTACACCCGCGTCGGCAGCACCAACACCTTCAACATCCCCGGCGCGGAGCGCAGCGTGATGGCGACGGTGCGCTACGAGTTCAAATAAACCCGCCGCGACAA
>ERZ773060.550-NODE-550-length-12218-cov-654.31_pt1 | contig 12218 bp, 9 predicted proteins | sample MGYA00580628_ERZ773060 | MGnify/ENA primary metagenome ERZ773060 (study PRJEB29015, sample SAMEA2738019) | human oral metagenome | biome: human oral; feature: human-associated habitat; material: dental | place: China | collected 2045 ... | reverse complement strand
GCCCGAACAACCCACCAAAAAGCAGGCCACCCGAATCCCCACTTCACACCACCGCGAAACGGTGACTCGAGCAAGTCTAGTCGATCTCCCCTCAGGATCAAAACCGCTCTCCGGCTCCTCGGGAGGAACGGGAGGTGCGCCTCACGGCGATTCCCCGTCGACCGCTTGTTCTCTTGTCACCGCCGACAGGCGGCTCGACTACTGTAGACCCGGTCCGATCCGGAGTCAAAACCGGATCCTCTCCGCGTCCGAGGGCCGAACCGGCGTCAAGCCCCCTCGTCGAGAACGATGGGGCCCGTTTCCGACGGCCCTCTTCAGGTGTCAGCCGCCGTGCGGCAGCTCGAGGAACACTACCCCCGTCGACCTGGACGCGCAAATCGGGTGGCCCTGCGGCGACGGGACCGCCCGGCGGAGCGGCCGACGAAGGCGGTCGTGCCCCTTCTCCAGCGACCGGACGGGACCGATCGGACGGACACGCGCGCCACGACGGCGACTCGGACGGGGCCCGTCCGTTCTCGGCCGGAACCGGACGGTGCCCCACGAGGAACGGCCACGGCGGCATCCGGCGGGGCCCGAGGGGAACCGCGGAAGCGGGCGGCCCCGGGAGCGACGGTCCACGAACGGGCAGCGCCCCCGGAGTCCGAGCGAGCGGTCCGGTCGGGGCCCCGGGCCCCGACCGGACCGCTCCCCGGCAGCACACGGAGGGCCCGGGACGAGCGAGCGCGGCCCCGACGGAACGGGCCCCGACGAAGAGGATGAGAAGGGTGAGGGGCCGGCCTTCCGGCCGGCCCCTCACCCGGGACCATCGTCCGGGGCGCCGTCGCGGGCCCCGGACGAGGATCTCAGTACATGCCGCCCATGCCGTCGTCACCGGCCGGAGCAGCGGGCTTCGGCTCGGGCTTGATGGCGATGACGGCCTCGGTCGTCAGGAAGAGCCCCGCGATGGAGGCGGCGTTCTGGAGGGCGGAGCGCGTCACCTTGGCGGGATCGATGATACCGGCGGCGACCATGTCGACGTACTCGTCGGTGGCGGCGTCCAGGCCCTGACCCTTGGGCAGGCCCTTGACCTTCTCCGCCACGACGCCGCCCTCGAGGCCGGCGTTCACCGCGATCTGCTTCAGCGGGGCCTCGGCTGCGGTGAAGACGATCTGGGCGCCGATCATCTCGTCGCTCGTCAGGTCGGCGGGCAGCTCGGCAGCGGCGGCGCCCTGGATGAGGGCCACACCGCCACCGGGAAGGATGCCCTCCTCGACGGCGGCCTTGGCGTTGCGCACGGCGTCCTCGATGCGGTGCTTGAGCTCGGAGGCCTCGACCTCGGTGGCGGCGCCGACCTTGATGACGGCCACACCGCCGGCGAGCTTCGCCAAGCGCTCCTGGAGCTTCTCGCGGTCGTAGTCGGAGTCGGAGTTCTCGATCTCGGTGCGGATCTGCTTGATGCGGCCCTGGATCTGGTCCTTGTCACCGGCGCCGTCGACGATGGTCGTGGCGTCCTTCGTGACGGAGACCGAGCGGGCGCGCCCGAGCATCTCGATCGGCAGGGTGTCGAGCGAGAGGCCGACGGTGTCGGAGACGACCTGGCCGCCGGTGAGGGTGGCGATGTCGCCGAGCATGGCCTTGCGGCGGTCGCCGAAGGCCGGCGCCTTGACGGCGACGGACTTGAAGGTGCCGCGGATCTTGTTGACAACCAGCCCGGCGAGGGCCTCGCCGTCGACGTCCTCGGCGATCACCAGGAGCGGCTTGCCGGTCTGCTGGACCTTCTCGAGGATGGGCAGCAGGTCCTTCAGCGAGGAGACCTTCCCGTCGACGATGAGCACGTAGGGATCGTCCAGGACGGCCTCCATGCGCTCGGCGTCGGTGACGAAGTAGGGGCTGATGTAGCCCTTGTCGAAGTTCATGCCCTCGGTGAGCTCGAGCTCGAGGCCGAAGGTGTTGGAGTCCTCGACGGTGATGACGCCTTCCTTGCCGACCTTGTCCATGGCCTCGGCGATCTGGTCGCCGACGGCGGGATCACCGGCGGAGATGGAGGCGGTCTGGGCGATCTGGTCGCGCGTCTCGACGTCGATGGCCAGCTTGCTCAGCTCGGCGCTGATGGCCTCGGTGGCCTTCTCGATGCCCCGCTTGAGCTCGATCGGGTTGGCGCCGGCGGTGACGTTGCGCAGCCCCTCGCGGACCATGGCCTGGGCGATGACGGTGGCGGTGGTGGTGCCGTCGCCGGCGACGTCATCGGTCTTCTTGGCGACCTCCTTCACCAGCTCGGCGCCGATCTTCTCGTAGGGATCGGCGAGCTCGATCTCCTTGGCGATGGAGACGCCGTCGTTCGTGATCGTGGGAGCGCCCCAGGCCTTCTCGAGGACGACGTTGCGCCCCTTGGGGCCGAGCGTCACCTTGACCGCATCGGCCAGGGTGTCCATGCCCGACTCGAGGCCGCGACGGGCCTCGCTGTCGAATTCAATAAGCTTTGCCATGTTCGGTGGGAATCCTCCCGCGCCGGTCGCCCGGCGCTTCGTTGTCCGCGCCGGCGAGCCAGCGCTTCATTGTCAGTGTGAGGCGGATCGACGATGCCCGCGACGGACGGCTCTTGCGAGCCTCACCCCCGATCCCCGAGTGGCACTCAGCCACACCGAGTGCTAAGCACATTCTTAGCACTCGAACCCATGGAGTGCAAAAGTCTTTCATCACCGGGCTGAGCGGTTCCGGCTCAACCCGTGACGCCCCTCGGCGGCCAGTGCCGCGGGATGGACCGCGCGGGGTCGCGGACGCACCCGCCCACTGCCGCGAGGACGGGCGGGGCCGGGCGGACCGACCCGCTTGGTCAGCGGGCCAGGCGGTGGGCCGAGCGCTCGCGGTGCCGCTGCTCACGCAGGCGGCGCAGGCGCTTGACGAGCAGGGGGTCGTGCTCGAGGGCCTCGGGGCGGTCGATGAGCGCGTTGAGGATCTGGTAGTAGCGCGCCGCCGACAGGTCGAAGCGGTCACGGATCTCCTGCTCCTTGGAGGAGCGGGCCGTCCACCAGGACTTCTCGAAGTCGAGGATGGCGGCATCGCGCCCGGACAGGACGCCCGACTCACTCTTCTCGTGCACCAGCTGGGACATGCCCCGATCCTATCCCATGGAATGACACCGATGTCATTCGTGGTCTGCCCGGGTAATGCCCTTGCCGAGCCCCGTTCCCATGGCGGCGGGCCCGGGTCCGTGACACGATGGATCCGATCGTGCCCGGCACGACGACCCCGGAGTCGGTCGGTCCGTGCGCATCACACCCATGCGGGAGAGAGTGAAGAGGACACCCATGCAACCACTGACGGGCACCGTGAAGAACTATGCCTGGGGCTCTCCCGACGCCATACCGGCCATCCTCGGCACCGAGGCCGACGGGACGCCGCAGGCCGAGTACTGGCTCGGCGCCCACCGGGGAGGGCCGGCGGCCATCGGCGGCACGACCCTGGACCGCCTCGTGATCTCCCGCCCCGGAATCCTCGGGGAGGCCGAGCAGCGCTTCGACGGGCAGTTCCCCTATCTCCTCAAGATCCTCGCAGCCGCCCAGCCTCTGAGTCTGCAGGCCCATCCCTCGGGCGACCAGGCCAGGACCGGCTTCGAGTCCGAGCAGGCCCGGGGCGTCCCCCTCGACGACCCCACGCGCACCTACAAGGACACCTGGCCCAAACCCGAGATGCTCGTCGCCCTCGGTCCCTTCGAGGCCCTGTGGGGCTTCCGCGACCCGCTGCGCACCGCCGAGCTCTTCGACGCGCTCGAACCGCGCGAGTCCCTCGAGCCGCTCATCGGCCCCCTGCGTCACAGGGGCGCCGAGGCCGGCCTGGCGGAAGTCTTCCTGGAGTGCCTGTGCCCCGACGAGGTGCACCGGGCGATGATCAACGGCGTGCTCAGCGCGGCGCTCGATCACGCCGAGGACCGCGACGAGGTGGGCGGGTTCGCGCGCCTGGCCCTCACCCTCGACGAGTTCTACCCCAGCGACCCGACGATCCTGGCGGCGCTCCTGCTCAACCACGTGCACCTGAGCAAGGGCCAGGGCCTGCACGTACCGGCCGGCGTCCTCCACGCGTACCTGAGCGGCACCGGGATCGAGATCATGGCGAGCTCCGACAACGTCGTGCGCGGCGGCCTGACGCCGAAGCACATCGACGTGGACGCGCTCGTCTCGCTGCTGCACTTCGCGCCGAGCGAGCCCGACATCATCACGCCCTCGCCCGTCGGGGCGGGCGTGTGCCACTACCCCACCGCCGAGCCCGAGTTCTCGCTGTGGCGCGTCGAGCTGGTGCCCGACCGTCCGGCGGTGCTGCCCGGCGACGGGCGCGCGCGGATCCTGCTCGTCATCGAGGGGCACGTCACGATCCTCGACGAGCAGGGCGCCGAGCTCGGCGGGATCAGGCAGGGCGAATCGGTCTTCTTCGAGGCCTCCGAGCGGGCCGTGCTGCGCGGCAACTGCCTGGCCTTCCTCGCCGCCTCCGGCGACCTCGGCTGAGCATCCGGCCGGCGTCGACTGGCCGTCCCCGCCCCCGGGACGGCACAATGGTCCTGCTCGTGCGGCGGCCCCGCTGTCGGCGCCGCCGCACGAGCACGCCGGGCCCGAGGGCCCGGCACCGCCTCCGTAGCTCAGCGGCCAGAGCATTCGCCTTGTAAGCGAAGGGTCGAGGGTTCGACTCCCTCCGGGGGCTCCCCCCTCCGGCCCCGCCATGACGTCCGGGCGCGCGGAACTCCCCGCGGCAAGGATGGGTCTGGTCCTCGTCGGCCAAGTGACGTCCGGGGCACGGATTCCCACTGTGGGCACTCGTGCCGTGGCCCGGTCGGATCGGTGACGCCCGGGGACGCGCGGACTCCCCGGCTTCCGAGCTCCCCGGCGCCGGCGCGTTCCAACGGGGCCGTCCTGGCGGACTCCCCCGCATCGAGCCGGCCCGCCGAAGACCAAGTGACCAGAGGAACCGGGAAGGGGCTCCCCCGCGCGCCCGAGCCGACCCCGGTCCGGTCGGCGGCCGCTGCCATAATGCATGGCAAAACTCTTGGCGAACGAGACACAGGGAGCCCTCATGTTCACCCGCATCGGCCTCGCCGTATCCCGGCACCCGGTGGTCGTCCTCGCCGTCTGGGCACTGCTCCTCACCGTCATGACCGGGCTCGCGTTCCAGGGTCTGGGCGCCGGCGGTCTCTTCGAGAGGCTGGCGAGCGCGGAGGCCACCACCCCGGACACCGACTCCCACGTCGTGTACTCGATGACCCGTACGGACGGGGAGGGCGGGGAGAGCATCACCGTCGTCGTGAGCGGGGTCGACGTGGCGGGCGACCCGGCGAGCGCCGCGGCGGCGGCCTCGGCGGTCCGCGGCGAACTGGCCGGCCTCGACGGCGTCGCATCCGTGACGGACGCCTTCACGATGCCCGACCCCGCCTCCCAGCAGGCCCGGGCGCTGCTGTCCGCCGACGGCGACGGCTTCGTCGAGCTCGTCGAGCTCGACGAGGGGCTCGACGACCGCGCCTCGCAGACCGCCAACGACCGGGTGGCCGAGACCGCCCGCGACGCCTGCCTCGACGCGCTGCGCGCCCACGACGCCGGCGCGGACGCGCACGCCGTGTCGGCCACGCTGATCTCCGACTCCATCACCGGGCTCGTGGAGAAGGACCTGGTGCGCGGCGAGTCGGTGAGCCTGCCGGTGGCGCTCGTCCTGCTGGTGATCGTCTTCGGCGGCCTTCTGGCGGCGGGACTGCCGCTGATCGGGGCGATCGTCTCGATCCTGGTCGGCATGGGCGCGCTGTGGTGCCTCACCTTCGTCCTCGACATCAACTCGTTCACCCTCAACGTCATCTCGATCATCGGCCTGGCCCTGTCGATCGACTACGGCCTGCTGCTCGTGAGCCGCTACCGCGAGGAGATGGCCGCCCGGCTCGCCGGGGCCGAGCCGCCGCGGGGCGCCGTCATGGGCGGGCTCGTCCGGCAGGTCGTCGTGCGCACGGTCGCCACCGCGGGGCGCACCGTCTCGTTCTCGGCGCTCACCATCGCCTGCTCGATCGCCGGCCTGTTCGTCATGCGCTCCCCCGTGCTGAGGACGATCGCCGCCGGCGCGGTCGTCGTCACCCTGCTCGCCGTGACGTGCACACTCACGCTCGTGCCGGCCGTCATCACCCTGCTGGGCCGTCGGCTCGTGCGGCCCAGCGCGCTGAGCAGGGTACCGGGCGTGCGACGCGTGCTCGCCGCCGTGGGCGACTCCTCCTCGGACGACGGAGTCTTCAGCCGCCTGTCGCGCCGGGTCGTGGCGCACCCGTGGGCCGTCATGGTCGTCATCGTGGCGCTGCTGGCCCTCATGGCCACGCCCGTCGGCTCACTGCGCGTGCGCAGCAACTTCACCGAGTACATGCCCGCGAACTCCTCCGTGCGCACCGGCTACGACATCGTGCAGGACGACTACCCGGCGCTGGCCACCCCGACGATCAGCATCGTCGCCCAGACCGACACGACCGGAGCGGCCGGACTCGTCTCCGACATCCGGGCCATGGACGACGTCACCCATGTGACGGCCGCGCCGCTGCCCGGCCACGAGGACATGACGCTCATCAGCGTCCTCATGGACGTCGACGACCCGGTCGGCCAGCAGGCCGTCGACGCCGTCGACCGGATCCGCGCGATGACCGCCGACCACCCGTTCTGGGTGGGCGGGGCGGCGGCCCAGCAGACCGACTTCATCAACGCCATGCTCGATCGGGCGCCCTGGTCGGCACTCATCATCGTCGTGGCGGTCCTCGTCCTGCTGTTCTGCATGACCGGCTCGCTCATCGTCCCCCTCAAGGCGCTCGTCATCAACGGCTTCTCCCTCGTCGCCTCGCTCGGCGCCACGGCCTGGCTCTTCGAGGGCGGGCACCTCGGGCTGCCGAGGACACCCGGGCTGCAGACCTTCATCGTGGCCTGCCTGGCCGCCTTCGGCTTCGGCCTGGCGATGGACTACGAGGTCTTCCTGCTGGCCCGCATCAGCGAGTACTGGCGGGCCGGGTACGACAACGACGAGGCCGTGGCCCGCGGGCTGCAGCGCTCGGGCCGCATCATCACCTCGGCCGCCGCGATCATCATCGCCGTCTTCCTCGGCTTCGTCTCGGGCGAGATGATCTCCATCAAGGAACTCGGGGTGGGGCTGACCATCATGGTCGCCGCCGATGCGACGCTCGTGCGGCTGCTGCTCGTGCCGGCGACGATGACCGTGCTCGGCCAGTGGAACTGGTGGGCGCCGAAACCGCTGGCCGGGCTGTACGCGTACCTCGGTCGGCAGGGGTGAGCGATCAGCCGGATGATCGGCGATGACCGGCCCTCCCGTCCCCCGGGAGGGCCGGTGACGGCCCGGCCGACTCCGGGGCCCCGGAGCTCGCAAGGCCGAGATCAGGCGGGTCCACGTCGGCGCGGGGCCCGCGCCTGAGGGGCTCGTCAGGCCCTGCTCAGCGCCCGGCGAGCCGGCTGGCCCAGCGCCACAGGGCGCCCCCATTGCCCTCCTGCCCGGTCTGCACATAACTCAACGCATTCGGGTTGCGCAGCACGGACTCGACGTCACGGCGGCCGCGGTCCGAGCCGGCGATGAGCAGCCGGTCGCCGAGGGCCAGCTCGTGCTCGGGCCCGGGGCGGTCGATCGTCCGGTTGCCGCGGCGGGCCATGAGGACGACGGCCTCGCTGCGCCAGCCGCGCGAGCTCGGGTCGGTGAGCAGCTGGCCCACCGTGACCGGGCCCCCCTGCTTGAGCACCGCGCAGACCGCCTCGGCCCCGTTGCGGCGCAGCACGACGTCCCACAGCTCGGGGATGCGCCCACGTCCGTAACGGGCCAGACGGTCGCACAGCAGCTTGCACTCCTTCTCGGAGTACTGGCTGATGCGTCTGAGGTACTGACCGAGCAGGGGCGTCGTGATGCGAGCCAGGAACTCCTGGGCGACGATGTGGCTCGGCACCATGCACAGGTCATCGGTGAAGGTGTCGAACAGGGGCGCGTTGGCCGTCTGGTTCTGGCGCGTGACGACGAAGATCCCGGGGTTCAGGTCGCGCGCCGTGACGGCGATGGCGAGGTTCTTCGTGTCGGAGGCGTTGCCGGCGACGATGCCGTCGGCCTCCTTGACGCCGGCGGCCAGCAGGGACTCGGAGTCGATGCCGGAGCCCCGCACGTCCACGCCGCCCTCGTCGTAGTGGGCGACGTCGATGACCGTCACGTCGATCCCGGCGCCGCGCAGCTCGTCGACGACGGCGTGGCCGAAGCGCCCGAAGCCGCACATGATCCACTTGCCGCGCGGCGGCTGGTGGGGCTCGGGCATCGACTCCCCCTCCAAGCCGATGAGGGTCTCGCGCAGGCGGTAGCGCTCGGGGGCGGTGATCGCCGAGGCGAGCTGACGGGCGAAGCGCTGGAAGGGATTGACGACGAGGTCCCCGCCGAAGACCCCGATGTGGGTCTCGGCGTCCCGGTTGCGGATGCGGGCCAGGACGGCCACCCTGGGGGCGAGCAGCCGGGTCGTCACGGCGACGGCCTGGTTCTTCTCGTCGTCGTCGGTCAGCGCCATGACGCCGCGGCAGTGCGGCGAGACGAGCCCGGCGTTCGACAGCACCTGGGGCTGGGAGGCGTCGGCGGCGATGAGCGGCGGGTCCTGGTGGAACTCCTCGAGGCGCAGGCGTGCCAGGCGGTTCTCGTCCCGCTCGATGACGACGAAGCGCAGACGCAGCCGGTCGAGGCCGTGGCAGACGAGCATGCCCGTCTCGCCGGCGCCGACGACGATGTAGAAGGGCTCGCGGATCGAGTAGATCTTGCGCGTGCCCCGGGCCTGGCGCAGGGCGTTCTGGAAGGCGTCCTCCTGGAGCAGGGCGAGGATGTTCACCAGCGAGTAGGACCATCCGATGACGGTCGCGTAGATCGTGCCGAGCATCCACATGCGCTGCGCGGTGGAGTAGGCCTGGGGGATCTCTCCGAGACCGATCGTCGTGCCCGTGAAGCTCACGACGTAGAAGGCGTTGAACATGCCCATCGGGCCGGCGGGCCCGCCCTGCGCGTCGACGCCGGGGATGAGGCTCAGCCCGAGGGTGCACACCGCATAGATGCCGATGAGCAGGAGCAGGGGGAAGCGCATCCTTCGCAGGATGAGGTAGAAGACGTCGGTGAGCGCCCCCTGGCGTCGCTGCCGGGTCGAGCTGGCGGGCATGGCGGCTCAGCGCCTGATCTGGATGATCTCGCTGATCATGAGGACGACCGAGACGAGGTTGGCCAGCAGGGCGCCTCCCGACATCGAGACGATGAGCGAGATGTGGGCGGGCGTCATCGTCGTCGCCACGACCTGGGTGGCCCACACCCAGATGACCGCGGCGACGGCCAGCTGCAGATCGGCCACGAGCGAGGTGGCCAGGTGGACCGCGCCCAGCTGGGTGCGGTCGCCGAACTTGAGGACGGTGGTGATGAGACTCACGACGAGCGCGGCCGCCAGCTCGTAGCCGTTGTGGAGGGCCGGATCGTCGATCCGGCCCAGGAAGAAGCCGAGGTTCAGTGCCGCGGCAAGGGTGACGAAGAAGCCGAAGACGACTTTTTCCAGGTTCATGGCACTCCCATCTGACGCTCTGGCACACACTATTACGAACGGCTCGGTGCGGGCGCCGGAACCCGCGCGGGACGGCGGCGCCGCGCGCCACAATGGGCCCATGGACATCCGGATCGTGCGCGCGGACATCACCACCGTCGCGGCCGACGCCATCGTCAACGCCGCGAACCCCTCGCTGCTGGGCGGCGGCGGGGTGGACGGGGCCATCCACCGGGCCGGCGGGCCCGCCGTGCTCGAGGCCTGCCGAGCGCTGCGGGCGACGAGCCTGCCCGACGGGCTGGCCCGCGGGCGGGCGGTCGCGACGACGGCCGGACGGCTGCCGGCGCGCTGGGTCATCCACACCGTCGGCCCCGTCTTCTCCCGTACGGAGGACCGTTCGGGGATCCTGGCCGACTGCTACCGCGCCGCCCTGGCGGTGGCCGACGAACTGGGGGCGCGCAGCGTCGCCTTCCCCCTCATCTCCGCCGGCGTCTACGGGTGGCCCCCGGACGACGCGGCGCGCATCGCGGTGCGGACGCTGGCCGCGACGCCGACGGAGGTGGACGAGGCGATCCTCGTCGCCTACGGCCGGCGGGCCCAGGAGGACTGCACGAGGGCGCTCGCCGAGCTGAGGGACTGAGGACGCGGGAATCAGTTCCTGGCACCCTGGGCCCTCGCCCTGCGCCAAGAGCTCGTGAGGGCGGCGACGAGAACGACCACGACGAGCGCGATCGACACGTAGTTGGCGATCCTCGCGTAGCCGGCGAGCAGCGAGGTGATGGGCGCGCCCACCAGGTAGCCGATGGCGGTGAAGCCGAGCAGCCAGATGAAGCAGGCGGCGCAGTCCATGGCGACGAAGCGGCGGACGCTCATCCGGTTGGCGCCGGCCAGGACGAAGACGACGGCCATGAGGGGCAGCGGAACGGGCAGGTAGGCGAGCAGCATGCCCACCCAGCCGGCCCGGTCGGCCCAGCGCTCGACCTTCTCGTACCGGGTCCGGGCGCGCTCCGAGCGACCGGCCCAGACCTCGATCATGCCGCGACCCCACAGCTTGCCGGCCCACCAGTAGACCCAGTCGAACTTGCAGCTCATGACGGTTCCGGCCATCAGGACGAGCACCCATGGGATCACCAGGCGGTAGTCGCCCTCGCGCACCAGCGCGCCGAGAGTTGCGCTGCCGGTGCGCGAGCCGGTCGCCGCGACGAGCGCGGGGATGCGGCTGGGAGCACCGAGCAGCCAGGCGCGCAGCGGCATCATGGCGAGGCTGAAGACGCCGAGGGCGCCCATCCAGACCAGACAGGAGATGTCGGACCTGCCGGGCCGGTGCTTCCAGGGCATGGCGGGATCGTCCCACCACTCCTGCGCTGCGCCGGAACCGCCAGCGAAGGCGTCGGCCCCGTGCAGGGCGACGGCATCGCCGGACGCGTCCTGGACGGCGTCCTCAGCGCCCTGGGGCTCATGACTCACATGATCAAGGCTACCCGCGGGCCCGAAACGAGCGCCCCCGCAGGCGGACAGGGGCGGCCCAGACCCGCTCCGCACCGGACCGGACCGGAGACGAGGATTCGACCGGTTCGGAGAGGAACCGATGGCGGCGGGCGGATGTCACTCCGGTTCCGCGATCGCGCGCACCTGCTCGAACCATGCCGCATCGAGCCTCCAGGCCTCCCTCTCAGCCCGGGCCGGCAGCCCGATCTCGCGTGACAGCAGGGTCCACCATGTGGCATCGGCGATGCTCCGGGCCAACTCCCTGCGGTCGGAGCCCGAGCCGACGGAGGCACGTGCGCAGGCCCTGATGTCCTCAGCGATCGCAGCGGTCCAGGCGATCCTGATGAAATCGTTGAGCGACCATCCGGGGGAGGAGCTCAGGACAAGGCCCCGGTGCGGGCTGCCAGGCAGCCCGGCAGGCAGACCGAAGGCGTCGAGTCGTCCCATTTCGAGCCTCGGGTACCACAGCACAGGACCGGAGCAGTCCGCCATGGCGAGCACACCGGCATCGGTGATGATCTCGGCGCCCAACAGGGCCAGCAGCCCGTCGTCTCGGTTGACGGAATCCTGCTCGTTGTGCACCGTGAGGGTGAAGCCCGTGTCCGAACAACACCCGGAGGATTGTTCAAAAGTATTTTTCGGTTTCTTTGGCTGTCATGAAACAAAATCGTTTCTGGTTTCGCGGAGCGGGAGGTGCTCGAAGTCGTAGTCGAATGTTCGGCTGGCGATGTATGAGGCGAACGCGCCGAAGGTTTCTTCGGGGGTCTCGCGCTGAATGGTCGCGATGTTGCTCTTGGCCGCGTTCCGGACGTGCTCGACCGGATTGTGATCGGGCGCGTACGGCGGCAGGAAAACAGGGGTGATGCGCTCCAGCAGCCGGCCCGGCTCGTAGAGGCCGGTCAACGCTTTCGCGTGGTGGAATCGGGCGTTGTCCAGGACGACCGCGATCTTGCCGGTGCCGGTTTCGCGTTGGAGCAGGTCCAGCGCGAGGATCGTCTGCCAGGTGTTCCGGTTCACCTCGATCGAGTACAGCGTGACTTTTTTGCTGGTCGGGGGGAGGGCGCCGGAGAAGGACTGGGACGTCTTCTGCCGGTCCACGGACGGTCTGGTGCGTTGTCCTTTCGGGGGCTGCATGCGGCGGGTCCAGGCCTCGTGCTCGGGGCGGGCCTCAGTCTTGCGGTGTGGGCCTTCCGGCCCTGGC
>ERZ773060.547-NODE-547-length-12279-cov-3.01947_pt1 | contig 12279 bp, 11 predicted proteins | sample MGYA00580628_ERZ773060 | MGnify/ENA primary metagenome ERZ773060 (study PRJEB29015, sample SAMEA2738019) | human oral metagenome | biome: human oral; feature: human-associated habitat; material: dental | place: China | collected 2045 ... | reverse complement strand
CCTCGTGCGCAATCGCTGTGAGGTGCAAAACGGTGTTGGACGATCCGCCGATCCCCATATCGACCGTAATAGCATTCTCAAAAGCCTCACGTGTCATAATATCGCGCGGGCAGATATTTTTTTTGATAAGATCAAGGATGACAGTCCCTGCCTGTTTTGCAAGCAAACGGCGCTCCCCCGTATAAGGGGCCGGTATCGTTCCGTTGCCGGGAAGTCCCATACCGAGTACCTCCGTCAAGGAGTTCATCGTATTTGCGGTGAACAGACCGGAACAGGAGCCGCAGCTCGGGCAGGCGTGCTCCTCAATGGCAGTCATTTCACGAGCATCCATTTTCCCTGCAGCAAACATGCCGGCTGCCTCAAAGGCCTGGCTGACACTGATGTCGCGCCCGCGGTAACGCCCCGCAAGCATAGGCCCTCCGCTAACAAGGATGGCCGGAATATTGAGGCGAGCCGCAGCCATGAGCATTCCGGGAACGACCTTATCACAGTTTGGAATAAGAACAAGGCCGTCAAACCCGGACGCCATTGCAACGGCTTCAATCGAGTCCGCAATCAGTTCACGGCTCGCAAGCGAGTATTTCATCCCCGTATGTCCCATGGCAATGCCATCACAAACACCGAGCGAAGCAAATTCAATGGGGGTCCCACCGGCAGCCGCTACGCCAAGCTTCACCGCTTCCGCAATCGTATTCAGGTGAAAGTGTCCTGGAATAATCTCATTAAATGAATTACAGACGCCAATTAATGGCTTTCCAAGATCCTCAGAACCATATCCATTTGCATGAAAAAGTGAGCGATGTGCACAGCGCGTCGCTCCCTTTTTTACAACATCACTTCTCATAAAAAGCTCTCCCAATCTACAAATTATTTATGGAAGGCACACACTTCCATAAATCAAACATGACATAAACACATTTCAGAGATTTTAACGCATTATACATTTTTTTTCAATGGTTGATTGCCAAATATCTCTCATAGCGCATCGATATCGAATATGCTATAATCTGATTAAAATTCAATTCCCTTCTGTGCTTTTATCCCCTCTTGATAGGGATATTCACATAGACGCATTTCCGTAACGAGATCCGCTCGGTCAATAAGTTCTGGCGATGCATTTCTTCCCGTGAAGATCAAATGGGTATGCGCAGGACGTATCGCGAGTAAGGACTCCAAGTCATCTATGTGAATAAATCCAAAAGAATATGCATAGTTAAATTCATCAAGGATAACCATATCCCAAGTATCACTCTGAAGCTCTTGCTCTGCTGTATGGAGAAGATCAATAGCAGCTTGCCGGTGTTCGTCCTGTTTCCCAGACTCACGCTGTGAAAAACCAAGGCCTCCCTGACGTATGTCGATACATCTCTTTGCGCTTGATAGTGCTTTGATGGCTTCGAGCTCTCCATAGGTCCAACTCCCCTTGATAAACTGCAGAATGAGTACGCGTAGGTGGTTGCCCCATGCACGCATGGCCATCCCGAGAGCAGCTGTTGTTTTTCCCTTTCCATCTCCAGTATGGACAATAATAAGCCCTTTATTTTTCATTAGAATCCCTCAGCTTTCTATGCAAAAATAAAAATGATATGTTTAGGTGAGTATATGAAACATTATTTCTTTTTCACGAGTATTATTTTTCTCGCAGTCATCGGATGTATTTATTTCATTGAAAAAACCGATTTTTTGAATTTGAAACAACTCAACATCATCGGTGAAATTCATGAGGAAAACGGATCTTCCATACTCACATGGGAACGTCCCCCCTACCCTTGCTATTATCGTATCGATACCTATATTAAAACAACAGGAATTATCCCTGACGCCCCCATATATGAACATATAAAGACTGAATTTTCGACAGCCCCCTACTATCCGATTCCCTCTGCACCAATCCCATTCTATTATCAGATTACAGCTTACGGAATGTTTGGTGCCATAACATCTCCTTCAACATTGATTTCTTCCCCATATTTCACAGCAAATGCCCCCATTCCGATCTACCATTACACTGAGGAACACCCCGCCAGTCTCATGCCATTCCTCGTGTGGCACAGTATCCCCAATGCTGTGCTGTATGAAGTCGAACTGCTCTCTGGGCCGCCGACGCAGGAAGGCGGAACAATGCTTTCTCAAAAAAATCATTTAACGAGCATTCGCAGTATTTATACAAATGGATGGCAAGCAGATCTACGCTCTCTTCAATCCTATAAAAAAATTTACTGGAGAGTCCGTGCTTTAGATCTGAGGGATGAGCCCATTGGTGAGTTTTCCATAGCCGAGCCTCTTTGCTTAGATAAAGACGCGGCATTACCTGATCGACCAGTCCCGAACACCTATGATCAAGTAATGAATTTCCACCAACCACTCTATCCCGTATATCAATGGATCCCGCTGAACGGTGTCACACGTTATGAGGTAGAGCTGCTAACAGCTCCTCCAATTCATGAACATGGAAAGCTTCCCGATCCAAATCGCGCCTGGGCGCAGACGATTTCCTCTGTCAATGCTATCTACGACGAATATGCACGTCCTTATGCGGGTGTTTATTATTGGCGCGTACGAGGATTAGATGAGCAGAACAACACTATTGGTACTTGGTCGGATCTTGCCTCATTTACCGTTGAAGCACTGCCTAAAGATCACATCTACGCAGCAGCATTTGGAGACAGTATTACACATGGAGGAGGAGCAATATCAAATTCTCCCGCATTCCTTGAATACAGCTATACAACCTATTTGACCTTCGACTGTCTCAATCTTGGACGCAGCGGTGACACCTCACATACAACGCTAGAACGCTTTGAGCAAGATGTACTTCCGATTCATCCTGCAAACCTCTTGATTTTAACCGGTTCCAACAGTCTGCGTGCAGATACGATAACACCGCAGGACATCATTCAGGATCTGGACGAGCTCCAGCAAAAGTGCATTAACCACGGAATTCGGCCCATTCTCCTGACGCTCCTCCCGCTCAACCCTGAACGCATCACACTTTCCTTCCATTCTGAGACAGATCCAAAATGGCAATGGAAGATGAATGCCGTCAACACTTGGATCCGAGCACAAAAGTATTACATAGACATCGAGCCATATTTTTATGATTCAGAAAAGCACATCCTTGAACCTCTGCTATCAACAGATGGATTGCATCCGGATATCAATGGAAAACGAATGATGGCCGAAATCGTCAATGAACACCGCGATCTGTTCTATGAAATACCTTAACCCAAAACAATGCGATGTTTATATTTCATCGCATTGTTTTTTTATGCCCGCATTTGAATCATCATGGCATCTCCAAAAGAAAAAAACCGATACCGTTCTTCAACAGCAGTCCGGTATGCCTCAAGTGTAAAATCCCGTCCGGCAAAAGCGCTGACCAGCATAATCAATGTAGATTTTGGCAGATGAAAATTTGTAATTACTGCGTCCACAACTTTAAATTGATAGCCGGGATAAATGAAGATATCCGTCCATCCAGAGCCAGCCGCAATGGTCCCCGTACTCGCAGCAGCAGCCTCAAGCGTGCGAATCGACGTTGTGCCGACAGAAATGACACGGCGGCCTTCTTTCTTTGCCGTTTGAACAAGTTCTGCTGTCTCTGGTGGTATCGAATAAAACTCTCGGTGCATAACATGATCTTCGACCACATCAACATGAACAGGACGAAATGTACCAAGTCCGACATGCAGCGTGATAAAACCGAATTGGACGCCCTTCTCACGAAGGCGCTCCATAAGTGCTTCTGTAAAATGGAGTCCCGCTGTCGGAGCCGCCGCTGATCCTTTTACACGATTATATACTGTCTGATAGCGCTCACGATCTTCGAGCGTCTCATGTATATAGGGAGGAAGAGGCATCGTGCCTAAACGATCCAAAATTTCCTCAAACACACCATCGTAGATAAAACGAACTATTCGACCGCCAAAATCCGTACGATCGATAATCTCACAAGACAGCTCCTCACCAAAGGAAATGACAGTACCAATACGAGCTTTTTTCCCTGGCTTGACAAGTACTTCCCAATGATTTTTGTCCATCTGATGAAGGAGGAAAATCTCAACCTTCCCTCCCGTATGCTCCCTCTCTCCAATAAGGCGTGCGGGAATGACACGGGTATCATTGAAAATCAAAACATCACCTTTTTTTAGAAAGTCTTCCAGCTGATAAAAATAATGATGCTGTATTGTTCGTTCTTTTGGATTTAAAACCATGAGGCGAGAAGAGTCCCGCGGCTCTGCCGGAACCTGAGCAATTTGTTCCTGCGGAAGATCGTAATCAAAATCAGAAATATCCATATAGATGTACACCTTGCTTAATAGAGTTTTTCAAGTGTAACCCCCGTATAGTAATGGAAAAGGATATCTTTATAGCTTTTCCTTCCGTCCGCAAGGGCTTTTGCCCCCCATTGGGATAAACCAAGCCCATGACCGGAACCATATCCACTAAAGACAATCCCCGTCTTACCGAGACGTACATCAAACAGTGTGCTTGGCAGAGAAAACATGGAGCGCAGCTCATTCCCAGAGAACAGGACATGCCCCTTGGTTCCGACAAAATCTGCCGACCGAACCCGTCCGGACAGACTCCGATCTCCACTTCCTTTTCCTATATTCAGTCGTGAAAGACGAACTTCTCTAAGAAGGCCAACCCTCTTTCCGTTCTTTTCAAAGCTTTTTACAACAACATCCATAGAAACCTTACGACTCCAAGGATTGGTCTGTGATTGAACTTCGTTCACGGCTCTCAAATATGGTACAGAACTCCCCCACACATTTTCACTGGATTCCGTCATTCCACCCGAATCTGTGTGAAAGAGTGCATCAATGATTGTACCTTTATAGAAAAGCACCTCTCCACGGGTACGGTTGACCGCCTCTGTTGTCAACTTCGTTTCTGCTGACATCCCTTCATAGACTTGGCAATGCGAGGTGCTGCAAAGATCAAATCCTTCTGTACTATGGCGTTTTCGATTTTTCAGCGCAAAAGTACGCGCTGCTACACTTTGCGCCCGCAGGGCTTCCATAGACCAGCTAGATGGCATTTCTTTCGGAACAACACCGTAGAGATAATCTTCTACCAGAACATTATTGACAACGGTAAGCCCCGATCTCTTCAGGAGAGTGATATATCCTCGATATGGCATACCATTCACCTTAATAAACTTTTCAGGCTCTGGCTGAATAACCAAACGATCCCCTTTTATCTCCTGCCCATTTGCCAAAATCTTTCCTTGCAGTATACGAACATCGAGTTCTTTTCTCTGTGGAAGTACAAAAATCGGATGTTTTTCAGGATTTTCATATACGTATAGTGTACCGCCCGTGGTCGAAAATTGAACCGAAGAAGCCCCCTGCATAATCCCTATTGTGATTTCAGGCTGCCATGAAGCCGAAGCCGGGAATGGCAATACAACAACAAATACAGCAAACAGAAAAGATATGTACAGACGAAGATAACCGCTCATTGTAGATTCCTCTTTCACTGGCTATGCCATGAGGCGCAGACGCTTTCTCTCTTTATTTTCCTTGCGCTGAAGTTTCCGAAGAGCACGACTGTACCGCTCCTCTTCGCTGAATACACAACCACAGTAGGACTGGCGATAGAGACCAAGCTCTTTACTCAGATTGATCCCATCCTGCCAGCCAATACGAAAATCTTCGTAATAAAAGGAAATACCATAAAAGTCGGCAAAGTGTTCCGCAACGGAACGCATCAAATCGTGGTGCTGATAGATGCTATAAAACAGAGTTGAGGTAAACGTGTCAAATCCATGTTCAGATGCATACCGAGCCGTTTCTTCCAATCGCCATGTATAACACATATGGCAGCGACCTTTTTTTGTTCCCTCCGCCGGAAGGGCCTTTTTTAAAAAATCGCGCATAGCATACGTTTCATCTGCAACGAAGTCCATCTGCATAATCTCAGCAAACTTCCTTGCTGTTTGCAGACGTTCATTCCATTCCTGATAAGGATGGATGTTCGGATTGAAAAAATATCCTGTAGGTTCAATTCCATCGGTACGCAGTTTTTTCAACGGATAGCAGGAACAGGGCCCGCAGCACATGTGCATGAGCATTTTCATCTCAGAGAAGCTCTCCTTGTCTGTCATCATTTTGTGGAAATGGAATACCCATATGCTCATACCCCCCGCGGGTAACAATTCGTCCGCGTGTCGTACGTGCGATAAAGCCAAGCTGAATAAGGTATGGCTCATAAACATCCTCTATGGTTTCCACCATCTCACTCAGTGCCGCCGCCAGTGTCTTTAGTCCGACAGGACCACCGGAGAATTTTTGAATCATAACTTCCAGCATATGACGGTCCTTATTCTCCAATCCCTTCTCATCGACCTCCAGCGCTTTCAGTGCCTCAATCGTCACGGCCTTCGATACCGTTTCCTCGCCAGCAACCTGTGCAATATCACGCACACGCTTTAGGATGCGGTTCGCAACACGAGGTGTTCCGCGCGAACGCCGAGCAATCTCCAGCGCCCCCTCGCGTTCGATATGGACAGAAAGAATCTCAGCTGTTCGTTCAATGATGAGCAACAGTGCTTCCGACGTATAATATTCCAGCCGTGACTGGATGCCAAACCGATCGCGCAGCGGCGCAGAAAGCGCTCCTGTCTTGGTCGTTGCGCCAACGAGGGTGAATGGTGCAAGATCCAGACGCAAAGAGCGTGCACTAGGCCCCTTCCCAATGATGATATCAATGGCATGATCCTCCATTGCAGAGTAGAGAATCTCCTCGACATGATGAGAGAGGCGGTGAATTTCGTCGATAAAAAGGATGTCATTCGTCTGCAGGTTCGTAAGCAGAGAAGCGAGATCCCCCTGGCGCTCGATGGCAGGAGCAGATGTTTGGCGGAAATTAGCCCCCATTTCATTGGCAATAATCGCAGCAAGTGTTGTCTTCCCAAGGCCGGGCGGTCCATAGAGCAGCACATGATCCAGAGCCTCCCCCCGTGAGAGGGCCGCTTGTATGAACTTGGACAGATTCGACTTCACCTTATCCTGCCCTATGTATTCATTCAAACGGCGCGGCCTCAGACTATACTGCCAGCCATCCACTGCCTGTTCCTCAAACGAGATCAATTCCTCGTCCTCATATAAATCGTGCATCGAATCCCCCCTTTTTCAAAATCGCTGCAGCTCAGCCAAAGCATAGCGAATGATCTCTTCCGTACTTTCCCAATCCATCTTTTTCTTCAGTACAGACTGAATTTCACTCTGCCCAAAGCCAAGATTGAGAAGTGCTTCTGTCGCCTCAGAGATCTTATCGCCCATACCGTCAGCAAAACCAGCTGCATGATCTGCAAAAGAATCATCATCAAAAGAGGAGGATGTAAGTTTATCCTTCAGCTCCAAGATAATTCGTTCATTATTGTTTTTTCCAATCCCCGGGAGTTTCGTAATTGCCTTGACATCCTTCTGATGGATCAATCGATAAAACTCATTTGCCGTAATTGCCGAAAGAATCCCCTGTGCAACCTTTGGCCCAATTCCTGAGATGCCGATCAAATGTTGAAAGAGATCATACTCATCTTGTGAAAAGAAGCCGTATAGGAGTATGGCATCCTCACGTACATGTGTATGAATATAGAGCATGACTTCTTCGCCGACACTGAGGTGATTGCGTGTCTGGTGGGAGACAAACACACGATAGCCAACATCGTGGACATCTAAAAAACAATAATCCGGAAATGTATATGTAACTTTCCCGCGTAAAAATCCAATCATTTATTCTATGCTCCCCCATCTATATTCGATTGCGCCATGCAATACTATCCACGCAATGCGCAGCACTGATGGCAACCGCAAGAGCGTCGGCAGCATCATCCGGGTGAGGCGGCGCCGGAAGATTCAAGAGCTTTGTCACCATATATATGACCTGTTCTTTCGTCGCCTTCCCATAGCCCGTCACAGACTGCTTTACCTGCAGTGGCGTTCGCTCCACAATTGGTATATTATTCTGAGCTGCAGCAAGGAGCACGATACCACGTGCCTGTCCGACCGGAATCGCTGTTGTCACGTTCCGATTAAAGAAAAGCTGCTCCACCCCCATTGCATCGGGCGCATATTTTTGGATGAGCACCTCAAGCTCCGTATAGATTTTCAAAAGGCGCTTCTCAACCGCCATTTTCGATGGTGTTGTAATCGCGCCATAGGCATGCGGACGCAGACGTGAGCCTGCCAGCTCCACAAAGCCATAGCCGCAAATGGCAGTCCCTGGATCAATACCGAGTACTAACATCTTCTTATTCTTAAAAGAGTGCAGACATCTTGTCTGCACTCTGATAAGCAATCCTCCACTTATTCACCCATTTCATAGTTGCTGTACACATTCTGGACATCATCATTGTCCTCGAGCGCATCAATCAATGTCTGCATTTTTTCTGCATCCTTATCAACCAGGTGAACTGTCGTATCAGGAACCATCGTCACCTCGGCAGAGACTGTTTCAATGCCCTTTTCCCCCAGTGCACTTTCGATGGAGTCAAAGACATCAGGCTCAGCAATGATCTCGAAAGCATCATCCTCTGTACGCATATCCTCCGCGCCTGCTTCCAATACAAGCTCAAGAAGGGCATCCTCATCATCAAAAGCTTCACGTTCCACGATAAAAACTGCCTTCTTCTTGAACATCCATGATCCGCAGCCATCCTGCCCCAAATTTCCGCCATATTTCGAAAAGAGGTGACGAACATCAGCAGCCGTACGGTTGCGGTTGTCCGTCAATATATCGAGCATAACGGCGGTACCACCAGGTCCATACCCCTCGTAGAAGAGTTCTTCGTAATTGCTTCCGTCGGTCGCACCAAGACCCTTCTGGATGGCGCGATTAATGTTATCTTTTGGAATATTATTGGCTTTTGCCTTGGAAAGAGCGAGCTTCAAACGCATATTGCCCGTTGGATCTCCGCCGCCCATACGGACGGCAATTGTAATCTCGCGTCCTATCTTTGTCGTGATCTTGCCACGAATTGCATCATTTGCTCCCTTTTTGCGTTTTATATTTGCCCATTTTGAATGACCTGACATTGTTTCCTCCTTCCTATCACACTTCAGAAGAACTGTGATTCCCATATAAAAGCTGATAATGTTTCTTTTTCCCTTTTTTAATCAACGCTATACCCTGCAAGAAATCGATCTCATTAAGGACATAATATTCATCCGTAACACGCACATCGTTCAGTGTGATTCCCCCCTGTTGGATCAGGCGGCGAGCCTCTCCCTTTGATGAGAGCACCTTGCTGCGTGTAAGCACATCGATAAGCTTTTCTCCAATTGTCACATGGATTTTCGGAAGCTGCGCAGATATACCTCCGCTAAACAATGTTCTTGCTGTTTCCTGTGCCTTCAATGCCTCCTGCTCACCATGAACGATTTTCGTCACTTCATATGCGAGGATCTCTTTGGATCGATTAATGTTTCGTCCTTCGGCTGCAGCAAGACGACGCACTTCCTCCATGGGAAGATAGGTGAGAAGAGACAGACAAATTTCAATGTCGGCATCGTCAATATTACGCCAGTATTGATAGAAGTCATAGGAGGATGTCTTTTCTGGATCAAGCCAGAGCGCTCCCCCAGCTGTTTTTCCCATCTTACTTCCATCACTCTTTGTCAAGAGCCTATTGGTAAGTCCAAAGACTGTAATATTTTTTTTACGGCGACAAAGCTCTACGCCGGCAATGATATTTGACCATTGGTCATCACCACCCATTTGCAGTCTACATCCATAACGCCTATTTAGTTCGAGAAAATCATATGCCTGCATAATCATATAATTGAACTCAAGAAAGGTAAGCCCTTTCTCCCAACGCTGCTTATAACTTTCAGCAGATAGCATACGATTTACCGTAAAATGTTTTCCGACATCACGAAGCAAATCGATATAGTTAAGTTTACGAAGCCAATCTCCATTATCTACCATAATTGCTCGATCGTCATTAAAGTCGATAAATCGTGAAATCTGCTTTTTAAAGCACTCACAGTTATAGTGAATAGTATCATCGGTCATAACCCTACGCATATCTGTACGTCCGGATGGATCTCCAACAGTTCCAGTGCCTCCGCCAACAAGACAAATCGGGCGATGCCCCGCACGTTGCATATGCGACATAGCCATAAGAGCAATCAGATGTCCTGCATGGAGACTATCTGCCGTAGGATCAAAACCAGTATAGAAGGTGACTCGCTCTTTTTCGAGAAGATCTCGTAGCGTATCTTCATCTGTGCATTGTGCAAGAAAATTACGTTCTTTTAATATATCGACTGCATTCAACACAATACCCCTTTTCTTAGTTCTGTCCTTTTTCTACACCCATTCCAGGTTCCGGCGTATCAGAAGCTCCGGGAGACGGAACATGTGATGCCTGCGCAGCAGATCTATTTGGCCTATGCTTTCCTGCAGAAGAAGTCCCTGATGTTTTTCCGGTATCTTTTCCCTTCTCTTCAGAAGAACTTTTTCCATCATTTTCTTTCTCAGGAGTTTCGTTAGAATCCTCTGCATCCGATGACACAGGGTAAGACGAAGTTCCCTCAAAATGGCGTACCGGAAGGCCAGCGTGTGCCCTCAGCATAAACGCCTGCCATATCACGGCCGGTGTCATTCCTCCAGACATTCCCTTTAGGTCACCAACACTGTCATTTCCAATCCAAACGCCTGCGACAAGATCGGGGGTATATCCCACGAACCAAGCATCGTGATAGTCACTTGTCGTACCCGTCTTTCCGGCTGCAGGCCTCCCTATATTAGCGCTCGTCCCCGTTCCACGTTGGATGACATCCTCCAACATAGCCGACATTGTGGAAGCGTTCGCCGCAGAGATGACACTCTTTTCTTTACGTTCCGCTTCTTCGAGGACCTTTCCAGTACGTGAAACAACGCGAATAATTGCAACCGGATCGACATGAACCCCTCGATTAGCAAAGGTACCATATGCACTCGTAAGTTCAAGCGGCGACACTCCACGTGTCATACCCCCAAGTGCAGTTGCCAAGTTGCGATCATTAGTTGTTCCGTCAAGTACAAATGTTGATATCCCCATCTCCTGCGCATAGAAGATCGCCTTATCAATACCGATATCCTGTGCAATTCGAACCGTAGGAACATTAAGAGATAAGCGTACAACATCACGGAGGCGAACCTTGCCGGAAAATTTACGGTTATAGTTCTGCGGTTCCCAGCCACCGACCTTTAAAGGCTTATCATCGATGACAGATTCCGGCGTATAGTTATTTTCAAGTGCTGCTACAAAGACAAAAGGCTTAAATGCTGATCCTGGCTGGCGGACTGCCTGCGTCGCACGATTAAACTGATCAGTGCCGCGCCCACCTACCATTGCTTTAATGTATCCTGTATGCGGGTCAATGGCTACCAATGCCCCTTGCGGCTGAACGATCCCATTTGCATCAGTAAAATAGGATGGCAGATTCTGCATAGCAGCCTCTGCCGCAGATTGAAGATCCATATCAATAGTCGTATAGATCTTCAACCCGTCCTTATAGATCGCATCATCTCCATATTTTTCAGCAAGGAGCTGCAACACATAGTCGACAAAATAGGAGGCTCTCCCTCCCACATCGTTTGTGCTTTTTACAATAGGAAGTTCTTCTTTTTTCGCAGCACTTGCTTCGCTCTCACTGATATATCCGTATTTAACCATCTGATCAAGAACAACGGCTTTACGCTCTGTTGCAGCTTCCATATTGTTCAGAGGGGAATAATAGTTAGGGCTCTTTGGAATGCCGGCAAGCATGGCGCATTCATTGAGTGTCAGATCCTTAGCATCCTTGCCGAAATATGTACGTGCAGCGGCCTGAACTCCATAGGCTCCTTGTCCAAAGTAAATTTGATTCATATAAAGTTCAAGGATTTCCTGCTTTGTATACTGACGTTCCAACTGAAGTGCAAGAAAAGCTTCCTGTATCTTACGTTTTAAGGTTTGATCCTGGGTCAAATAGGCATTCTTTGCAAGCTGCTGTGTAATGGTAGAACCACCCTCGGTGACAGTGCGGCCTCGAATATTAGCCCAAATAGCGCGCATGATCGCGCGGGGGTCAATGCCAATATGATCGTAGAAGCGATTATCCTCAACGGCAATAAAGGCATTCTGAAGGTTTTTCGGAATCTCATTGATCCCCACGGGTCTACGGTTCTCCGCAGCATGAATATTAGCAATCTCATTGCCGTGAATATCATAGATCTGCGAGGATGCAGGCGGAACAATATCTTCGGCGAGATTTGATCTCGTATTGAGACTTGCAAAGAATG
>ERZ773060.545-NODE-545-length-12292-cov-5.3652_pt1 | contig 12292 bp, 10 predicted proteins | sample MGYA00580628_ERZ773060 | MGnify/ENA primary metagenome ERZ773060 (study PRJEB29015, sample SAMEA2738019) | human oral metagenome | biome: human oral; feature: human-associated habitat; material: dental | place: China | collected 2045 ... | reverse complement strand
CTGCGAACACCTGGTGCAGCGCCCCCGCGAGACGGTGATGGTCCTCATCAGCGACCTCTACGACTTCAACCCCGAACAGATGCTGCGGCGGATGGGCCAGTTCCAGCGGCAGGGCGTCACGATGGTGACCCTGCTGGCCCTCGACGATGACGGCACCCCCGGCTACAACCACGACGTGGCGGGCAGTCTGGCCGTTATGGGAATCCCGTCATTCGCCTGCACCCCCGACGCATTCCCCGAGATGATCGCCCTCGCGATCAACAAGGGCGATCTGGCGGGTTGGGTATCCGCGGAAAAGGCTGCGAAGGCGTAGTCGGTGATGGCGAGCGGCGGGACGTGGATCAATGAACGAGCGGAGCGCGCCTGGAAGGTCAACAGCGTTTCTCCCACTGCCGAACATCCGTCGTGGCACGTGAAAAACCCGTACGGGCCAGGTAGGGGGAGACCCTGAATGAGGTAGTGGACCACGGATGGATGTCCGACCACGTCGGAAGACAATAAAGTCCCCGGAGGGTTTTCGGCACATGCTGTTGGGGATGGGGAAAGGTATCGGAAAATACCTCTCTGGGAGATGAGAAATGTCGAAGAAAAAAAGAACGCTTCGCCGAGTTCTGCTCACCGCGCTCGGCGTTGCTGCCGGCCTGGTCCTGGTGGCGGCCGCTGCCGTGGTCGTGGTGATTCGAGGACCCTTGCCGAAACACTCTGGTGAGGTCACTCTGAGCGGACCACGCGCCGAGATCAGGGTGTTGCGCGACGACCGGGCCGTACCTCACATCTATGCCACCACCGACCACGATCTGTTCTTTGCGCAGGGATACGTGCACGCCCAGGAACGTTTCTTCCAGATGGACCTGTGGCGTCACACGGCTTCCGGTCGCCTGGCGGAACTCGTGGGGGAGTCCGGGAAGGAATCGGACGTCTTGATGCGCACCATGGGGTTGCGCCGGGTGGCGGAGCAGGAATGGGACCTGCTGTCAGCTGAGGTCCGCGGGTTCTACGAGGCCTACGCCGAGGGCGTCAACGCCTACACGGCAGGAAAGCAGCCGTGGCAGCTGGCCAACGAGTACGCCGTGCTGGGCCTGAGTCTGCCCGTAGCCGACATCGAGCCGTGGACCGGCGTCGATTCGCTGGTCTCGCTCAAGCAGCTGAATCTGGGTCTGAGCGACACCCATAAGAGCGAGATCGGCCGCATGGGGTACCTGCAGAAACTGGGTAGTCCGTCGGCGGTGGAGGAACTGTTCCCGCGGTTCGAGGAGGAGAAACGCAGGCCGATCATCGGACAGGAGACGACGGGAAGCAACCTGCGGCCACGTGCCGAGTATCCGGTGGCCGAGCCGCTGCCGCTGGGAACCCAGGAAACGAATCCCGAGGACTGTCCCGAGCCCGATCAGCTCCTTTCACAGTCGCCCGGGACCGGCGGCGAAACACCCTCATTGAGTTCCGGCGACGCCACCGGGGCGCTCCAGAGCGTCCAGCAGGCGATGGAGGCCGTGCCGCATCTGCTGGGCGACGGCCCGGGGATCGGATCGAACTCCTTCGTGATCGCGGGGCAGCACACCGCGTCTGGGGAACCCATCATCGGCAACGACCCCCACCTTCAGATCGCCTATCCCTCGGTCTGGTTCCAGGTCGGCCTGCACTGCGAGCAACTGAACGGTGGATGCACCTTCGACGTCTCCGGGTTCTCCATGGCCGGCATGCCGGGAGCCATGATCGGACGCAATGCTGACCTGGCCTGGGGGCTGACCAATCTTGGTGGTGACGTCAGCGACCTGGTGGTCGAGAAGAACGTCGGCGAGAATTCCTATCAGCGTGACGGCAGGTGCCTGGCCTATCAGACCCGTACCGAGACGATCCGGGTCGCTGGTGGTGAGGACGTCGAGATCCGGGTGCGGACCTCGGTGCACGGCCCCGTCGTCTCCGGGTTGTTCGCGCCGGACGAACAGTTCAGGCCGGTTCCCGGTGCGTCGGAGAACCTCTCGGTGGCCCTGCAGTGGACCGCGCTGATGCCCGGCAGGACCGGTGAGTCGTTCATCGCGCTCAGCCGCGCCAGGAATGCCGAGGAGGTCTCGGCCGCGGCGGCACTGATGGAGGCTCCGGCGGAGAACATCCTGTTCGCCACCGCCTCCGGTGACATCGGCTACCAGGCCCCGGGCAGGTACCCGGTGCGGCCCGTCAAGGCCCCGGCCGACGGGCGGGATGGCGTCGCCCACGAGGCGGACAACCTGGGGGCCGACGGCCGCTGGCCGCGCCCCGGCTGGGATTCCAGCTACGACTGGCAGGGATTCTACGCACCCTCGGACATGCCGGCCGTGCTCAACCCGGCTGACGGGATCATCGTCCCGGCAAATCAGCCGGTCACGTCCGAGGCCAGCGGACCCTACCTCGGTACCGCCTTCTACGTCCATGGCTATCGCTCCCAGCAGATGTACGACGCCATCGCGCAACTCACCGCTCGGGGCCCCGTCACGCTGGAGGAGGCGTCGAAGATCATGCTCCTCGATGGCTCGCCGCAGGCCCAGGAGCTCGCTCCCGCCCTGACCACGGTGGAGCTGAACGATGAACGCCACAAGGAACTGCAATCGGAACTGGCCCGCTGGTATGAACGGGGCGGCCATTACGCCGTTGACGAACCCGGGGCGATGATCATGGCGTCGCTCTTCTCACACCTCGGCAATGCGGCTCTGGCGGACGACGGGGTCGAGTACCCGGAAATCCGGTTGATGGGGAAACTGATCTCGGAACCCCAGAACCCACTGTGGGATGACAAGAACACCCCAGAGGTGGAGGACGCGGCTCAGATCATGCGCCGCGCCTACGCCGAGACCGACGCCGAGCTGACCGCCCGATTGGGCCGGGACCATACCGCGTGGCGGTGGGGTGACCTCCACGTCCAGACTCCGAGGCACCAGATCCTGGGAGGCGAGGGCCTGCCCTGGTTCATCAGGGACCACTTCAGCCGGAAACCACGGGCGGTCGGCGGTGGGCCCGATATTCCCAACGCAAACAGCTACGACGAGAGCGTCAAGGACAACGGACAGGTGGACTACGAGGTGGTCGGGGGGCCCTCCATGCGCATGGCGGTGGACCTGAGCGACGTCGACCGGGCCCGGTGGGTGATCTCCTCGGGAAGCTCCGGCCACCCGTGGTCGTCACACGTCGCGGACCAGTTCGAGGCCTGGGCCACGGGTGAGTTCTTCGACTGGCCCTTCAGCCGTGAGGTCGTCGCCGTGGCGACACGGGACACCCTGACGCTGCGCCCCGAATAACCCCGTGCGGGAGCGCTGCTCCCGACCCGGAGAAAACTGGTCTCCGTGGCCCCGGTCATCCCGGGGGCCACGGAGACCGATGTGGCGGATCAGATCTTCTCCAGGGAGACGTTGCGGGTCTCCTTGGCGAACATGTAGAGCACACCGCCGATGACCAACAACACCGCGAAAAGGTAGAACGCGGGTGGTACGGCGTCCCGGGTGACGTTCTGCTTGATGGCGTCACCGCCGATGAGGGCACCCATCAGGAACGGACCGACCACCTTTGCCATCGCACCGATGCCGTAGCCGAGCCCCAGACCGGTGGATCGCGCCTCGTTCGGGAACTGCTCCGCCCCGAAGGCATTCAGGATCCCGAACGCGCCGTCCCCGAAGGTCATGACGATCAGGATTCCGGCGAAGAAGAGCCATGGGTCCTGCGCGAGTGCGGCGATCACACAGCCGACCGCGCCGAGCAGGCCAAAACTCAGCATCACCCAGCGGCGCCCGACCCGGTCGGCCAGCCACGCCGATCCGAGGCGCCCGAGCATGTCAGCCACCGACACGACGGTGAACAACCCACCCACCATGGCCGCCTCGAAACCGAAACCGTCCTTGAGCAGGGTCTGCCCCCAGGACTGGACCGTGAAGGAACCCAGGATGAAGCTGAACGAGCCGAGGGTGATGATGGCAAGTTGCTTCGGATACTTCCGGAACACGACACCGAACGACGACTTGCTCGTGGCCTCGATCCGCGGCAGGGCGCCAACCTGTTCGGCCGGGATCTGCAGGGCCCAGGCATAGGCCGACCTCGCCTCGTCATCGTGCCCGGTGGTCTGGAGGAAACGTGGTGATTCCGGCATCTGGCGCAGCCAGATCAACAGCAGGACGGGCAACGCCCCGAGCGCAATCAGCCCACGCCAGCCGATGGGGCCGGCGAGCCATTGCTGGGCCTGGGCGCCCAGCAGCAGACCCAGCGGGATGAACACGGAGGCCAGGCCCGCCAGCAGGCCGCGGCGTTTCGCGGGCACGAATTCCTGCACGTAGGGAATGGATGTGATGTTCAGGCCACCGACGCCCATGCCGACCAGCACCCGCAGCACGGCGAGCATGATCCAGCCGCGTTCGGGAGTCAGGAGGGTGATGGCCGTGAACACGGTGAACAGCAGCACGCACCAGAAGAAGCAGCGGCGCCGACCGATCCGGTCGGCCAGTGCTCCCCACATGATGGAACCGATGACGGTTCCGAGCCCGGAACAGGCCAGGATGATCCCGGCCTCCCAGCCGGTGAGGTTCCAGGGTTTTGTGAGCAGCGAGACCACGAACCCGATCAGGAACATGTCGAAGAATTCGGAGATGTTGGCCACGATCACGAGGGCGATCAGGTTCTTCTGGTTTCCGGTCAGGGGTTTCGCGTCGATCTGATCGCTTGCGGTTTGCGCAGCGGGAGGAACGTTGTGAGTGCTCATTGGATCCTCCGGTCAACGGATGATGTCGGTGGTGGTGGGAATCGCCAGCTCCGACGGGGTGATGTGGGTGAGGTCGCCGTGATGGGTGAGAGCGTACTTGGAGACCCGCAGGCCGTAGCTGATTCCCTGGCGCACATCGCCGCCCAGGAAACCGTGCAGCGTGGCGGCGACGAAGGAGTCACCGGCGCCGGGACGGTCTATGACGGGAACGATGTCCACCTGGCGGTCGTCGAGACCGTCGGGTCCGGCGTAGTAGACGCCGTTGTGCCCGTCGGTGGAGACGACGTACTCCGCCCCGAAGGCCTCACGGAGCTGGCGCGAGACCTCGGCCCGTTCACCTTCGATTCCGAAGACGATTCCGGCGTCCTTCCGGGAGCAGAAGATGATCCTGCTTCTGGATGCGATTCCCGTCAACACCTCGCGTGCCCGTTCGGGGCTCCAGAGGAGACCGCGGTAGTTCACGTCGAGGGCGATGTCGATGTTCCGTTCGTGGGCGGCGTCCACGAAGTGACGGATCACCTTGGCGGTCGCCTCGGTCAGGGCGGTGGTGATCCCGGTGACGAACACCAGCCGGGTGTTCAGCATCGAGTCCCAGTTCACGTCCTCGACACGGATCTCACGGAAGGCGGTGTTCATGCGGTCGTAGGTGACCCGCGATGGCATGGGGGGTTCACCGGGCTCCATGAAGTAGAGCGCCACCCTGCCCTCGGGCACCCGGATCATGTTGCTCATGTCCACCCCGACCGAGCGGAACTCGGAGATGCAGCGCTCCGCCAGGTCGCTGTGCGGCAGCACCGAGCACCAGGACGTGTGGCGGCCCAGCTGGGAGAGGAGCCCCGCGACATTGGCCTCGGAGCAGGCCGCTGTCATGCGCAGCTGACGGGTGTTGGAGAGCCGTTCCCCCTGGGGGACGGTCAGGCGGATCTGGCCTTCGCCGATGGTTGTGAGGTCGAACATCTGTGTCACCTGCTTACTCCGGTGGAAGCGTTGATGGTTCCGTAGCGGTTGGTGTATCTGTCATGGTTGGCCGCGATCTCCTCGGCGGGCAGTTCCTCGATCCGTCCGAGCTGCATGGCGGCGGAGACCGTGTGGGCCACGTCCTCCACCATCACGGCCGCCTGGAGGGCCTTGTCGATCGTGGACCCGATGGTGAAGACGCCGTGCTGCCGCATCAGGACGGCGGGGGAGTCGCCGATGGCTGCCAGCAGTTCACGTCCGATGGCGTCGGAACCGATCTGGGCGTAGCCGCCGCACGGCACGGGACCGCCGAACTCGTCGGCGATGGCGGTCAGGCAGCACGGGATGGGTTTCCCGACCGCGGCGAAGGCAGTGGCGTAGCGGGAGTGGGTGTGCACCACTGATCCGACGTCCTCCCTGCCCGCGTAGACGGCCAAGTGGGAGGCCGTGTCGGAGGACGGGCCCCGGTCGCCGTCGACGACGCGCCCGGTGGAGTCCACCACCACCATGTCGGCGGGCGTCATGTCGGTGTAGAGCATCCCGGAGGGTTTGATGACGATGAGCTCCCGGTCGGCCGTGATGGCCGACAGATTGCCTCCCGTCCAGGCAACCAGCCCATTGGCGGGCAACGCCAGGTTTCCCTTCCACACCTGCTCGCGCAGTTCTTCCAGCATCATTGCCGACTCCTGTCCTCGACGATCCGCAGCCCCGCGACCGCGGCCTTCTCCTCAATGAATTTCCTCGCCACCCGGCAGCTGTCCAGGGAATCGGGGGCGTCGTCATGCCACATCTCGAGCATGACCCGGCCCGACCAGCCCTGGCGCGCCAGTTCCTTGAACGCGGAATCGAAATCGGCGATCCCGGTTCCGAAGGGGACCCGCCGGGGCCGGCCCGGCAGGACGTCCTTCACGTGAAGGGCCACGATGTGTCCCTCACCGGCCTGCAGCTCCGCCGCCGATTCCCCGCCGTGCCCCGCGATGTTTCCCACGTCCGGGTAGCACTGCACCCAGGGGGAATCCGCCAAATCGACCAGCTCCATCACGTCGGGCACGGACGCGATGTCGTTTCCGTCGACGTTCTCGATCCCGAGCACGATCCCCTCCCGTGCGGCGTGGGGAACCGCGTCGAGCAGGGTGTCGACGTAGCGTTGTCGCGCCCCGGGATCGTAGGGCTCGTAGTAGGCGTAGTATCCCGCCACCTGCACCACCCCGACGCCGAGATCGGAGGCCAGGCGGATGCCCTTCCGGTAGATGTCGGCGGCACGCCGCCGCATCTCCGGGTCGGTCGAGCCGGGCATGACCGAGCGGTGCAGGCTGAGACACAGACCACCGATCTGGACCTGCGCGTCCGCGGCTGCATCGCGGACCAGCCTGCGCGTTGCGCGATCCCAGTCCAGGCGCGCGGCCCGTTCGGGACTCTCATCGATCGACAGGTCGACGAAACTGAATCCCGCATCGGGCACCTGGGCGAAGAACGCCGCCCAGTCGGGCAGCCCGACGAGCGCCTTCTCGTAGATTCCGAGTTTGATGCCCCTCATGGCCAGGTCTTCCCGATGGCATCCTGCAGTTCCTGTGCGGCCGCGAGGGGATCCCGGGCCCCCATGATGCTGCGCCCGGCGATGACCACCCCGACGGGGGTGCCGGCGAAGGCGCCGAGTTCGGCGGCCTTGATGCCGCCCGTGATGGTCACCGTGAAACCCAGGCCGGCCAATTCCGAGATCCGCTCCAGGTCGTCGGGACCCCAGCTGAGATCCCCGGCGGCCTCCCGGTCGCGCGAGCGTTTCACGATGACGTGACCCACACCCAGCTCCCGCCAGGCCCTGGCGCGTTCGGCGTCGTAGCTCTCGCCGAGCTCCACCTGCACCTCGCCGCCGAACTCCGCGGCAACCTTGACCACCTGACCGATGGTGGCCAGGGAGGCGCCCGCGACGCAGGAGACCCAGGTGGCCCCGGCCTCGAAGCAGTGACGGGAGATCAGCGACCCGGCCTCGGCGATCCGGACGTCGGCCAGGATCGTCTTTCCCGGGTACAGGGCCCGGATCTCGCGCACGGCCCGCAGACCCTCGGCGATGATCAGGATCGTGCCGCACTCGATGACGTCGACCGCGGGTTCGGCCCTGTTGAGGGCCGAGAGGGCGGAGACGAGATCCGGGTTGTCCACCGCGACCTGCAGTCTCGGCCGCATGTCAGTCCTCCTCGACGAACGCGAAGAACCGCTGGCCGTTGTGCATGAGAAGGTCCTCGACATAAGCCCGGTCGAAGCCCTCGGCGAGCATGCGGGGACCGTCGTTGGCGGGATTGAAGTCGACGCCCGTGACGGCGCCGTAGGCCTTCTGGTACGAGCGTTTGCCGGAATCGGTGCCGAGCAGGATGCGCTTGCCGTGGCCGCGTTCGCCCAGTTCGCGCAGCTCCATGATGCGGTTGGAGTCGGGTTGGTACTTGATGCGGTAGGTGCCGTCGATCTCCAGGTAGACACCGGTCTCCAGGATCTGGGTCAGGTAGTAGACGTCGGCGTTGCGCTGGATGTGGCCGATGGCAATCTTCTCCGGGGCAACGCCCAGCCTGATGAGCTCCTGGGCCTGTTCGAGACCGCAGGTCCCGTAGGTGGTGTGGGTGTTGATGGGCGCCCCGGTGGCGATGGACGCGGCCGCTGCGGCCTCCATGCACTTGTGCTCGAAGGCGGTGATCCTGCCGTATGCGGTGGCCACCTTGATGACGCCCGCCTTGTGTCCCGTCCGGTTGACGATCGGACCCGAGTAGTCGTTGGCGTCGATGCCTTCGGTGATGTCGGCGATCAACAGGTCGGTGATCTGGTCGACGGTGTAGCGGGACACCCAGTGCGACTGGGTCTCCAGGTAGACGTGTTCCCGGTGGAAACCGGTGGCCGCCACCACGTGCAGGTCGGGGACCCGGCGGTTGACCTCGGCCAGCCTGTTCAGGTCGCGTCCGCAGTTGGCGGGGCACATGTCGACGACCGTGCCGGCGGTCGCCCAGTTCTTCGAGGCCGTGACGAAGCGGGTGGCCTCCTCCACGGCCTTGTCGACGTCCGCGAGCTGGTGGTCGGGATCGATGTAGACCTCACCGGCGCCTACCCGGATGAGGTGGTCGTGGGCGTTGACCACGCCGAGACGCTCTGGGGCGATGTCTCCGAGGATGGTGCGAACGAGTTGCATTCCTGGCCTCCTGATGTCGGTGGAGCCGCCTTCCGGCTCCTTTGCCCGTACCCCAATCGTTGGTGGTAGAACGCTCCACCGCCACCTCGAGAGTGAACATTTGTGCGCGATAAGAGTGTTGCCGGGGCGTCGAATCCCGGAATGTCAAGGAGGTAAGCTCGAAGATGTTGGAGGGGGTGTCGAGGAATAGGCACATATGTGCGCAGAGGAATTGCCGGAAGCGGATCGGGGACACATCCAGCTGCTGTTGGAGGTGGCGCGGCTGTACTACGTCCAGTGCCTGAACCAGGCGGCGATCGCGAAGGAGATCGGCTATTCGCGTCCCACGGTCTCCAGGTTGCTGTCCGAGGCCCGGCGGCGACGGATGGTCAAGATCCGGATCGAGCACCCTCTCGAACAGGCCTTCGAGCTGGAACGGCAGCTGGCCAGGCGGTTCCGGCTCAAGACGGTGGCCGTCGCCCAGAGCCTCGAACGAACTCCGGCGGAGGCGGTGGGGGAGGTCGCGGCGTCGGTGATCGCCGAGGCGGGCAACTCCCACACCATCCTCGCCCTCTCGAACGGCACCTCGGTCGCGAGCGTTGTGGCCGCCATGCCGAGGCGCCAGTGGCAGTACAGCAACGTCGTTCAGATGGTGGGTTCGCTGGGGCAGGTGGGAACCGACCTCGTGGACTCCCCGGAGCTGTGCAGGCGGATGGCCAGGCGGTTGGGTGGAACCTACCGGCCCATGCCGGTGCCCCTGGTGCTGGGGTCCGCCGCCATGGCCCAGGCGATGAAGCAGGAGGAGTTGGTACTGACGACCCTGGAGCTCGCGGCCCGCTCGGACATCGCGCTGGTCGGGGTTGGGGCGGTCGGGCCCCATGGATACCCGGGGGCGATCCTGGAGCCGTGGATCACTCCCGAGATCGCCCTCGACGTGCACCGCAGGGGGGCCGTGGCCCACATGTGCGGGCACTACTTCAACGCCCGGGGAGAACACGTGAAGGACCGGATGTGCGAGAGGATCATCTCCATGTCCCCGGAGCGGCTGGCGGGGATCGATCTCGCTCTCCTGGTGGCCTGGGGGGTCGCCAAGGTGCCCGCCCTGCACGCGAGTCTGCGTACCGGGCTCGTCTCGGCCCTGGCCACGGACGAGGAGACGGCCCGGCTGCTTCTCGGCTACCGGCCCTGAGGCCTCGCCGCCGAGGGGCCCTAGCATGAGTCCATGCCTCCCGGGCCTTCCACAAGAACTTGGAATTCGTGGAGTCGGCTGTGCTCCCGGAGGTCGGCAGGAAGTTCGGGCGCTGGCTGGATGTCGTGTTCGTCACTCGCCGCTTCGACTGACTCGGTAGCATTCCGCCATGGTTTACCACGGCGACACCAGAGACCATGAGGGCAGGGAGGTGCTCACATGGGAAGGGCTCGGGGAAGCCACCGACGACCTCGCGCTCCAGGTCCGCGAATCCGGGTTCCGTCCCGCGGTGATAATCGCGATCGCCCGGGGCGGCATGATCCCGGCTGGGGCACTGACGTATCGGCTTGGGGTGAAGCTCACCGATGCGATCAACGTCGAGTTCTACACCGATGTGCACCAGACTCTCCCCGACCCGGTTCTGCTGGCCCCGATGCTGGACACCGAATCCATCGCGGGCAGGCAGCTTCTCGTGGTTGATGACGTCGCGGACTCGGGGCGCACCCTCTCCCTGGTGGTGAAGCTACTGCGTGGGTTCGGGGCCGATGTGCGCAGCGCGGTGCTCTACTCCAAACCGGCCACGATCGTGAAACCGGACTTCTGCTGGAGGCACACGGACCGCTGGATCGTGTTCCCGTGGTCCGCCAGGCCACCCCTGGACTGATCGCCGGCGGTTCCAAGTAAAATCCGGGCCATGGCTGAAATCCGCACCCACGATTCCGAAGGTGGTTCTGACCTCGGGCGCCTCGTTCGTGAGGCGCTGGGGGAGACCATCCGTCCCATAACGCCCGGATCGGTTCCCGGGACAGTTTCCCCGGAGGACGAGTCCGAAGCGGAGAAAGACGCCTCGCTCACCGCGCTGCCCCAGTGGGCAGGGCTTTCCATCAACGTCACGGACATCTGACACAACTCAGGTGTTTACGTTAACAATCCTGTAATGTGGACTGCGGGCGCAGTTGCCCCGTTCCTCAGGAGCTCAAAGGACGGAACATGACCCTCGACTGGACCGAACTGGACACCCGAGCCGTTGACACGGCGAGGATTCTCGCCGCTGATGCCGTGGAGAAGGTCGGCAACGGCCACCCCGGCACCCCGATTTCACTGGCTCCCGTTGTCTACCTGCTCTACCAGAAGGTCATGAAGATTGATCCGACCGATGAGCAGTGGCTCGGCCGCGACCGTTTCGTCCTGTCGATCGGACATGCATCCCTGGCCCAGTACTGTCAGCTCTACCTCGCAGGTGCGGATCTCGAACTCGACGATCTGAAATCGCTGCGGACCTGGGGTTCCAGGTGCGCGGGACACCCCGAGTACGGTCACACCCGGTTCGTTGAGTGCACCACCGGACCCCTCGGCGCGGGCCTCAGCAACGCGGTCGGTATGGCCATGGCCGCACGCAGGGAACGCGGCCTGTTCGACCCGGACGCCCCCGAGGGCAAATCTGTCTTCGACCACTTCGTCTACTGCCTTGTCGGAGACGGCTGTCTCCAGGAGGGTGTGGCCGCGGAAGCCTCATCGCTGGCGGCGACCCAGGACCTCGGCAACCTCATCGTGATCTACGACGCCAACCGAATCACCATCGAGGGAGACACCAACATAGCCTTCACAGAGGATGTCCTGGGCCGCTATGACGCGCTCGGCTGGCACACCCAGGAGGTCGACTGGACCAACGGCGGCACCGGATACGAGGAGGACCTCGACGCGCTGCTCTCAGCCATCCGGGCGGCCAAGGCCGTCAGGGACAAGCCCTCGATCATCAAACTCGACACCATCATTGGCTGGCCGCTGCCCAACAAAGCCGGGCACCACGCCATCCACGGTTCCAAGATCGGGGCAGAGGAGATCGCGGCCCTCAAGGAGAAGCTCGGTTTCCCGGCGGAGCCCTTCGCAGTCGACGAGGAGGCCGTCGCCCACGCCCGGGCCAACGCGGCATCCCGGGGCAAGGCGGATCGTGCCGAGTGGGACGAGAAATTCGAGGCCTGGAAGGCCGCCAACCCGAAGCGGGCCTCCCTGCTGGCGCGGGTCCGCGCCCGCAAGCTTCCCGCCGACCTGAAACTGCCGGTCTTCGAGGAGGGCAAGATGTCCACCCGCAAGGCGTCCGGGGAGGTGCTGTCCGCGCTGGCTCCCCAGTTGCCGGAGCTGTGGGGTGGTTCCGCCGACCTTGCGGGTTCCAACAACACCACCATGAAGGGGGAACCCAGCTTCCTGCCCGATGCGCGGCAGGTGGATGACTGGCCCGGAAACCCCTACGGGCGCACCATCCACTTCGGAATCCGCG
>ERZ773060.541-NODE-541-length-12321-cov-2.47782_pt1 | contig 12321 bp, 22 predicted proteins | sample MGYA00580628_ERZ773060 | MGnify/ENA primary metagenome ERZ773060 (study PRJEB29015, sample SAMEA2738019) | human oral metagenome | biome: human oral; feature: human-associated habitat; material: dental | place: China | collected 2045 ... | reverse complement strand
GTGAGTAGTACTCAACAATTAGTTGCTCGTTGATGTCAGCTTCGGCTTCTTCGCGCTTTGGCTGGCCGGTAATTTCGATTGTTAATTTTTTCGGATCACTCTTCAACCAGCTGAGCGGAACTTGGACAGAATTGCTGATGACATCATCAATGTGGGTAAAGTAGCTAGACTTGGTGCTCTTCGGGCGCACGGTGATCACATCGCCCGCTTTGACGCGAATCGATGGGATATCAACACGGCGGCCATTGAGCTCAAAATGCCCGTGGCTAACCAATTGGCGGGCTGCCCGGCGCGATGAGGCAAAGCCTGCACGGTACACCGCGTTGTCTAAGCGGCGCTCCAGTAGCTTGAGCAGGTTCTCACCGGCGAGACCCTCCTGAGCGCGCGTCGCTTCATTCATCAGCCGAGCAAATTGCTTCTCGACCAGGCCGTACAGTCGACGCACTTTTTGCTTCTCACGAAGCTGTGTCGCATACAAGCTTGGTTTGCTCTGGCGACCATGAGCGTGCTGCCCAGGAATACCAGTTTTCTTGGCTAAAATCTTGTGAGCTTTCGGATGGAGTGCGTACCCTTCGCGGCGGCTCTGTTTGACAATTGGTGAAGTATCTCGTGCCATAGTTATGCCCTCCGCGCTTTCTTTGGACGAACCCCGCCGTGTGGCACGCCCGTCATATCTTTAATGCTTTCAACAGAGATGTCAAAGCCACTGACGGCACGAATCGCTGCCTCGCGGCCCAGGCCAACTCCCTTGACAAAGACGTCGACCGCCTTAAGGCCATACTGCGTCTTAGCTGCCTCAGCAGCTTTCTCGGCTGCCACCTGAGAGGCATAGGCGGTACCCTTCTTTGAGCCACGGAAGCCACATGCACCGGCTGACGATGCGGTGAGCACATTGCCTTTCTTGTCTGAGAAGGTCACAATAGTATTATTGAAGGTTGATTGAATATGCAGCTGACCAGATGGAACCGATCGGCGCTGCTTTTTCTTGGTAGATTTTGCGTCTGCCATGATTTCAGTCCTTTCTTTAGGTCTTAGATGCTGCTTTTGGTTGTGTGCCGCCTACGGCGATAGCGCGCCCCTTACGAGTTCGTGCGTTCGTACGAGTCCGCTGACCGCGTGTCGGCAGTCCTGCTTTGTGGCGAAGACCCCGATAGGCATTGATATCCTTCAAGCGCTTAATATTATTTGTCACCAAGCGCTGGAGATCACCTTCCACGGTGTATTCGCTGTCGATAATTTCGCGAATCTTATTTTCTTCAGCCTCGGTGAGATCTTTCACCCGAGTGGTCGGCTCAATTTTAGCCGCCGCAAGGATGCTCGAAGCGTGCTTCGGCCCAATCCCATAAATATAGGTGAGCGCAATGTGCACCTGCTTCTCTGTTGGGATAACTACCCCAGCAATTCGAGCCATGCTTAACCCTGCCTTTGCTTATTCTTAGGTTTTTTCTTGTTGATGACGCGCAGGCGGCCTTTGCGGCGAACCAGCTGATCATCGGGACTGATTTTCTTCACACTCGCACGAACCTTCATCGAAGTGTAAATCTCCCCTCCTCAGGCAAAACCCGAGATTATGTTAGTATATACGATTTACGCACCTCGCCGTTGAGAGCGATCATCGCGAAGGCGGAAGCTGATACGGCCCTTTGTCAGATCATACGGGGTCATCTCAACTTCTACCCGATCACCAGGCACCAAGCGAATATAATGCTTGCGCATTTTACCACTAATATGCGCGATGATACTATGGCCATTCTCCAGTTCCACCCGAAATTGCGTATTAGGCAGTGCTTCGACCACCTTACCAATCATCTTGATGACTTCCTTTTGACTCGCCATAAGTTACAGTTGCCAATTATACAGTAATTACCCACAGCTTACAAGGGGTGAAGTGCAAAAATCACGCCACTTTTGAGAATGACGTGATTTTTCGGAGAGGTAAGCAGTCTTTATGCAGCCTTTCGCCGGAATAGACGCCGCTTTTTGGGTTTCTTGATCAGCTCATCTGGGTCGAAATCGTCATATGTCACCATCAAAGCGCGTGAATTAAGCTGACGGAGTGATTCGAGAGCCACCGACACCACAATGAGCAGGCCGGTACCACCAATCGACAGGCCAGAGTTGGTCACCCCTGCAATATGATACAGCAGATATTCAGCGATAAACGGCAGGATAGCAATGAGGCCCAAGACGATCGAGCCAAAAAGGATCAAACGATTGACTGTGCGAGACAAGTATTTCTCGGTGTACTCCCCTGGCCGCACTCCCTCGATAAAGCCGCCCTGTCGCTGGAGATCTTCGGCAATATTTTTGGCATCAAACACAAAACCGGTGTAAAAATACGTAAACAAAATCACCAACAAGAAATAAAGCGTCGGGTAGATAAAGGCCTCCCCGGTTGAACCGGTGAATGAGCCTGGGTTCGGAGAGTGGAACCAGTTGACGAGATTATTGGCGATCGGCTGCAGGCTTTGATTACCAGACGACTTCATAATTTGCCCGACAAACTGCGGCACGCTCAAGAAAGACACCGCAAAGATCACAGGGATCACGCCGGCAGCAATCAGTTTGACTGGCAAAATACTCTTCACGCCGCCATAGCTCGAATTACCATGCACTCGCTTTGCATAATTAATGGTGATGACTCGCTGTGCTTCATTGATTTTGACCAAGAAGTACAGCACTATCAGTGAAATGATCGCCATGACAACAATCATCCAAAAGGTTGCCGGGTTGACCGGGAGCGTAAACCAATTGAAGACGTTCAGCTGGCCGTTCGCAGTGTTGGTCAGCGAAGAGATGACATTCGCGAGCATCGACGGCAGCTGACTAATAATCCCCGCGAAAATCAGAATAGAAATACCGTTGCCGACTCCCTGCTCGGTAATCAGCTCACCCAGCCACATCAAGAGAACAGAGCCAGCAGTCATCGCAGTGACCGAGACGACCCACTCCATGGTGGTTGGTTCACTCAAAGCGGTTGAGCCACCGGCCAGGACAGTCTGGCGGAGCAGGAAGATGAACGCGATCGACTGGACGATAGCCAATGGGATAGTGAGGCGGCGTGTCCATTGCTGAATTTTGCGCCGACCTGACTCGCCATCCTGGTGAAGTTCCTCAAGCTTCGGAATTGCCTTGGTGAGCAACTGAGTAATAATACTAGCAGTAATAAATGGGCTCAGCCCAACAAGTACCAGCGAGAAGCTTGACAGCGCCCCGCCAGAAAGCAGGTTAAGAAAGCCACCTAGGTCTGTCTGACCAAGCATCGCAGTGATAGCTGCTCGTAGCTGCGACGGCTCGGCCATTGGCACTGGTATATGAGCCAAAAGCCGATAAACGACAATAATGCCGATTATAATCCCCAGGCGTTTTTGCATATCTTTATTTTTCAGCGACCGCCAAATGGTCTTCCAGCTCATCATATATGATTACCCTTCTGTCTCTAATCTAGAATTTCTCATCACAGTATACACGAAAGTTGGCCTGTTTTCTAGACCACAGAAAGGCACCGGTCAATTCAGTGCCTTTCTGTACTATACTATTGAGTCCGCGACTATTTGTCTTGGCTACTCTTCTCAGCGCGGCTCGCCTTGTCCGCTGTGTCAGCTTTTGCACTGCTTTGGCGAACTGGTGTGGCAACTTTTTCGAATGAGCCACCAGCTTTTTCAATCGCAGCAACGACCGAAGCAGAAGCGGCTTGCACCTTTAGAGTGACCTTGGCGGTCAGTTTACCACGAGCAATCACCTTGACTGTATGAAACGGTGTCGCAATATAACCTTCGGTAAATAACAGTGCGTTATCGACGGTCTTGCCATCAAATACATTCAAGTGGTCCATATAGACAACCTGCGCTGGTGTCCGTAAGCTCTTGAACCCGCGCGCCTTCGGTACAGCTTGCGCCAGTGGGCGTTGACCACCCTGAAACATGGCGCGAAGCTTCTTGCCGGTGCGGGCGTTCTGGCCTTTGGTGCCACGGCCCGCAGTTTTGCCTTGGCCGGCAGCAATCCCGCGACCGACCCGCTTTTTATTCTTGTTCGCTGAAATGTGGAGATCGTTGTATTTCATTACTGAGCCTCCTTCTTCGCAGCCTTTTTGGCAGGCTGTGCACCGAGCCATTGATCGCGCGGTACTAGTGATTTCAGTGCTTCGATTGTCGCATAGGCGATGTTCACCTTGTTGGTTGAACCAAGTGACTTAGTGAGCAGGTTGCGAACACCGGTCACACCAATAATCTGCCGCACCACACCACCAGCGATAATACCGGTACCAGGAGCGGCTGGCTTGATCAACACGCGGGCGCCGGAGAACTTCACTTCGCTGTCGTGTGGGATTGTTTCATCATGCAGTGGCAGGATGATGACGTGCTTTTTGGCCACTGCAGTCGCCTTGGCAACTGCCGACTGGACATCAGCACCCTTCGCAACACCCACGCCAACCTTATTCTTGCGGTTCCCCACAACCACCAACGCCTTGAAGCGGAAACGGCGACCACCCTTGACCACGCGTGACACACGATCAATATTAATCACCAATTCTTCAAACTCCTTTGGCGCTTCTTCGCGCATATTTCGCCGGTCATCGCGGCGACCACCACGCGGACTACGAGACCGTCGGCCTTCTGCACGTGGGGTAGTATTTGCAGGTTTGTCTGCCATACTAATTTTCCTCCTGTTCTAGTTCTAGATCTGCCTTACGAATCTCTTCCTCAAGTTTTTTAAGCTCTTCAGGTCGATAAAGAGCAAAAAGACACTTTAGAATCTTCGGAATGTCACTCGGACTCACACCACTATCCATGTCAGAGATGATATAGATAATCTCATCATCCAGATGATCCACAGCTTTGAGTGCTTCTGGACTCATCTCACTCTTGAGTCTATCTATCGTTTGTTGTGGTGTTTCCGGACCGGTGGTGGCTGCGTGTTCGTAATTACCCATACTAAAACTCCAATCCTTCCTTGCGTGCTGCGTCAGCGAGCGCACTGAGGCGGCCAGCATATTGACGACCATTACGGTCAAAAACAACAGCACGAATCTTTAATTTTTTGGCTTTTTTGGCAATATCTGCGCCAACCCGAGCAGCCTTGTCGGTCATTGTCCCTTGGCTCTTTACGCCAACGGTAGTCGCAGCAGCTAGGGTGTGTTGCTTCAGGTCATCGATCAACTGCACCGAGACATGGGTATTGCTAATCGTCACAGTGAGTCGTGGGCGCTCAGCAGTACCGTGTACTTTCGCGCGGACACGGTTTTTGCGCAAGGTGCGGTTCAGCATTTTTTTGTTCTCAGCCATGACTACTTACCTGCCTTTCCTGCTTTGCGCAAAATCTGCTCGTCAGCGTACTTGATACCCTTGCCCTTGTATGGCTCAGGTTTCTTCAGCGCACGGATTTCCGCAGCGACTTGGCCAACTTGCTGTTTATTGATACCACTGACGATGATGGTCATCTTATCATTGGTGACAGTCACACCTTCTGGCGCTTTGTATTTGACTGGGTGTGAGAAACCCAGCATCATGTCCAGCTCATTGTTGCTGGAGCTGACACGAAAACCGACACCATTGACCTCGAGACGTTTTTCGTAGCCTTTGGTGACGCCAATCACCATATTGTTGATCAGCGCGCGCATCAGACCGTGCTGGGCGCGAGCTGTTTTGGATTCATCCTTCGGATGAACCGTGACCTGTCCGTCTTCGACTTTCACCTCAACTGCTGGCGTGATGAATTGTGTCAATTCACCCTTCGGGCCCTTTACGACCACATCGCCAGAGTCAACCGTGATTGTCACACCGGCCGGAATAACCACCGGCAGTTTTCCGATTCGACTCAGACTCATACTCACCTTTCTTGTGATTTGATACTAACCTCGGTATTTTAGCACAGATTAGGGGTGAAAGGCAAGGTCTGGTGAATACAGGTGTTAGTCTAATATATCTCTAAGAGATTACCAATTAGCGTAGAGTCTAGTTTTTCCTGTTTTATCTCATGAATATCAAAATAGCTAACATTTGAAACTTCATCTGTTAGGCAAGGCGTTGTTAGTAGAGCAACCTCGTAGGCGATAATCAAAACTGGATCGTCGAATTTTGTATTCCATGTCGGGATTATACGTGGGCGGTCGCTGTCTATCGTAATGTCGACGCCTAATTCTTCCTGAAATTCACGGGCGAGTGCTTCGACTATATTTTCTCCGTGTTCTAGCCCACCGCCAGGCAGATCCCACAGATCGCTTCTCTCTTGAACAAACAGTAGCTTACCTGATTGATCACGTACTAATCCCTTGACTACTACTCGATATGCCGATTTTATGTCTTTTAGTGCTCTAACTCCCATATGGGAGAAAGTTTATCATAAAAAATAAACGCCCTCCAGTGAGGACGTTTATTTGATTCGCGTAAGGCTTAGTACACCTTCAGTAGCAACTCGCCGCCAAGCTTAGCTTTGGCTGCCTCAGCGCCAGTCATGACCCCTTTTGAAGTTGAGATGAGCACTAAACCGCGGCCGCTTTTCACCTTTGGAATCTCTGCCGAGCCGACGTAGACACGGCGGCCTGGCTTGGAGACGCGGGTGATCTCGTTGATGGTGCTGCTAGTACCCTCTTCGTTAATGGTCACGACCAGCACGCCACGAGGCTTAGCGTCTTCTAGTTTGACATCTGCGAGGTAGCCGTTTTTGACTAATTGTTCAGCGATGACTTTTTTCATCTTGCTAGACGGAACACGAACTTCCGTCTTGCCAACCAGTTTCGCATTGCGAATGCGCGTCAGAAGGTCGGCGATTGGGTCTGTAGTTTGCATAGACATGGTCGAATCTCCTTTCCTTCTTACCAACTACTCTTTGTGATGCCTGGGATTTCACCCTTGGCTGCTTTTTCACGGAAATTGATGCGGCTCAAGCCGAACTGGCGCATGTAGCCACGTGGACGGCCGGAAATGCTGTCGCGGTTCTTGTGCCGAGTTGGGCTCGAATTACGAGGGAGCTTCTGGAGTGCATCGAGGTCACCCTCAGCTTTGAGCTGAGCGCGTTTGGCAGCGAACCGAGCAATCATCTTCAGACGCTTTTTGTCGCGTGCAATCATTGATTTTTTGGCCATTACTTCGCGCCTCCTTTCTTCTCAAACGGCATGCCGAACTTCTCGAGCAAGGCTTTTGATACATCTTTGCCGCCATTCTTGATGACAAACGTCACCTGTAGGCCATGCAAAATCTGCGTTTCTTCGAATGTCAGTTCTGGAAAAATCGACTGTTCAGTAATACCCAGGTTGTAGTTGCCACCTTTATCGAATTTCAGGCCGACACCGTGGAAGTCGCGTACCCGCGGCAGTGCCACGTTGATCAAGCGATCAAGAAACTCGTACATCCGGCTATCACGCAGGGTGACGCTGGCGCCGATTGGTGCACCCATACCTTTACGAATGCTGAAGCCAGCGATTGATTTTTTGGCGTGGCGAGCAACTGGCGCCTGACCAGTTACCTTCATCAGGGTATTTTTGACAACCTCAAAGTGCCGCTTATCGTCCTTTTTCTTACCGGTACCGACACTCACCACGATTTTCTCCAGCGCAGGCACTTGGTGCATATTCTGGAGTCCTAATTCGGCTTGCAGTTCCCCGAGGTATTTCTCTTTGTAGAGGGCTTTCAAGCGAGGAGCCGGCGCCGAAGCGGTTTTCTTCTCTGCCATTAATTAATCTCCTTATTATTAGCTTGGCGAGCGACCCGAGTTTTGCCGCCGTCAGCGTTCTTTACTAAACCAACCCGGCTGGTTTTGCCTGACTTTTCGTCGATCACTAGGGCGACTTTGCTGATATCCACTGGCACGTGAATATCCTTTTTGCCGCCACGTGGGTTGTATTGATTTGGCTTGATATGGCGATGACCAACACCGACACCCTCAACCAAAACCGTCTGATCTTTGCTGTTCACCTTAAGAACTTTGCCAGTGGTGCCTTTGTGTGCACCGGCAATCACTTTGACGAGATCATCTTTGTGAATACGAGCCATCAGAGCACCTCCGGAGCTAAACTAATGATCTTGTTGTAGCCCATGTCGCGTAGCTCTCGTGGTACTGGGCCAAAGACACGGGTAGCTTTTGGCTGTTTGTCGTCGTTGATAATCACTACGGCGTTGTCATCAAAGCAGATAGTCGAGCCGTCTTTTCGTTGAATCTGGTCACGCGTGCGGACCACGACTGCTTTCACCACTGACTTCTTTTTGACATTACCAGTTGGGCTGGCGTCTTTGACTGAGCAGACGATGATATCGCCAACCCGCGCATAACGCCGGCGAGTACCGCCTAAGACACGGATGCACAACACCTCTTTGGCACCAGAGTTATCAGCGACCTTGAGACGTGATTCTTGCTGGATCATTCCTCGGCCTCCTTCTCCTCTGGGGTAGCCACGGTATCTTTTAGTTTCACCGAGCCGCGCGACTTCTCAACTACTTTAATCAGTGTAAAGCTCTTGGTTTTTGAGAGAGGGCGAGTCTCTTCGATGAGCACGGTATCGCCCTCACCGGCTGTATTGGCTTCATTGTGAGCAGTGTATTTGCGAGTCACGGTGTACTGCTTACCGTAGAGCGGGTGTGTTTCGCGACTGGTGACGGTGACCGTGATGGTCTTGTCACGCTTGGCGCTTGTCACGACGCCAGTCAATGTTCGTCGGGCCATTACTTGCTCTCCTTTTCGTTTAGTTGTGTCAGTAGGCGGGCGATATCTTTGCGATACGCGCCTAGTATATTTGGGTTTGCCAGTTCACCGGCTGCATGTGACCGTCGTGCTTCGGCGAGGTCATGCCGTTTTGCTGCTAACTCTTTGTGGAGGTCGTCAGCTGTTTTCACTACAGTTGCATCCTGTGCGGTAGTGGTGGTTGTTTTTTCAGCCATTAGACATCCTCCCGTTTGATGAACTTACATTTCACCGGTAGTTTATGGCTCGCTAGGCGCATCGCCTCCCGGGCGATATCTTCAGACACGCCCTTCATCTCAAACAGCACTGTACCAGCCTTCACCTTGGCGACAAAGAACTCAGGATTACCCTTGCCCATACCCATCTTGAGGCCAATTGGTTTACGCGTAACTGGTGTATGCGGGAAGATGCGAATCCAAATCTTACCGCCACGTTTGATATAGCGAGTCATCGCCTGGCGGGCAGACTCAATTTGGCGAGAATTGACGCGCTCATTGCTCTGTGACTGCAGCGCATAGTCGCCAAAAGCGATGTAATTACCGCGAGTCGCCTGGCCACGGTTCTTGCCAATACGAACCTTGCGATACTTGGTTTTCTTTGGTAACAGCATAGCTTAGCGACTCCTTTCTCCCTTATAAATCCATACCTTCACACCGATGATACCAGCTGGTGTCTGGGCGCGAGCAGTATGAAAATCGATATCAGCCCGAAGCGTGTGGAGAGGCACTGAGCCCTCGATGACCTTCTCACGGCGTGCCATCTCGGCACCATTCAAACGGCCAGCCACCTCGATACGAATCCCTTTGGCGCCAGCATTCATGGTGTTCTGGGCGGTCATTTTGGTGGCACGGCGGAAGTTGATGCGGCGCTCAAGCTGCCGAGCAATATTCTCAGCAACCAGCTTGGCTGCTAGCTCTGGCCGGCGCACTTCCTCGATATTGATACGGACTGGCGCCCCAGCAATCTTCTCTATTTGCTTCTTCAATTCATTCACACCGGCACCACCACGACCGATCACCACACCAGCCTTGGCAGTGTGAATCGTCACGGTGATGAGGTTGGCGCTCCGCTCGATCTCAATCCGATTGATCGTCGGACGAGATGCAAATTTTTTCTCAATCAACTCACGAATATCGTGATCCTGCTTAATGGCGTGAGCAAACTCTTTTTTGTTGACAGTAAACCAACGCGAGCTCCAGTTTTTATGGACTTGCAGGCGGAAGTTGATTGGATTCACCTTTTGACCCATTTACTTCTCCTCCTTTTTAGCCGGTTTTGTAGTTGACGCATCAGCTTTCTTAGCTGCGGTAGTCGCCGCTTTCTTAGCCGGTGCTTTCTTTGGCTTCTTGACACCAGTCACCTCAACCAAAATATTGGATGTCTTTTTCTGAAACGGCAACGCTCGTCCGCGTGATGCGGGCTTGTAGCGACGCAGGCGCCGACCAGCAGTCACAGATAGAGTGCTGATGACAAGACCCTTAGTCTCTAGCTGATGGTTGTGAAGCGCATTTGCTTTCGCGCTCTCGATAGCTTTTTTGACCGGGGTAGCTGCCCGTTTTGGTACGTGCTCCAGAATAACCAGCGCATCGGCCACCGTGCGGCCGCGCACCAGTGCTGCGACCAGGCTTACCTTGCGCGGCGTCTGATCGACACCTTTGGCATAAGCACGGACAGTATAAGTAGTTTCACTCATGGTTACTTCTTATCCTTTCCGCCGTGCTTTCGGAACTTACGAGTAGGGCTAAATTCACCCAGTTTGTGGCCAACCATATTTTCGCTAATCAGCACCGGCACGTGGACCCGCCCGTTATATACAGCGATCGTCCGACCCACCATCTCTGGTGTAATAGTCGATGCCCGCGCCCATGTCTTGATCACCGTACGATCATCAAGGCTCAATGCCGCAACTTTGCGTGCGAGCTTGGCATCGACGAACGGTCCTTTTTTCAATGAACGACTCATCGTGATTTACCTCTTCCTCTTCGCATCGTGGCGAGTTCGTACAATTAATTTATTCGATCCTTTGCGGCGGCGAGTGCGATAGCCCAGTGTCAGTTGACCCCATGGCGTACGTGGCGCCTTACCGGTACCGTGGCGACCACCGTCACCACCACCATGTGGGTGATCTGCGGCGTTCATCACCACACCGCGAACGGTTGGGCGAATACCCTTACGACGCTTGCGGCCAGCTGAACCGATTTTGACATTTTGATGCTGGATATTGCCAACTGTGCCAATCGATGCCGTCGCCTCTAGGCGAACCTTGCGCACTTCACCAGATGGCAGCTTAATAGTAGCGTAGTCGCCCTCTTTCGCCATCAGCTGTGCCTTGGCGCCAGCAGCCCGCACCATCTGCGCGCCGCGGCCAGCAGTCAGCTCAATTGCATAGACCATCGTACCGACCGGAATTGCTGAGAGCGGCAAGCGGTTTGATGCTTCAATCGGTGCCGCCTCACCGGTCTTGATAGTTTTACCTTTGGTCATTGAAGTGTCAGCCAAGATGTAGTGATACAGGCCATACTGATCTTTCACTCGCGCGATACGCGCTGAGCGGTTCGGATCGTATTCAATCTCCTCGATTGTCAGGGTCAAACCAGCCGGCACATTGTGGTTCACCAGGCGGTAATGCCGGCGAACACCACCACCACGGTGGCGCACAGTGATCCGGCCCTGGTTATTGCGGCCAGCACGCTGTTTCTTTACCTTGGTCAGGCTTTTCAGCGGTTTTTTGGTAGTGATGTCTGACAAATCCTGCGTTGTCATACCGCGACGAGCAGGAGTGGTTGGGTTGTAAGCTTTGATCGGCATTACTTTGTCTCCTCCGTCTGCTGCTCTACGGCATCAAAGACATCGAGTGTATCGCCATCTTTGAGAGTCACGTAGGCTTTCTTGAAATCTTTGCGGCTCGTTGTACCTGGGTAACGATTTTTACCACGGCTAAATCGAACTGTTTTGCTGTCTTGTACCAGCGTTTTGACCTGCAGTACAGTGACACCAAACTGCGCTTCGACTGCTGCTTTGATCTCATTTTTATTCAGTGTCAGCGGCACCCGGAAAGTGTACACATGACGCGCACTCTGGGCATAAGCTTTCTCGGTCACTACTGGGATAACTGTCATCTGTTTCATATTACGCTTCCTCCTTGCCCAGCCATTCGGTGATTACCGGCAGAGCTTTCGGGGTTATGACAATAGTATCCGCATTCAAAATGTGGTAGACGCTGAGGTAGCTCGCACGAATCACCAATACGTTCTGGATGTTGTTTGTCGCGCGCATCAATTCTGGTGTCTTTTCGTCGACGACGATCAGCACGCGGCGCTCAAGCTTGTTGTCAGCCAAGAAGGTTGCGACGTCTTTGGTCTTGCCAGTCGTCTTGATGTCTTTGACGACGATCTTCTTTGCTTCATTGGCTACCGTCAAGGCTTGGCGAATTGCCACTTTCTTGGCGGTTTTAGACAATTTTTTGGTGTAGTTTTCGTTGCCGCGTGGGCCAAAGACCACACCACCACCGCGCCAGATTGGGTTACGGGTTGAACCGAAGCGTGCTCGACCAGTTCCCTTTTGCTTCCATGGTTTTTTACCACCACCGGAAACTTCACCGCGCTGCTTGGTGGTTGCACTTGCCAAACGAGCGTTGGCTAGGTA
>ERZ773060.540-NODE-540-length-12342-cov-3.03133_pt1 | contig 12342 bp, 9 predicted proteins | sample MGYA00580628_ERZ773060 | MGnify/ENA primary metagenome ERZ773060 (study PRJEB29015, sample SAMEA2738019) | human oral metagenome | biome: human oral; feature: human-associated habitat; material: dental | place: China | collected 2045 ... | reverse complement strand
CAGCATGTTTTTGTAACCCCTTCCATGCTTGTTGTTGTATTTTAAAACTTTTAGGTATAAAATGGAAATATATAAAATGGGATGAAGAGGGGATGAATCATGTCTAAGAAAAAGTCCGATACTCTTTGGGCTAAGAAAAAGGAAGAAAATGGTAGATTTTTTTGGTTACCCTTGTCTCAGCATCTAGAAGATACAAAAGATATAATTGGACTTCTCTGGGAGCATTGGTTAAGTGAGGGGCAAAAAAAGCTGATTGAGGATTCTCTGGATTCAGTAACACATGATGACGGTTTAGGGAAACGACTTGCACAATTTTTAGCTGCTGTTCATGATATCGGGAAAGCAACTCCAGCTTTTCAAACTCAAAGAGGATTTGCAAATTCAGATGATTTGGATATTCAACTATTAGAAAAATTGGAGCAGTCAGGATTTACTAAAATTAGTTCACTTCAACTATCATCACCAAAAAAGAGTCATCACAGCCTTGCAGGTCAATATTTGCTATCTAGTTATGGTGTTCAAGAGGATATTTCGACTATTATTGGTGGACACCATGGACGACCGATTGATACGATTGAGGATGTAAAAAATCAAGGGAGCTATCTTTCAAACTATTTTCAAAATGAAAGTAAGGAGAGTGCTATCCATAAGAATTGGGATTTGGTTCAAAAAGAAATCTTCAACTGTGCTTTAGATGAGTTGGGGTTTGACTCTGTGAGAGAGCTTCCTAGAATTAAACAGCCTGCTCAAGTTATCTTATCAGGATTGCTGATTATGGCTGACTGGATTGCTAGTAATGAGTACTACTTTCCTTTATTAAGTGTCAATGAAAAAGAGGAGGTAGATAAGTTAAGACGCCTTCAAGATGGGTTTGAAAGGTGGAAAAAAACTAGTTTGTGGCAACCTAAATATATCTCAAAACCAGATAGTCTTTATAAGGAAAGATTTGGATTTGAACCTAATAATGTTCAATCAACCTTATCTCATGTTATTACTCAAATATCTAAACCTGGGATTGTAGTTCTAGAAGCACCAATGGGGTTAGGGAAGACAGAAGCTTCATTGATTACAGCAGAGCAGTTAGCTACTAAGACGGGAAGAAGCGGTCTTTTTTTTGGTTTACCAACTCAGGCGACATCGAATGGGATTTTTAATCGTATTGAAAAATGGGTTGAAAGTTTAAAAGATGATTCTGAAGACATGCTATCTATTCAGTTGGTACACGGGAAAGCAGCTCTAAACGAAGATTTTTTAAAACTTAAAGCTAATACATTTAATTTTGACGATGTAGAAAATGGTAGCGTTATCATTAATGAATGGTTTTCTGGGAGAAAGACTTCGGCTTTAGATGATTTTGTAGTGGGGACTGTTGATCAGTTCTTAATGTTAGCATTGAAACAAAAACATTTAGCTTTGCGTCATCTAGGTTTTAGTAAAAAGGTTGTTATTATTGATGAAGTTCACGCTTATGATGCTTATATGAGTCAATATTTGATGGAGGCGATAAAATGGATGGGAGCCTATGGTGTTCCGGTAGTCATTTTGTCAGCGACATTACCTTCTCAACAAAGAGAAAATATCCTTAAAAGCTATATGTCTGGGATGGGGATCAAATGGCGAGATATTGAAAATACGGACCAATTAAAGACAGACGTTTATCCTTTAATCACTTATAATGATGGCTCAGAGATTTATCAAGTTACAACATTCAATAAGCAAAACATAAAAGACATTCACATCATTCGTTTACAAGAAGAGCAGTTATTGGGAACTGTTAAAGATGCCCTTGAGGGCGGTGGAGTAGTTGGAATCATTGTCAATACAGTGAGAAGATCCCAAGAGTTGGCAAGAAACTTTTCGGAAATTTTTGGAGATGATATGGTGGAATTACTTCATTCCAGTTTTATTGCGACCGAAAGAATCCAAAAAGAGAAAGAATTATTACAACAAATCGGAAAAAATGTAGACCGTCCACATAAGAAAGTTATCATTGGAACTCAGGTGATTGAGCAATCCTTGGATATTGATTTCGATGTGATGATAAGTGATCTGGCACCTATGGATTTGCTAATACAACGTATTGGACGACTTCATCGACACCAAATAGAACGGCCTCAAAAGCATGAAATAGCTAGGTTTTACGTTTTAGGAACTTCCCAAGAGTTGGATTTTGAAGAAGGAAGTAGTTTTGTTTATGGTGATTATCTGTTAGCCAGAACTCAGCACTTTTTACCAGATATCATGAGATTACCAGATGATATTTCACCATTAGTCCAGAAAGTTTATAGTCCAGATTTTACAATTGAGTTTTCAAGTCAGGAATTTCAGCAAAAATATTTAGATGCTAAGACGGAGCATGATGTCACGATTAAGAATAAGGAAACAAAGGCAAGAACATACCGTATCAATGATCCTGTCTTAAAAATATCGAGACATAGAAACAATAGTCTGATTGGTTGGTTGAAGAACCTGCATCCAAACGATAGTGAAGAAAAATCTAATGCTCAGGTTCGTGATGTTGAAGATACAATTGAAGTGATTGCTTTAAAAAAAATGTCTGATGGCTATAGCTTATTTATTGAAAATCAAGATATATCTCAGAATATTGATAATCCTTTGGTCGCTAAAAAAGTAGCACAAAATACTTTACGACTTCCTATGAGTTTATCCAAGGGCTATAATATCGATCAAACTATTGAAGAGCTTGAAAGGTATAACAACAGCTATTTAAGTCAATGGCGAAATTCATCGTGGTTAAAAGGAGCTCTCGGGATTATTTTTGATGAAAACAATGAGTTTATTCTCAATGGGTTTAAACTCTTATATGATAAAAAATATGGGATTACAACGGAGAGGTTAAATAAGAATGAGTCGATTTAATTTACTAGATGAACCCTGGATTTCTGTCGTTTATGATGAAAAAGGAACAACAAAAGAAGTTTCCTTGCAGGAATTATTTATAAATGCTCATCAGTACAAAGATTTAGCAGGAGATACAAAAACGCAAGATTTTGCTGTGCTGCGAGTTTTGCTGGCTGTGTTACATACTGTCTTTTCACGCTTTGATGCAGATGGTAATGTCTATGAGTATCTGGCAGTAGATGAGCGGTTTAAACAAATTGAGCCTGTGGAAGAATCTGATATTGCTGACTATCAGGATGATTTATATGATACATGGAAAGATCTTTGGGAAAGTGGTAAGTTCCCAGACATTGTTAGTCATTACCTAGAAAAATGGCGGGATCGCTTTTACTTATTTGATAAGGAATATCCATTTTTTCAAGTTAGAAAAGAGGATATTGTAGCAGACAAAATTAGTAAAGCAAAAGCAAGCAGTATCTCTGGGAAAAATATCAATAGAACGATTTCAGAGAGTGAGAATAAGTTAGCCTTATTTTCCCCAAAGAATGGTAAAAATAAAGAACAACTGACTGCTTCCGAAGTTACACGATGGCTTTTAACTTTTCAAGGGTACTCAGGATTATCCGATAAAGTTATTTTTGGAAAAGAAAAATATAAAGTGTCAAAGGGCTGGTTGTTTGATATCGGGGCAGTTTTTATACAGGGAACTTCTTTATTTGAAACGCTGTTACTAAATTGTATCTTGCCATTCTATGATCATGGTAATTTAGAAAGTATTCAATGTCCCTGTTGGGAATTTGCTAGTTCTGATAATATTAATCGCTATTTGTTTGGTAGTGAATGTACAGATTTAGCTAATCTGTATACGATTTGGAGCAGAGGGATTTATATTGATCCAGAATATGATTTAAATAAGCCTTTCTCTTTTGAGATTGTAAAATTACCCGAAATTAATCATCGGGACAATTTTTTAGAGCCGATGACAACATGGAAATATAATACTACAGGAGAAAATAAAGATAGCTATACTCCTAGGAAACATCTCTTGAATCAATCGTTGTGGCGGTCATTTGGTTTGCTAGCAGTAGAAGATAGAACAGGGCACTTTAGAAAACCGGGAATTATTGATTGGCTCGGAGATATAGGTGACATAATAGGAAATAGATTATTTAATATTATTTCCATTAGTATGCAGGATGATGGAAATGCTACTTCATGGCTTCCAACTGATGAAGTTATTGACTCTATACTTATCAATGATTTAGTTTTGGCGGATTTTAATGAGAGTGGTTGGGTACCACGTATTAATGAGGTGGTAGAAGAAACAAAAACTGTCATTTCCAAAGTATATAAACGCTATATAGAGGAACTAAAAGAAATCAGGAATATCTCAAACAACAATTATACTAATCAGATGGTTGAAATGCTCTATTTCAAAATCGATCACCCTTTTCGAGAATGGTTATCCAGTATCCTACCAGATGATGAAAAGGATCCTAAAATCAAAGAATGGAGAGATTTGCTGAAAAAAATGGTTAAAGCTGAAGCAAAGAGCATCTTAGGTCACGGAGGAACTAGGGACTACCTCGGCATTGAAAAAGATGGTCGAATAAAAAATATTGCAACTGCCTATAATTCATTTGAATATTTGCTTCATCAACAATTAAAATAGGAGGTGTGTGTGTTGGAACAATCCAAACAGACAGTTGGTTCTGTCACAAAAAGAATTATTAGACAATTGAGTTATGAGTTGGAGTTACCATTGAGTAAAGCCGCACTGGCCAAAATTAGAAAAACGTTGGGTAAACCCTTGAGCGATGCAACAGATATCTGGCCGATTTTATTTGAGCATTTACCAGAGGAGTTCGTCAATTCATACCAGCAGCCTAGCTATGAGGAGTTAGCGATTTATACAGCTATCCAATTTTACGCCTTACATCAACAAGGAACTTCAACCAGTGTGATGTTAGATGAGCCCGATACTTATCAAAATATCGGTTCTGCTCTTAGTCAACTTCGAAAAGGAGATGACACGACAGCCATTGACAGAAGGTTCAATGTTATGATTACATCATCAACTTTTGAAGAGTTGATCTACCATTTACGCCACATGATGATGTTGCTCAAAACAAAGTCTCCTGCTACAAAGGTTGATTATGCTAAGTTAGCTGAAGACTTGTATTGGTTTTTAAAAAATGTACAAGAAAATCTTCGCCTAAATTGGGCAAGATCATATTATAAACAAATCAAAGGAGAAAAACACAATGACAACTAACCAACGCTTATTTTTAGATATTCATGCTATACAAACCTTGCCACCTTCAAATATGAATAGAGATGATACAGGTAGCCCAAAGACTGCTCAGTACGGTGGCGTAAAAAGATCGCGCGTGAGTTCTCAAGCTTGGAAGAGAGCTATAAGAGACTATTTTAATACTTATGGAGAACAGTCAAATGTCGGTGTCCGAACAAAAGACATTGTAAGGTATGTTGCGGGTAAAATTGTAGAACTAGATAATTCTATCAGTTTTGAAGATGCACTAACCAAAGCAGATACAGTCTTGATAGCTACTGGAATTAAGAAAAAAGGTAAAGTCAAGGCACTTTACTTTATGGGGGATAGACAAGCTGAGAAATTAGCTCAAGCAGCCTATGAAAATCTGACTGATAAAAAGGAACTTCAAAAACTAGCTAACTCAAATCCAGCCATTGATGTTGCTATGTTCGGTCGAATGGTAGCTGAAGATCCAGTTCTAAACGAGGATGCTTCCTCTCAAGTTGCTCATGCTATTTCAACACATGCTGTACAAACTGAATTTGATTTCTTTACTGCTATTGATGATTTAGCTCCAGAGGATAATGCAGGTGCAGGTATGCTGGGAACCATCGAATTTAACTCTTCTACGCTCTATCGTTATGCCAATGTTGCGATTCATGAATTATCAAAACAACTAGAGGATGAGAAATCCTTAAAGAACAGTTTGAATTTATTCATAGAAGCATTTGCAAATTCCCTCCCGACAGGAAAAGTGAATACTTTTGCCAATCAAACTTTACCGCAGGCTCTAATCGTTTCTTTGCGTGATGATCGTCCTGTTAATCTTGTCAGTGCTTTTGAAGAACCAGTTAAATCAACGGATGGTTATGTGGCGAAATCTATTGAAAAACTGTCTAAAGAGTATACAAGAGTTGAAAAATTCGTGAATAAACCACTTTTGACTTTCTATGTGACTTTGGATGAAAATGAGAGTTTAAAACAAATTGGTGAGGAAAAATATTCAGTTTCAGAATTATTAAAAGATTTTTCGGAAACCTTAGAACAATTCCTCAAAAAATAGGTGAATGGCATGAAGACTATTTTGTTGAAATTTGCTGGTCCTTTGCAATCTTGGGGGACAAGTTCACATTTCGAAACAAGACATACGGATTTTTATCCTTCTAAGAGTTCTGTTATTGGGTTGATTGCTTCAAGTCTAGGATATCGTCGAGACGATGATGAAAAAATTGTTCGTTTAAACGAGCTGGATTTTGCAGTTCGAGTGGATCAACAAGGAAATTTACTCAGAGATTTTCATATTGCACAGAAGTATACAGAAAAAGGAAAGTTTGAACGAAATTATGTCACAAATCGTTATTATTTAGAAGATGCTGTTTTTGTAGTGGCTCTTTCTCATAATAATGAGCAGTTTTTGGAAATGATTTTACAAGCTTTGAGAAATCCCTATTTCCAACCATTTATGGGAAGAAGGGCTCTGCCGTTGACTGCAGATTTTATCTTAGGTGAAACTGAGATTGGAGCAGTTGAAAGTTTGAGAACTCTTGAATGGCAAGCTTCACCATGGTTTATGAAGAGAAAGTTTATGGATGCCGTAACTTTAGAAATCTATTCTGATAGACATTTAACCGATAGAGGTATTTATCAATTGAGACAAGATGTTGTCAAGTCTTTTTCACAAAAGGGGAGAAGATTTGGCTATAGGTATGAAACTAGAGAACTGGTTCAAGTTCGGAATTCGTTTCGAGATAAAAATACGGCACATGATGTTTTTAAGAGTATAGGAGATTGATGGTATGTATATCTCAAGAGTAGAAATTGATCGGACCAATCGCCGAAAAATTAGGCGCTTAACACATATAGGCGCATATCATGCTTGGGTAGAAGAGAGTTTTCCAGAAGAAATGGAACAATCTATTCGAACAAGAAAATTATGGCGTATAGATCGTATCCAAGATAAAGATTACCTGATTATTGTTAGTAAAAATAAACCTGATTTACAAGGATTAGAAAAATATGGGGTTGCTGGTAGTGCTCAAACCAAGGATTATCAACAATTTTTAGATAACATCTATACTGGTAGCCGAATGAAATTTCGAGTGGTGCTTAATCCAGTTATTTCCTTAGTATCACCAGATAATCTTAAAAGAGGTATTGTAAAACCTCATATTACGAGTGAACATCAGATGAATTATCTAGTAGAACGCTCTGACAAAAATGGATTCTCACTGATAAAAGAAGATTTTTCAATCGTTGAACGTGGTTATGAGGTGTTTAAAAAAGCTGTTAAACCTATCCGATTGATAAAGGTTGTTTATGAAGGGGTCTTAACAGTTAGTGATGCAGATCTTTTTAAGAAGCTTTTGACTGAAGGAATGGGAAAGAAAAAAGCATACGGTTTTGGTTTAATGACCGTTATTCCATTGGGAAACGAATCATGGTAAAAAAAAGTGGAACGAAGAAAACATCTCTGCGAGAACTTCCTAAAATAAGTGATCGTGTCAGCTTTATTTACGTAGAACAGTTTTTCCCGCACACGCGGGGGTGATTCTACGATTGAAGATAATAAGAAAGAAACAAGTAAGTTTTTCCCGCATATGCGAGGGTGATCCTGGGTCTAAGAAAATGACCTTTTGAATGGTTGTGTTTTTCCCGCAGACGTGGGATTGATCCCATTTGCTTCTGACCGTTGAAATAGAAACCGTGGTTTTTCCCGCAGAAGCGGGGGTGATCCTGGGTATAGTAAAGAGGGCTTTTTAATGCCTTTGTTTTTCCCGCACATGCTGGGGTGATCCTGAGGGCTTGGTCATCGGTAAGAATGACGGTAGGTTTTTCCCGCACACGCGGGGGTGATCCCATGATTATGACTATCAATGACCATGAGGGTGAGTTTTTCCCGCATACGCGGGGGTGATCCTACGCAAGACGTTTCAAGTGCTGCAATCCTTACGTTTTTCCCGCACACGCGGGTGTGATCCTGTTTCAGGGTGGAGCGGTTCAAGTCTTGCCGAGTTTTTCCCGCACACGCGGGTGTGATCCTTTAGGAGTGCCAGCTGACATCTCAAAAACTCCAGTTTTTCCCGCACACGCGGGTGTGATCCCAGTCCACAAGCGTAACTTTCCGTGTAACCCACGTTTTTCCCGCACATGCGGGTGTGATCCTGAGCTTGAGGCAGGTTTGCTCTCAAGTCCTAAGTTTTTCCCGCACACGCGGGTGTGATCCCAGGATAAGACCGAATAGGATTGCAACATAGTCGTTTTTCCCGCACACGCGGGTGTGATCCCATAGTCTTATTAGACGATGAAGAAGACAAGCAGTTTTTCCCGCACACGCGGGTGTGATCCTACTATCAAGGTAAGTCCTGAGTATGTAAAAGCGTTTTTCCCGCACACGCGGGAGAGATCCTGTATCGTAGTACTTATCTATGTTTTCGAATAAGTTTTTCCCGCACACGCGGGTGTGATCCCATCCCGTCCATAAGGTCAAGCTTGGTCGTGTTAGTTTTTCCCGCACACGCGGGTGTGATCCCGCCAAGCACCCGAATAGGTCTGAGTCCAAGCTGGTTTTTCCTTTCCGGGCGGGGGTGATCCCCATCGCTGGTATTTCTTCAAATCAGATGGTCGGTTTTTCCCGCACACGCGGGTGTGATCCCTGATTCATAATCTAAATCTTTTGTCAACTCAAGTTTTTCCCGCACACGCGGGGGTGATCCCAATATTTTAGAAATTTTCCTTTCTATTTTTAAGTTTTTCCCGCACACGCGGGTGTGATCCTGGGAAAATCGTTTGCTATCTCAAGAGCCTATCGTTTTTCCCGCACACGCGGGGGTGATCCTATGCTCCGAAATTCGAGAGCAGATGACGGATTGTTTTTCCCGAACACGCGGGTGTGATCCCAAAGAGGTAGCATCTGAGCAGCTGACCCTTATGTTTTTCCCGCACACGCGGGGGTGATCCCGGTGCAGCAACATTTGAACGCAAAGTGACCTTGTTTTTCCCGCACACGCGGGAGATTAACTACATAAAATGAGATATAAGAAAAATATCCTTATTGAAAACTGATAAATTAGAGATAGGAGTGTTTTATTATAGGAAAAAAGCATATTCTGTGTAAATGAAGATATCTTACATAACAAAGGAGAAGACAAGTGAATCGAATGAAGTCATCATGGAGACATTTGGTAACAATAACATCAGTTGGGTAAAAAACTTGTAGAAGAGTATAAGAAAATTTGTCTTGTATCTGTTGCCTTAGAGTGTTTCAGAACTAAATGTTCAACATTTTTTGATTGGAAAAACGAGACTAAAATCCTTCTGCCAAATCGCTAGCTCTCCTAGCTGGTGCTAGTGAGTCCGAGGTTGCTCCCCTCGTTGAGCGCCTCATCGCAGACAAAACCTTTAACTTAGAGACAGCCCAGCGCTATCTCGAAAACTTAAGATCATAAAAAACTCAGACGAATTCGTCTGAGTTTTTTTGTACTTAAATACTTTTTCCTGGTAATAGGGTGACTGGTAAGAAGTAACCAGTTGTCGCAACCTCCTTGCCTTCAATCTTCTGCAAGAGGAGATCAACAGTGAGGTGGGCAATCTCTTCCAAGGGTTGCTTGATGGTCGCGAGTTGAGGGTAGTAGTTCTCAATAAAGTAAGTCCCGTCATAGCCGATGACTTTGAGCTCTTCAGGAACAGAAATTCCCAGCTCTTGAGCAATTTTGATCACTAGGATAGCTGTCAAATCATCCGAAGCAAAGATGGCATCTGGTTTCTGATGGGTCAAGATATTCTTGATTTCCATTTCTTTTCGGACGGGAGAAAAGTCACTCGAAACATTGATAATAGGCGCTTTCGGGAGAACAGATGCAAAACCAGCATGGCGTAGTCCAGTTGGTGAGTTAGAGTTGTCATTTCCTGTAATCATGATGATAGACTGGGCTCCTGTCTTGACCAAAGTTTGGGCTGCGAGGACCCCGCCACCGTAGTTATCAGAGGAGACGACAGGGATATCTGGTGATAGATTTCGGTCAAAGGAAATAATCGGTGCTGTCACACGATTGTAGTCTTCGATTCCCAAGTTGTGACTTCCAGAAATGATACCATCGACCTGATTGGCCTCCAGCATTTCAATGTACTCCCGTTCTTTTTCAGAGTCATGTTCGCTGTTACAGATGATGGTCTTGTAGCCATTCTTGAAGAGCTGGTGTTCCAACTTGTCAATCAATTCCGCATAAAAGACATGACTGATGTTTGGAAAAATAAGTCCAATCAACTTAGCTGATTTTCCTTGGAGGCTACGAGCTAAATTGTTGGGCTTATAGCCCAATTCTCTCATGGCTTCATTGACCTTGAGAATGGTTTTTTCAGACAGATAACCTTTTTTATTGATAACCCGAGAAACGGTAGTAGGGCTGACACCAGCAAGTTTTGCGACATCAGTTAGTTTTGCGACCATAATCTAATTCATAGTAGGTTCCGGTTGGGTTTCCAGATTTGATCAGGATACCATTTTGATCGGCATTCGGAAAGACGCGACCAGAAAATACTTTTTCTCCTTTATTGATAAAAATTTCAAAAACAGAATTGTCGATGAAGATGTTAGCAGTAGTAGTTTGCTTGTCGATTGGGCAAGAACGAGTGCTTCCAAATTCTTGGGCGTACTGCTCACCAGCCTGGCTACGATCCACTGTCACTTGACCATTTACAAGGTCAAAGTTGATTGAAAGTCCCTTGCCTTCTTTGTCGGCAAGTAAGACAATCTCGCTCTGGCTATTGGCTTCCAAGTTGAGCTCGAGTTCATAGCTGTTATTGGTTTGAGCACGATTTGAAAAGGGTTCTTCAGAGACACGAAGGTCCTTGATAGCTGCGACAGGGTATTGGTAGAGTTTGCCATCTTTGATAGTGAGTTCCTTGACCAATGAGAAAGTTCCTTGGTGGTCAAAACGATCAGATGGGTAGACTACATCTGGTAGTCCAAGCCAACTAACTGCTAGAGAGCGTCCGTCTGGAGCGTTGAAGGCTTGCGTTGCATAGGCTTCGAAACCATAGTCTAGATTTTGCAATGGAGAGACATCTACCATTTTAGCATTTTCAGGATCAAAAGAAGCCCCGATTTTGTACATGTTTGGATAGATATTATCATAGTCTAGAACACTCTTATCCAATCCTTGCGGGCAGTAGAGAAGTACAGGTTGTTCACCGATAAAGACCAGATTTGGACATTCCATCATATAGGCAGTACGGTCGTTGGCAAAGTCTAGGTCACCAACTGCTTGCCAGTTGGTGTAATCATTATCTATAGCCTTGTAGAGACGAACAAAGCCTTTTTTCTCCAAGTCCTGTCCACCCACGATAGCATAATATTGCCCCTTAAAGTTGAAAATTTGTGGGTCACGGAAGTGATCAGTAGAGTCTGATGGCTGGTCAATCAAGATCTTGTCAATTTTTGTAATCTTGCCATCCTTATCTAAAAGAGCCCCGATCTGGTAGGGGTGACGGATCCAGTTTTCATCACGGACATTTCCAGTATAAAATAGGAACAACTGATCGCCAAACTGCATGGCAGAACCAGAGTAGGCACCGTGGCTATCTAATGGAGTATCAGGCAAAACTTTGACTCCAGTTTCTGTAAAGCGCACTAAATCATCACTTTCAAGCTGCACCCAAGACTTCAACCCATGTGCTGCACCAAAGGGGAAGTTCTGGTAAAAGAGAATCCATTTGCCATCGAAATAAGAAAAGCCATTTGGGTCATTGAGAAGACCTATTTTAGGCTCGACATGGTAACGAGTATGCCAAGGAGATTGTGCCATCGTTTCCTTGATTTGTTTGATTTCATCATTAGACCAGTCTTCATAGCGTCTATAACGGCGCTCAGTTGTCCATTCCATTTTATCTTTCCTCCTAAAGTTCTACTACCTTAATAGTAAACGTTTTCGACCAAAAAAGCAAGTCTTTTATGTTAAAAAATAGCAAAAAATGTCAAACGGTTGCCATAAATCAAGTAAAGGAAATCTAACAAATTTTCACGAAAAAATGAAAGAAAATGTAAATAAAAACCTTTATTCCTCAAGTTTAAAGATATTTTTTTGAGGAAAAAGAGAATTTCCCTCAAAAACGAGCAAAAATAATCAGAGGAAAAAGAAAGGGAATAAAAATTTCTGCAAAACGCTTGACATATTTTAGAAACATGATAAAATAATAGTCGTAGGGCG